>Ga0214473_10000196_pt1 | contig 85064 bp, 71 predicted proteins | sample RVTome_7_FD_203509 | JGI IMG/M metagenome (GOLD analysis project Ga0214473, IMG submission 203509) | Soil microbial communities from uranium-contaminated site in the Upper Colorado River Basin, Wyoming, United States - RVT98D197 | ecosystem: Environmental > Terrestrial > Soil > Contaminated >... | reverse complement strand
CGGTCATTGCGACCCTCCGCCTTCTGCGGGGCCCCGCCGCGGTGGTTCATGCAATGACCGTGCCGGCCCGCCTGCTCCACGGCTGCGAAAAACCCATCCCGCTCGAGTCACCCTGAGACGCCGTGTTGCCTCGGCCTGCCCCCGGCGTTATGTTTTCGGGGTATCCCGGTTGTCGTAAGATTTTATTCTGAGGAGTCCAAAGTTTGTTCGGCAGGCTGTTTAAAACTCCACTTTCCGCCGCGGCCCTGGTGCTGGTAGTGCTGGCCCTGTTGCTGCCGGTGGTGGCCTGGCTGGGTTACCGCAGCAACCTCTCCAGCCTCGAAAGGATGCTCTACAGCAAGGGTTCGGCGCTCGTGGAGGCGGTGCTGCACGAATCGGAAAACGCCCTGCTGGCGGACCGGGAGATCACCGATCTGTTGACCGCCAAGCTGGCCCAGACCGGCCGTTTCGCCCTCCAGGGCCGGGGCGCAATCGGCCTGGACTCGCTCGCCGCCTTTGCCGACCTGGCCCGGATCGACCTTTATTCCCAGCAGGGCGAGCTGGCTGCATCCAGCGACCCGGCCGCGGCGCCGCCTGCATTCCCGAAGGCGCTGCTGGACAGCGAATACGAGCCGGGCGTACATACCGCCAGCGTGACCCGCAGTGGGGAATCCTCCCCCACCGAAGCGGCTCCCGGTGACCGTTACTATACGGTCACGGTGAGCGGGACTGACGGCCGGCTGGCTGCCTGCTACCTGGATGCCGAAAAGCTGGTCACGATCCGCCGGCGGCTGGGGATCGGCCTGATCCTCGACGACCTGGCCTCCGTGCGCGGAGTGCGCTACGCCGTGCTGCAGGACACCCTGGGGATAATCGCCGCCTCCCTGCAGGTAGTGACCCTCGAAAGTATCTCCGGAGACAAATTTTTCCCGATTCCGGAAGACGAGATTCGCGGCCGCTACACGGATTTCGAGGGGGAAGAGATCTACGAGCTGGCCAGTCCGTTCACATTCGAGGGCGAGGATTTCGGCTACCTGCGGCTGGGGTTGGCCACCGATGAAATCCGCGCCATCGCCGGGAGCGACCGCAACCGGTTCATGCTGGGGATCGTGGTGCTGATGGTCTTGTTGGCCGTGGCGGCCGCGCTTTACCTGGCGGGCCAGAAACAGCTCAGGCTCGAACTCGAACATCTGCGGATCAAGGGTTTTTCGAGCAGCGTCCTGGAAAGCATGGCCGAGGCGGTGATTGTGCTCGACGAGGACGGCCGGGTGGTGCAGATGAACGAATCGTGCGGGAAACTCTGCGGCTGCGGTGCAAACAGCAGCCAGGAGGGCAGGCCGCTGGCTGAAATCAATCCCGCGCTGGCCATCACCGTGCGGGGTCTGGACACCGGGGGTGTTCGTGCAGTCGAAACTTCACTGCCGCGTCCCGGCTGCGCGGACACTCTGCCGGTACTGGTGACCGCCTCCCCGCTGACTGTCGCCAGCCGGCGCTACCTTACGGTCATCCTCACCGACCTCACCGACCGTAAGCAGGCCCAGGAGCTGGCCCTGCGCAGCCAGCGCTACCAGACCATGGCCGAGGTGTCCGCGGGCGTGGCGCACGAAATCCGCAATCCACTCAACGCGATCGGCATGAACGTGCAGCGGCTGAAGCTCGAGTTTGCGCCCGAGGGCCCGGACCGCCCGGAGTTCGATGCCTTCGTCGAAACCATCCGCGCAGAAGTCGAGAGGCTCAACGGCCTGGTCGAGCAGTTCCTCCAGTTCTCCCGCTTCCCTCACCCGCGCTTCGCCCTCGGCCGGCTCGACCGGCTGCTGGAGGAAACCCTCTCCTTCCTCGAACCCGAACTGGCGGCAGTGCCGGTGAGCCTTTCCCATCGCCTCGAGCCCTGCGGCTATTCCTCGTTCGATCCGGACCAGTTGCGCCAGGTGCTGGTCAATCTCGTCCAGAACGCCGCCCAGGCAGCCGGTCCCGGCGGGAAGGTCGATGTCGGCGGATGCTCCCAGGAGCGGAGCTACCGGGTGAGCGTGAGCGATAACGGTCCCGGGATACCGCAAGAGCTGCGGGAAAAGATTTTCGAGCCGTTTTTTTCCACCCGGAGTAAGGGGATCGGGCTGGGTCTCGCTATCGTATCCCGTATCATCGCCGAACACGGCGGCATGATCGGCGTGGAGGAAGGACCGGCAGGAGGCACCGCGTTCGTGTTCACAGTGCCGCTGGGGCCGGGTGAAATACTTGCCGAGGCGGCCGGCGACGGCGATAATAAACCGAATTAGAAAAATTACCTGGAGACTTCAATGGCAACAGGCAGAATTCTGGTGGTCGAGGATGAGCAGGCGCAGCGGGTCGCCCTGGCCGGGTTCCTGGCCAAACGGGGCCATACGGTGGACGAGGCTGAATCTGGCGAAAAGGCCCTGGAGCGCTTCAGCGCCAGCGACTACGACCTCGTCCTGACCGACCAGAAAATGCGGGGCCTCTCCGGCCTCGAACTGCTCGAACGGCTCAAGCAGGTCAACCCGGAAGTGGAGGTGATAATCATCACTGCTTTCGGCGACGTACGTTCGGCGGTGAAGGCCACCAAGAGCGGGGCTTACGACTACGTCACCAAGCCGGTGGACCTCGAGGCCCTGGAAATCACCGTGGCGCGAGCCCTCGAACGCCGGCAGCTCGTGGCCGAAAACCGGCTGCTGCGCCAGACTCTGGAAGAAAAACACAGTTTCGCCAACATCGTTTCGGCCAGCGGAGCGATGGAGAACGTGCTGAACCTGGCTGCCCGCCTGGCGCGGGTGGATACGCCGGTGCTGATCACCGGTGAGAGCGGCACCGGCAAGGAGATGATTGCCCGCGCCATCCATCAGGCGAGCCGGCGCGGCGGCGGGCCTTTCGTGACGGTCAACTGCGCCGCCCTGAACCAGAACCTGATCGAAAGCGAGTTGTTCGGCCACGAGAAGGGCGCTTTTACCGGTGCGATCAAGGAGCGCCGGGGCAAGATCGAAACCGCCAACGGCGGCACCCTGTTCCTGGACGAGCTGGGTGAAATCAGCCCGGAAATCCAGGTCAAACTTCTGCGCTTCCTGCAGGAAGGGACATTCGAACGGGTGGGATCGGACCTCGAACGGAAAGCGAACGTGCACTTGGTGGCCGCCACCAACCGTGACCTGGAAAAGGCGATTGCCGACGGCGGTTTCCGCGAAGATTTTTACTACCGGATCAACGTGGTGAATATCCACATTCCGCCCCTGCGCTCGCGCCGGGAGGACATCCGCCTGCTGGCCGACCATTTTCTCCGCGCCAGCCGGGACAGGCTGGGCAGTAAGCAGTTCTCCCGGGAGGCTCTGGATGCCCTGCTGCGCTATGACTTTCCCGGCAACATCCGCGAGCTGCAGAATATAATCGAGCGGGCGATGGTGCTTTCACGCGGGGAAGTCATCACCCTGGCGGACCTGCCGCCGGGACTGGCGGCCGGTCAGGCCGCAGAACCCGTTTCCTCCTCCACTCCCGCCGCTACCCTGCCGGAGGCGGTAGCGAATCTCGAACGCAGCCTGATCCGCCAGGCCCTCGAACAGTCCGGCGGAGTGCAGACCCGGGCCGCCCGCCAACTCGGCCTCACCGAACGCAACCTGCGCTACAAAATGAAAAAACTCGGGATCGATTGATCGTTTTCGGTCCCGGTCGATTTTCGACCAAATAGTCGAAAAATTTCGACCATATCGTCGAACAAGAGCGCCACAGGCCCGATTCGCAAATAATCCCTTTGCGCGTCCCTCAATTACAACTTATTTAATATCAACAGAATACGCTTCAATAGTTTCCCGGCCTGAATTCTGGCACGGTCTTTGTACCAGGGTATGGTGCGCGCATAGTTTACTGCAAACCGAACTTCCGGACCATATTCAGTGAATTATGAAAGGAGTGATAAGATGAGAGCCATGCTTATTCTTTTCGTGACCCTGTTTGCAGCGAGTCTGGCGGATGGTACGTGGGCCTTCGCTCAGGACGATGCCGCTACCGGCAATGGAGCCTCTTTGGCGGGCGGCGGTTATTGGCCTTTCGGCCGCGGCCTGGGCTTCGTGGACGAGGACGGCGACGGAATCAACGACCGCCTGCAGGACTCCGATGGCGACGGTGTGATCAACGCTCTCGACCCGGACAGCAAGCTCTACCGCAATCCGGCCCAGCGGATGGGCCGCGGCCTGGGCTTCGTGGACGAGGACGGCGACGGGATCAACGACCGCCTGCAGGACTCCGATGGCGACGGTGAGATCAACGCTCTCGACCCGGACAGCAAGCTCTATCGCAATCCGGCCCAGCGGATAGGCCGCGGTCTGGGTTTCGTGGATGAGGACGGCGACGGGATCAACGACCGTCTGCAGGACTCCGATGGCGACGGCGTGATCAACGCTCTCGACCCGGATAGCAAGTTCTATCGCAATCCCGCTGCCCGCGGCAGTATGCGTGGCGGTGAAGGTATGAGGCGGGGCGGCGGCCGCAGATAACACCTGACGAGGTATCAATGCCGGGGCCGCGGGATGGCCGGGTCCCGGCATTGCCTTTGAAAACCGGCGGCAATCGATTAAATTGATGATTATGAACATACTACCGAATAAAACGATTTTGATTCCGGCCCTGGTGGCCCTCTGCCTTGGCCTGCAACCTCTGGTTGCGCTGGCGGCGGACAACCCGGAGCCGGGAAAGCAGGCTGGCGCGCAAGCACGCGAAGCGGCCGGGGCAGTGGCGAAAGAGCAAAAAGAAAAGCCTGCCGAAGCGAAAACCGCTGCCGGGGAGGCCGACAAAAATGAAGCGGGAGGCGAAACCCGGCCGGCTGGCGAAGGCGAGCCGGTTGCTCCGTTCGGCTTCCTGGACCGGGACCGCGATGGCCGCAACGACTTGTTCGTCGATGCCAACGGCGACGGGTTCAACGACATCAACGGCAAAACTTACCCGCACACCTTCAAATTCCTCGATGCGGACGGCAACGGATTAAACGACGTGTTTCAGGATGCTGACGGCGACGGCGTAAACGACCTCGACACCCGCTTTGCCGATGAGGACAGCGACGGGATCAACGACAACGTGGTGGATACCAACCACGACTACGTCAACGACATCACCGGCCTGCGTTTCAGCCGCAAGAGCCTGAGGGGCTATAAATTCGGCTTCATCAAGGAAGAAAGACAGATGCTGCTGCGCGGCTTCATAGACGAGGATGCGGACGGCATCCCGGACGCTCGTCAGCAGCGCATGAGCGGGGGTGAAATGAGAGGCCGGGACCGCTTCATCGACCGCGATGGGGACGGGATCGATGACCGGCGTCAATCCCAGAAACGGCTCCGCCGGGGGCCGATGGGAGGAAAACCGTGAAGAAATTCATTATAGCCCTGCTGGCGGCAGTGATCGCTGCCGCCAGCTCCGCGTTTGCCCAGGCCGACCTGCGGGTCGGTACCTGGATGCTCGCCGATGACAACATTTTCCGCAACTACTCCGGTGAAGGCGACATGGTGTTCATGCCATACGCCGACCTGGGTTATACGGCGAAGCTGGGCGAGGACCAGCAGATTTATTTCAGCTACAACGGCGATTTCTACTTCTTCAACCAGCTCAGCCAACGCGATTTTTCGGTTCACGGCGGCCACTTCGACTACAGCCGTCTCTGGCCTGAATCGCAGACTCAACTGGCCCTGGGCGCCATGGTCGAAAGCCGGTTCAACCCGGAAGATTACAGTTACTACAACTACACCGAGGGCGGGCTGTACGCCAGCCTCAAGCACTACTTTCGCGACGACCTGATGACGCTGGTGCGCTACAACCTGGACGGCAGGGGGTTCAAGGAGTTTCCCGAGTTCAATTACGTGGAGCAGGTGTTTTCCCTACGCACCAACTGGTTCCTGCCTTCGAACACCACTCTCAGCCTGACCGGAACCTTCTACAACAAGAGCTACACCTCGGACGTCCAGACTCTCGACTCCACGTTCGTTTCGCCTGAGGACCTTCGGGATAGACTGCTTTTACAGGGCCGAGGACCGATGTGGATGAGGATGCAGCAGCTCCTGGGCGACGATTTCGAAGGCTTCTACCGCTACGACGTCCGTGCCCAGCGCTTTCCCGGCACGAACCAGATGGCGCTGGAGGCCAGCGTGGCGCAGAACCTGGCCGAGGGTACGGGGTTGATGGTGGGTTATTCGGCGCGAGTCAATCCCAAAAACCGCAACCGCTACCTCACCAACCTCGGCGAATCCGTGCTCAACAATGAGGAACTCTTCGATGACCATTACAGCTACAACGGCCACGAGGCCAGAGTGCAGCTTAAGCAGCTCCTGCCCGGCGAAAGCTCCCTCACCCTGCTCGCAACCGCCCGCACACGCCGCTTCAGCAACCGCCCGGCGCTCGACCTCGAAGGCAACCTCCTGGCCTCCGGGGACAGCCGGCGCGACCGGGCGGTCCTGGTCAACGCTCTTTTCACCAGCCACATCAGCGCCGGATTCACCGGAGCGCTGGACGACTTCGAGCTGAACGTGCAGGCCGGAGCCGGCCGGAACGACTCGAACGACCGGTACTACGACTACCGGAGCGCCTGGCTTTCGATCGGCCTGGAGAAAGCGTTCTGATCCACTCCCACAGCTTATCCTACTCTGTACCCATTGCAAGAACTCTTTCGTAATGGACGTGGCATATTTATAATTATATATCTCCCGGGCACTCGTATAATTCTATTAATGTAGATTTCTTTTCCCCGTAACTTTGCTTGCGTTTGGCAGTTTAATCGATTGATAATTTTTTCTCATAGTACCCGGCCTCGACCCGGCTGGAATGGGCCTAATACTGGTTTATCGGCCGGACGTCACTTAAAGCCCCATCCTTCGAAGTGCAAATCTCTGACAAATGGGGAGCAGCCATGAAGAAGATCGCTGTCTTTTCCACTATCGTTTCCTTGATTCTGCTTGCGATGGCCGGACAGATAGCCGCGCAGGTGAAAGCCGGCGGCGAGGCGCTCGGCACCCGCAAGTACAACGACTTCGAGAAGCCCAAGTTCTGCGGCACTTCCTGCCACGTGGACATTTACCAGCAGTGGCAGCAGGAGATGCACTCTCGGGCATACACTCATCATTGGGACGAGATCGAGTACTTCAAGCTGGCGGTTCCGCAGGCACTCAAAGACCCGAAAGTGGCCGAAGTCAAGGCCGGCTGCAACGGCTGCCATGCGCCGATCTCCTTCCTGGCCGGGGACGTACCGCCTCCCCTGCCGGCGGAGAACAGCCGGGCCAACGAGGCTGTCTCCTGCGACGTCTGCCATACCATTACCGGCTTCGCCGGCGATACGCCATACAATTTCAATTACATCTCCGAGCCGGGCAATGTGAAGTACGGGCCGCGCGGCGGAGTGCCCAGCCCCGAACACCAGATCAAAAAGAGCGATTTCCTCGGCACGGCCGAATTCTGCGGAACCTGCCACAATGAAATGAGCCCCTATGGGGTCTGGGTCAAGAGCACTCATCTGGAATGGCTTGAGGGCCCCTATTCCAAAGAGGGTGTGGTCTGCCACGACTGCCACATGCCGAAAGGGCAGGGCGTGAGAGCCTCCATGGGCCGGGTGTACCCGGACGTCCGCCAGCACCTCTTCCACGGCGCCCATGACCCCGGCAAGCTGAAAGGAACGCTCGAACTGCGGATCCACCCGGACATCCAGGAAGCCGAGCCGGGCGAAAAGGTGGTATTTACCGTGGTGGTCTTCAACCAGAAAGCCGGGCATAAGTTCCCCACCGGCAGCGTCGAGGACCGGATCGTCTGGCTGCACGTGGAAGCCACGGACTCCAAGGGCAGGGTCTACCACCTGCCGGTTAACCGGAAAGGCTTCGAGGGCGAAGAGTACACGATTGCCAGCGAGGCCCTGGCTTACCAGGACATGGGTATCGCCCTGGACGATCCCGGTTTCAAGGGCGTGAGGCGCGAGGATGCGCCGGTGGGCGACCGCATCTTCCGCATGGCCTATTTCGACCCGCAGGGCCGGATGACCATCCAGCAGTGGAATACCGCCAGCCTGGGCGTGGACTACCGCGTCCCGCCGCGCGGCACTCAAGTGGAAAAATACTCTTTTTCCCTGCCGCTGGACGTGGCCCCGGGCGAAATGACCGTTACCGCCACGGCCAACTACCGCCGGCTGGTCAAGCCGGTGGCCGAATTTCTGGGCGTACCCGAGGATGAGTACCAGGCGATTCAGATCAATGAACATTCCACTAAAATCATTGTATTAGACTGAGCGAGAGGCCAACATGCACAACCTTACCCGGACTGTATTTACCCTTCTCTCTGCAATGTTGTTACTGGTGTTGGCGAGCGAGCCGGCGCAGGCCATACCGGCTTTCGCCCGCAAGTACCGGATGAGTTGCAAGACCTGCCATTACCCGTTCCCACGGCTCAAGCCCTACGGCGATGATTTCGCAGGCAACGGATTCAACCTCCCGGACCAGGAAGCCCCTCGTTATTACGATGATACCGGCGACGACATGCTGTCGCTTATCCGCGATTTCCCGGTCGCGGTGCGCCTGGAAGGCTATCTTAACTACAACGACACAGGCGAAAAAAAGAGCGACATCGCTTCGCCCTACCTGCTGAAACTTCTGTCCGGCGGCGCAATCAGCGACAAGATCTCCTACTACTTTTATTTTTACATGGACGAGCGGGGCGAGGTGGCGGGAGTCGAAGATGCCTACGTGATGTTCAATAACCTGCTGGGGGCCGACTTCGATATCTATCTGGGACAGTTCCAGATTTCCGATCCCCTGTTCAAGCGTGAGCTGCGGCTGTCCTACGAAGACTACCAGGTCTACCGGCTCAGGGTGGGCGACAGCCAGAAAAACCTCACTTACGACCGGGGAATCATGCTGACCCTGGGACTGGAATCCGGCACCGACCTGATTTTCGAGGTAATCAACGGCAACGGCCTGTCGGAGGCTGACAGCGACCGCAACTTCGACAATGACAAGTACAAGGATTTCTTCGGCCGGATCTCTCAGGAAATGGGTGACTTCTTCAGGATCGGAGCCTTCGGTTATTCCGGCCGCGAGCGGAGCGGAGGAATTCTGAACAAAGTCTGGATGGCCGGGCCGGATCTGACCGTCTCCGTACCGGGAGACAAGTTCGAGCTAAATTTCCAGTACCTGTTCCGCAGCGATGACAATCCGCTTTTTTCCGGCCCTGCAGCCACTGAAATCAAAACCAGGGGAATGCTGGCCGAAGCGGTCATCCTGCCCCGGGGCGACGAAAGCCGGGTGGTGCTGTCGGGAATAGCCAACTGGGTTAATTCTGACCTGGACGAGCACGACTACCGGAGCTTTTCGGCGCACATCAGTTATCTGGCCCGGCGCAACTTCAGGCTGGCTGCCGAATTCACCCATGAATGGGAACATAAAACCAACCGTCTCGGGCTGGCTTTCATCACCGCCTTCTGAATTGACTCACCATGCAGCTTAAAGACCAAGGGGAGGCCAGGCGCCTCCCTTTTTTTCGGCCGCCGATAAATAATTTTCAACCGGCTGTTACCATTTACTTCCAACTACGTTAATAACGGGTGAAAGGCAGCGTGAAAAACAGAACGACCTCGAACCACACGGGATTCCAGCGCAAAACAGGTTCGTTCTCGGTCTAATTCAGATAAGCGTTCCCCAATTCAGATAAAATAATTGACAATACTGTCGCAAAGGCTTAAAATCCCGTACCGATCCGGTTACCGCGGTCGTTCCGGTTTCTGTCATCCGGCGATTCCCGTAAAGACGAACTTCAATGAACAGACGCTTCCCTTACAGATTGCTTTCGGCAGTCGCGATTTGCCTGCTCCAGGCCTCAGGATCCTCGGCCATGGAATTGCGCTACAGCGGCAACACCCGCTCCATGCTTTACGGCTGGGAGAATCCGCTGGTGACCGGGACGGACCAGGAGAATAACTACCGCTTCTTCCAGTATCTCCGGCTCAAGCTCAAGGGTGTGGGCAAAGAGAGTTCGGTGAGCTTCAACACCTACCTGCGCGTCACCGATGACCTCAGCGTAGATTACGCCAGCGATCCCAACTGGCGGCTCTATAACGGCTACCTGCAGTGGGATACCCGCCTGACCAGCATCTCGATCGGCCGCCAGTGGCTTCATTACGGCCCGGCCAGCGCCACTCTGGACGGCGCCCAGATCACGATAGGCGATAAAAACCGGACCAGCCTCACCGGCTACCTGGGCGCGGAAACTCCGTTCACGCGCAAGTTCGACGCTAACGGCATGGGAAAAGCCGGCAGCGGCGGCCTTTTTTTCTCCACCCACGCGGTCAGCAACCTCACCCTCGGCGCCGGCTTCTACCAGAAAAACCGGTACGGCGAAACCGCCTTCCGTGAAGTGGGTGTCAATGCCCGGGCTTCCCTGCCCCGCGACCTCGATCTCTACGGCCGGCTGGACGTAAACCTGCTGACTGACCAGTTGCAGAAAGGCCAGATCAGGCTGCGCTACAAGGGCAGCGACCGGGTGCAGTTTTTCGGCGAATACAAGCTCTACCGGCCACGGCTGTTCTACAAGAGTTACTACCAGCGGTTCGAGCTGGAGGGCAACAATCAGCTGCGCGGCGGCCTGAGTGTTTTCTTCCGGCCCGAAGTCACCCTCAATGCGAGCTATTCGGCGGTGATGGCGGAAGAGGACAACAGCGGCTTCTTCACTCTCGGCGCTTCCTGCCCGTTCGGCTGGGTTAACTATTACAAGGGCGTCGGTTACGGCGGCGACCAGGACGGGTTCGCTGTCGGCGGGAGCTTGCCGCTGGCCAAAGACCGGGTGGAGATCTTCGCCGATATCGACTACAGCCGGTTCCGCTTCTACGAGGACGAGGACCGCGACTACCTCTTCAGCTCGATTTTCGGTCTGCACTGGCGGCCAATCGAACAGCTGGAGGCCGGGGTCGAGTTCCAGGACGTGAACAACGATGTTTTCAGCAAGGATTTCCGCGTGCTGCTCAAGTTCGCCTGGAATTTCAGCAGGGACTGCCATGAAAAGAATTCCGGCAATAAGCTCAATAGTGATCCTCGTCGCCGTGACGCTGGCCTTTACCCTGGCCGCCGGCACCTCCCGCCGGGTGCGGCCGGAGGTCAAGTTCTCGCACAACCTCCACGTCACGGCCCAGGAGCTCGAGTGCGCCACCTGCCATGAAAAGGTCGAGACCAGCGAGAGCGGCAAGGATGACTTGCTGGCCAGCAAGGAGCTATGCGCAGCCTGTCATGACGTCGAGGATACCGACAACTGCGGGATGTGCCACACCAGGGTCGATGAGCCGGCATCCTTTGAACGCATAACCGACTACAGCCCCAAGTTCAACCACGCGGTCCACCTCGAACGCGGCGTCGAGTGCGAAACCTGCCATGCGGGCGTGAGCGTCTCGGATAGCTCGTTCACCCAACACCTGCCGCAGATGAAAGTCTGCATGACCTGCCACGACGGCCTGACCGCGAAAAGCGCGTGCATAGTCTGCCACGAGAACCCCAAAGGCAAGCTTCCCGCCGACCACCTCGGCGGCCTCTGGCTGCGCCAGCACGGCGATGACGCCAAGCTCGACGATGGCGCCGCCTGCGCGATGTGCCACGACCGGACTAACTTCTGCCTGGAATGCCACCAGGGAGACAACCTGCTCAAGCGGGCCCATCCGCCCGGCTACGAATTCAAGCACCCGCTGGATATCCGCAGCGGCCGGGTGGAATGCGCATCCTGCCATGAAAGCCGCAATTTCTGCGTGGAATGCCACACCGAGCGTAACGTCTATCCGCGCAGCCATCAGAGCGCCGGTTGGGCCAATCGCACCACCGGCGGCAGACACGCAGTCCAGGCCGAAATCGATCTGGAGCAGTGTACGAGCTGCCACGGAGAAGAAACCGAAACCGAACCGGTCTGCGCCGCTTGCCACGGCCAGTGACCAGGTATCTGAAATAATCGAAAGCATAGCCGATGCGGAAAATTTCGCTGACATTCCCGTTTCTTATAGCCCTGGCGCTGGCCGTCTGGACCGCCTGCGCCGACCGCAAGGAAATCAGTCTCCCTTCCGAGCAGGTGCATGCCGATAGCTGGATGCAAGCCAGCTCGGCCGACTTCCACGGCGCCAAGATCGCCGAGGTGGGCCCGATCAGTTGCCGGAGCTGCCACGGCCAGGACTACCGGGGCGGCTCCAGCGAGGTGAGCTGCTATACCTCCGATTGCCACAACGGGCCCAGCGGGCATCCGGTCGGCTATCTGAGCCCGGTCAGCGCCAATTTCCACGGCAACCGCGTTGCCAGCCAGGGCCCGGCGGCCTGCCAGCCGTGCCACGGCGAGGACTACAAAGGCGGGACCAGCGGACAGAGCTGCTACGCCTGTCATAACGGCCCCTCCGGACATCCCGCCCAGGGCTGGCTGGACATGACCAGTGAAAACTTCCACGGCCTGGCCGCCTCGCTGCGCACTCCCACCGACTGCGCCCGCTGCCACGGCACTGACTTCAAGGGCGGGACCAGCGGACAGAGCTGCCGCGCCTGCCATCCGTCCGAAAGCGGACATCCGGCCGCTGGTTTCCTCGACCCGGCCAATGCAAATTTCCACGGCACGCGCTACGCCCAGACCGGCGACGCCTACTGCGGCGGCTGCCACGGCCAGGACCTGCACGGCGGCTATTCGACCGTATCCTGCTACGATTGCCACGATGGCCCGAGCGGGCATCCCTCCGAGGGCTGGCTGGACAAAACCAGTCCCAGTTTCCATGGACTGGAAGCCTCCACCCGCGGGCTGCCGGCCTGCGCCAAGTGCCACGGCGCCGATTTTACCGGCGGCACCTCCGGCGTAAGCTGCAAGAAATGCCATACTTCCCAGAGCGGTCATCCATCCAGCGGCTGGCTGGTTTCCACCAGCCCGAGCTTCCACGGCGAGCGGCTGATCGAGACCGGGCCGGCCTATTGCGCCGGCTGCCACGGCGCCAATTACCGGGGCGGCGACGCCGGAGTGAGCTGCTTTACCTGCCATAACGGCCCCAGCGGCCATCCGGCCGCCGGCTGGCTGGAAAAGACCAGCGAAAACTTCCACGGCCTGGCCGCCAGCACGCTCGGCCTCTCCGACTGCGCCCGCTGCCACGGCGTGGATTTCAAAGGCGGGATCAGCGGCCAGAGCTGCAGCGAATGTCACGCTTCCCAGAGCGGACACCCGGCCACAGGCTGGCTCGTCCCGAGTGATGCCAAATTCCACGGTGCGCGCCTGGCCCAGACCGGGCCGGAATACTGCGCCGGCTGCCACGGTACGGATTACCGGGGCGGCGAGGCCGGAGTGAGCTGCTATACTTGCCACAACGGGCCCAGCGGGCATCCGGCCACCGGCTGGCTGACCAGCTCGAGCCCGAATTTCCACGGTCTGGCCGCCAGTTCCCGCGGACTGTCCGACTGCGCCGTCTGCCACGGCGCGGATTTCAACGGCGGAATCAGCGGCCAGAGCTGTAAAGTCTGCCATGCCTCGCAAAGCGGCCACCCATCCACCGGCTGGATGACAGTCGGCAACGCCAACTTCCACGGCACGCACCTGGCCGAAACCGGATTGGCGTACTGCGCCGGCTGCCACGGGGATGATTTCAAGGGCGGCGACGCCGGGGTGAGCTGTTACACCTGCCATGACGGTCCGAGCGGGCATCCGGCCACGGGCTGGCTGACCAGCTCGAGTTCGGATTTCCACGGCCTGGCCGCCAGTTCCCGCGGACTGCCCGCCTGTGCTGTCTGCCACGGCCAGGAATTCGACGGCGGGATCAGCGGCCAGAGCTGCAGCACCTGCCATGCCAACGAGAGCGGCCACCCGTCTACCGGCTTCTTCGTTAAAACCGATCCTAATTTCCACGGCACCAGGCTGCAGCAGAGAGGCGCCGGCTATTGCGCCGGCTGCCACGGCGCCGATTTTACCGGCGGAGATTCGGGCAAGAGCTGTTTTGTCTGCCATACCGAAAAGGATTGGCTGTAGGGTGAGGATTGACCGGCCGGTCAATCTATTGAGTACCGAAAAGCTCCGCCGGCCGGCGGTTATCCGGAAGCTGAAAATTGAGTCTATTCCTTCCAGGCGGATTGATGTCAGAGACCCGGCGGTCATCCCGCCTGGTTTTTTTTAAACGATAATCTGACATGCTCATCTTTTTATTTCCGGTTCCTCAACTTCATGGCTGAAAGGAGTCCGGCGCGATGGCGAACGGAACGAACTCCGGCCGGCGAAAATTCCTCAACTGGATTCTGAGTGGGAGTTCGGTGACATTTCTGGCCGCGGTCACCTATCCGGTACTCAAGTTCCTGACTCCCCCGCCTTCCGAGGACAGCGCAGTCCAGGCAGTGGATGCCGGCAAAGTGGACGATTTTCCCAATAACAGCGGCAAGATCGTCAAGTTCGGCAACAAGCCGGCCCTGGTGGTCCGGGACGCCAAGGGCGAGTTCAAAGCCCTGATCGCCGTCTGCACCCATCTCGACTGCACGGTTCAGTATCTGCCGCAAGAATCGGTGATCTGGTGCGCTTGCCACAACGGCAAGTACGACCTGAGCGGGAAGAATATCTCCGGCCCCCCGCCGCGGCCGCTGACTGCCCTACAGGTCAACATCCGCGAGGGCCAGGTTTTCATTTCGAAGGAGGCCTGAGCCATGTCTCTGAAAAAATACACCGACAAGGTTTACGGCTGGCTCAACGAAAGAATGGACCTGGACGGGGTGATCGGCTTTCTGCGCCATAAGGAGGTGCCGGTATTCAGCCAGTCGATCTGGTATTACTTCGGCGGAGTCTCGCTGTTTCTGTTCCTGGTGCAGGTGACGACCGGGATTCTGCTCCTGATGTATTACCGGCCCGGCCCCGGTTCATCTTTCGAAAGCCTGCAGTTCCTGGTCAGCAAGGTCCATTTCGGCTGGCTGGTGCGGGACATCCATTCGTGGTCGGCCAACCTGATGGTCCTCTGTGTATTCATCCACATGTTCAGCGTATTTTTCATGAAGAGCTATCGCAGTCCGCGCGAAATGACCTGGATGAGCGGGATGGTGCTGCTGGCGCTCTGCCTCGGTTTCGGTTTCAGCGGCTACCTCCTGCCTTGGAACGAACTGTCTTTTTTCGCCACCAAGGTGGGGACGGACATGGCCGGAAGCGTGCCGCTGGTAGGCGAATTCATCGTACACGTGATCCGCGGCGGGCCGGACGTGACCGGGGCCACGCTGAGCCGCTTTTTCGGGATACACGTGGCCGTGCTGCCCGGTATTTTCACCCTGGTGCTGGCCTTCCACCTGTTCCTGCTCCAGCGCCAGGGAATGAGTAAGCCGGTCGACTGGGATAGCTTCCCGCCGGAAAAGCAGAGGGTGATGCCGTTCTATCCGAACTTCGTGCTGCGGGAGCTGATGTTCTGGATGTTCGCCCTGGCGGTGATCAATTTCCTGGCGGTGTTTTTCCCCTGGGAGCTGGGGATCAAGGCCGATCCGTTTGCCTCGGCGCCGGCCGGGATCAGGCCCGAATGGTACTTCATGTTCATGTTCCAGTCGCTCAAGTTCCTGCCGCCGAACGTGGGAGTGATCGAGGGCGAACTGTTCGGTCTGATGGTTTTCAGCCTGGGCGGACTGCTCTGGTTCACTCTGCCGCTCTGGGACCGCTGGACCGGCACCGACCACGTCCGGGCCCGCTGGGTCGCCTGGGCCGGGGTGGCGATCGTCGCCTTCATCGTGGTCATGACAATTCTCGGCTACCTGTTGTCCTGAACCGAATACGGCTCTCACCGCGGCTCCGGGGGTGGTTCGAGTCCGGGGGCCGTGACTGGGCGGGAGAGGAAATCCGATGAAACTCAAGCCGTTTATATACCTGATGTTCCTGACTTTCGCCGTCGCGGTGGCGCAGGCGGCGGCCCAAGAAGTGCAGTGCGTCAAATGCCATTCCAGACTGATGAAGCGCTACGCCACCCCGGCCAGGCTCTACGACCGGGACGTGCACAGCGTGGTCGGTCTGGTCTGTTCCGACTGCCACGGCGGCGACCCGGCCAAACCGACCCGTCACGACCGCAAGAATCCCGCCGAGGGTTTCATCGGTACGCCCAGGCCGGCGGAAGTTCCCGGATTCTGCAACCGCTGCCACGGTAACGCCGATTACATGCGCTCCTATAACCCCTCCCTCCCGGTCGACCAGCTCGAAAAGTACCGCACCAGCAAGCACGGCCAGCTGCTGCTGGAACAGGGCGATGAGAAAGTGGCCACCTGCACGAGCTGCCACAGCGTTCACGACATCCGTCGGGTTAACGAGCCCGGAGCGCCGGTCTATCCCCTTAATGTGGCCGCGACCTGCGGCCGCTGCCATTCGGACGCCGAGTACATGGCGCCCTACGGCATCCCCACCGACCAGTACGCGCAGTACGCCGGCAGCGTTCACGGCCAGGCCCTGCTCCAGCGCGGCGACCTGGCCGCACCGGTCTGCAATGACTGCCACAGCAACCACGGCGCCCAGCCGGTGGAAGTCAGCCATATCTCCCAGGTCTGCGGCATGTGCCACGTCAACAACGAAAAGCTCTACCGCGAAAGCTTCCACAGCCAGATTTTCGAGGACCTGAACAGCCCGGCCTGCGAAACCTGCCACGGCAACCACGGCATCGCCAGGCCGGATGAATCCATGCTCGGCCTGGGAGACAAATCGGCCTGCGGCGCCTGCCACCCCCAGGAGGCGGATGACCCGGGATTCTCGGTCAGCCTGGCGATGAAAAGCTCCATGGACAGCCTGACCGGCGCCTTGACAGTCACCGCCGAACTGGTGAGACAGGCCGAACAGCAGGGCATGGAAACCAGCGAACTGGAAATTTCGTTGCGCGAGATGCGCCAGAGCCACATCCAGGCCCGCACCATGGTGCACACCTTCGACAGTACCCAAGTGGCCTCGACGGTAAAGCCGGGACTGGAGATGGGGGTGAAGATCGACGATGGCGCCCGCAGCCTGCTGGCCGAACACGATAGGCGCCGCTGGTGGCTGGCCGGTGCGACCCTGGTGCTGCTGTTGGTGATCGCCGGGCTGTATTTGAAGCTGAAAGAAGTGGAAAGCTGAGAGAGATAAATATCCAAAAGAAAAGCGGCGCCGCATAAGCGGCGCCGCTTTTTGTATTCCATCCGCCGGTCCCAAAACTCAGGGGGTCGCCGGCTTAACGGCCGAGCTTGTCGATTTCCTGCTTGACCGCGAACAGCGTGTCCACCAGCTCGACCACCTTTTCAACGGTTCCCTCGGACAGGCCGAGCGCCCCGCCGAGCCTTTCCAGGCTGAGCATCTCGATGTTGTCGATCTTTTTATCCATGCGCGCCATGACGTAGGCGTCCCGCAAAATGCAAATCCTCAGCTCCGGCTCCTCGATCCCCGCCAGCAGCTCGCCGAACGTCATGGCCTGGGACTCTGTGAGCTTCCTGGCTTTTCCCACCACCCCGGTCGAAAGGCCGAGGGAATCTTCCAGGTATGTCAGCAGATACTGTTCCTCCGGCGAAACTCCGCTCATTCTGGCGGCTTCCATAAGCGCGGCCAGGTAGCGCACGAGCTTTTCCTCTCCGATTTGCTTCTCCGAATGGAAAATGAATTTCGGCACCAGGCTCAGCAGATCGTGAATTTTGGTCATTGACTTTTCCCCCTGAGGAAAAAGGACTCTCTCGATAAGAAGATTTCCCGAAGAAAGCCGCAGGGAATGGACTCGCCGTACAATTCAGCCCCTTACAGTCCGGGCGGAATATACCCGTAATACCGGTCAAAGTCAACTCGCAGAAAAAAGGCCGCCGCCTCGGGGTGAGGCGACGGCCTTTTATTCCTACCCGGCGCTGAAAGTTATGCCCGGCTCCGGGTGGGGGGAATTACTTCAGCACGACCATCTTGCGGGTCTGCTGGAAATCTCCGGCCTGCATGCGGTAGAAGTAGACACCGCTTGCGACTTTCTGGCCGGCGTCGTTCGTGCCTTCCCAGAAGATGGTGTAAGTGCCGGCGTCCTTAACCTCGTTGACCAGGGTGGCGACCAGGCGGCCGCGGAGGTCGTAGATCTTTAGGCTAACTTCCACGGTGCGGCCCTCAGGCACGCTGTAGCTGATCGTCGTGGCCGGGTTGAACGGGTTGGGAGCGTTCTGGTTCAGAGCGAAAGCCCTGGGCAGGCTGCTGCGGCCGCTGCCGTCGCCGTAAAGGCCGATACGGAAGGCCGCTTCCTGATCCGGGGTGAGGTTCAGCTTGGCGATTACGCTCTCGATGTACTGGACCTGAGCGGGAGTGAGATCCACCTTCTCATGTACCAGTTCGAGGCTGGCGCCGGCCAGCATGCCGCCACCGCCGCATTTACCGGTCCAGATGTCTTTGAGCAGCTGGATCACGTCCTGGATGTCGTATACGTAGTCGTCGTTGCGGTCGATGCAGGCTTGGATATTGCTCGAGTCCGCCATCAGGATCAGTTTGATCGCATCGGCGATACCCAGCTTGCCATCCCCGTTGATGTCGCAGGAGGCGCACTTGGCGCTCTTCGGGTTGCTGTCAAGGGCGTCTTCCAGCAGGGCGACCGCCAGGCCGGGATTGTGCACGCCCCGGGAGCCGTCATAATCGACTATGTAATAGTTGAAAGCTGCGGTGAGCTGCGGTGACGTGATTAAGCCGCTCTTCAAGGACGTGCTGTCGTTCAGCGGGAAACCGGCCGTGCGGCCGGAGGTGGCGACAGGCAGCCTGGCCCGCAGCTCGTTGAGCATCAACGATACTTTGCTCTGGATGCTCTTGTAGTCGAAGTTTTCGCCGATACTCGAATGACATTCGGCGCAGGCTTCGGTGAAATGCACGTCCGTAGCCGGAGCATTCGGATTATCAGGATCGGCCGCCATGCTCATCTGGAATGTATGCCGGCCCACGTAAGTCTGCTTGGCGGTGGGCGGAACTCCCATATGGCAGCCTACGCAACGGTCCTCGATGAGTGTCCCGTGGGGATTCGTTTCCGGGAAAGTCCCGTCCGGGTTCTGCCAGCCGGCCGTGCCGTCCAGCATCTCGGTCTGGTGCGAATGATGGGGCGTCTGTCCGGGGTAATCCCGTCCGGAACGGTAATGATGGCAGACTTCGCAGGCATGAGCCGGAGTACCGTCCGTGCCATACTTCGCCACGCCGGTCGTTGCATCGACAGAAAGCTGGTCATCCACCTTGCGAAGCTGATACTCATTGGTGGCGTCATGGGGGTCATGGCAGACGATGCAGGTCTGGCCGTGCGGATCCGCATAAGGCCCGGTGGCATCAGCCAGCTCTTTCACCTGCAGCTCCATGAAGCCCTCGGCGGTGTGGCAGCCGACGCAGGAATTGCCGGAGCGGTTGAATTCCTCGGCGTCGAATTGACCGTGCGCGGAGTTACGCCATTCGGTCGGCTTGTTGTGGCGGGTGCCTTCGTCGTGGCAGATACCGCAGACGCCCACATCGTAGGAAACGCCGATAGCGGTCTTTTTGTCGGCGAAACTTGCCGCCAGGTGCTGGCTGGCCGGGCCATGGCAGCTCTCGCACTGGATGTTGGCCAGAGCGGCCGTGTTCGGGTACTTGGTCACGAAATCGGCGTAGACTCCCACATACAGGGAATCGGGGAATACCCAGCCTTCGGCCTTAGCCCTGTCGTCGAAACCGTCGTTCACAGCCAGGGAATCGGTGTCGTAACCCGTGGTATGGCAGGCGATGCAGGATTCAGTGTAGTGGGTGCCAAGAGTACCGTCCAGGCCTTGTTGCAGCATGGATGCATGGCCTGTCTTCGACCACGCTGTGATTTTTCCGGGGTGACAGGCATCCGAGCAATTGGTATACCCTTTGAAGGTCCCGCCGTTGATTGTAACCGAGGCGGTGGCAGTACCGCTCGTATCGGCGAAACTCAGAGTGACCGTGTAGGCACCGGCCTTGTCGATCTTAAACCAGACTTCCCTGGAGGAAGTCGCGCTCAAGGCCGCAGTAGAGCCGGTGGGTTTGGTGGTGAGCGACCAAGTGTAGGTGCCTTCGTTCAAACTCTTCAGATAAACCGGCTGGCCGATGCCGACCGCCTTCAAAGAAGTGGCCGCCTGAGTCGTCAGCCCCAGTTCATCCACCTGGTTCGGTGTATAGCCGACCATCTGGATTGCCGCAGTTGCGGCATACGCTCGGCCAGCAAGAGCTCCACACAGACACACTGCCAAAAGCAAATTAAAAATTTTCCGGGTCATTTGCACTCTCCATTGGCTGGAGTACTTCTCGATTGGTTAATCATGAGGGGTTCAGACTTCTTCCCGGCAGCGGGAAATTACGGGACAGACCCACCTGGCGAGGCAAGTCCGACGGCCCTCGGGGCCATTACTGCGATGGTATTTTACCGCTTAAGATCGACCTCCTTTCTACTTTCGTTTCGGGATTCGTTTACGAGTCCGGTTATCAGGAAAACGAACTTAGCGCCTGTTGAATCTTCTCCCTATCCAGCCCGTAAATTTCAATGATTCCCGATCTTACGATCGAGGGGCCCTGGATGAACTTTTCATTGGTGATCCGGTAGAAAATCCGCTGGCCGTCCTTGCGCGAAGCGATTATGCGCCTGTCTTTCATCAGTCGCAGATGCTGGGAGATGTTGGACATGCTCACTCCCAGCTTTTCCGCTATCACGCCCACGCTCATTTCCCGTCCGGACAGCAGAAATAGAATTTTCAGGCGGATCGCGTTACCGAAATTCGTGCAGAAATCCGCCTGCAGGTCGAACAGCTCATCCAGGTTGTATGACTCTTTACTCTCATCAAGGGCACCGTAGCACATAGTAACTTACTCATTTTCATATTGTTGTGAACGATTAATAATACTTTATCAAACTGCGGAGATTGTAACATTATTGCTGAAATTTCAAGAAGTTATAAGTTTAGTTGAGTCTGTATCTGAAAAGATATTTCTGAAGTGCCAGGTTTATTTTCCGGCCGTCAGGAGGCGGCTGCGACCGCAGGCCGGGAAGGTCGATTTATCTCTAAAAAGCGCCGTGGGCTTCAAGCTGTCAGCTACTGAGCCGTCTGTGCGCTGTCACTGGTTCAGTGGGGGAACGTGTTGCGAGCGGATGCTGCTTGGTCAATATAGTTTCTAAACTACTAAAATGAAAAAGCTTTGTCAACAGAAAAACTCTAATCCGTATCTAACAAACAACTTCCACACCGGACTCACCAGGGCCAGTTGGCGACGGCGCTTCTCCCTGCCCTATTCCCTGCAATTTTAACGGATTGCCTTTCTAAAGGTTACTCGCCCCGACCGGACCGGTCACTTCAGGTACGGCGTATTCATCATTGACCTCCTCAGGTGGATAAGTTATCAATAAGCAGAGGTTCCTCCAACGGTTATTTCAAATCGAAACGACAATTAAACAACCTCGATCGGCGCCATGGCAAAGCGAGCGACATTTTCGCCGGACTCGACCGGGCCTTTTCACAGCCGAACTGTTCCGGCCTTTTGCTCCGTGACCCTGCTGCTTTTTCTGCCCCTGGTGGCTGGATCTGTCCTGGCCTGGGACAGGGGAACGGTGGCCTACTCGAGGGAAGCCGGTGCGGAAATCTCTCCGCAGATGCCAGATCCGGCCACTCACCTGATCCCGCAGACCAGCGGAGGTCCGACAATCAGGGTTGCCTTCAGAAGCCTGGTCGAACGGGAAGTGGCCGGAGCGTTCGTCTACTTCGGGGTGACCGATTTCAGCGGACGCGGACTGGGGGATTTCAGCCGCCGGATAGACCTGCCGGCCGGAGGTGAAATAGTCGAAGAATTTGCCTGCGGCTTCCTCGAGGGAAAGCCCGGGTTCTACGACGTGCGCGTCTGTGCGTTCGACAGCGGCCGCGAGTTCGGCTACCGCGAATTCACTTTCGGCTACGACGTGGAAAACCTCGACCGCCGGTCCTCCCGCCCTCCCGACTTCGACCGCTTCTGGCAGGCCACCCTCGACTCCCTGCAGAGGGTGCCGCTGGCGGCGGAGGTCATTCCGGACAGCCTGCGGTCGACCGGACAGGTCAGTGTCTACCGGGTAAGCTTCGCCAGCCTGCACGGAGTGCGGGTCCACGGCTGGTACACCCTGCCGCGCCGCAGACAGGCCCCTTACGCGGCGCTGGTGTTCTTCCCCGGATACAGTTCCGGCCGGATTTCACCCCAGTCCGGCTGGTCGGAGAAGGGCTACGCCACGCTGAGTATTCAGGTGCGGGGCTACGAGGTGGATCAGGAAAGCTATCCCGGTGACAACAGTGCTTACATGACCAGCGGGGTGGAAGCGCCCGAGACTTACGTATACCGCGGGATAGTCTGCCACTGCCTGCGGGCTGTCAGTTTTGTTGCCTCGCGGCCGGAAGTGGACGGCACGCGGATCGGCGCGGTGGGTGGCAGCCAGGGCGGGGGGCTGGCCCTGGTGAGCGCCGGCCTCGATCCCCGCATCCGGGTGGTCGCAGCCAGCGCACCCTTCCTGACCGACTTCCCCCGCTCGCTGACCATGACCGGCGCTCCCTACCGCGACCTGGTGCGCTACATCGATGAAAATCCCGGCAGCGCTGAACGGGTCTACCGCACGGTCAGCTATTTCGACTCGCTGATTTTCGCCAACCGGATCAGGGTTCCGGTAGTGCTTTCGGCCGGCCTGTTCGACAGGACCTGCCCGGCTCCTTCGATCTACGGGCTTTACCTCGAACTGGCCGCTACGGAGAAACGGATTGCGCTCTACCCCTGGCTCGACCACCTGGAAGTCTGGAAAGAGTTCTCCCCGGTCGCCGAACAATGGATCACCAGCCACCTGCCGCCGGCCGGCAGCGGCTGAAATTTCAGTCGACCCCGCTTGATTTGGGGAGCGGTCTTCGAAAGGTACTTTTCCGCTAATGAGAATATTGACTCTGGACTGCGGAACCAGCCGGATCAAGGCGGGAGTCTTTCACACTCCCCGTGAGCTGAAAGGCAGTGGAGGCCTGGTGGCCGCAGTGCGCGCCCCCATTCGCCTCTGGATCAACGAGGCGGACTGGCCGACCACCGAGGAAACCGTGGCCGGCAGGGACCGCAGCCGCCTGGACGTGGATTCCTACCTCGACCGGGTATTCGCCCTGCTGAAGCAGGTCGCAGGCGAACTTAACGCTGAAGGTATCACCCTGGATGCGATCTGCCCGGCGGTGAGCTGTCCAGCCCTGGTGGCGCTGGATAAGCATTTGCGGCCGCTTCATCCCGCCCTCACCCATCTCCACCGCGCCTGTTTCCCGCAGGCCCGGGAACTGGTCGAGCTGGTGGGGGCCGACCGGTGGCTGGCGACCGCCGGCAATCTGCCCATGCCCGGCAGTATTTCTCTCAGCTCGATCAGATGGCTGGCTGCCTACCATCCGCACGTGGCAGCCAATACCGCTCACTGGGCCCACCTTCAATCGCTGCTGCTTTACCGGCTCACCAGCCGGCTGGTGATCGATCCGACCCAGGCCGCTTACTCCGGCCTCTACGACGTCCGGGGCAACAGCGGCTGGCTGGGAGAGGATTGGTTCGAGTTGATGGGAGTGAGGCGCGAGCAGTTTCCGGAAGTCGTGCCCTCCGCCTCGGTCGCCGGCAAACTCACGCGCGAAGCAGCCGCCGAATGCGGCCTGCCGGAGGGCTTGCCTGTAATCGCCGGAGGCGCAGATACGGCGGTGGGCCTGCTGGCCGCGGAGGAGCTGCAGCCCGGCTGCGCGCTCAACATGAGCGGCAACGTGGAAATCATGGCCGCCTCGCGCGACTCCTGTCCCACCCCCTCGGCCCACTACCTGATCCGGCCCCACCTGGTGGAGGGTAAATGGGTGGCGGTGAAAGTCAGTCCGGTGGGAGGCGAAACCCTGCTCTGGTTCCAGGATCGCTTCTGCCGCGAGATGTCCCCGGGACGCTTCTGGGACTGGGTGCAGAACCTGGAGACCGGAGTGGAAGATGCCGTGGAAGAGATCGCCCTGGAGGCCAGACGGGGAGACAACCCCGAGTTTCTCCCCTATCTGTTCGGCGACCGGCACAGCCTGGATGAAAGAAAAGCCGGATTCATCGGCCTGTCCGGGTCATCCACCCGTCAGGACATGCTATGCGCGGTGCTGGCCGCCTACCGCAACAGCCTGAACTATTGCTGCCAGGAAATGGCCGCCGCCGCAGGCCGGCCGCTTTATTCAGTGGTGACCTCCGGCGGCTACGATATCAGCGCCCTGGGCGTGCACCGCCGCGCCGCGCTCGGCCATTCCAATCTGATTCCGCTGGAAGCCGCGGTGGTCAGGGGCGCGGCCATCCTGGCCGCCATGGTACTGGAAAAGACCTAATCCACTTCAAACCCCAAACACCCAGGCTGGGACTTCCATCCGCGCCCCCTTGGTGGGGTCCACGATCTGGGTCACGCGCAGGTCGCCCACCAGGTTGACCAGTTGCATGGCGGTCTTGGCGTCGCGGCCGGTGATACGGGAGACCAGGGCTACCATGTCATCGGTGGCTTCCCAGGCCGCCTCGTTGAGGTCGTCTTTGGCGCTGAGCGTGGCGACGAATTCCGGACGGAGTATCACCGGCCGTTCGGACAGCTTTTCCGGCAGGCGGCGGAACCGCACCAGCACCTCGGCATCGCACTCGATCCCCTGCCCGGCGATTTCGCCGTCGCCCTGGAGGGCATGGGTGTCGCCCATCCCCACCAGGCCGCCCGCCACCCGGGCGGTGAGGACCAGCGTGCTGCCGGCCCGGACTTCCTTGCAATCCAGATTGCCGCCGGTGGCGCCCGGGGTCCGGGTGTCGACCCGGCCCTCCGCCGGTACCACTCCGACCCCTCCGATCATGGGAGACAGCGGCAGCCTCAGGCGGTCGTCGAAATGGATGAAGCCATCGGCCAACTCGTAAATCTTCCCGCCGGAATAGCCCCAGTCTCCCACCCGCACTTCCAGAATGTCCACGGCCAGCCCATCTCCCGGTCCGATCCCCTCGACGAACACCGGCCCGGTCTGCGGGTTGACCCGGTCGTTTTCGCCCGTGCGGCGGAAAGTGCCGTCCCGGGTCACTGAATCCGGCAGACCGTGGCTCAGCTCCATCACCACCACCTCGCCCGCCGCCACCCGGTAGGCCGGCTCCATGTCGGGCGTCCAGAAAGTGAAACTCTTGTCCTTTCCCAGCCTGCGCACTCCGGAAGTGGCGGTATCCTGGATGTAGAGCGGCGAGCCGAGCCGGCTGCCGGCGGCGGCCGCCTTAGCTTCCGGAGAGCCGATAGCGGAACCGCTCCCTGCGGCCATACCGGCGGCGCCGGCGGCGAAACATTTGAAAAAGGTGGTGCGGTCCATTTTACCTCCCCAATTGTTTCATTTTTTGAACTTGTTTGTAGAGTGATAACAGTTTAATATCCATTCGGAGATAAAAAAATGAAAAAGAAATTAGAATCTAACAGACGATCCGAAGTTAAAATATCTTCAAATCGAGATGCCCAAACCGGTAGATTTGTAGTTGCTGATAAAATATCCGGCAAAGGTAGATTCTCCAGCGAGCGTGCAAAAAATACGGTCATTGAAGTGCTTAAGAAACACGAGGGCGCTTGGAGGGAACTGGCGAAGAAGTAAGTTTTTATTTACCCATCAAAGACATTATCGCTATACACCGCCGTCAAATAGAATAATTTGGCGGTGATTCGCTGTCCGTTACTGGAAAAGAAATGAGAAGCCCTGGATCACTCCCCTATCCGGTGGATCTGGTCCAGGGCAAAATTTTTCCTTACGGCCAATATCCAACTTTGGTTGAAAAAGCAGCTATCCTTTGCTGGAGAATAATAGGATTTTTATCCAGAAAAGGGGGAAACGATCTCTTCTCACAATAAGCACTAATTTCTTCTTTATATTCAAGCAAGATCCATGGCGATATGCATGACGATCGGGGCCACAATATTGCCTGTACGGTGAGCGGCAAATGCCAAGCATAACGCCAATGCCATGTAATTCAAGAATCCGAGTGTCAGGGTGTGAATATCTTGATGCTTTACAAATACATCTCTAAGTACATGTCCAAGCGAAAATATAATTGCGGCTGTAAGAATTCCTGGTATAACACCTGACTTTTCGATAGATATCCTTTGCAGGTAGCCTCTAAACATCAATTCCTCGCTGGCGGCAATAATAAAGAAATAAATCGTAGCCATTAAAGCATAACTCGGTTGTTTCAATAATCCCTTTAAGGGCAGCCAATCCAGATATACGAATATTGTTACGATAATAATTCCTAATAGAAAACCTCGCCACCGGCAGGGCGGGGACAATCCTACTACTTTTAAATCTAACCGTCTTGTGAATACATGCGCCGCCATCGGAATTAATAAAATCGCACTTATGACGAATACGGTTAAAATTTTATTCCAGGTATATACACCTTTTCCTCCAATGTAGGTACTAAGATAGCGATGTAAAATATATGAAACTCCCACAGCTAAAATATACCATAAAAGGCTTACAAAAATAGCGGGCTTGAATTCATTATCGAGGTCGGCGAGTTTTTGTCGTGTTTTTTGTGGAATTCTAAGAATTTTAGCTAAAACGAATATGACGGCGATTACTATCAGTACTAAAGCGACGCGGACTGCTGCACTTTTCAATAAACCCATGAAAAACACCTCCATCATATAAGTCGCTGAAATTGAATAAGATATAAATCTTAACGGAATATTTTCACTCAATGGCGAATACTGTGACAGCCGTACAGCAGAACAGTACCAAACCGACATTCACCATCTCAAAACAGATAGAGGTTATTCATTTTTTAATCCATATTTCGAGCCCCATCGGCTGTTACGATTCGGTGAGCCAGGCACCTGGTCGGCTTACCTGGGCAGCGGGTCCGGCACGTCGCCGCGCAGCTCGAAGCGCGGGCCCAGTAAGTCCGGCTCGATCCGGGAAGACTCCCCCAGCAGCCGCGCCGCCTCGCTGAAATTCCCCGCGTATTTTTCCACCAGTCCCAGCAGGTAATACGCCTCGCCGCGATGCTCGCGGTAGCGGTCATCAAGCTGGCCGCGGGCGAAATGGGCCATCGACTCGATCAGCCGAGTCGCCTGGTCTGGTTGGCCGAGTTTCTGCAAGGAGAGGGCCATGAAGAGGTTTTCGCTGTTATAGCTGTCGCGGTCGCTTGAGAGGTTCTGCCAGCCGACGGCGCTCTTTTCGAATTCCTCGTGGGCCGGTTTGCTCTTCCCGGTTTTTTCCAGCACCAGGCCGAGGTAGTAGTGCAGCCTGGGCGCGCTCTGGAACTGGAAATCATCCGCTCCCAGCGAAGCAGGTGGAAAAAGCGCCTTGTTCAGGTGGTCCAATGCCAGGTCCTGGCCGCCCTGCCGGAAAGCCCGGCTGGCGAAACCGTAATGCAGCCAGCGGTACTTGTCGCGCAGCCGATAGTCGCGATGGCGCTGGCCGAACTGGTGGGAGGTAATAAGGCTGTCGGCGCCGGCCAGCTCCCCGCTGACCAGTTTTATGGTAATCAGGCCCTCAATGATGTCGTCGTCATTGGGGGAGCGCGCCAGCGCCCGTTCGAGCAGGGCCGCCTGGCGGTCGAAATAGCCTTCCCGGGAGTAGATGTAGCTCAGGTCGGTAAAGGTGCGTACGTGGCCGGGGTTGATCGCGATCGCCCGCTCCAGGTGTTGGGCGGCCCGGGCGATCTCGTTGCCGTTTTCGTAGTAAGCCAGGCCCAGGCTACGCTGCAGGCTGAAATTCCCGGAATCCGACTCCACGCCACGCTCCCATTGAAAGATCGCCTCCGCGCGGCGGCCACGATAGTAAAGCAGGCAGCCCAAGAGGTAGCGCGCCGTGGCGTCCCGGGGATCATGGACTACGGCCTGGGCCAGTGGCTGAACGCTTTCGTCCCGGAAGGGAAAACGGTCGAGATTTCCGCCGGCCTGCCGGCCCTTGTCGAAATAGCTTCCCGCTTGTTCGTAGCGGCCCAGCGCCTCCAGGGTGGAGCCAACCGTATAATAAAAAACCGATGGAGTGGCGTAGACGTCCCGGTTGTCCTGTTCGACCAGCCGCAGGACCCGCAGGGCCTCCTCATGGCAGCCGAGCCTGCGGTAGACCGCCGCCAGCTCGATCGCCTCCTGGCTCTGCCCGCCCAGCACTCGCGCCAGTTCCGCCAGGTCTTCCCGGCTGCCGGTGATCCAGGCCTTTTCGGACAGGCTCCAGCGGTCGGTGGGGTCGATGGCGAGGGTCCGCTCGATTTCAGCCAGCGCCTCCGGGTCTTGCCCCAGCCGGCGGTGGACCAGGGCCAGCAGGTTCCTTGCCGACAGGTTGTATCCGCCTGCCAGAGCCGCCTCGGCCAGATGCCCGGCTGCCTCGTCCAGCTTGCCGCGGTGCCAGCCGATCCGGCCCAGCAAATATTCACGCTGGCTGTAATAGGCATCCGTGCGGGCGATGTAGTGGAGGCTGCGCTCGGCCCAGGCCGTATCGCCCTGCTCGAACCTGGCAAGCGCCAGGTAGTAGCAGGCTTCGCCGGAATACGGGTCGCGCTCCAGCGTTTTTTCCAGATGGACCGCTGCGCTGTCCGGCCGGCCCCGGGTGTAGTCCAGCACTCCCAGGACCAGATGGGCCCGCGAATTGCCGGGGTCGCGCTCCAGGGCCCGGTGCAAAAGGTTCTCGCCCACCTCGTCGTGCATCTCCTTGATCTTGGTCTCGCCGTCCAGGACCAGCTCCTCGACCGTCATTTCCTCCGGCGTTTTCGCCGGCCTCTCGAGGCTTCTGGTGAAAATCGTGTACTCCTTGCGGCCGGGATTTTCGTCGGGCCGAGTGTAGTCGAGCAGGACCACGCCGGAGGAGTCCGCAACCACCACCCGCATGCCGGTCAGGCCCGCGCTGTCGGAACTGATCCCCTCGATCTTCCTGACCAGGGGCCGGCCCGGAGCCAGGTCCGCCACCGTTCGCAGCAAAGTATTAGCAGCGGTCGCGACCAGGATTTTCGCGCCCGCGATTTCCCGGTTGGCCGAAATGCCCAGCTTGACCGCGCTCCTGGCGCCCGCGGGGTCAGGGCTCACTTCGAGGTTGAGGGCGAGGTCGCGGGTGGTAGTGACCAGCCCGCCGATTCCGGCCACAGGGAACCACCATTCGCTCCAGCCCTCGGTGGTGTGCGGCGGCAGCCATTCGTAGTGGCCGTCCCAGACATACCGGCCACTCTGAATCTCGATGTACGGCCCGGCCTTGTCCGTGTACCCCCTCTCGATCTGCTCGGCCCGCCGGCTCTTGCCCCAGGTCCAGGTTTTCATGCCGGTTACCTCCCGCCGGTCGGCCCAGCGGAACGTTCCGTAGTCGGCGTCGTGATCGTAAGCGCCCAGAAAGTCGTCGTAGATGTCGATCCCGAACACGCCCAGCATGTGGCGGTTGTTTTTGTACCAGCTGAAGTCGGTCCCGCCGTAGAGGGGCCAATCCGCCACCTCGGCGGTGGTGTGGCCGATCGTGCGGGTCATCGGGTAGATAAAGCGCGTACCCTCGGCGGCCGGCACTCCGGCATTAACCCAGAACATGTAGGGCCGGCGGGAGTCGTTGCGGTTATAGCAGAAGACCGTAACCTGCATGGCGGCCAGTCCGGGACAGAGCCTGACCGTGAAATTCACTTTCATGCGGTAGAACGGATCGATCTGGCTCAGTACCACCGACACGCTGCCGTCCGGGTGCCGGAGGACCTTGTCGAACCAGAACGGCTCGCCTTTCAGGGTGAGCGTGTGGTGGTCATAGGGGCCGGTGATTTCGAGGTTGCCCACCAGCCAGGCGCTGCGGGGGTTGACACCGCTGAACTTGAGGACGTCGTTCTTGTAAAATACCTCGCGGCCGTTTACCTTGTCGTAGAGGCTGAAGATGCGGCCGCCCAGAGCGGGTATCACGGTCAGGCGCAGGTATTCGTTCTCCACGAAAATGGCGCGGCAAGATTGCGGGACCGGTCCGCCGGGCTTGTAAGGCCGCAGAAAGTTCGGATACGGGTACGTCCCCTCGACTGTCGAATTTTCGAACAGAGGCGGCTCCAGTTCGCGGCCGGAAAATTCGTAGGCCGGCACCTCCAGCGTGCCTTCATGGACGTCCACCCGAGGCGCGGCGGCCGGCAGACTGGAGCAGGTCGCGAGGAATGCTATCAAGAAAAACGTCGAAACAATGGCTCGATTCATACCGGTCCCCGAAGCTGTCTGATTGTTGTCCGGGCAGGCTGCCGATTTCGGAAAAAGTCGAATAAAAGAGCCAATTTAGCGAAAATCGGATTCGACTTCAAGTCGCATGGAACAGAGGAAATATATTATGGAAAAGGAATTGAGCTACGCGGTCTACGAAAGCCCGCTGGGTTGGCTGATCCTGACCCATTCCGGGGCCGGCCTGTCCCGGCTCGATCTTTCCCCCCACGGTCCAGACCGGGCACGGGACTTTCAGCGGCAGGGCCTGGAAAAGAGATTCGGCCCGGTGCATCTGGTGCGTGATGAAACCCGGCTGAAAGAAGCCCTGGCCTGGCTCGACCGCTATTTCGACAACCCGCAGAAGAGCCTTCCCTATCGCGGAAAGTTCGATGCGGGCGGCACGGTTTTCCAGAGGAAGGTCTGGCTGCATCTGGCGCAAATCCCGTCCGGACACACCGAGACTTACGGCCAGGTGGCCCGGGCGGTGGGCCGGCCGGCGGCTTCCCGGGCGGTGGGCCAGGCCTGCGGCGCCAATCCGATTCCGCTGATCGTACCCTGCCACCGGGTAGTAGCTACCGGCGGCGGGCTGGGCGGATTCGGCCTGGGGCTGGACCTCAAGCGGCGGATGCTGGATCTGGAAGGCTGGCATCCCGGGAAATGAACCAAGGAGAGGGCATGCTTGATTTGAAATTATCCCCGCTCAAAGCGGTGCTTCTGTTTTTGACGTCGGCGCTGACAATAGCGGCGGTCCTGTCCGCTCAGCAGGGCGGCCGGTCCGAAAACCCGGCCCGTTACGAAACAGCGGACCGCAACCAGTGGCAGATGCCGGACAAAGTGGTCGAGGCGCTGGACCTGAAACCGGGCATGGTAGTAGCCGATATCGGCGCGGCGAGCGGCTATTTTTCGCGCCGCTTCAGCCCGGCGGTGGGACCCCGGGGCCGGGTGCTGGCGGTGGACATCGATGGCGAGGCCCTGGCCTGGCTGGCCCGGCAGGCCGGCGAACAGGGGCTGGCCAATCTCGACACTCTGCACGCCCTGCCGGACGATCCCCGGCTGCCGGAGAAGGGGGTCGACCTGGTTTTCATGTGCAATACCCTGCACCACATTCCGAACCGCCCCGCCTACCTGCGGCGGCTCAGGCAATCACTGACCGCCAATGGCCGGGTGGCGATCGTCGATTTTTTCAAGAAGGACCTGCCGGTAGGGCCCAGCTCCCCGGAGCATAAGCTTTCGCGCGAGGAAGCGATAGCCGCTTTCACCGCCGCCGGCTATACAATCGACCGGGAATTCGATTTCCTCGCCTACCAGTACTTTTTCATCGCCCGGCCGGAATAAATGGAGCCGACTCAGGCGTAAGGGTCTTCCACGATCCCGGGCAGGGTGTCGGCGCGCACCACCACCCGGCCGCCGAATCGGCCCGCCACGATCCCGTGCTTGCCCTCTTCGATCCAGCGCCTGACCGTGGACTTGGATACCGGCACCGGCATCCTCTCGACACTCTCGGTGATCGTGATCCATTCGGCGTCTTTCCTGACTGACCCGCTCATGGTTCCTCCATTGACTCCCTGGTTTGGCTCACCATCTGAACGCTAAGCCTTAAAAACCGACCGTTCCGCCGCCGGCTCCAGCTCAAAGGTGATACGTCCGGCTCGAACGGTTCGAAGGAAAAAAACGAGCAAAAACTTGACATCCGCGCCATTCTCTGATAAGCTAATGACAGGTTCAGAAATTCTAATTTTTATTACGTATCGTGCGAAAATTTTGAGTTCACCCTCCTTCCATATTTTATCAATGCATGCAATTTCAATAAGTTACAAAATAATAAGCGAGCATAATCGCATAATTCGTAAGTAATATTAGTATATTCCTTACTATTTGTCAAGATATTCGTATTTTCCCGGGCGATATTTCGTGCTCCGCACCAGGAGCGATCCTTGCCGTCGAACAAATCCCTACAGACTAAAGCTCAGGGGCTGGGTGAAGCCCAGCGGCGCTTTTCTCTCCTGATCAAGGTGATGAAAGACCGCTACCTCGCCGCCGGGTACGAACTGGACGATGTGCACCTGGCCGAAATCCTGGGAGTGCACGACGGCGTGCTGCGCAAGGGCAAGTCCAGCAGTGTATCACCGGCGCTGGTCCGGGCGGTGGGCGATATCTGGAACGTCGACTTGAACTGGCTGTTGCTGGGCGAGGGTGAGGAGCCGGGAAAAAGCGGACCGCCCCACGGTATCGAAAGGCTTTCCGCCGAAACCAGGGTGGGACGCGGCAGATGGGACGAGCACAAGGTGCGACGTCTCCTGGCCGAAAAAAATCTCAGCCAGCGCAGCCTGGCCCGCCTGCTCGCCACCGATCCCCAACGGGCCGGTAACCTGGTGCGCGGCACGCTGCGCGATCCGGAACTCAGGAGGAAGCTGGCGGCTATTCTCGAAGTGGACCCGGAGTCTCTTTTTCTGGTGTCCCGTACTACTGCCGAGCACCGGTTAGCCGGTCCGGGCCGGCGCGGAGAAGGTCGTCTGTTTACGGCCGGGGCAGTCCGGCGGGCTCTCGAAACGCTGATCAGCCGGCACCTGGACGAGGCGCTCACCGGCCAGGCCGGCCGCTCCCCCGGCCCCGCCCGTTTCGAATCCACCCGGATTCGCCTGGAAATACCTCCGGCGCCGGCCGATCTTTCCGAGAGCGAGCGGCTGCGCTACAACCACAACCGCGAAGTGCTCGAGCGCTGGAGCCGGACCCAGGAGGCGTTCGAGGTGCCGCCGGCCGTGGCCCAGCGCTACTGCCGCGAAGTGGTCGGCTATTACGATGGCGGCCGTGTGGATGACGTGGGCGGCATCCTGCGCGACTTCCTGCAGGAAAACCAGCAGGCCAGCGATACCAAATCGGCCGCGACCGTCACGCTGAAAAAGAGCGTGCTGGCTATCGGTGGTACGGAAATCGAAGTGGATGATCCCGAGCTTCTGGCGAGGTTGCCTGAGTATCTGAACAGCGAGGTGGGCCGCAAAAGGCTGCTCGACTGGCTGCGCAAAAACGTGAAACCTCGTTAGACTTACCGGTCAATCGGCCGTATCTAAGCCTAATCTCCGCCCCCTACCTTCCCCTGTCTCATATTCGCTCACCTGTTTTTCATCTGGCTCCGGTTGGCCGCTTCCATGCGGATGAATTCCAGCAGACAATCCCTGGTCTTTTTCTCGCTCAGCGCCTCGATCAGCAGGTTGATCAGCTCCTCCTCGATGGCGATCGGGTCCGGCCGGCCGTCGGTGACGTGCGGCGGAAAAAGCCGCGGACCCTGCGACCGCTCGTAAGTCTTGCTGTACTTGCAAATCACTTTCAGCAGATGGGCGGCATGGCGTTTCAGCACCTCCAGGCGGTCGCCATCCATCGAGTCGGCGAGCAGGGAGCCGGTTCCGGCGGTGATGAATTCCTTTCTCACCCCGGCGCTACCCAAAACTCTCAGGACAGTCTCCGGCAGATTTTCGGCCTGGTTGCGAAACAGGGTGGTGAGGCTGTCTTTCGGCAGTCTCAGCAGGCTTTCCAGTTCCTCCGGGTCCTCGCAGTGGAAGTGGCGCATCACCTCCATCAGCCTGTCCAGCAAGCCACAGCTGCACGCTGCACAACGGAATACGGTCATCTGTGTCCTCCGTGGTTCGGTTAGAAATTGCGTGAAAATGGTTTGACAGCCTCCGGCCGGTCGCATATTTTTACATCCCCTCCGTTATTTTCGAGTGGCCGGGCAATCCGTCCCGGGTACATGGTTCAGGGCAATAGGCCTTTCCTTCGAATGAAGACGCGGCGAGCGCTTCGGCGCCCGTCCGTTCTTTTGCAGTTTACGGTTCGTTGGGTGGTTCCAGGAAAGTTTACTGTTAACCAGACGGCCCGTACTTCGTTTATATCACACGGACAAATCATTCTCAAATCGATCCGGGACCGATTCACTCGGCCTATTTCGTCCTGCCCAGCTGGGCGGGAAAGGTTTGTCCACCCCCGGGGACATAGAAACGAATTCCCGATCGAGGCTGTCCGGTGCGGCTGGGCAGTCAATAACGTTAATACCAATGCGAGGTGATTAATGGTGAAATGGATCGGATCGTGTGTCTTACCGTTTTTCGGAATCGTCCTCTTCTTTTCCTGCGGAGACAAGGCGGACCCGGTAACGCCGCTGCCGCCGGATGGCGGAAATGGCCTGGTGACCTATACCATGAACGTCAAAGCCATTCTCGACCAGCACTGTATTCTCTGCCATTCGACAGCCAATTCCGGCGTGCAGCGCAACGGCGCCCCTCTGGAAGTCAACTTCAACACCTACCAGGTAGCCGTGGACCACGCAGAGCACGCCAATGAAAGGATTCAGGCAGGAACCATGCCGCCTACGGGGGGTATACCTGCCGACCAGCGGGCGATATTCGCCCGTTGGCTTCAGGATGGAACTCCAGAGTAGGGTGAGCCATGAACGGAAAAAACATACTTTCAATAATGACAGCGGTTTTTACCTTTCTCGCTTACGGCTGTTTGTCCGCACAGGAGAAAGCCCAGGAAGTCGAAGAGGTCGAGGAGGTGACCGAGGCCGGGGGAGGCTCCGGCGGTGAGCGCTGGGAGAGTCAAGATTTCCCTGTGCTCGAACGGGGAATCGACGTGCTGACCCCCAGGACGTTGCGGGCCAGGTCGCTCCTGTTTCTGGTGGAACACCGCGCGCGCAAGGCGCTCAAGGATGACGCCTTCCAGGACTTTCTCGGTCTGGACGCCGGCGGCCTGAAAGTGGGCCTAAGCCTGCGCTACGGCTTCACCGACTGGCTCGAGGGCGGCCTCTACCGGCTCAACGGCCAGACCGAAATTTTCGATACTTATGAATTCGACCTCAAATGTCGGCTGCTCGAAGAATCGGTCCATGGGGTAGCCCTGGCCGTTCGCGGCGGAGTGACCTGGTTTGCGCAGAGCAAGATGGAGGACGCTTCCGGCGGCTTCGCTCAACTACTGGTCGGCAAGTACGTCAACCCGCACCTCAGGCTCGGAACCGGGCTGTTGTATCATTCGGAATCATCCGGCGAAATGAAAAGCACGGCCGATGACGCCTTTTCGGTGGCGATCCCGGTACAGCTCGAAATCCGCTTTAACCGCCGGATCGCCTGGGAGATCGAGGGGGCGGTCAACGTGGCCGGCTACGGCGCGGCCCACTCGATTATCGCCACCAGCTTGAAAATTGTCACCTGGCGCCATACTTTTTCCATTATATTCGGAAATAACCGCTATACGAGCTCGGACGGTATTGTGGCCAATTCACCACGGAGCCTCGACGAGGCAGTGATCGGCTTCCTGATCACGCGTGAGTTCAACTTTTAAGCCTCAGGCGGGTTAACTTCAGTAGGGAGGGAAAGTGAAGAGCAGACGGGAAGTGTTGAAAGTGCTGACCGCATCGGCCGGAATGATGGCGTTGCTGCCTGAGTTACTGAGCGCCAAGAAACTGGCGCTGAGCCTGGACAAAGCGGAAAAGCTGAAAGAGGTCGGAGGATCGGCTATACTTAAGATCAAAGACCAGGACATTCTTTTCATCCGGGAGAAGGAAGACGTGATCCGGGCCCTGGACCCTGAATGCAGGCACAAGAAATGCACCGTGGATTACGACAGCAAACAGAATCTAGTTATCTGCCCATGTCACGGTTCGACTTACGACACTACCGGCAAAGTACTGAAAGGCCCTTCCGAAAAGGACCTGCGCAGCTTCGAGGCGACCCTCGCCGATGGCAAGATAATCTTTTCGCTGGACTGAAAAATGAATGTGAAACTCACCACCCTGGTTTTTTTATTGCTGGCGGCATTCGTCTTCGGCGGTGCCCCGGCGACCGCCCAGATGGATTCATCGGCTCCAACCGCGACAGACACCCAAAAGGTGGTGCCTGTGAACGACGTGGAAGTGGTGGAAGAAGTCTCGCCCGGTGAAGCATCCGTTTCGGGCGGAGGACTGTTGGCTCCGGTCGGCAGGTTCCATCCGGTGGTGATCCACTTCCCTATCGCCTGGATCATGCTCCTCGTGCTGACCGAATTCGTGGCTCTGCTGACCGGTTCGGCGGGCTTGTCGCGTTACGGCAAAGTGCTGGCTGTGCTGACCCTATTGAGTTTCCTTCCAGCCATAACCACGGGCCTGATCCTGGCCGGAGCTCATGCTTCCGACCCTGATTTCCTGAAGCTGGGTTATCTTCACCGCAACATCAACATCTCGGCCGGAATCGTGATGCTGGCGGCGCTGGCGGTCAGGCTGAAGATGAGCGATGAGAGCACCGGTCGGAAGCGGCTGCCGTATTTTCTGCTGGTGGCGGCCGCCACCGGATTAGTTGTGGTGGGCAGCCACCTGGGCGGTATGATGGTCTGGGGAGAAAATTTTCTGCCCCTGCCGTTCTGACCGGCCGGCTGGGTAATACCCGCATTACCGCCGTATCCGCATTCAGGAGAGCGAATTCATACACGCAAAAAGGCCCCGGGGAGTTTGAACGCTCCGGGGCCCGTTTCCGGCGGTCGACTTTTCCCCCTCCCGGAGTCGCAGCAGCCGGAAGCCGCTGCGCAACCGCCGGGTATCCTCGCTCGATAGTCTTTCTCCCTCGGCAAAACCTCGCCGCACCTCCCGGCAGGTGAATGAGCAACCGCCGTGCCAGCTTCACGGTCCGGGAGGAGCTTTCGCAATCCCTTACCTTTCAATCTGTTAAACAAACCGGTCGATACGGCTTTAGCGTAATATCTGTTACCGGAGCGAGTTTATTGTCGCTGATCAGGTAACAGCTAAAATTGAAACATTCAATTCGATAGCTGCAAATAGCGTAGGATTTTCTCCTGATCGACAGCTTGCAGGTCGAGCATTTTCGCGTGGCGCTCGACAATTACCACCCACTCTTCGTCAGTCTTGGACGAGGGATCAGGCAGACTGTGGCAGCTCGTGCAGGTAGCCCGGAATGCCCGCTCCTCTTCGCTCATTGCCGAACGCCGCACATTGCCGGCGGAAGTGCAGGCAGTGGCTCCTACCACTGTACCGGCGAACAAAATATACGCCATCCCCTTCTTCATCAGAAAAGCACTCCCATCAGAAATCTTACGCGAGTGTTGTCCGAGTGATCGGTAATCCCCCAGGCAGCGCCCACTGCGTACCAGATTTTTCCCGCGGCGAGTGAAAGGGTGGGGCCGAGGTAGCTGGTACTTTCCGTATCGCCGTGTTCGAACTCCCAGCGCGAGGTGGATTCGATGCCCAGTGAGAACCGGCGGCTGAACTCATAGCAGATTCCCACGTCCAGGCCAGCTTCGTGCTTGGTACCCGGCGAAAAAAATATTCCATAAACCGGATTTATCGCCATATTCATCTTTTCAACGGTTTTAGCCAGGATCAGCTTGCCCTCCAGCTTGTGCGGCAGGTCGAGGTCCACTTTCCGGTTGTATTCCAGATACAGCAGAGGATCCATGAAGTAAACCCCCTCTTTGCCGATCCGGTAACGGGTGCGAAGCTGCACCGCATCCCACTTGAAAGCGTCTCCCTGGTTCTGGCTGAAAATCTGGTAGATGCTGAAATCCCATCTTTCAGTAAGTCCATGCTCGATCTCGATACGATACTCCCAGTTATCCAGTTCACGCAGTCTGGTGGTCTGATAGAACTCGAGTTCGCTCGCACCTTCGAGCATAGTCCGGTACTGGTAGGTCCAGACGAAGTTTCGCTGGTCGGCTGCCAGCTTTACATTGGAGACCAGCACTGCAGCCAGGACATAGAATACGCATCTATAGTTCATAGGTTACCCCTTGATATATAGTTCGTTATTATCCAGGAAGTCTGGAAGAGAAAGCCAAGTATGAAAATCCGGCCGGTTTGAGAATACCTATGAATGTGATTCTCGGATATTTAAACCGGCATCCGGCCGAAATGTTACACAAAAAATACCGGACCGTGGAAGATCGCCTTCCAGCGGCAAGGTTAAGAACAATTCAGCCAAAAAGACTGCTCAGCCCAGCCAGATCGGCCAGCTCGTATGCCGGCGCCACGCCCAGCTCATCCGGCTTTTCGCTCCGGCGGTTGACCCAGACCGTGCGGAATCCGAACGAGACCGCCCCGGCCACATCGAAGTAGTTCGAGGAAACGAAGCCGATTTCACCGGCGGCCAGCCCGCTCGCCCGGCAGGCCAGCTCGTACACTTCCGGAGCCGGCTTGAAAGTTCGCCGTTCGTGGACGCTGACCACGTGCCTGAAGATTCCGGCCAGGCCGGAGCTTTCCACCGCCGCCGCCAGCATGCGCGGGGTGCCGTTGGACAGGATACCCAGGGGTAGATAATTCAGCGCCTCCAACACCGCTTTTACTTCGGGGAAGGGAGCCAGATAGTCGTAGGTTTTCATCAGCGCCGCTACTTTTTCTTTTCCCGGCTCGACTCCGGTCTTCCGGCAGGCGGCAGCCAGGGCCTGTTCGGTGACTTTCTCGAAATCCTCGTAGCGGCCCATCAGGCTGCGCAGCCAGGTGTATTCGAGCTGTTTGCTGCGCCAGAGTGCGGTAATCGCCCTCCCCGCCTCGCCGAACTGTTCGCTGCAGGCCCCGGTCACCGAATTGACATCGAAAAGGGTCCCGTAGGCATCGAAAAAAAGGGCCCTTACCATCTCCATTACTGCCTCCGTTTCGCCGTGGATAAAAAAACCGGCAGACTGTTCGCCTGCCGGTGGAGTATACTGGCGGAGAGGGAGGGATTCGAACCCTCGGTAGAGTTTCCCCTACAACACCTTAGCAGGGTGCCGCCTTCGACCTACTCGGCCACCTCTCCAGGTTGTCTTCGCCCGTCCGGAATGCACAAAGCTAAAAGCCGTTGCTCCGGGTGTCAAGTTTCGAGCTGCCGGGACTGTACCGGCCGGTTTCCCCGCTACATCTCCTGCAGCTCGCCATCGCCGTATTCCACTTTGTATTTTTCGACATAATCGGAGATGTCCGCCACGCTGACCCACTTGACCCACACCTCGTCGGGTACCAGGATCCGCATCTCCTTTTCCAGGTCCATCAGAAACCTGGTCAGATGCATCGAGTCGACTTCGAGCTGGTCGAGCCGGGTGGTGGCGTCGAGCTTTTCGTTGAGGCAACGGTTGGTCTTCAACAGTCCGATAACAATGTTTAAATAATCGGGATCGCTCATCTGCACTTCGCTCCTGGCGCCGAACGCCTCAGCGGCCCGCTGCCGCAGTTTCCGCTCCGCCGGCGGCGGCGCTCTGTTTGCCGGCCTCGATGATCCGGATCACTTCCAGCGCCGACTCGTAGGTTACCACCGGCCGGTTCGCTGCGAAGGCCTCCAGCACCCGGCCCATCATGATACCGGTGCTGTCCCTCTGGCCCAGCTGCATGGCGTAGCGGTGATCCCGGTCGGTAGTGACGACGACCGAATAGGTGTGGTTTTCCCAACTGTGGATCACACCGCAGGCGCCGTTTTCGAATTCGAGCAGAAGGAGATGGCGGCGGATACCCCGGCTTATGTTGCGCAGGACCGCCACCGGCAGGCTGTCGGTCACCTCCACCATGACCTCGATGCTGTGCACCGAATAGCGCGCCAGGTCCTGGTAGCACGGCCCGCTGACCGTGACTATCGATGGATTTTCGCCGGCCGCGGCCATCTTTGCCTTGAGTTCCACCAGGGCCGGGTCGAACCGCAGGGCGCTACAGGTGGAAAGCGATGTTCCGCCATTGCGGGCCGCCTCGATCATCGCCGTGGCATGGGCCACAGTCTCGCTCAGAGGCTTGTCGACAAACACCGGCTTGCCCCGCTCCAGGAACGGCAGGGCCTGTTCCCGGTGGTAGTCGCCCCACATGTCGCACACAAACGCCCCCTCGGTGGAGTCGGCCGCCTCTTCTATCGTATCCACCAGCTCGTCCACCAATACCGCTTCCTGAACCCTCCGGGCGAAAGGCACGTTCCGCGACCAGACCGTGCTGAAATGCCAGTCCTTGCCATACTCCCCCGCCCAGTCGTGTTCCGGGAACAGGTAGTGGGCCCAGGCCGGGCAGTTGGCAACGAACTTGGCCCGGTTTCCGCCATTGACATACCCGGCAAACAGGTACGGGTGCGAATTGTTCACTCCGACCAGTGCAAGCTTGCGCATTCGTCAAACTCCATGTCTTGTTCGAGTTTTAATTTGATGCTGCGTGTAATTTGGCGAATTGTTTTCCGCTTGGCAAGTTATTGCCTGAGCGCTGCAGAGCAGTTCTACGGAGCGGCGGGACTTTCCACGATTCTCTTGTCAAGCCGCAGCCGACACTTTAGCTTTCTGGTAAAATCCTCACGTTCAAAATAATAACACAGTTCATTCTCAGCGGGAGACTTAATTGAAGATTCATGAATTCCAGGCCAAGAGTATCCTCAGCCGCGCCGGCGTCCCGGTGCCGGCCGGAGAGGTGTGCGAAACCGCCGGCCAGGCGCGGGTCGCCGCCGAAAAACTTTCCGAGGCGGGCAGGCCGCTTGTGGTCAAGGCCCAGATTCATGCCGGCGGCCGCGGCAAGGGCGGCGGGATCAAGCTCGTCCGGTCGGCCGGGGAAGCGGAGAAAGCAGCCGGGGAAATGATCGGCTCCACGCTGGTCACTCCGCAGACCGGGCCGGAAGGCCGGACTGTGGGCCGCGTGCTGGTGGAACAGGGACTCGACATCCAGCGGGAGCTCTACGCCGGCATCGCTTTCGACCGGGCCAGCGCGATGGACGTGATGATGGTGAGCACCGAGGGCGGGGTGGAGATCGAGGAAGTAGCGAAAAATACCCCGGAGAAAATACACAAGGAATACATCGATCCGGTGACCGGCATACAGCCCTACCAGGCCAGGGGCCTGGCTTACCGCCTGGGCCTGGCCGGCGACCTGGCCCGGGAAGCCGGCAAAGTGTTCCAGGCCCTTTATACGGCCTACACGGCCAACGAGGCCTCGCTGGCTGAAATCAACCCGCTGGTAATCACCGCCCAGGGCCGGGTGATCGCCCTGGACGCCAAGATGAACTTCGATGACAACGCTCTCTTCCGGCACAAGGACATCGCCGCCATGCGCGATCCGCTGGAAGAGGACCCGCTGGAGCGGGAAGCCAACGAGTGCGGGCTCAACTATATCAAGCTGAGCGGCAACGTGGGCTGCATGGTCAACGGGGCGGGGCTCGCCATGGCCACCATGGACATCATCAAGCAGGCTGGCGGCGAGCCGGCCAACTTCCTGGACGTGGGCGGCGGCGCCAACGTGGAGACAGTCGGCAACGGCTTCCGCATCATCTGCAAGGACCCCAATGTGGGCGCGGTGCTGATCAACATCTTCGGCGGGATCGTGCGCTGCGACCGGGTGGCCCAGGGCGTGGTGGATTTCCTCGGCGGCTTCGGCCTGGAGGTGCCGGTGGTGGTGAGGCTCCAGGGGACCAACGCCCAGCAGGGCAAGAAAATCATCCAGGAAGCCAAGCTCGGCTTTCAGTGGGCCGACAGTTTCAGGGAGGCCGCCGAAAAGGCGGTGGCCGCGGCCAAGGGAGGTGCCAGATGAGTATACTCGTCGGCAGGGACACCCGGGTGGTGATCCAGGGAATAACCGGCGGCGAAGGCAGCTTCCACGCCCGGCAGATGATCGAGTATGGGACCAACGTCGTGGCCGGGGTCACTCCCGGCCGCGGCGGCCAGAAATTCGAGGACAAGGTGCCGGTTTTCGACACCGTGGCCCAGGCGGTCCAAGCCACCGGCGCGGACAGTTCTGTGGTGTTCGTCCCGTCCGCTTTCGCCGCCGATGCGGTCATGGAAGCGGCCGCCGCCGGAGTGAAGCTGGTGGTCTGTATCACGGAGGGAATCCCGGTGCTGGACATGGTCCGGGTCAAGCGTTTTCTGGCCGGCCGCTCCACCCGGCTGATCGGCCCCAACTGCCCGGGAATAATTACGCCTGGCGCCTGCAAGATCGGGATCATGCCCGGTTTCATCCACAAGCCCGGCCGGGTGGGCGTGGTGAGCCGCAGCGGCACCCTGACCTATGAAGCGGTCTGGCAGCTCAGCGAGCTGGGAATCGGCCAGAGCACCTGTATCGGCATCGGCGGCGACCCGGTGGTCGGCACCACTCACCTCGATGCCCTCGAGCTGTTCAACGCCGATCCGGATACCAATGCGGTGCTGTTGATCGGCGAGATCGGCGGCACCGCCGAGGAAGCGGCGGCCAGGTTCGCCAAGGAGCGGATGAACAAGCCGGTGGCCGCGTTCATCGCCGGCCGCACCGCGCCTCCCGGTCGCCGGATGGGTCACGCCGGCGCGATCATCTCGGGCGGAGTGGGCACCGCCCAGAGTAAAATCGAATACCTGCGCTCCTGCGGCGTGGCGGTAGCCGAAAGCCCGGCGGACATCGGCCGGACCCTTCAGGGCCTCTTGAAATAAGAGAACTCGGACCCGAGGGGGAAGGAGAATCTTAAGTTGAAAGAACTGACTCTGGCGATGGTGAAGCCCGATTCACTGGCCGCAGGCAAGGCCGGCAGGATCATCGCCCACCTGGAAGAACGGGGATTCCGGATCCTTTGCCTGAAAATGCTCAGGCTGAGCCGGGAAAAGGCCGGGGAGTTTTACGGCGAGCACCTGGGCAAGCCGTTCTACGACGACCTGGTGGGGTTCATCACCAGCGGGCCGGTGATCGCCCTGGCGGTCGAACGCGAAGACGCGGTGGCGTATCTTCGGGAAGTGATCGGGGCCACCGACCCGGCCCAGGCCGAGGCGGGCACGGTGCGCGCCCTGTATGCCGAAAGCAAGCAGCGCAACGCGATCCACGCCTCCGACAGCCCCGCCTCGGCCGAACGCGAGCTTAGGTTTTTCTTCAGCCGCTCTGACTTGATAATCTGAATCCGCCGGCGTGGGCCAAATGCCGGCCGGTCGAAAGAAGCCTTCGCGTGGGCGAATTCGAAGCGATTGAAAGAATCCGCCGGCTGGCCGCCAGGCAGAAAACCGGCGGCCGGATCGTGCTGGGTATCGGCGATGACTGCTGCCTGGTCGAGGGTGCCGGCGGCGAACAACTCGCGATCAGCACCGATAGTTCGGTGGAGGACGTCCACTTCCGGATCGACTATTTCACCATCCGGCAGGCGGGCTACCGGGCCGCGGTCAGCTCGATCAGCGACCTGGCGGCCATGGCTGCCGAACCGGTGTGCATGGTCGCGGCGGCCTCGGTGAGCGCCCGGCTGGGCGAGAGCGCAGTGGATGAGCTGGCCGCCGGGCTGGTGGAGGCGGCCGAACGCTACGGCTGCCCCCTCACCGGCGGCGACCTGACCGCCAGCCCCGGCCCACTGATGATCACGGTCACGGTAATCGGCCGCTGCGCCAGCGGAACCGCGGTGACCAGAGCGGGCGCCGGGCCGGGGGACGAAGTCTGGGTCACCGGCACGCCGGGCGACGCCGCCGCGGTGCTCTCGACAATCGAACGTGTCCTCTCCGGTAACCCGGACCCCTCGCCGGAGCTGACCCGGCGATGCCGTGACCGGCTGATCGCTCCGGAGGCGCGAGTCCGCGAAGCTCTCGAACTGACCCGAATTTGCCGGCCCACGGCGATGATCGACATCTCCGATGGCGTCGCCGCAGACCTGGGACACATCCTGGAGGCGAGCGGCTGCGGGGCGGAGCTTGAGGAAAAAAGCCTGCCGGTCAGTGAGTATTCGCGCTCGGTCGCCTCGAGCCGGGGTCTGGCACCGGAACATTTTTTCCTGCACGGCGGCGAGGACTACGAGCTGTTGTTCACCATGCCAGCCGGCTCTCTCGACCGGCTTCTGGCCGGCCTGAGCAGCCGGACCGGCACGGTTTTTACCCGGATCGGCAGGATCACGGATAGAGCAGGAGCATTGGTACTGGTGGCTGCCGATGGGGAAAAAATGAACATCGAAAAAAAGGGCTTCGATCATTTCTCCAAACTGTACAAGGAGCTGTCATGAACAAGGCCGAGCTGGTCGAAAAAGTGGCCCGGGAGACGGGCCAGAGCAAGGCGGTTACCCGGGAAGTCCTGGACAATTTCCTCGACGCCGTTGGCCGGACTCTCGCCTCCGGCAATAAGATCGAAATCCGCGGGTTCGGCTCGTTCCGGGTCAAGCGGCGCAAGGCCCAGGTGGCGCGCAACCCGCGCACCGGGGAAAAAGTGGCCGTGCCCAGCCGCTTCGTGCCCAGCTTCAAGCCGTCGAAAACCCTGGCGGAAAAGGTGGACAGGGAAAAGAAGTAAGGCAAGGCTTCTCGATTGAGTGTATGCGTGTGGGGGGCGAACATTCACCCCCCTTTTTCATCAGTATGAAGGGAAAGCGATACCTTGAGTGAAAAAATAACCGTCCGTTTCGCGCCCAGCCCCACCGGGTATCTGCATATCGGCGGGGCGCGGACCGCGCTGTTCAACTACCTGTTCGCCCGCCATCACGGGGGGAGTTTCCTCTTGCGGATCGAGGACACCGACCGGGAGCGCTCCACCCCGGAGGCCACCGCCGCGATCCTGGAGGGCCTGGCCTGGCTGGGCCTGGACTGGGACGGCGAAATTCTCTACCAGAGCGCCGGGATCGAACGGCACCGGCAGGCCGCCGAGCGGCTTCTCGTCAGCGGCGCGGCCTACCGCTGCTTCTGTTCTCCGGAAGAGCTGGAGGCCAGGCGGGAGAAAGCCCGGCAACAGAAGCTGGACTTCGTCTACGACCGCACCTGCCAGAAATTGAACCGACGGGAGGCCGAATCGAGGGCCGCCAGCGGGGAAAGATTCGTGGTGCGCGTCCGGGTCCCCGAGGGCCGGACCGAATTCGACGACATCGTGCACGGCCGGGTGGGCTTCGACAACGCCACGATCGATGATTTCATCCTCCTGCGCTCGGACGGCACCCCCACCTACCAGCTCGCCGTGGTGGCCGATGACCTCCGGATGGGGATCACCCACGTCATCCGGGGCGATGACCACATCTCGAACACGCCCAAGCAGATCCTGCTCTACCGGGCGCTGGGAGAGCCGGTCCCGCAGTTCGCCCACGTGCCGCTGATCCTGGGCCCGGACAAGAAACGGCTCAGCAAGCGCCACGGCGCCACCAGCCTCACCGAATACCGCAGGATGGGCTTCCTGCCCGAGGCGGTTTTCAATTTCCTGGCGCTGTTGGGCTGGTCCCCCGGCGATGACCGGGAGATAATGAACCGCGCCGAAATGATCCAGGCTTTCGACCTGGCCGGGATCAACAAACGCAGCGCCGTGTTCGATCAGGCCAAGCTGGAATGGCTGAACGGCCAGTACATCTCCGCCGCCGATCCCGGCCGACTGTTCGAGCTGGTCCGCGAGGACTTCCGGCGCGAGGGGCTGATCGAGGCGGCCCGGGACCAGGCGCATCTGCTGGCCGCGATCGGCCTGGCGGGGCAGCGCTGCCGGGTGACCGGAGAACTGGCCGGCCGCAGCCGCTTTTTCTTCCCGGTCGAAATCGAGTACGAGCCGCAGGCGGTAAACAAGCACTGGAAACAGGACTCGGCGGAAAACCTCCGCCGGCTGGCCGAGGAGCTTTCCGCACTCGGCCATTGGTCTGAAAGCCCGCTGGAGGAAGTTCTGCGCCGGCTGGCAGAAAAATTGCAGGTTTCTGCCGGCAGGCTGATCCACCCATTACGCCTGGCCCTGACCGGGATGGACGTAAGTCCTGGAATTTTCGAAGTTTTAGTGGTTATGGGCCGCGAGCTGGCCCTGCAGAGAATCGCGCGTGCAATCGAGCGGCTGGGCTGATTTCACGGCAAAGCTTTCCGCTCGGGCGGCGGCCGCTGGATTTTTCATGCCGAATTCTTTATAGTGAATGAGAAGGAATTTAAGGTTAACCGGTTCAACAGCAAAGATTTATGCCGGGGAACAGACTGTTCCGGCCTGAGTAATCAAATATTAAGCCCGACTATGTAAGCCGACACTCTTCGAGAAAGCGTTATATGTCAAGGACAGGATGCATAGCCCTGACTGCGGTAATCGTCGCTCTGGCCGCCGGCCCCACCGAAAGGGCCGCCGCCCGGGCCCAGACACAAGCCCAGGAAGTGGCCCGGGTACCGGCGGCGCCCGACATGATCACCAACGGGGACGTGAACCTGGACGGTTATTTCGATATTTTCGACATCATGCAGCTGGAACGCACGGCGTCCGCGCAGATAACTCCCACTTCCCAGGAGCTGCGCGCAGGGGACGTCGATGGCAACGGTAAGCTCACCAATTTCGACCTGCTCGTGCTCAACGAAGCGCTCAGCCGCAGCCAGGCGGGCATACCGATGTTCGATGCGGTCAAGACCTCGATCGAAGATGATATCGGCCGTACGAGCGATAACGTTGAAATCTACCTCGACTTGGCCCGTTTCTACCGTAAGGAAGGCCTGCTTTCGCGGGCCAAGGGCGTACTGCAAAGCATCATGGAAGCCCTCGATCCCCAGCACCCCCTCTATAACCAGGTCTCCGGCCTGTTCAACACGGTGTCCAATGAAGAAATCGCGGCCGCAAACGCTGATGAAGAGTCACTCAACACAGACGTCTCTGCCGACAACACGCTCACCGGCAAAGTCAGCCTGAGACGCAAGGTGGTCCAGCTCAAGGGCAGACTCTCCCAGCTTTTGAAGGACAAGACCTTCAGCGCCCATTACAATGGTAAGCGGGTCAAGTCCAAGCTGGGAAACGTGATGGACGATATGCTGCGCTCGATCGGCGAAGACCGGATGGTGGAACCCGAGGAATTCGATAAATTCAACGGCCAAGTGCGTCAGGTACTCGAGGACCCGGAGAATCTGGTCAAGAATCTCGACACCGAACAGCGCGACCGGATCTCCCGCCTGGTGAACCAATCCACAGTGCCCATGCGGGAGGAAGCGATCAAGCTCAAGCAGGAATACGAAGATCGCCTGAAAACCGCGCCGCCTGTCGCACCCCAGGCGAATGTCGCAACGGGACCCGGGCAGATCCTCAACCGCAATGAACAGAGGCTGGAGAAAGATGTCGCCCAGGCGGCGATGCAGGTGGAAGGCCGGATCGTGGCCAATTCACCGACAATTTCACCGGACACGATCAGCCTGGTGAAACCGACTTATAATCTGCACTGGGACGTATCCAACGTGCTGGGAGCCAAGAACGCCTCCCTGGAAATCAGCAAAGCGAATACCAAGTTTTCCAACCCCAGGGGCCAGGCGCCTGACCAGCAAGGCACCCTCTACTACGCGCCGACGCTGGGCGGCGTTTCCGGCGAGCGCCGCGGCAGCGCCCTCGAACTGGAAGGCGTGGGCATCTATTATTACCGGGTAGCCGCACTCAATGCCCGTGGAGAATTAATCAGCACTTTCAGCGACGCAATCGACCTGATCGTGGTCTACAACAACCTCATTACCATCGCCAACAAGCCCGAAATAACCCCCGGGACAATCAGCCCGGGAAAGCCGGAATATACGCTCCACTGGGACGTGAACAACGTAGAAGGCGCCAAGGACGTGGCCGTGGAAATCAGTAAGCCCGACGTGGAATTCACCAATCCGAACGGCAACGACCGCGACCGGGCCAGCACCTTTTTCTTTAATCCTTCGCTCGGCAAGCTGAGCGGCAGTTTCACCTCGAACATCACCGGCCTCGACGGACCCGGCAAGTATCAGTTTCGTATCATTGCGGTCAGCCCGTACAGCGATTTCATGGGGATGTGGTCCAATCCTGCCACTCTCATCGTTACCGACGGCTCCCACGGCGCTGAACAACAAATGCTCAAACATGAAGAGCCGCCGGTCCCGGAGGCGCCGAAGGTCGAATCGACAATCGGCAATCTTTCTTTCTCCTGGAACGTAACCGGGATTGACAGCGCGAGCGGAATCAATTACGAGGTGGCCCTTGCCACCGGCGACACGCTTGGGACGGGAGTAAGCGCCGGGTCGGCCCTGGGCCAGGTTTTATTATCCGCAACAGCTAAGGGGGACAGCGGATCGGTCAATATCGACCTGACCAAGCTCAAGGGGCCCGGAGACTACACGCTGCGCATCTCTGCCGTGGACGGCACAGGCAAGCTGGTGAGCAGTTGGAGCAAGCCGGCCCGGATTACCGTCCAGAAACCGGCCGCCGCCGCTCCGGCGGTTTCGGAGCGTAGGCCCGCTGCAGTCACCGCCGAAACTCCAGCCGGCCCGCCGGATACATCCGCGGCCCCTGCCGGCGAAAAGCCGCCGGAAGGAGGTAAGAGCCTCGAAGTGGTGAGCAACAACATTCCGCTCTACCAGCTAAACAACCCTTCCAGTCCGGAAGTCGTAACGCTGAACAAGGGTGATCTGTTGATCCATGTCGAAACCAACGGCCTCTGGTACCGGGTTTATTATCCGGTTGGCGGCAAATACGGCTGGCTGCTGTCATTCAGCGTGAAAAACGTCGAATAGTGATAGGGAGCGGGATTAATTCGAAACACCCAATGGCCTGTCAGGCAGTCAATTCCTTCCAGCGCCCAGTCCTTGACAGGCCGGGAATAAAATTTTAGTTTTCATACCAGTTTACGATTGCCCGATGGTGTAACTGGCAACACGCCTGACTCTGGATCAGGAATCTCCAGGTTCGAATCCTGGTCGGGCAACCATATATCAAAGGGTTACGGGTTTTGTGACAGGAATCAGGCGATCCCGAACCACCAATTGTCATAAAACTGTAACGCCGCAATATAAGAAAGCCGCTGAGCTGGTGTTCAGCGGCTTTCTGTTTTGGAAGTTAATTACAGCAGCGAGATCGCATCGCTCACTTTGCAGCAGCCGTCGCCATCGTAATCGCGCCCCCGGTTTCTCCACCTACTTCGCCACCGGTCCGATATACTTGGTGGCGAGCACCACGTTGTCGAAACAGACCCGCGCTATATTGTCGTTGTATGGAATCTTCGGGTCGTGGGGGTTGTAGTCGCTCTCGAAAACATGGGCCAGATAGTATAGCAGCCAGAAGGTATTTATCTTGACACGGCCGTCCGTGCGCCAGCGAAAGCCCTCGAACGGCTTGGGATCGGTATTTAAAGCACCGCTGCGCCTGAACATGTCCTTGAACCAGGTACCCGTGATTGTCCCCGGTCCGTAGCGTTCCACCAGTTTCCCGTCAATCCAGAAAGCCTCTTCCCCGTTGCGCTGTTCCGGGTCGTTGAGCTTGATCATGAACTCCACGCACTGCCACTCGCCGCGCTTGGCCTGCAGCGGCTCCAGGGGACCGAAAAGGTTGCCGTAAAAACCATTGGGCCGGCCATCGCTTTCGCCCTCCGGAGTCTGCCAACTGTGCATTTCGCACCAGTAGGAGTAGAACGACCATGCTCCGGGCGGGTTGGCTGCCTCGCGTCCCACCAGGTCCATGCCGGTCGAGAAGCTGACCGCGCCTTCGGGGCGGCTCCCGGCGCCGCCCATCGGATTCGGGGGCGAGTTGTAGTGGCCGCCCAGATGGACGAAATGATGAACATAAGGAGCATCCGGGGCGAATTTGACGTAAAACCTGGCATAAAGCTGGTCGTAGCCGGGATCGAGCAGTTTCCAGAGATGCCCGCCGGTGTCGTGCCCCTTGGTGGCCGTCATCTCCAGGCAGCGCTTGCCCCTGGTCACGGCCGTCGGGTCATCCAGAAGCTTCAGCACGGAGCCGTCCCGGTTGGAGATCGATGTCCAGCGTTGGCTGAAATCAGCCACACTGCCGCTCTCGAAATTGTCCGAAAACACGACCGCAGAATCCCGCTCAATCCCCTCGTCACCCGGGTACCCCGCCGCGATTCCCGGAAGCCCCGGCTTATCCTCCAAGGCAGCGGCGGTTCCGCCGCCTTGGGCGACAACCATTTCCATCAGCGCCGCCACGCATAGTACCGCCAGAACCAGCAGCGTACCCAGCAGGATATTCTTTTTCACCGTCGTCTCCTTTTATGAAATCAGAACCATAAGGACAGTAAATAGTAAACTACCAGAGAGCAAGCTTTGTGGCATTTTACTTCAAGAGTCATTTACCTGTCCGAGAGGACAAATGCACCTTTTCCCTTTAACGCTTCTATTCTTTTCAAAATCGCTGGTATCTGACCGCATTTTATGGCCTGGGCCAGATGCCCGTCACAAAACCGGTCCTTGCGTACATGGATAGTCAGCAGCTTGCGCAAAGTAGAAACATCCGCCTCCCGGATTAACTCCGGATCCGACCAGTATTTCCTGGCTTCCGGCTGCCAGGGGGGCCAGTCAAAATCGATGATCCAGTGGTTATCGTAAAGGGCTTTGACAAAGGCCATCAATTTATCGTTGTAATTCCAGTATGGCATGGCTCCAGGCTTGACAACCACTTTGCCGGCCTCGAAGTCCCGGCCCTCGAACGCAGGAAGAAAACTCAAAATCAACTCCGCGTTCTCCAGCGTAATTCTGCATTCTTCGGAAGAAATTCCCATCCGCGAACTCTCTTTCGGCCATAGTTTTTCGCCACAAGCCGGAGCCTGCCAGGATATTCCGCCTGGACCCGGAGACCTTCGGTCTGTCTTTGTCCCGGTGGCTTGCCCCGGATGATCGGGCTGCCGTCCGGGTCAGCCGTCACTTTCCGAATACGCCGTCATTTCTTCAGGTACTTTCGGAAATATTCTCCCATTCGATACCGACTTTTTTAAGCGCGTAGCCCACTTCACGCAGATAGTCGCCGTAAGAGATCATCCAATGGAAACCCTGCATGTATTCCAGCAGGTTACGCCAGTTTCCCTCGATCGCTATGTCTATCTGCGAGCGGCAGATATCGTAAAACGGGTGGTCGATGATTTTTCCCCTGAAACCGAGCCATTTCTTGGAGGTGAAACTGGGGCAGAGGCTGGTTACTGTCTGTCCTTTGCGCATGTTCACTTTGGGCGCAGCGCCGTAGTCGGATTCGAAATGCGTGTGGATTTCGACCGGCTCGAAATCGACTCCGTTCATCCGCCGCGGCGCGGTGCAGTGGGCGCACGTCACCACGCCATCGTGCGGGTGAGTCGGGTCCTGAAGGAACGCGGGTTTTCCGGAAATGTAGCGCAGCAAAACTCCGCTGGGGATAACCACGAAATCCGATTCGCAGAAAGCCAGCAGCCCCTCGTCGTTCATCAGACTCAGCGACATGCAGGCGGTGGTTTTGGCTATCGGTATGATCGTACTCATGCAGCCGTTGATCGTGAAGGCAGGCGCATCCGCTTCCTCCATAAGCTCCCTGAACACCTGGGTCAGAAGGAAGGCATTGACCAGATATTGCCTGTCCGTGTGCAGGGAGACCCCTTTCTGGGCCAGGTAGCGGTCTGTTTCCCGGCCGGCGCTCTCCATCTTCCGGTTGTCCGCCATCGCTTTTTTAATCATCGGCTCGAGCTCGGGGTAACCGACCTCCCGGATATCGAACTTCCAGAGCTCCCGGGCCAGCTTCGGGCCATAGGTGCGGCCCTCGCCCCAGCCGCCCGCGCTGCCGATAGCGATGAACCGGGTGCCGAAAGTGTTTTTCAGCCCGTACAAGGCCCGCAGCCGCCAGAGCACCTCGTTGTAATCATCCACCACTACGTCCCAAACATCCAGGTTTTTTTCCTGGTACTGATCGGAGCGCTTGCGCAGAAAGGTCGGGTGGGCGATCTCGTACCAGAGGTAAACCGGCCCCGATTTGTGACGCAGGAACATCAGATTGTGCTTGTTTCCGCCGGCCAGGGTCTCCAGCCACCCGGTCTCCCCGCCTGCCGCATAAATGAGAAAGACGTCGCAATCGAGGCCTGCGGCGCGGGCGGCCTTTTCGCCGCTGTCGATACACTCCGCCGGCAGGACTTCGACAGGGAAATCGGCTTGGGCGGCCAATGTTTCGAGCTCTTTCGTGATTCTGCCGATTTCGGCCCTCACGTCCGCCTCGCTGTGGATTCCGCCCCAGGGCCGCCAGCTGGTTTCCGCTTTCCGCTCGTAGATCGAATTGACCAGGAAGGGTTTCACTTTCAGCGCCTTGCCGATCCTTTTGCTGATCTGCGATTGTTTTTCCGGCCTCTGTTCGGCGGCCCGGGTCGAAGAAATCGCCCCGGCTGCCATGCCGGTGGCGCCGATAGAGGTGACTTTCAGGAAATCCCTGCGGTTGAGGTCTTTAGTCATCTTATACTCCCGTGAACTGAATAGTTTTCTGCCTTGAAAAGAATGCGAGTTTGTTGCTGCTTTGCAGCCAGGATGGAAAAAGCGATTGCGCGAGATTCCGGAATGGCTCCGGTACAAGGCTCCAGGGAAATCGGAACCTGAATGAGAACGGTATTCACATCTTATATTTTATTTACGGAAGAGACTTTGGCAAGACTTTATATTTTGAAGTTAAACAGGGAGTGAGATATCTGCCGTCAAACTTGATTACAGCAGCAATAAGATTAGGTTAAGATCACTTCAGTTCACCGGACAGATAACTGCGATGAAAAACAGATGAGAAAATTCCCCTGTGCCTGGTGCTTGACTGTTATTTGCGCCGTTTTGGTGGCCTGTGTGACTACGTCATCCGCCGTTGCACAGACCATTTCCCCACCACGCGAGGAAACCTGGCTGCCGGGCGACAGTGCAATCCTCGAAGATATCCCGGAGATCGACGATTCTCTTCGTGTGCTGGAGACTGCGTCTGGGCGCAAACTTTTAGAGGAGGGGCGGGCGTTTTCCGTTCAGGGCGACCTCAAAGCCGCCGAGCGCAAGTTTTACGAAGCTCTGTTCTGCAGAGATCAGGCTCTGGTATTCCAGGCCCATATGGAACTCGGTGCGGTCTGCCGGAAGAACTACGGCCGCCGTTACGAGGCCGTGGCCCACTACCGGCGTGCCCTGAGCCTGGAGCCGGGGAACCTGGATGTCCTCTTCGAGCTAGCCCAGACCGGTTTCGAGCTGGCGGAGACCAGCGGCTATGGCCTGGCCGGACGTTCATTGCTGGAGATAATCCTGCACAATCCCGAGTACCGGGAGGCTTACGAACTGTGGCGCAAGAGTATCCGGGACCAGGGCCCCGAAGAGTTGCACCGCTTGCGTGAGTGTCTTTACGCCTGGCTGCCGTCACACCGTAAGCGCGGCTACTGGTGGCTAGACCTCGCCTGGGACAGCTACCGCCTGGGCGACATACCAACTGCGTTCACCTGTCTGGACAGTCTGCGGGTCGGCTGGCCGGATTATAAGCTGCCGGATCAGAGCCTTCTGGTCGCCCGCTGCCGGCTGGAACAAGGAGATACCGTCGGTTTCGAACAGGCCTACCGTGATGCGGTGGCGTATGCCGGCCGAAATGGCGGATTCGAGCGGCTGTCTTACGATGCCCAGTCGATCATCAATCCCGCCGAGAAGGAAGGCTGGAAAGGCGTCCAATCGACCGAAGCCTGTGCGATTCTGCTGCGCAAGTTCTGGCTGAGACGAGACCCTGATCCGACCGACGAGCACAACGAACGCCTGGTGGAGCACTATGTCCGCCTGGCCAGGGCGGAGAAGTTCTACAAACAGCTCTTTCCCCACAGCAAGTTCCAGACTTCCAAGACCTACCGCCAGCTGGTATCCGGCGCCTCGATGAACGTCGATTACGATCCCGGCGAAGTGATAGGCGACCTGGGCCAGGCCCTGTCCCTGGACCAGCGCGGTCTATTGTTCATACGCCACGGGCTGCCGCAATTGATCAACAAGCCCGATCTCGACAAGGCGCAGAATCCGACTGAAATATGGCAATACAGAAATGGCTTCTTCATATTCGAAAGAACTTTCGGCGCGGGTGATTTCCTGTTCATACCCTCGGCGATCCCCGGTTCGGGTGATATGAAAAAAGCCCTGGCCACCGATTCTTTCAGCGATCCTCTGCCTGTGCTGGAACATGATTATTACGGTGCGGATTTCCAGGGCCCTGCCGACGAGGTCGAGGTGGAATTTTATCAGTCAATACCGCTCTCGGCAGTAGTGGAGGCTCCGTCTTCGGTAGTGGTCCTTTTCGACACGACCTGGGCCGAGGTGGAGCGGGACAGTTCCCTTGCGACTCTTGTGCGAACTCCCGCCGACTCCTTCTGGATGGCGGTTAACCGCCTGAGCCACGAGCCCGGCAATTACATCTACTCAGCGAAAATGTGCGTTCCGGGCAAGCGTGCGGTCTCCAGTAAGGTACTGGCCCTGAGCTCATACTCAGATGACCGGCTGGGAATAAGCGGAGTGGTGCTGGGCAGTTCTCCGCCGGAGGGAGTAAAAGTGCTGGAACGAAGCGGCGTGAGCCTGCTGCCGCGGCCCAGTTTGCGTTTTTCGCCCGGCGAGATAATGTCGGTCTATTTCGAGATCTACGGCCTGCGCGCGGACAGCCTCGGCCATCGATCCTGGCGCGAGCGGGTGACAGTCGCCTCGGCAGATGAATCCGAGAGCGGAGTTATCAGGTGGCTGTTCATGCTGGGCGGGAGGAAGCGCAAGAGCCTGAGTCTTTCGTTCGACCGCGAGACTGAGGAGGCCGGGAGAGCGGTTCCGGAAAATTTCGTCGTCGACACCGGCAATCTGGCTCCCGGCCGTTACCGCCTGCAGCTCGAAATCTCGGACCAGGTGGGAGAAGTTCGCAATACTACAGACTGGTTATTCGAATTAGTCGGCAGCGCAACGGCGTCAAAATGATCGGATTTATTCATTAATCCGCCTCAGGATCAGGAATCTCAGGACTCCGGTTCTGAGCTATCGTCCATGACCAAAGCCCCGGACTGACCCTCGCCCGGGGCTTTTCCTTTGTCCCGAAGACGGCTTTGCGGTGTGCGGCCGGTCGCCTTTAAAAGCTAACTGACCATCACCCGGCCCAGGCTCTGGATGAAGATGTCGAGGTAGAGGTGGTAGAATTTGCCAAGCATCTTGCGCTTCATCAGCGTCAGTGCATCGAACGGACTGAAAGCGGGCCGGTAAGGCTTGACCGTGGTCAAGGCATCGAACGAGTCGGCGATACTGGCGATCCTGGCCAGGGGCGTGATCTGCTGAAGACTCAGATTGCCCGGATAACCGCCTCCCTCCCACTGTTCGTGGTGCTGGGCGATAACGTTCAGTGTATCCTCGTCGAATTCGTTCGCATTGGAGGCGATTTCGACACCCAGCTGGGGATGTTGCTTGACGGTATCGTATTCGTCGTGGGTCAGTGGAGTGTTTTTTACGAATATCTTTTCTTCGATCAACTTCTTGCCGATATCGTGCAACAGTGAACCCAGACACAGGCTTTCCAGTTGCTCCTCGCCGAGCTTACAGACCTTGTGTTCCTTGAGGGAACCGGCCAGGAGCAGCGAATAAAAGGAAACATCGACCGAATGGCTGCACAGCCGGTACTGGTTGGCCACCATCTCTCCAATCAATATGTGAGCGGCTTCGTTAGCCTGTACGACCGACTTGTAAAAAACCATCAGGTTTCGCGCCACCTCGCGCAGAACCCGGGCTTCCTCACGCACCAGGGAGACATTGGTATAAAAGGTTCTGAGAGTTTCGCAGGCGCACTGCCGGGTAAGCCTGATTTTATCGACGGAAGTCAACGCAGGATTGAGAAGTATGCGGTCAGAAAAATTTTTCGTCATAAGCAGGCAGGCGATCTTGCCCGCGGGACCGTGCTTTCCTGAATTCTGGTTCATATTCAGGTATAATAGTGAGCAGTGCCGGTTAAAATAGCCATCTTCAGCAGTACTTGATTGACATTATAGCATCGCTTTTTGGCAATTGCAATGATTTTCCGTCCCCTTTCGACCGCAGCCGGCCTGAAAGTCGAAAGTGAAAACGTTGTCCAGGTTCACGACTTGACCTATTCCATATGTACGCCTGCCGGCCCGGCCCGCAAATGTACGGCCGAACGGACTGGCAACCGTTTCCTACCCCCTTGACCGCAGGACTCAAATTTGCTAATGTTTCTCTTTATATATCTTGATGTTATCGCGCTTTCGGGCGCTCCGGGGAAGACGGCAGCCTGGCATCTCGAAAGGAAAAGCTAAGGATATGAGCAAGCATGCTGCGCCCGGACCGGATTTCGTCCGGGCGAAAGTGGCCCAGGACAACCAGACCGGCAAATGGAACGGCCGGGTGGTGACGCGCTTCCCTCCCGAACCTAATGGCTATCTGCACATCGGCCACGCCAAGAGTATCTGCCTGAATTTCGGGATCGCCTTGGAGAACGGCGGTACCTGCCATCTCCGATTCGATGACACCAATCCGTGCAAGGAAGAGGAAGAGTACGTCGAGGTGATCAAGCGGGACATCCGCTGGCTCGGTTTCGACTGGGGCAGGCACGAATACTACGCTTCCGACTATTTCGGACAGCTCTACGACTGGGCGGTAAAGCTCATCAATAAGGGCAAGGCCTTCGTCTGCCAGCTCAGCCCGGATGAGATCCGCGACTACCGCGGCACTCTCACCGAACCCGGCCGCAACAGCCCCTGGCGCGACCGGCCGCTGGCGGAAAATCTCGAGCTGTTCGAACGGATGAAGAACGGCGAGTTTGCGGAGGGTTCGCACACGCTGAGGGCCAAAATCGACATGGCCGCGCCCAATCTCAACCTGCGCGACCCGGTCCTCTACCGGATCCTCAGGGCGCGTCACCATCGCACCGGCGACCGCTGGTGTATCTACCCGATGTACGATTTCGCCCACGGCCAGAGCGACTCGATCGAGCGGGTCACGCATTCGATCTGCACTCTCGAATTCGAGGACCACCGTCCGCTCTACGACTGGTTCCTGGATGAGCTGGAGGTTTACCACCCTCAGCAGATCGAGTTCGCCCGGCTCAACTTGACCTTCACCCTGCTCAGTAAGCGCAGGCTGATCGAGCTGGTGGAGGGAGATTACGTGACCGGCTGGGACGACCCGCGCATGCCGACTATCAGCGGGATGCGGCGCCGGGGGTACACTCCCGAGTCAATCCGGGCTTTCTGCGACAGGATCGGCGTCTCCAAGACCGACAGTGTCGTGGACATCAAGCTGCTGGAGCACCACCTGCGCGAACACCTCAATGCCACCAGCCCGCGCGCGTTCGCCGTGCTTGATCCCCTGAAAGTGGTGGTCACCAACTACCCCGCCGACCAGGTCGAGGAGCTCGACTGCGTGAACAACCCCGAGGACCCGGGAGCCGGGACCCGCAAGGTGCCGTTCTCGCGCGAGCTGTACATCGAGCGGGAGGACTTCATGGAAGACCCGCCGCGCAAGTTCTTCCGGCTGGCTCCCGGCCGCGAGGTGCGGCTGCGCTACGCCTATTTCATCACCTGCAACGAAGTCATCAAGGACACCGGGGGCGACGTGGTCGAGCTGCGCTGCACCTACGACCCCCAGTCCCGCGGCGGCGATACGCCAGACGGCCGCAAAGTCAAAAGCACCCTGCACTGGGTGAGCGCCCGGCACGCAATCGAGGCGCGGGTGAACCTCTACGACTACCTGTTCGCCACCGAGGACCCCGGGGACGTGCCGGCAGACCGCGACTGGAAGGACAATTTCAACCACGCTTCCCGGCGGTCGCTCACCGGCTGCAGGCTCGAGCCGAGCCTGGCCGGGGCCGGGGCCCTGAACCGTTTCCAGTTCGAACGCAAGGGCTACTTCTGCGTCGATCCGGACAGCCGTCCCGGCGGGCTGGTGTTCAACCGCACCGTGGAGCTGCGCGACACCTGGGCCAAACTCGTGCAAAGAGGCGACCAGGATTGAGCTGATGGATCACCTGGTCAGGGGTGTGATAATCCGGGAGAGCAGGTCCGGCCGGCTGTCGTCCCGTACCAATACCGGATAGCGCGCGCCGGCGTAATAATCGAACCGGTAGGTGTCGAAGAAACCGTTGTTTTGGGCTATCAGCTCCAGGGTCCGGCCTTCGGTTCCGGTTTCAGCCACAGCCTGTTCCATCAGGTCTTTTGCCCAGGCGCGCCGGTTGACCGCGACGATCTGCATCCCCGGCGCCAGGCAGGCGGCCTGTGCGGCAGAGCCCGGGATGACGTCTGTAATAACGCCGCCGGCGCCGATCTCCGCCCCGATCGAGGCGGCCAGGTTCAGGTTCCCGCCCTCGAACGCCTTGAAATATTCCGATTTCTCCTCAGCGTAAGCGAGCTTCCAGCCGGCAGCTTCCAGTCCGCGTGGCCGGGACTGGTCGCCGGTGGCCTGCACCCGGCTCTCCAGGTGCGCCTTCCAGTCGTAAGGGGCAAGCCGGTCGAGTGCAAAGACGATGTCATCCAGAGTGTAGGGCACTACCTGCACAGAACCGTCGGTTCCACTGAAAAACTGCCGGCAGAAGTCATCGAAGGACTTCTTGCCGCCGGTTTTCTGTCGGATGAGTGCATCGACCTCCAACCAGAGGAATATCCCCTCGCGGTAGAAGTCCACTCCCCGGCGCCAGGCGGCCTGGTCCCTGCGCGCCTCGTAGAGTAGCTGGGCCGCCACGGCGGTGTCCTCCAGGGGCCGCCACCGGCGGCCCTGCCGGTCCTCGACCCAGCGGTCGAAAACAGCCAGCGCCTGCCGGCACTGGTCCTCGGTCCAGAGGCCGCTGCGGGCGGTGAGAACCATGGTCAGGTAGTGGGTCAACCCCTCGTAAACCCAGAGCAGGCCGGTATCCAGCGGCTGCTGGTAGCTCGGCCGGACCATGCCGGCGGGCCGGCGATACTTGCCGTTCCAGGAATGGATGAACTCGTGGGTCAACAGCGAACATTCCACCAGGAACTTGCCCTGGTCGGTCAGCATGTCCTCTGCCGAACGGTCGTCGCTCGATTCGTGGTGTTCCAGACCGAAATGAGCAATGCCGTTACTGAGCGAAAGCAGGAATCGGTAACTGTCGTAATGCCGAGTTCCGAACAAGGTCCGGGCTTCCCGGACCAGCCGCCTGTATTTCCCGATCTGCTCACCGGTCATCGCCAGGCCGGCCCGGCTGTCGCAGGCGATGTCGATAAAATGCGGGACCTCATCCGGCGGGGTGATGTCCACTCTGCGGAAGTTGACTCCGCACAACAGGGGCGAATCTATCAGCCTTTCCAGGCTTGCCTTTTCGAATCTGATCCCGGCCTCACTATTCTGGGCCACCGCCAGCGCGGTCGAAAAGCTCCAGCCCTGAGGCAGCTTCAGGCTCACCTCGAAGCTCAGCTCCCGGGGCCGGCTGAGCTCGGGATAAAGCAGAAGCTGGTTCCAGGAAATAACCGCCAGATTGGTGGTGGTCGAGGCGGCGGAGGAGAATCCCTGCTCCGCTGGTGGAGCCGAAAGAAAATCCAGGGCCAGCTCCACTTCACTTACACCTTTAGGAACCTCGCAGATTATCCGGTACATCTCCAGCTCGTCCCGCCGCCAGCCGATCTGGTTCCCACCGGCCTTTATCGTGACTCCGGCCAGGTCGGTCACCGGGCCGGTGGGGCCATGTTCGCCGGGAATCCACTTCGGGTAGACCAGGGCCAGCCTGCCCGGCGCGGCCGGAATCACCAGTCTGGCGTGGAACAGCCGCAGGGGAGCCTGCCGCGCATCGACCTCCATGACTACCGGCCTGGTTTCGGCCGGCAGCGGGCTGATAAACCGCGGCACCGGCATCAGGGCGGCGAATATGATCAGAAACCCTATCCGACTGAATCTCATCTTTCCTCCGCTGCCTCGAAATAGAGCCGATTTCTAATTTCAGCCGCGGCCGAATCGCGCCGGCGCAACTGAATCAGCCTAAGATATCCAGGATCGAGGCGGGTGTCAAACTGGAAATCGCCGATGGCCGGGCTCACCGGGCCGGAAAGCTGCGGGTGATAGACTGCGGTTGACCTGGAGTGAGAAAAGTGTAACAATTAAGCGAGACAGCCGTGGCGGCCGGTCATTCTGCCAAAAAAGGGCGGCGCTATCACGGCAATTTATTTATTTCTTTCAGCGGTTCGGATGACGAGTCCCGACACGATACAGCCAGGCGATGCCGAAAAACCTGTTCGGGGAGACGGTTCGCCGAATCTCCGTCTCGATCTGCTGCTGCTGAGCGTCATCCTGCTGGCGATCTGCAGCATGTCGTGGATCGTGCTCAACCTGATCCATTCGGTGATCCGCAACGATTTGCGGGAAGTGCTGAGCGCGGTGGCAAGCTCGACCTCGAGCGAGTTCCAGCGGCAGGCCGCCGAAAAAATACGACAGGTGGAGAGCCTCGCCGGCTCTACCTCGGTCCGGGAGGCGGTGTCGCGGTCGCTCGAACCTGATCCGGCCCGTAGCCAGCCGGAGAAGGACACCGCCGAGCTGGAGAATCTGCTGGCCGGAATGCTCGGCACTGGCCGCTTTGCCGGTTTTTGCGTGGTGGCGGCCGATGGCTCGATTCTGGCCCGGAGCGGTGCCTTGTCAGCCGCCGAAAGCGCCTTTCGGCAGCTCCTGCCTGCCTATCGAAAAACCAACCAGCCAGGCGCGGGCCGCTTCGTTCTGCTGGACGGGAACGAGGGGGAGAGCCTGTTTATCGCCGCCGCGCCTTTAACCGACAACCAGGACCAGTACCTGGGCTGGCTCGTTTTTTTCAACCGGCCGGCCGCTGAGCTGTCCACAATTATCGCCGTGAACCCGCTGGGGCCCGACGGCGCGGTCTTCTTCTTCGACCGCGGCGGACGGCTGCTTGCGGCCGGTCTTTACGACCAGGCGGCCGGCGAAAATCCTCACCCGGGATGGGCCGCTTCCGGTAATCCGGCCGCAACTGCCGCCGGCAGCGGCCCGTACGCGGCGGCTGGGGCCTCCGGCCGGACCGGCGAACAAATTTCCCTGGACCTGGACGGCTACACCGGTATCCGGGGAACCGAGGTGGTCGGGGCGTGGACCTGGCTCCCAAGCCCGGGAGTCGGGGTGGCGGTGGAACTCGACCTCGCTGCGGCTTATCAATCCTACCGTTGGATCCGACTGCTGGTGCTGACGGCATTCGGCCTGTCGGTGCTGCTGTTCGTGGTGCTATTGGCGAGGCTGGCCGGCAGCCGCCAGGATGCCCTGGCGCGGGCGGAGCAGGCTGTCGTGGCGAACGAGCGTCTGCAGCAGGAAATCGAGCTGCGCGGGAAGCTGGAAAAAATCATCCAGGAGAACGATGAATACATACGCTCGGTGGTCAGCTCGATCATGGACGGAGTGATCACCACCGACTCGAGCGGCCGGATCGAAACTCTCAATCCGCGAGCGGAAAAAATGTTCGGCTACCGGGATTTCGAGCTGGCCGGAGAAAAGCTCTCGGTCCTGGCCGCGAGCCCCTACAGCAGGCAACTGACCCAGAGGCTCGGCCGTTACGCCCGCGATGGCAAAGCTTCCTTTATCGGCAAGGCCATCGAAATCAAAGGCCGGCGTAAGAGCGGAAAGACTTTTCCGGTCGAACTGTCTGTGGCGGAGATGAAGCTCGCTGGCACCGGCAAGCTCGTGGCGATTGCGCGGGACATCACTAAGCACAAGCGACTGGAGAAGAAACTGCGCGAGCAGAGTTCATTGGACGGCCTGACCCGGATTGCCAACCGGCGCACCTTTGACAGCACTCTGGCCCACGAATGGAAGCGAGCGTCGCGCCACGGCCTTCCGCTCGGCTTGATCATGCTCGACATCGACTTCTTCAAGAATTACAACGACAGCCTGGGCCATCAGGCCGGCGACCAGTGCCTGCGGCAGGTCGCCGCGGTTCTGGACAAACTCGTCCGGCGGCCGGGCGATTTGGCCGCCCGCTACGGCGGGGAGGAGTTTGTGGCCCTGTTGCCTGAAACCAGCCCGAGAGGCACGAGCTACCTGGCCGAGAAAATACGGGAACAGGTGGAAGCGCTCGGCATGGTACACCCGGCCAGTCAAGTCAGCGCGGTGGTGACTGTCAGCCTGGGTGAAGTCAACTTCGTTCCGCAACGGAGCCAGGACAGTTCGGTACTGGTCAGTGCCGCTGACCAGGCGCTCTACGAAGCCAAGCACAATGGCAGGAACCGCGTAATCCGAGCCAGGGAATGAACTTTTTTCCCCCGCCCAGCCGCACTTCCCCGGAAGCCGGAAGCCAGAAGCCAGAAGGCAGAAGCCGGAAAACAGAAGACCCCTCCCCTTGCCCGTATTAGGCCAAACCTTTATCTACTCTCAGTCCCTTTGTGCCTTTCTGCCTCTGTGCCTCTGTGCCTCTGTGCCTTTGTGCCTCTGTGCCTTTGTGCCTTTCTTTATATGTCCTTTCAGTAATCCAGATTCTCGTAAAACTCAATCCTCACCGCCTCGAAGTAAGGCTGCTGCCGGGCAAACAGGCCGGAATGTTCGCCATCGGTTTCCAGGAACTCCAGCCAGCGTTGGGCGGCGGCCAGATCGGGGAACTCACCCTCCCAGATCAGGGTGTTCACCGGCTCGGCTGCGGCAATGGGCCGCCGCCTTTTACCATTGACGTAATCCGGCCGGGCCCTCTCCAGTTGCGCGAATAATTTTTCCAGTTCGAGAAATTCTTTCTGATGGCGGATGTCGAACCGCTGGATGACACGCAGGGTGATACTCATTTTTCGGCCCTTTCCTCTGGGGTGACCGGTGATGCGGAATACAGACTGAAGGAGCGTGGCTGAACCCTCGCCGGGTGGCGGGAATATACAGCGGGCTTTCTCACGGCTGCAAGTACTCAGACCACGGAGCGCTGGCGGGGGCCTTCGAGCCGGGTGATTTATCCTCCCGGGAGCTTTACTTCTACGGGACTCAGTTGCCGCCGGCGATGGTACAGTTGCCGCGCTTGATATCGATCAGAAGCAGCACCAGGTCGTTGATCGCGAGCTTGCCGTCCGCGTTCCGGTCCAGGCAGGGGTTGTCAGCACGGTCGCGCACCTGCACCAGCCAGGCGATTGCATCCAGCACGTTCACCAGGCCATCGCCGTCAAGGTCGCAGCCGCAGGTCTGGACCTGGTCGGGCGGCGGATTCCCGACCGGGCCAGGCGGACGACCCGAACCCGGAGTGGGAAAATGAACGTCGATCCAATCGGTAGTGTGTTCAAAAATGACTGACTGGGTAATGTTTACTTTAGAGATGGTCTTGCGCCAGGTATGGTCCTGAGGCGGCGGTCGATTATTATGACCTGCCGCTGTCAAATTTGTTTTGAAACGGGACTCCTGTTTTTCAATTTTTTCTGGACTAAAATTTAAGTTTATGGTAAGCTGAATTGGAGCATCCCGTGAGAAGCTGATCCTTGCGTTCAAAGGGACACGCTGAAATATTAAGCTATCGTAAACGGGCTTTTGATTAGCGAGCAGCGGCACCTATTCGGGAATGAGAATTTCGCCCTGAACCCCCCCCGGTTCGAGACCAGCCACAGGGCCTGTTCGATTGCACTTCAGCTTGATAGATCCGATTGCGTAAAAGATTTAACCGGATCCCTATGTGAGACGGCCGGAAGCGAATGAAGAAACTTGTCTCAAAAATCAGGCATATGCAGGTTATCCGAGGGGTCGTTATGACAAACGAAGAGCTGACAGCGGTAAAATTAGTGGTCGACATGGTAAACAAGTCGGATATCTCATCGATCCGGCAGGTGGTGACCGAAGTGCTGCGGATAATCAAAGATGAGAAATCGAGCGCCAAAGACCTCAAGGATATCACCGCCCAGGACCCTCCACTCTGCGCGCGCCTGCTCAAACTGGCCAATTCCGCCTATTACGGCTACCCGCGCACGATCAGCGACATTCAGGAAGCAATAGTCTGTATCGGTTTCGAGGCGATCCGGGACCTGGCCCTGACTCAGAAGGTCTGCGAGCTGTTCATGGACGATGAGGTGCGCCACGGCTATTCGCGGCGCCAGCTCTGGCGGCACTGTTCGGCCGTGGCGCTTTTCTGCAAGATGTTTTACCGCAGAGAGTTCCGCGAGAGAGGCGATGATATTTACGCCGCCGGACTGCTGCACGATATCGGCATTATCGTCGAAGACCAGGTCTTCCCCGAAGTATTCGGAAATATTCTCGAGGAATCGGTCCGGAATAAGCGGAATCTTTCGGACGTTGAAAAAGAAATGCTGAGGATCAACCATCTGGAAATCGGCAAGGCCATAGCGCAGAGCTGGAGTTTCCCCGATGAACTGATCCAGGCCCTCGCCTTCCACGAAAAACCGGACCTGGCTGACGAAAATTGCTTCAAATTCGTGGCGACGGTTTACCTCGCCAATTTCATCTGCCAGCGCCAGAAAATCGGGTACATCGGGACCCCGAATCAGGATTTGCCACAGTACCACAGCGTGCTCGCCAGACTCGGGATCAAGGAAAAGGCAGTGGAAATAATAACCGAGGAAGTCATGACGGAGCTGTGGAAACTCGAGGAGATAGGCTGGTTTTCAAGATGAGTGAAGAAAAACCGAATGAGAAAATACATACTCTCGAAATCAAGCTGAAACACCTGCAGAATGATTTCGATGTGACCCGGGAGGAATTCGAGGGCACCACCCAGAAGTATCTCGATATCCTGCAGGAGCTCAAGGAGAAAAATTACCAGTTGATGGACCTGCAGAAGAATCTCGAAAATCTTGTCAAGCAGCGCACCTCGCAGCTCGAGCAGACCAGGAAAATCCTCCAGCAGAAAAGCGAAGAACTCCAGACCATGATCGATTCGAGCCCGGCGATGATCTTCTATAAAGACCGCAGCGACAGGTACGTGCGGGTCAACAAGGCCTTTGCCGAATTCGCCGGCGTGCCGATCCGCAAGCTGATCGGCAAGACCGACGAGGTAATTTTCAAGGGGCAGCAGAACGGATTCCTGCGCAACAGCCGGCAGGCGGTCGCTACCGGCGAACCGATCCTCAACAGCATGGAGACAGTCGATACGGGCCGGGGCCGCAGGGATCTGCTGGTCAACTCCGTCCCTTACAAGAACGAGGAAGGAGTGATCGAGGGGATTATCGGATTCGCCCTCGATGTTACCGCCCACCGCCAGCTCGAAAACGAACAGAGCAAAGCCGGCAAGCTCGAGTCGATAGGCGTTTTGGCCGGTGGTATTGCCCACGACTTCAATAACATCCTCACCGCCATCCTCGGCAACATCTCTCTCGGCCAGGCCCTGGTCAGCAAGGACGAAGAAGTGTACCGGGTGTTGAAAGAGGCGGAAAACGCCTGCCTCAGGGCTCGGGACCTTACCAATCAGCTCCTGACCTTTGCCAGGGGCGGCACCCCGCTGAAAAAGACCACTTCCCTCAAAGACCTGATCATGGAATCGGCCTGGTTTTCCCTGCGCGGATCGAACGTCCGCTGCTACTTCGACATCGCCAAAGATCTATGGAAGGCGGAAGTCGATGAAGAGCAGATCAGCCGAGTGATCAACAATCTGATAATAAACGCCGACCAGGCCATGCCGGACGGCGGCACTATCGACTGTTCGGCAGCCAATGTTTCAGTCCTGAAAAACGATCCCTTGCCGCTCAAGCCCGGAAAATTCATCCGGATCAGTATCCAGGACCACGGTCACGGCATATCAAAAGAAGACCTGCCCAGGATTTTCGACCCCTTCTTCACCACCCGGGAAAAGAGCAACGGCTTGGGCGTTACCACCGCCTGGTCCATCGTCAAGAAGCACGGCGGCCACATCGCCGTGGAATCGGAGATGGGCCAAGGCACCAGGTTCGACATCTACCTCCCCTCAATCTCCGATTCGGCTGAGTCACCGGTCGATGGCGAGAAGCAGGAACAAACGCCGGCCGGGAAAATTCTGGTCGTGGACGATGAAGAAATAGTACGGGATATCGCCGGCAAAATGCTGACGCATTTCGGCCATAGCGTGGTATACGCCGCCAACGGTGAAGATGCGCTTAAAATTTACCAGAGCGCCAGGGAAAACGGCAAGCCTTTCGACCTCGTCATTCTGGACCTCACCATCCCCGGCGGTATGGGCGGAGTGGCAACCATTCAGCGGTTGAAAGAACTGGATCCGGATGTGAAAGCGATCGTGTCCAGCGGTTACTCCAACGATCCGGTGATCTCGAACTACGAAGATTACGGCTTTTGCGGGGTAGTGACCAAGCCCTACAACGTGGAAGACCTCAAGGATAAAATAAGCCTGTTACACCAGCGCTGATTCGAGCCGATTTGGGCCGCCGGCCCCCCTGTCATTGCCGAATTTCCCGCCAATCGCTTCCGCAACTTAAAAACCTTTACTTGACAGCGGATTTCATCATCCGGTAGAATAAGACCCGGAGACAATCCACTCCACTCCACCCCACTCCGGAAAGAAAAACCACATGGAAGTCATCATTCCCTCAGTCGTGATCCTGTTTTTCCTGGGTGTCATTTACGTACGCCTGGCCAATCAGCGCAAGCTGCTCAAGGAAATTGAAAGCTACGAAATCATGCTGCGCAATGCCCGGGTCATCCGCCTGCAGTACATCCAGGCACTGGAAGGCAGCCGCGATGCTCTCAAGGAGCTCCAGCACATCGAGGAAAGTCTCAAGTCCATTAAAGCCGAATTGTATTCATTTCGCGAAGAGCTGAGGGAAATGCTACTGACCCTGCGCAAGGAGATCGAAAAGTCCACAGAAACGCTCCTCGACAAGCGGACTATCAGCCAGATGAGGACCAATTTCGAGCAGAAGTGGAAAGTCGCAGACGGGCGCAAGCATTTCTACCGGCAAGTCCTGGCGACCTGCCGCCAAACCCGGCCTATACTCCACCAGAAGGCGAAAGAAGAAGACCAGGCAAACGAGCGCTGGGCCGTTGAAAAGGAAAAAGTCATGGTATTTTACCGCAATCTCAGCCCGAAAGCCAAAATCACCGATCCCCTCAAGTACCTCACCTGATCCGCCGCCGCCTCTGGATCAGCGCCGATCCGCTCCGCAGTTCAAGAACATTGTCTCAAAAGCCGCTGAATGGTATTTTTGTCCGGTTTGACGATCTCGGCTATGGCTCTTCCGGCCCGGGGGAAACTACGCGATGGCGCTTGGTGACAATTTGAAGTTGAAATGCTTTGGCCTGCCGGTAGTTCTGCGAATCCTGTTCATCTTCCCGCTTTTACAGCTCCTCGATACTGTTTCACCTCTCCGGGCCGAAAATACCCGGCCGGCGCCGCCGGTTTCGGGAGATGACATTGTAGTCACGGTGCGCCCCACCCACCAGCCGGTGGTGGTGGACGGCCGGCTTGACGAGGCGGCCTGGGCCGATGCCGAACCCTGGGTGGGCCGTTTCTTCCAGCAGGAACCGCTCGACCGGCAACCTTCCAGCCAGCTCACCGAACTGCGAGTCATCCAGGACCAGGCCAACATCTATTTCGGCGCGGTCTGCTACGATACCGACCCGGCGAAGATCTTCGCCTCGGTCAAGCGCCGCGACGGCAACTTCCTGACCGACGACGCCTTCGAGCTGCTGATCGACACCTTCCAGGACAAGCGCAACTGCTACGCATTCGGCACCAACCCGTTCGGCGCCGAGATCGACGCCATTATCAGCGATGAAGGAGATCACATCAACAAAAGCTGGGACTGTATCTGGTACTGCAAAGCCACGGTGGGCGACAGCGGCTGGACTATCGAGATGGCCATTCCCTTCAAATCGCTCAAGTACCGCGCCGGCCAGACCGTGGACTGGGGACTGAACATCACCAGGGAAATCAAGCACACCAAGGAAGTAACTTATCTGGCTCCCATCCCGCGGGGACTGGGCCATAACGGCAAGTTCAAGGGCTCTCTTTTCGCCCGGCTCAGCGGTATCCGTCCTCCCGGCCCTGCGCTGAACCTCGAAGTGCAGCCCTACGTTTCGACCGGCAGGACCTGGATCAACGAGCCGTATCAACGGGATTCGAGGCTGGACAGCGGCCTGGACGTCCGCTACCACGTCACCCCCCGGCTGACTTTCGATTTCACCTACAAGACCGACTTCGCCCAGGCCGAAGCCGATGAGGAAGTCTTGAACCTCACCCGCTTCAACGTCAATCTCCCGGAAAAACGCGAATTCTTTCTGGAGAGCGCCGGCCTGTTCACTTTCGGGACCGGCCTGCAGGCCGGCGGCTCGCTCGTCGGCGTGACCCGTTCGGAGGAGTTCAAGCTTTTCGAATCGCGGACGGTCGGGATAAGGAACGAAAAAAAAATACCGCTGCTGGGCGGGGCCAAGATCACCGGGCGGGCGGGCCGCTACTCGATTGGAATCATGAACATGCAGAGCGAGCGGTCCGCCCTGGACGACAGCACCACCGAACCCTCCAGCAATTTCACGGCGATCAAGATCAGAAGGGACCTGCTGACCAACGGCTACGTGGGCCTGATGTTGCTCAACCGGCAGACCTCAGCGGACAGTTACTCCCGCGCTTTCGGCAGCGAGGCCTTTTTCTCGCTCACCCCGGAACTCTTCATCAGCGGCTCGTTGGCCCGCACCTTCAACCCGAACGTCACCGGCGGCGAGTGGGCGGGCGATGCGGGCGCGATCCTGAACAAAGACTGGATCGACGTAGCGCTGCACTACACCCATGTCGACAGTCTCTTCCAGCCGGAGATGGGCTTCGTGCGGCGCGGTAACCTCCGCAGCTACGATGCCAGCCTGGGACTGACCAAGTGGATTAACAAAAACCTGCTCAAGAGCACCTCCTTCGTCAACGACCTCGAATTAAAGACCGACCACCACGGCACTCAGGTCTACCGGGAAAACCGCTACAACTTCTACCTCAATTTCGCCAGCGAAGACGCCCTGTCCTATACGGTCCACCTGCTCCACGAGTACCTTCCGGCGGATGACGACATCCGCGAGATTCTGCTCGAGCGGGGAGGCTATTCCGGCTTCCATCAGAACGTCCAGTTCACTTCCTACCGCTCCAGGCGCTTTGCGGGCGGGATCGGCTACCGCTGGGGCGACCTCTACGATGGCAGGAGCACGACTTTTTCGGTGAATAACGAAACGAAGGTGAGCAAAAATCTCAGTGTAAGCCTCGAATACCGGAACGAAAGGCTGGACCTGCGCCACGGTTCGGTGCACGCCAATGTTCTGGCCAGCCGTTTCACCTATTCTTTCACCACCGAACTGTTCGCCAAGTATTACCTGCAGTGGAACGACGCCGACCGGCGGCTCAGCTCGAACCTCCTGGTCGACTACATCTACCGCCCGCGCTGCCACATCTACCTGGTATTCAACGAAAACCGCGACCGCACTTTCGACACTCCGGACTCTCTCAGCGACAGGCTCCTGCTGGTCAAAGTCACCTACCTCTGGAACATTTGAAGCCATCCCGGTGCGTGTTACTTCTTTTCCCACTCCCCCGCTAAAAATTCAAGGGCGAGCTTCCTGAACAGCGCATTATTGTCTGCGTTTATAGGAGAATGGCCGCCGTTGGGCACGATCCAGAGATAGGAATGGGGAATGGAATTATACATTTCGACCGGAATCGAGACGGGGAAAAACTGGTCCCGGTCACCGTGCATTATCAGGGTCCTGGCTTTGATCGTCGACAGGAAGGGTGGAGTGAAATTCATGTCGTCGTAGCTGTCCTTGAAGTCGTAAAACTGGCGAAGCAGCGACCGGATCTGTTCATCCCCCAGCTTATGGGTCTTGCGCATCTGCTCCATCCGTTCGGGGGGAATGCTGTCCGGCGACCGCCCGCGCATGATTTCCCGCGCCTGCTCGCCGAAATAAATGGTGGCGCCCAGCAGGATCATTGCCTCCACCCGCTCGGGCTGCTGCGTGGCCATGTGGATCAGGGTCATGCCCCCGGTGCTGGAGCCGATTCCCCGGAACTTGTCGATCCCGAGCTTATCCAGCAGGGCATAGATATCGAGCGCCGACTGGCGGTGAGTGAACTTGCCCGAGGGGTTATTCGTGCGGCCGTGGCCCCGCAGGTCGGGAATTATCAGGCGGTAATGGGCCGAAAACTCCTCGATGAACGGATGCCAGCCCTGGCTGCTGCCGGTAAACCCGTGCAGCATCACCAGGGGTTCGCCCCGGCCGTAGTCCTCGTAGTACATCTGCATTCCGTTTATGGGCAATGTCTGACCGGCCGGGGAATCCTGGGCTTTGACCGTGTGCTGGCAGAAAACGGTTAGGATTGCGGCGGCGGCGATAATCCTGCCAAGTCCTCGTATCATGAGCGGTCCCTCCTCGCGATAGTGAATATTTGCTATCAATACACTGGTTTTTATTGATTTTCGTGCAGTTAATAATATCTCTTTTACCGATTACCCGGTACTATTTTATAAACTCGTACTGAGCACTGCCGTTTATTCCAGGCCTGGCAATAACAAAAGCCCGCATTTCCTTGGAAGCTGGGAAAGGCGGGCTTTTTTCTTGGTAGCGGAGGAGGGATTCGAACCCCCGACACGCGGATTATGATTCCGCTGCTCTGACCAACTGAGCTACTCCGCCAATAGATTTCATCCTCGTCAAAAGGCTACGAAAAATAGTTTTCAGTGCGAGCGCTGTCAACATTAATCTTCGCCGGAGCTTCGAGTTACGCTCTCCGGCAGCCGGGACGCGCTTTCGATCCACCCGGCATTGAACTCCGCCTCTTCCTTTCGGTTCACCGGTACTCCTGACTCGACTGTCAGGCTCCCGATTTTATTCCCGTTATTTCCAAATGTCCCGGCCCGTATTATTTATTACTTTCGTAAGATCGATCGGATAGCTTTTTCAATTTCGGTAATTAACAATCCTATTCGACTTCAAGTTCAGTGAACGATGGACCTTTCCGGACGCCGACTCGCCTTCATCTCCGTTCTGGCTACGCTCGTTTCCCTGGCCGCCGTCCTCTGGACAATCGAGGACATCGGCATAACCACGGACGAGCCGCACTATTATGAGTCGTGCCTGCAGGAGATCGCCTGGATCGGACAGGCGTGGAAGGATGTCATCTCCGGCGACTGGTCCCGGCCGTTGTCCCGGGAAGTGATCGACCGTCACTGGCACTTTCAGGTGGTGTACAATGTCCATCCGACATTTTATAAACTCTGCAGCTCGCTCACTCTCGTCCTGTTTGAATCCCGGCTGGGTATCATGGCCGCCTACCGAATCTCGCCGGCGGTGATGTTTTCCATCCTGGTGGGCCTGCTTTGCTGGACTGTGGGCCGCAGATACGGCACGGCCGCCGGCCTGTGGGCGGCCGCGGCCCTGGCAACTATGCCCAGGCTGTTCGGCGACGCCCATTGCGGGGCGACCGACATGCCGCTGACTTTTCTCTGGTTCGCCTCGGCAGCGACTTTTCACCGCGCCCTGGAGTCGCGCAGGTGGGCTTTGGCTTTCGCGGTGGTTTACGGGCTGGCGCTGGCCACCAAGTTTACGGCGCTGGTCATCCCCCTTCCGCTGGTCCTTTACGTGATCGCCACCCGGCGGTTCAGGCAGGCCGCCTGGCCGGTGGGTCTTTCCCTGGTGGTGAGTCCCCTGATCATGATCGGCCTCAACCCGGAATGGTGGGTGGATACTTTCAGCCGGGTAAGTGAGTACCTGGTCAAGAGCGCCGGCCGCTCGGCATACCTGCACATTCCCACTTACTATCTGGGCCGGCAGTACGAATTTTTCCTGCCCTGGCACCACAGCCTGGTCTATACGCTTTTCACCGTGCAGCCGCTGGTGCTGACCGGCTTCATCTACGGAATATACCGCGTGCTGCGGCGCCCCGCCGATGACCCCTGGGCCGGACACCTGCTGCTCCACTGGGCGGTACTGCACGGGGTGATGATTCTACCCAGCTCTCCCGGCCACGACGGTGTCCGGCTGTTCCTGCCCTCCTTCGCCTTCCTGGCAGCCCTGTCGGCCAAGGGCTTCCACCATTTCGTCGCCGAAAGCTTCCCCCGGAAAATCCTACCGACGCTGAGAACCGGTGTCAGAAAGGCGGCGCTCACGGCTTACACTCTGCTGGCGCTGATGGTGGGCGGTTCGCTGTATGCCCTCGGCCGGATTCATCCATTCGAGCTGAGCACTACAACAGCCTGGCGGGCGGCGTCCGTGGAGCCTTCGCCCTGGGGATGGAGACCACCTACTGGTGGGACGCTTTCAACCGGGAATCCTGCGAAGTCATTAATGAAACCATGCCGCCTGGATCGGCGGTATTTGCGCGGAATCCCTGGCACTTCAATTTTCTTCAAAGGATCGGCTGGCTCGACCCGTCACTGGTGTTCCGGGAAGAACACACGGACTATTTCATCCTCTATCATCGCCAGGGATTGATCGGCGAGCAGGAGAATGTCCTTATAAAATGGGCAGATCCCGTCAGAACATTCGACCTGGAAGGGGTAAGGCTGTTCTCCATCTACAAGCATCCCGAATCCGTGTACGACGCTCTCCGGAAAATATCGGTCGCTGGCAAACCAGAGCTGTATTACGATGTCTCATTGCTTAACTGGACAATCGGCTCTTTGAGTTCGGCAATCAGGAATATGCAGGAATATCTGATCCTTTACCCGAACGACCAAAAGGCTGTCCGTTTCCTCCTGACCATGCTGATCGATAACGACCAGCCGCTCCAGGCCCTCCAGGTCATTGAAAAATATGAGAGTCAGGCGGGCGACAAATCAGGATTCGACCTGTTACAGGCGGAAGCCTGCACACGCGCAGGCAGGGACGATGAAGCGATCGGACTGCTCAATAAAGTACTCGCCGAAAACAGATTCGAGACAAACGCGCTGAGAATGCTGGGAATGATTTACTACAAGAAAAACATTCCGGACCAGGCCAAGAAGTACTTTTTGCGGCTTCTCGAAATCAATCCCAACCAGAAGGCCGGCCTGCAGATGCTGGCCTGGATTCACCAGAAAGAGGGCGACATCGCAGCCGCCAGGCGCTATTACTACGGCTGGCTCGAAATGAACCCCGCTGACGTGCCCATCTTGATCAACACCGGCGGACTGGAGCTGCAGAGCGGCCGGACAGCGGCGGCCGACAGCCTTTTCCGCCGGGTGCTGAAGCTGGATGTGGGCAATCTGAATGCCTGTCTGAACCTGGCCAACCTGTTCGCCGGGGCCGGTGAGACGGACAGCGCGATCGTTTACCTTCGGCTGGCCGCTACGGCTCACCCCGAGCAGCAGGAAAAAATCGAAAAAGAGTACCTCCCCGCCCTACTCGGTAAACCCGTCATACCAGCGACAGGAGCGGCCAATCCTGCGCCAGCTAAGCCATAGCGCTGGAGCGGGAGTGTTTTTGGTGACATCCCAAAGGAGGTGGTGTGAGACGAGTTTAGAAAGTTTCTTATGGAGCAGCCTGATATTATTCTTGAAGTAAAGAAATTCCTGGAAATTGACTATCTCCGCAGCAAGCTCCGAGGAATTCTTTTCTATTAAAAGGCTCCCCGCCTGTAATCCTCATCTTAACCATACTCACCTGGCAAGGTATCTCACAATTCATTGCCTTGCAACATTCTTTAAAAAGCGACTCATCACGGCCGCTAAGATCGGATGCTGCAATGGAACGACGGTAGATACACCTTGACAAGCATAGCTTGGTCGTGTAAATTGAACATTGAATATTCAACTGTCATTTAAGAGGCCGGCATGATCAAACGGACTTTAGCGATAAGGCTCAAAGAGGCAGCCAAACAATTCCCCGCGGTCACCGTGACCGGGCCGCGGCAATCCGGCAAAACCACGCTGGTTAAAGCCGTATTCAAAGAGTACGATTATCAGTCCCTGGAGCTCCCGGATCAACGGAGCTTCGCTCTGGAAGACCCGCGCGGCTTCCTCGGCCAGTTCGACGGCCCGGTCATCCTGGACGAGGTCCAGCGGGCCCCCGAGTTGTTCTCATATATCCAGGTCATTGTCGACGAGGAGCCGGATCGGACAGGCCGGTTTATTTTGACCGGCTCGCAGAACTTCCTGCTCCTGCAAAGCATTTCCCAGTCCCTGGCCGGCAGGTGCGCCGTGCTTCACCTGTTGCCGTTCTCTCTGTCCGAGTTGACAGGTCGGAAGCCCATCTCTCTCCTGGCACCGGGCAAAGCAGTCCTGAAAAACCTGGAGCCACCCAAGGCAGAATTAATGGAGACGTTGTTTACGGGTTTCTACCCGCGCATCCATGACAAGCATCTGCCCCCGCGCGACTGGCTGGCTAATTACTACCAGACCTACCTCGAGCGGGATGTGCGCAACGTCCTGAACATCGGGGACATCGAGACTTTCGGCAGGTTCATGCGGCTTTGCGCCGGCCGAACCGGACAATTGCTCAACCTTTCGGGGCTGGCGTCTGATTGCGGTATCTCGCACACGACAGCCAGGCGATGGATTTCCGTACTGGAGGCCAGTTTTGTCATCACGCTTCTGCGGCCTCATCACCGGAACTTCGGTAAGCGGCTGATAAAAAGCCCCAAGCTTTACTTTCTGGATACTGGGCTCCTCTGCTATTTGCTCCAGGTTCGTTCTCCGGAAGAGTTGTTCCACCGGGCCGAGCGGGGAGCTGTCTTCGAGAGTTTCGTAGTCTCGGAGCTCTACAAGAACTTCATGAATCGGGGCGAGCAGCCCCAGCTTTACTTCTGGCGCGACGCGGCGGGTCATGAAATCGACCTTATCATCGAAAATGGAACCAGGCTGATACCTGTGGAGATCAAGTCGGCACAAACAGTGGCATCTGACTTCTTCGACATGCTTGCTTATTGGCGGATGGTGTCGTGCGAGCCGGATACTCCGGCTGTTCTTATCTACGGCGGAGACCAGTCTCTCAGGCGTTCGGGAGTGCTTGTCCGTCCGTGGTTTGCCCTATGACAGAACAGCCGGGCCGCTGGACGTAAGATTCAGACGTTGACGCTTTGGCGTTCCACCATCACCGGCAAACTTTTTTCATTAATTGAGGAGCATGAGGGCTTTGAACAGATTTACCTTATTGAAACCTCTATGTTTGCCTTCAAAAGTGTACTAATCCAAATCCGTACGAACCGATGATCGAAATACCGGATGAAGACCTGCTGCTCACGATCGGAACGGCCGGCAGGGCCCAGACCAGGGTAAAGGGCAGCCGTTTCATCGCCGTGGCCGTTAGTGCGCCCGGCCGCGGGGAAGCCGGTAAAATTGTCCTGGGCGAGGAGAAAAAATATCACGACGCCACCCATCACTGCTGGGCCTGGCGCTCGATTGCCGAGCCGGGGAAATCGTTCGCCTGGGACGATGACGGCGAGCCCGCCGGCACTGCCGGCACACCGATTCTGCAGGCGATCGAGGGCCGATCTCTGGCCGGAGTGGTGGTGGTGGTCTCCCGCTATTTCGGCGGCACGAAACTCGGAACCGGCCCTCTTGCGCGGGCCTACTCAGAGGCGGCGGCCCTGGCGCTGGCCGCCGCCGCGCCCAGGAAAGGCATGTCCGCGGCCCGGTTCGATCTCAGCCTGGATTACACGCACCTGGGCCCGGTGAGCCATCTCCTGGACTGCTTTCCCTGCCGCGTGATATCCCGGGAATTCGGCGCCAGGGTCGGTCTGAATATTGCAGTAGCAGCTAGCAGGGCCGACTCCCTCCGCACAGCGGTCACCGAACTGACCGCCGGACAGGTTTTGATCGTTCGGCAGGAGCCGGGCCCGGTATTGTTCTGAAATCACAACTATTCACCAGGGAAGGTGATGGATGAAACCTGCCGTCAGGCCGGAAAAGCCGCTCTCCGTCGTGGAAGACCTCCCCAGCATTCTGCCCCTCCTGTCCATCGAAGACAGGGTCGTATTTCCCAACGTGGTGGTTCCGGTGGTGATCCCGGAAGGCTCTTTCGCCCAGCTCGTGGAAGACCACATTTCGGACAAACAGCTCGTGGTGCTGGGTTACCCGGCCACCGATTTCACTGAAGGCGATCCCGAGGAGCGCAAGAGCGGGAAGTTTCTCACCGTGGGCACCCTGGGCCGGGTGCTCAAGATGCTGCGCATGCAGGACTCCTCGATCCGCCTGCTGATCCAGGGCCTGGTGCGGGTGCGACTGGGCCGGGTGGAAGCCGGGGGCGAGTTGCATTACTGTAACCCGGAGGAGATCGATCAGCCGCCCGAGCCGCCGGTGCAACTGGTGGCTCTGAAGAGGGCGCTGCTGCTGTTGTTTCACGAAATGATCGACATCAACCCCAGCCTCTCCGACGACTTGCGCGAGGCCAGCGACCAGGTGGAGGCCGCCGGCGACCTGGCGGACTTCGTCTGCGCCAACATCGACCTGCCGCTGCAGGAAAAGCGCCAGGTCTTCCTCATGCTCGATCCCAGGAGCCGCGCGCAGATCGTAATCGACCTGTTGGTGCGCGAGCGCAACCTGTTCGAGCTGGGACGCCAGATCCAGACCAAGGTCAAAAGCCAGCTCGACAAGGAGCAGCGGGATTACTACCTGCGCGAGCAGCTGCGGGTGATCCGTCTGGAGCTGGGCGAGGACGATCCGCACAAGAAGGAGCTCGAACAGCTCGAACTGGACATCCAAAGGGCTTCCATGAGCGAAGAGGCGGAAGAGATGGCCCGCCGCGAGCTCGAAAGGCTGCGCCGCATCCCGCCCTCCGCCAGCGAATACCACGTCAGCCGCACCTACCTCGACTGGCTGATAAATCTTCCCTGGAAAAGCTCCTGCAAGGACCAGCTCGACATCAACGAAGCCAGGCGAATCCTGGACGAGGACCATTACGGCCTGCGGGAAGTCAAAGAGCGGATAGTCGAGTTTCTGGCCGTACGTCAGCTCAAGCAGGACTCCAAGGGTCCCATCCTCTGTTTCGTGGGTCCGCCGGGCGTGGGTAAGACCAGCCTGGGCAAATCCATCGCCCGGTCCCTGGGCCGCAAGTTCTGCCGGATCGCCCTGGGCGGGATCCGGGACGAGGCGGAAATCCGGGGGCACCGGCGCACCTACATCGCCAGCATGCCCGGCCGTCTGATCCAGTTGCTGCGCCGGGTGAGAGAGAACAACCCGGTGATGATGCTGGACGAGATCGACAAGCTGGGCTCCGATCACCGCTCGGACCCGGCCAACGCCCTTCTGGAAGTGCTCGATCCGGCCCAGAATTCCACTTTCAGCGACCATTACCTCGAAATCAATTTCGACCTCTCCAAGGTATTTTTCATCGCCACGGCCAACCTCTACCACCAGATCCCGTACGCCCTGCGCGACCGGCTCGAAATAATCGAAATGGCCGGATATACGCCGGCCGAAAAGCTTAAGATCGCCCGGCAGCACCTGATGCCGCGCCAGCTCGAAGAAAACGGCCTGGCCGGGGACGGCCTGCTGAAGCTGCCGGACCGGACCCTGCTGGAGATAATCAACCGCTATACCCGGGAATCGGGTGTACGGGAACTGGAACGCTCCATTTCCACGCTCTGCCGCAAGACGGCCCTGGCGCTGCTGGAGGGCGAGTTCCATTCCAGAGTGCTGCCCCAGGAGCTCTCCGATTACCTGGGTCCGACCAGATTCCTGCCCGAAACCGCCGGCCGCAGCCCGGAAGTGGGAGTAGCCACCGCTCTGGCCTGGACCGCCTACGGCGGCGAAATCCTTTTCGTGGAAGCGCTCAAGATGGAGGGCCAGAAGAATTTCGAACTCACCGGCCAGCTCGGCGAAGTGATGCGGGAATCGGCGATGGCGGCCTACAGCTACTTGCGAGCCAACCGCCGGGCGTTCGGGATCGACGAGGAATCGTTCACCAGTTACGACATCCACCTGCATGTGCCTTCCGGCGCCACTCCCAAGGATGGTCCGAGCGCGGGCGTGGCGATCCTCACCGCCCTGGCCAGCCTTCTCTCCGGGGTCCCGGTGCGCCACGAGGTGGCCATGACCGGAGAAATTACCCTGCGCGGCAAAGTGCTGCCGGTGGGCGGGATCAAGGAAAAAGTGCTGGCCGCGCATCGGGCTGGAATAAAGCGGGTGGTGCTCCCGGCCGAAAACAAAAAAGATTTGACCGACCTGCCCGAGGAGGTCACCCGGGAACTCGAGTTCGATCCGGTGGACAACGTCAGGGAACTTCTGGAAATCGCCCTGGTTCATGAGGAAAGTTGTTGCAAAACGGATTAGCCTGCGTTTATAAAGTAGAATGTCTCCAATCAGGCCCAGGGCGGCATTGACAAGAAAGGCGGAACGACTAATATTAGATAATGATTGCGTCCTGATGTACTTTACGTGAAGGCTGTCTCCGGCGGGACCGAGCCATGTGGGACTTCCCTGAAAAATACGATTTCCTCGACGAACTGATCGAAAAAAACCCGCAGTACAGCAAGGAAGCCTACGTTTTCGTTCTGGATTCGCTGAGGAACCTGATCGAGAGCCTGGATGAGGTGCGGCACGTCACCGGCCAGGAGCTCAGCAAGGGCTGCCGCAGGCGGGCCCTCGAGCTTTACGGACCTCTCGCCCGCACCGTGCTCGAATACTGGGGAATCACCAGTACCGAGGACATCGGCGAGATCGTCTTCAACCTCATTGCCGCCAAGCAGCTTACCAAAACCGACCAGGACAGCAAGCAGGATTTCAAGAACGTTTACGATTTCGCCGAGGCCTTCGAGAAAAACTACCCGTGGGGCAAAGTCACCTGAGCGACTCTTGCACCCGCTCTCTTTCTCCCCCGCTAATTCTCCCATCGCCACTCAATTCTTGCATATCAGCCGGGCTTTTCCTAATATACTATTCAACGTCCGTTGCCTTTAATCCGGTATATCAGTCATTAATGGAGGGAGACCCGATGAAAATCTCGGTAATCGGCGCCGGCAACGTCGGTGCGACCACTGCCTGCAAGATCGTGGAAAAGGAGCTGGCCAACGAAGTAGTGGTCCTGGACATCGTCGAGGGTATCCCGCAGGGTAAGGCCCTGGATTTGTGGGAGTCGGCGCCCATCGAGGGTTTCGACACCCGCTGCGTGGGCACCAACGACTACAAGGATACCGCCGACAGCGACATCGTGGTGGTCACCGCCGGCCTGCCGCGCAAGCCCGGCATGAGCCGCGACGACTTGCAGGAAACCAATGCTAAGATCGTCAAGTCGGTGGCTGAGAACCTGAAAAGCACGAGCCCGCAGGCGATCGTGATCGTGGTCTCCAACCCGCTCGACGTGATGACTTATGCGCTGATGAAGGTCACGGGCTTCCCGGCCCGGAAAGTGTTCGGCATGGCGGGCGTGCTGGATACGGCCCGCTTCCGGTCATTTATCGCGCTGGAGCTGCACGTGTCGGTCAGGGACATCAGCGCCATGGTGCTCGGCGGCCACGGTGATTCGATGGTGCCGCTCGTGCGTTATACCACGGTGGCCGGGGTGCCGATCGGCGAGCTGCTGGACCAGGCCGCAATCGAACGCCTGGTGCAGCGCACCCGCGACGGCGGGGCCGAAATCGTCAAGTACCTCAAGACCGGCAGCGCTTATTACGCGCCGGCCGCGGCGGTGGTCGAGATGGTCGATTCCGTGGTCAACGACAAGAAACGCATATTACCCTGCGCCTGCTGGCTTACCGGCCAGTACGGCTTGAAAGACGTCTATGTCGGCGTCCCGGCAAAACTCGGCTCCCGGGGAGTGGAGGAGGTGATCGAACTGGAGCTGAGCGACCAGGACCGGGCGGCCCTGCACAAATCCGCCGAAGACGTCAGGAACAATATGGCCAAGCTGAATTTCTGACCGGGGTCGGCCAGTTATCCGAAAATGAAAACGGCGGAAGGCGACAGCCTTTCCGCCGTTTTTTCTTGAAAGATCGCCAGGACGGCAAACCGAGGGTTCTTAATCCACCATTTTTATTTACCAGTCCTCCGGGCCAATTTCGCCGGAGCAGGCGTGGTTTTCTTCGGAGCCGGTTTCCCCTTCTTTTTCTCCGCGGCCTGTTCTTCCTTGGTTTTTCCCGCCCGTTTGGCCTGATACTCCTGGATCGCATTGGCCCGGTTGGTCTGGAAAACCTTGTATTCCTGCATGGTATGCTGCTGGCGCTTGATGTAGGTAGTCGAACCCGCGACGATCAGTATCAGGAAAATAACCGCCGGCACGTACATCAGAATCGTGTTCATTCCCTGGATGTCACTGGCCATCGCGCTCATCCCCGAGCTGACCAGAAGGTAGCCCATTCCACCGATCACCCCCAGTACCAGCAGGACGACGAACACGCTCAGCCCAATCACCGAGTACTCTTTGCGCCGGATCGATTCGATGCTTTCGTAGCCGGCCAGATCGAACTTGTCCTGGGTCTGCTGCCTGATGATATCCCGACGGGTGGGGATCAGGGCTCGCAAGAGCCAGAACAGCAGAACCAGAAGGGCAATCAGGAAGGGTCCGGTAATGAGCAGGTTTTTAACTTCCCCAGACATAGCGGCAATTTTTCCGAACGGCTGTGAGATTCTCGGGATGCGGCGGGAGACGCCCGGGCCGGCTCCGGCAGACTACTCGGTGGCCCGGCCGAGTCCCAGCTTGACCCGCTCGATGTAGCTGAGCAGTTCGGTGAGACGCACCGCAAAGTTGTCTTCCACCACCAGCACTTCACCGCTGGCAAAACGTATGCCCTGGATGTAAATGTCCACGTTCTCACCCGCGAGCTTGTCGAGCGTGATAATAGCGTCCTTCTTCCAGCTAAGGATTTCTTTCAGCGGTACTTTACTCTGTCCCAGTTCAGCGCGCAGCTCCAGGGTGATGTCGTTGAGCCGTTTGATCTCTAAGTTTTTTTCAGGCTTCTGAGCCTGCTCGAATCGCTCCAGTTCGAGCTTGCTTACTTTGGGCTTTCCGAGCTGACTGTTCATTTAGACTCCGTTCTTCAAGTTGTCCGCCCGCCGGGATTCAGCCTGAAAGCGGGAAAAGCACGATTTTCCGCGATAATTTGTAGCAATATTCATACCAGTAAGTGAGCCCGCCGCTCAGCTTTCGCTTTCGGCCAGCGCATCCGACAGCCGGACGAACTGGTCCACGGTAAGCCGTTCCGGCCGGCTTGAAAGATCGATCCCAGTGGCCACGGCCAGACCGGCGAGCGAGTCCGGACCGAGAGCGAACTGGGAAGTCAGGCGCAGGATTTTCTGCACCTGCTTGCGCCGCTGGTCGAACAACCTGCGCACCAGAAACTCGAAGGAACGCTCGTCCCGGGCCCGCGGCCGGTGCGGCCGGCCAAAATCGAACCTCACCACGGCCGAATCCACTGCGGGCGGCGGCGCAAAAGAGTCTCTCTTGACTGCGAAAAGATAATCCACCGCGGCATGATAGTTCGCCAGCACTGTCAGCATACCGTAAGGCTTGCCGCCTGCCTGGGCGGTAATTCTCCGCGCCACTTCCTCCTGCAGCATCAGCACTACGGTGCCCAGTGACCCGCCGTGTCCGATCAGCGCGTGCAGGAGGGCATTGGTGATGCTGTAGGGGATGTTTCCCACGATCACCGGCCGCTCCGGCTTGGCCGCCTGCGCCCAGGCCGAGTAGTCAAAAGCCGAGGCATCAGATCTCAGAACGGTCACCCGGGGCGAAGAGGTGAACTCCAGTTCGAGCCGTCCGGCCAGGCTGGAGTCCAGTTCGAGAGCGGTGAGACGGCCGGCCCGCCCGGTCAGCTCCCCGGTCAGGGCGCCCCGGCCCGCTCCGATCTCCAGTACGTGCGCCTCCTGGAGGGGTTCCAGCGCATCGATTATCCGCCGGACCACCGACCGGTCTTTCAGGAAATGCTGCCCCAGTCTTTTACGCTGTCGGCGGCTTCGGCCAGCCGACGCGCTCCGCCTCGTAGTTTCCATCTGCGGTCGGGATTCCCTGAATTAAATACTGCTAAGTTCAATATATAAAAATAAACCCCGCTGTCAAAACAGCCGGGGTAGTGCAGGATTTCCCGAAGTGTTCCGGAATCAGCCGTGGTTAGGACCCAGCGACACGGTACAGATACGGTCCGGGTCGAGGATGAGGCGGGCCACGTCGAGGAGGTCGGCAATGGTTACCGATTCGATCCGGCGGATAACCTCGTCGGCCGTCTGGTATCCCTCCCCGTTGATCTCGAAATTGGCCAGCCTGAACATCCGCGTGGTAGTGCTCTCCAGACCCAGCAGGAGCTGCCCCTTGAGCTGGTTTTTGGCGTGTTCGAGCTCCTGGTCGGTCACTCCCTGGTCCAGCAGCCTGGCATACTCCTGGCGCACCACTTCCATTGCCCGGTCCCGCCGCTTCGGCTCGGTGCCGATATAGACCCCGTACAGGCCGGTGTCGATGTAGAACTGCTGGAAGCTGTAGACCACGTAGGCCAGCGCCTCTTCCTCGCGCACGCGCTGGAACAGGCGGCTGCTCATTCCCCCTCCCACGATGTTGCTCAACAAGAGCAACGCGTAGCGGCGGGGGTCGGAATGGGCGAAGCTCACCGTGCCCAGGCAGAGATGGGTCTGCTGGCAGTCGCGTTCGAGGTGCTGGAACCGGGGCCGGAACTCGACCGGAGAAATATCCCCGTCGCCGGGGCCGGGACCGTTGCCGGCCACCAGCCGGTCATCGAGGAAATCAAGGTTGCGGCGCAGGATTTCCAGAGTGGCGGCGTAGTCGATGTTGCCGGCCAGGGCGACGACCACGTTGGGAGCGACGTACTGGCCATTCAGGTAATTCCGGACATCCTGGCTGGCGAGAGAGCCGACTGTATCGTAAGTACCCAAGAGCGGATAGCCCAGCGGCCCGTCGCCCCAGATCGCCTGCGAATAGAGCTGATGGATCAGGTCGTCGGGAGTATCCTCCATGTTGCGGATCTCTTCGTAGACCACGTTCTTTTCGCGCTCGATGTTCTCCTCGGTGAACGTGGGTTCGTGCACCAGGTCGCCCAGCACGTCCACCGCCAGGTCCACGTACTCATCGAGCACCTTGGCGTAGAAACAGGTGTATTCCCTGCCGGTAAAGGCGTCGATACTGCCGCCGACCGATTCGACGGCGGAGGCTATTTCGCGGGCGGAACGCCTGGGGGTTCCCTTGAACACCATGTGTTCGAGGAAGTGGCTGATTCCGATCTTGTCCTGCGGTTCGTGCCGGCTGCCCCGGCTGATCCACAACCCGACGGAGCAGGAACGGACGTGAGGGATGCGCTCCAGCAGGATACGCATCCCGTTGTCTTCCACGATTCTCCTTACGTCTTCCTTCATTGTTCCCCTGCGTTCGAGGGCCGCACCGCCTACTGTTTGCCTGCCAGGTCATCCATGGCGGCCACCTTGGAAAGTCTCACCCGGTTCTGCTTGTCGATGCCGACCAGCTTGACCGGGAAGCGGTCACCCACCTTGACCACCTTGTCGATATCGTTGACCCGTTGCTTTTCGAGTTCGGAGATATGCACCAGGCCCTCGCGGCCCGGCAGGAACTCGACGAATGCGCCGAAGGAAGTGACCGTCTTGACCACGCTGTCGTAGATCCGGCCGACCTCCGGATCCTGGACGATGTCCTCGATGCGGTGGATCGCTTCCTTGCAGGCTTTCTCGTCGCTGGAGGCGATCGTCACCGTACCGTCGTCCTCGATATCGATCTTGGCTCCGGTCTCCTCGACGATCTTGCGGATAATCTTGCCCCCGGGGCCGATCACTTCGCGGATCTTGTCCGGGTGAATCTTCAGGGTATAGATCCGCGGCGCGTACGGGCTGATCGCCGGACGCGGGCTGGAGATCGCCTGGTTCATGATCTCCAGAATCGAGTTGTAGCCGTGCACCGCCTGCTGCATGGCGCGCTCCAGCACCTCCAGAGGGATGCCACCGATTTTGCTGTCGAGCTGGAAGGCGGTGATCCCATCGCGCGTGCCTGCCACCTTGAAATCCATGTCTCCCAGGTGGTCCTCGACGCCGAGGATGTCGCTGAGGATCGCCGCACCCTCCGGTTCGTAGACGAGGCCCATGGCGATCCCGGCCACAGCCTTGGTGATCGGTACGCCGGCGTCCATCAGCGCCAGCGAGCCGCCGCAAACCGAAGCCATAGAGCTCGAACCGTTGGATTCAAGAATATCGGAGACGAGCCTGATCGTGTAGGGAAAGCTTTCATCCTGAGTGATCACGGGCAAAAGGGCCCTTTCAGCCAGCGCGCCGTGGCCGATCTCGCGCCGTCCCGGCCCCCGGGGAATCCCCGGCTCACCCACGCTGAAAGAGGGGAAGTTGTAGTGCAGCATGAATTCCTTGCGATACTCGGGCTGCTCGATCCCGTCGATAACCTGGCTGTCGATGAAGGTGCCAAGAGTGACCGAGGCGAGCGCCTGGGTCTGGCCGCGGGTAAACAGCGCCGACCCGTGCACACGCGGCAGTACCTGCAGCTCGCAGGTGATCGGCCGGATTTCGTCCATCCGGCGGCCATCGATGCGCCGGCTTTCCCGGAGGACCATCCTGCGCATCTTCCTCTTCTCGATGTCGCCCACCACGAGCGCAATCTCCCCCTCCTGCTCGGGAAATTCGTCCTCGAGGTCGCGCTCCACTTCAGCCACCAGGTCCGCGTAGCGGGATTCCCGCTCCACCTTGTCACTGATCGAGAGGATTTGTTCCAAGGGCAACTCCACCCTGGACTGGACTCTCTCCAGGAGCGCCTGATTCACTGCCGGCGGGACGAACTGGCGCTTGGGCACACCGGCCTGCGCGGCGATCTGCTCGATCAGGTCGATGATCTCGCCGATCCCGCCCTGTGCGAACTTGAGTCCACCCAGAACGAGGTCCGCCGGCAGTTCCTGAGCCCCGCCCTCGACCATTACGATCGTCTTTCTCGTCCCGGCCACCACCAGGTTGAGCTGGGACTTTTCGGTCTGCTCCCAGGTGGGATTGAGGACGTAATTGCCGTCGAGATAACCCACCCGAACGGCCGCGACCATGTCGGTAAGGGGAATCTGGCTGAGCGCTATCGAGGTCGAGGCTCCGATCATGCCCAGCACATCGGCCGGATTTTCCTGGTCGGAGCTGAGCACGGTGACCATCACCACCACATCGTAGTGATAGCCGTCCGGGAACAGCGACCGGATCGGCCGATCGATCAAACGGGCGTAGAGCACTTCCCGGTCGCTGGGACGGCCCTCACGCTTGAAAAAGCCGCCCGGTATCTTGCCTCCGGCATAGGAGCGTTCGCGGTAGTCAACGAAAAGCGGCAGAAAGTCGACGCCCTCCTTGGGGTCCTTGCTTTCCACCACGGTAGCCAGCACGGCGGTCTCTCCGTACTGAAGAAACGTCGCACCGTGGGCCTGCTTGGCCATGCGGCCGGTCTCGAGAGTGAGTTTCCTGCCGCCGATAATTTTTTCAACTCTATGAATCATCATTTCCTTCCAACAACTGTGATTGTCTTCATCCACTTCATCAACGGAACGGCCGCCCGAAGCTGAAAACGGGTGCGCGGTCCATCAACAGCGAAAACCGCCCGGGCAAGTCCCGGACGGTTGGTTCCAGTCCAGCAGGACTATTTCCTGAGATTGAGGCTTTCGAGTATCCGCTTGTAAGAATCGTAGTCATTGTTGCGCAGG
>Ga0214473_10000195_pt1 | contig 85179 bp, 73 predicted proteins | sample RVTome_7_FD_203509 | JGI IMG/M metagenome (GOLD analysis project Ga0214473, IMG submission 203509) | Soil microbial communities from uranium-contaminated site in the Upper Colorado River Basin, Wyoming, United States - RVT98D197 | ecosystem: Environmental > Terrestrial > Soil > Contaminated >... | reverse complement strand
ATCAGAACTGTTGGTCGTTTCCCCCGTCCTTATGTATCATTTGAGACCTTCAAAGAAGACCCCCCACAAGGATCAATGCTCCAAAAATGCCTTTGCCTTGGCACCATGCTCGACAATTCTATGTTAGTGTCTCTTAGCACGCCACTTGAGATTTCTGGGTTTTTCCAGAAATGTCAATGTTTTTCGCACTTGGCAAACTTGACTTGTCACATCTACTTTCATGCAATGCACGCTTGAATGTAACTTCTGAGAAGGACTTCCCTCCTCATGATGCAAGGAGAGTAGGGAAAAAAATTATTGGAAGAGACAAATTATAACTGTTCAACTGGAGCGGAGCATGAAGAAAAAATACTATCTGCTTGAGGTGGAGGGTGGCATAGAACCAATTGTTCGCGGACCTTACGACACAGAAGATGAACGGGACAATGCAGCCGGGCAAATCCGTCGAAGTCAAGAAGAGGATGACGGCTTATTCTGGGCTGAAACTGACGAAACAGGAGCGTTAGTTGCCGGTAGTTACATGGCAGGCTTTTTCTGGGAAGAATTCGGAGAACCAGTCGCTATCGAATGACGTTCTGAAACAAGTCTTAGATACCAACGATAAACCTCACTATAATTATAGAATAGGCAAACTTGGTCAAGACCGCTAGCGCGAAAGGTCCGTCTATTGATCTGGTGTAGAAATGTATCCTTTCGCTCGGCTTGAGCAATAATTCCGGCTCGAGGAAGTTTGAAGTCAATATGAACGTCATTAAATCGAAGAAGGCCAGAGTAAATTGGCGTAGAATGCTCTACTTCGAATGCTGCTTCCAAAAGGTTTTGTGTGGGATGTATCCACAACACGTCTATTAAAGACAGACTGGTAGCTGGCGCGTATCTCCCCGTCGAAGGTATATTCTTAACAAGCTCAAATCGTTGTACGATATCCCAATCAAGAGATGGTCTATCATTTGGAGGAACATACACTGCGTGGCCTGTCAATTTGCCAATTGCTCCCACAACTGATTGAATCTGATGATGCGAAAATTCAGTTGCTGGAGAGAAGTCTTCTCCCCCTGAAACCGCGCTGCGAAGTTCGGTCAGGCCAAAATAGGAATCAACGCCGAATCTTCCTGCACGAACGATGTGAAGGTCTGTTCCCTCCTCATTTGAATATATATGCACTTTGTATTGTCCATCACTCGCAGGCTCAACAGAATGGAAAATAGGAGCAAATTGCTCGTATCGAATAAGCAATGGCTCTCTTTGGCCGTCCCACAAAAAAGCTATAAAGGATGGAAATCCTTCCAAGAGATCAAGGTCTTCTTGCCTTAGTCCGAAAAAAGTTGACCCACGATGATGTAACTTGGAATATCTCACATAAAGCCGTGCTTTATCTTGGACACTGAAAAGAGAATTGCTTTTTCCGATTCGGAGCAGCTTCCCAAATTCATTCTCAATTGAAATCAAGAAATCATTTCTAAGCAGTGGCTTCATCGGGTGTCCCCCTCGTATACTTTTTACAGCTCCGGACTACCGGAGAATGAACAACTTCAATACACTCCGGTCCCGCATGTCAGTCCCCCGTCAAAACACTCTCCAATAGATTTCAAGCTGTTTGCAATAAAACTTAAAAAACCCTAAGTTAAAAGTCAACAAAAAAAGGAATTAGAATATACATTCTCAGCAATCTAACTTTCTTTTCCATAAGGTCGGTCCTTCACTCTGATTCGTGCAGGAATGTTGATAGAGTTTTCATAGGTGAGGCGTTCCTCACCTCCAAATATTTTCAGGTAAATTTTTTCTTGACATTTGTTCGCTGAGAGTGTACAAATGCTGAGCATATGGATAAGTCAGAAGAAGAAGCAAAGAACATATGGGAGGAAATATCCTCTAAAATCAAGTATCTAAGGCGAAAAAACGGTTTAAGTGTGGAAGCATTGGCCAAAAAGGCAGGGTTCACTAAGAGTTACCTTTCTCAAATAGAAAACCTCAAGAGGGAACCAGCGATCGGGGCTCTCGTAAAAATCGCCCGTGCCCTGGGAGTAGATTTCTTCTTTCTCGTCAATGGGGAAAAACCTGTGGAGGAGGAAGAATCCCTCGTTGTCGTGAAGCGTGAAGATCGGCGGACTCTCACGAACCCGTCACGATTAGCAAATACTATCTATGAATCGATAAACCAGAAAAAGAAAGACAGACTAATGGATGCTTACATCATAACCACGGGATCTGAGTTTACCGCAGAACCCATGGCACACGAAGGGGAAGAACTGATTTTCATCATAGAGGGGAAGCAGGAATTTGTTTACAATGGCAAAAGTCAAATCCTTGAAGAGGGTGACTGCTGCTATTTTGATTCAAGCAAAATACATTACGCAAGAAGTGTCGGAGAAAAACCGTCAAAGGCCCTAATCGTTTTTACAATGAAATCGTAAGGAGGAAACGATAATGGTTGAGATTCCAAAGACAAGTAAGGCAGCGGTTCTGGAGGAATATGGTAAACCCTTACAAATCCGGGATGTCCCGATTCCGGAAGTAGAACCGAGGGGTATTCTGGTCAAAGTGGAGATGGCAGGCATCTGCGGAACCGATGTTCACCAGCAGCGTGGCGAGTTGACGATCAAGAGCCCCCTTCCCAATATACAGGGACATGAGACTATCGGAAGGATAATGAAGTTGGGGGCCGGTCGGACTCAAGACGCAGCCGGAGAGCCCCTCAAAATCGGGGACCGGATTATGTGGGCTCATGCCGATTGTGGAGAATGCTATTGGTGTGAAATCGCGCGTGAACCGGTATTGTGTGCGAAGAGGTCCGGTTACGGATTCGCTCCTCCGAGCGCCCTGAGGGGCGGATTTGCAGAGTATGAGTATGTGACCCCTGCGACAAAAGTCGTGAAAGTCCCTGACGAGCTCACGGAGGAAGAAGCCATCGGTGTAGGCTGCGCCTTCAGGAGTGTTGTGGCAGGGTACGAAAGATTGGGGGGAGTTGGTTTCCAGGAAAACGTGGTCATTCAGGGCGCCGGTCCCATTGGTCTTTATTCCCTCCTGATGGCTGTTGAAGGCGGGGCTGGCAAGGTGATTGTTATTGGCGCGCCTGCAGGCCGGCTGAAGTTGGCAAAAAAGTGGGGAGCAAGCGACGTGATCAACATCGATGACGTGAAGGACCCCGGACAGAGAAGGGGGCAGGTGCTCGCTCTCACTCATGGAAGAGGACCCGAAGTTGTCATTGAAGGCTCGGGTATTCCGGCTGCCTTTAATGAAGGGTTAGATATGATACAGAAGGGGGGGAGATATCTTGTCATGGGACAGACCTCTGCAGCCACCATACCTGTTGCTCCTGGAATCATCACAGGGAAAGGTCTGACAGTCATAGGGAGCGTGTCCGCCGCGATTCCCCACTTCTATAAGGCCCTTCAGTTCATCAAGAGCAAGCGAACAAAATACCCCTTTGCCGATATCGTGACCACGAAATATCGCTTGGAGCAGATTAATGATGCACTCGCCAACATGGCAACAGGGAAGGAAGTCAAACCGGTTATCGATAACAGAGGGCGTTAGAAAAAACAGGAGGATAAGACGACTATGGGAACATTTATGCATAAACCGAACAAAGTTCTCGAAGCATTGAAAAAGAACGTAACCCCCCTGGGCATGCAGATGTATAGCCACGATCCCGACCTGATCGAGATCGTGGGTTACGCAGGCTTCGATTTCGTCATGATCGACATGGAGCACTCCCGGGTAAACCCCGAGACCATGGTCATGTTGATTCGAACTGCCGAGGCCTCGGGGCTAACGCCTCTCATCAGGGTTCCCGAGAACAACCCCACTCTGATACGATCTTGCGTTGAGTCCGGCGCTCAAGGGGTATTCGTCCCCCACGTGATGAATGCCGAGCAGGCACGAAAAGCCCTCGATGCGCTACGCTATCCGCCCGAAGGGAAATGTGGCATGTGCCCTGCCATCCGTGGCTCCTACTACTCTCAGGAGGCCTGGGAAGAGTACATGGCCTATTCGAACGAGAACGTCATGTTCATTCCCCTTCTCGAAGACAAGGAAGCAATAGACAACGCAGAGGAGATCATCGCCCTTCTCAAGCCGGGCACGGATGCAGTAGGGCTTGGGTTGGGAGACATCGCAAATTCGCTATTGACGAAAAAGGGGGAGAAAGTCCAGTGGCAGCACCCTTTCATGAAGGAAGCTTTCGACAAGGTCATGGCAATAACGAAGAAGGCCGATATTCCCATAATAGGCATGGCATGGCCCAAAGCCGATCTTGCGAGCGCGAAGGCGACCCTCGCCAACGGCACGAAGATACTGCTTTTCTTCCCGGATACCCATTTCTGGGCTGAGATGTGCCGGAATATCATTAAGGAGATGAGGGGATAGGGCCCACTAAAATAATAAGGAGGCGATTGCCTGTCGACACCGATCTGCGGACAATCACCTCTCAATCATACCAAGTAGAAGGAGCAATGCAATGAGACTGTATATCCTCGATGCGGGACATGTGTTTGTCCCCGATACAAGCCATTTTACGCCTGAACGCAATATCGGCGTACCGATCACGATCCCCCTTTCCATGTTCCTCATCGACCATCCCAAGGGCCTGGTGGTCTTTGATACCGGCTTGAATGTGGACAACCTCCCGGAAGTGATGAAGAAGGATGCCCACAGTGAACTGGAGCAGCGCATCGACCGGCAGATGGCCAGGCTTGGATACAAACCTGAAGATGTGAAGTATGTCATCCTCTCCCACATGCATGTGGACCATGTGGGAGGGATGACCCTGTTCCCACACGCAACATTCATTGTGCGGAAAGAAGAACTGAGAATGGCCTGGTGGCCAGAGAGCTACGAAAGGGGGTACTTTTTTACCGATTACAAGGATACGAGGGGCTACAAGTACATTCAGCCCCCGGATGATGAGGTGGTGGATGTCTTTTTCGATGGCTCCCTCATCCTCATTGACACCAGGGGCCACTCTCGAGGGCATCAGTCCTTGATCGTCAATCTCCCGAATTCAGGCCGGATTGTTCTTGCGGGAGACGCCGTGCAGGTGGCGGCCAACCTGAACGAGGGGATTCTCCCGGGGATATGCTGGAATAGCGAAATGGCGGTGAGGTCCATAGAAAAGTTGCAGCACATGCAGAAAGAAGGGATGCGCATCGTTCTGGGACATGATCCGGTTTCATGGAAGGATTTGAAGGTCGCGCCGGACTTCTACGAATGAGAATATAACCGAGAACATATCGACAGCCGAAAAGAAGCATGTATAAACCGTAGAATAGAGAAGAGTAGACTGCTTTCAGCTCCATTCTGCGTCTTTCCTGCAGTTGGGCGAATCAATAAAAATATTACTAGGGGGTATCACAAAAATGAGAAGAGACTTTGAAGGGAAAGTGGTTGTGGTAACCGGAGGGGGCTACGGAATTGGCAGGGCAGCCTGCTTGGCTTTTGCCCGGGATGGGGCAAAGGTCGTGGTAGCCGATGTGGATGTGAAGTCGAGTGAAGAAACGGTGCGGCTCATCAAAAAGGCAGGTGGAGAAGCTATGGTAGTGAAAACTGACGTCTCCAAGGAGACGGAGGTAGAGGCCCTTGTCCGCAAAACCGTTGAGACCTATGGGAGCCTGGATTGTGCTTTTAACAACGTCGGTATCCACAAGACATTCATTGGGACGATTGACTTCACAGAGAAAGACTGGGACCAAATGATCGACGTCAATCTCAAAGGCGTGTGGCTTTGCATGAAGCACGAAATTCCCCAAATGCTCAAACAGGGGAAGGGCGCTATTGTCAATGCATCCTCGGCAGCGGGATTGATTGGCGCCCAGAGCAACCCTGCGTATACGGGAAGCAAGCACGGGGTTATAGGATTGACGAAAATGGCTGCCATTGAGTTCGCGAGAAAAGGTATCAGGGTTAATTGCATCTGTCCGGGGCCAACCACGACGACACGAATGAATGAGGAGCTGGCGGCAGCTTGCCCGGATAGGGTCGGAAAGATCCATGACACCGTTCCCATGGGTCGAACGGCCGAACCCCGCGAGATCGCTGAGGCGGCAGTCTGGCTATGCTCTGACAAAGCCTCATACGTGACGGGTGCCGCTTTGCCCGTGGATGGCGGCGTGGTAGCCGAGTAAAATTGACTTGTTACTTGGGTTCTTTGGGTTACTTGAGTTATTTGGGTTTTAACTCTACAAACTCAATCAACTCTACAAACCCAATGAACCGGCTTTCATAGGGGAGAGAAAGAATGGACAGAAGAGCAATGGAAACGGATGTTGTCGTGATTGGCGCCGGTGTTACGGGTCTGGCTGCGGCGCTCACTGCAGCCGAAGGTGGCGCGAAGGTCATTGTTTTTGAAAAGCAGCGTTCCCCGGGCGGAAGCTCAAACTTTTTCTACGGAATATTCGCAGTAGAAAGTGAGATGCAGCGGGAAAGGTACATTACCTACAGTCGAGACCAGGCGTTCAAGAACATCATGGCGTATAGCCATTGGCGGGCAAACCCGCGTCTCGTGAGGGCCATTGTCGATGAATCCGGAGCCACGATTGCCTGGCTGCAGCAGCAAGGCGTTGACTTTGCTGACGCCAGGATCAATTTCCCCGATGCGCCTATGACTTATCATGTCGTCAAAGGGCAAGGGGCAGCGGTAGTGAAGGCGCTCATTGAGAGGTCAAAAGAAAAAGGGGTTGATCTAAGAACTGAAACGCCGGCAGGGAAGATCCTGAAACGAGGCGATCGGATCGCTGGTGTCATCGTGGAGGATAACGCGCAGGCCGTCGAAGTGGCTGCCAGGGCGGTTGTCGTCGCCAGCGGCGGATATGCAAACAACAAAGAATGGATCAAGAAATATTCAGGATTCGACCTTGGGGTCAATGTGATTCCCGTGGGCAACGTCGATAAGATGGGGGACGGCATTCGCATGGCGTGGGAAATTGGCGCGGCCGAGGAAGGTCTCGGTATCCTGGAGATGTATCGAGTCGGTCCTGTGGGGCCTGAATTTCCCATGATGGGCCAGCTCGAATTCATCCCTGCCCAACCCGATCTATGGGTCAATCAGAGCGGAGAAAGGTTTTGCGATGAAAGCATCGCATTTTCCGAAACCTCCGCAGGCAATGCGAACGCGCGACACAAGGAAGGTTACACCTACAGCCTGTTCGATGACTCTATCAAGCAACTCATTCTTGACAAAGGCATTGAGAGGGGTGTGGGAGAGGACAATCTTCCCGGCACACGGCCTCTGAACTTCGACATGGAACTGCACGCTGCCCTTGAAAGGGGGACCACGGAGCTATTCGTGGCAAATTCCATAGAAGAGCTGGCCGGGAAGATGGGGGTAGATCCAGTAGTCCTGAAGGCCTCTGTTGACGAATACAACAGATTCTGTAATAAAGGACATGATGATCTGTTTGCCAAGAACCCAAAATACTTAAGGCCGCTCAAAGGGCCGAAATTCTACGCCGTCAAGGCCCGCACCATCTATTTAGGAACCCTTGGAGGGATCAAGATCAATCACAATATGGAGGTCATGGATAGGAAAGACAGGATTGTTCCCGGTCTCTACGCCGGTGGATTCGATGCCGGCGGGATGTACGGGGATAGTTACTGCATCCACGATTCTTCGGGTCTATCTTCAGGCTTTGCCGTGAATTCCGGTCGCATTGCAGGCAGGAACGCCTTGGAATACCTGGGCAGGTAGTGCATAGGTTCATCGGGTTCGTGGAGTTACTTGAGTTTATAGGGTTAAAACCCAAGTAACTCAAGAAACCCAAATAACCCAAGTAACAAATTATACCAGGAGGTTCTATGAAGGCAGAATTCGGATATATGGGCAAAATGCTTTTTGTTGATTTGACTAATCGAAAGACCCACGAAGAAGACCTTTCGGAGGAGATCGCGAGGGGTTTCATAGGCGGTTACGGTGTCGGTGCGCGGATCATCATGGAGCGCATGAAGGCCGGGGCAGACCCTCTTGGGCCGGACAACATCCTCGGGTTTGGAACCGGTCCGCTCACCCTCTCCGGAATGACCTCATCGTGCCGCTACACAGCCATGGGCAAGTCTCCCTTGACGGGTTACTGGGGTGATGCAAACAGCGGAGGAAATTTTGCGAACGTCTTCAAGGCGTCGGGTTACGATGCTGTCTTCTTTGAAGGAAGGGCTGAGCATCCCGTGTATCTCCTGATCAGAAACGGAAAGATAGAGTTCAAGGATGCCCGGCATTTGTGGGGTGTGGATACGGTCAAAACAGAGGAGATGATCAGGCGGGAAAATGGGGATGCCCGTCTCAAGATTGCCTGTATCGGTACTGCCGGAGAGAAGCGATCGCGGATCGGGGCCATCATGAATGACTGGGGGAGGGCTGCCGCGAGATCGGGCCTCGGCGGGGTAATGGGATCGAAAAACCTGAAGGCGATTGCTTGCAGCGGTACACAGAAGCCTAAAATCTTTGATAAAGCAAAGATGGAAAATCTCATGAAGGAACTGGTGAAGGAGACGAAGAGCAATCCCTCCGGGATGTACCAGATTCTAAGCAGTTCTGGAACGCCGGGCGCGATGATGCCCCATATGGCAATGCATGACGTTCCAATAAAGAACTGGGCCGGGAACAACATAGAGGACTTTCCCGAGTCCAGGTGGGAAGCAGTTGGGTGGGAGAGTTTGGAGAAATATGTGGCGAAAAAGTATGCATGCTCAAGCTGTTTTATCGCCTGCGGGCATTGGGTGAAGGTCAGCACCGGGAAATATAAGGTAGAGAAGGGCCATAAACCGGAGTATGAGACCATGGCTGCCCTTGGTCCGTTGTGTCTGAACGACGACATGGAATCCTTGATCTACGCAAATGAGCTCTGCAATCTGCACGGATTAGACACGATTTCTGCAGGAGGGGTATTGGCGTTTGCGATCGAATGTTACGAGAATGGCTTGATCACTAAGAAAGACACGGATGGATTGGAGCTGACCTGGGGGAACACCGATGCGATCATCGGGGTCTTAAGAAAGATGTGCCTGCGTGAGGGAATCGGTGATTTGTTGGCGGAAGGATCGAGGGAAGCTGCGAAAAAGATAGGAAGAGGAGCAGAGCAATTCTCAATGGACGTGGGGGGTGAGCTGATTCCCATGCATGACCCGAGACAGGTTCCCGGAATGGGTGCGACCTACGTATCGGATCCGACCCCTGCCAGGCACACCCGCAGCGGAACAGCATTTCAGGAGGAGGGAATGGCCAATCCGGCGACAATGAATATCCTGGGGCTTCCCCTCAAAATGGAGAGGTACGACCCGACGGGCAAGGGTAGGGCCCACTCGCTGGTAACGGCCTGGCAGCATCTGATCAATACGACAGGTCTCTGCATTTTTGCCGGAGACGGTCTCAACTTTTCCCTCCTCGAAATGATGAAAGCGGTTACCGGCTGGAATCTGGATCATGAGGAACTTATAAGAACCGGAAAGAGGATTTCAACCCTCCTCCATGCCTTCAATCTTCGGGAAGGGTTTAAGCCGGCTGATTTCACAATGCCGTCGAGGGCATACGGGAACCCTCCATTAGAGATAGGATTACTCAAGGGCATAACTGTCGATGTGGAGGACTTGAAGAGGCAGTACTACGAGGCGATGGGTTTCGATCCTGTTACCGGAGAGATCCGGAAAGACAGAATCGAAGAGTTGGGATTACAAAATATTCTTTAGTTCGGGAGGAGGTGAGCGAGGAGACCATAATACGTAACCAAAAAAACCAAATGGGGATAAAAACCATTTCCCTGATGAAAAAGACGAGAGCTCAGGTCTTGCCGATTTAGAGAAATCGTTAGATCTTAAAAAATGGTAGCCGCACCCTTCAGGCTGCGATCTCCGCAGGCTAAAGCCTGCGGCTACCTTTTATTTTGGTACGGATTATGGGGACATTGGACAAATCTATGCGGAAGAGGTAGAGTGGCATCTGGGTAATCTTTTTTTGGAATCCCTGCCTGCGGCAGGCAGGGATGCAATCAAAAGAGAGAATAATATTTTTTGAGAGCTCTCAGGAAAGGAGAAAAATCATGAAAAAGGCATTTATTTTATTTTCTGTGTTGGCTATGACCTTTTTTCTTATCAACGCAATTGGGTTCAGCCCGGCCATGGCACAAAAAAAACCGGTTGTCATAAGACACGTGCTACCTACGCCGGAAGGGGATTTCCCACAGACATTTAGGGATAAGGAAATGGCTAAAAGATTCAACGAGCGTGCGAAGGGTGAGTACGTCATCGAGGTTCACGCCGGCGGAGCACTGGCAAAACTGCCCGAGTACTTCGATGCAGTAAGGATCGGAGCGGTAGAGATGGAGTTCTCAAACTGGGGCATGTTTTCATTCCTTGACCCCAGGCTGGGGCTCCTGGAGCTCCCCTTCCTTCTTAACAACAATCATGCGTCGAGCGCATCTTGCAAGTCTTTACTGCCTCTCTATGATCAGATACTCCAGGAGAAATTCAATGCCAAGGGGCTGGCGATGATGAGTACAGGCGGACTTGGTTTGTGGTCACAGAAACCGGTAAAGACCCTCGAAGACATGAAGGGGCTCCTTGCGGCTTCTGTGAGCCCGGTCACATCAACCCTGATCAAGGACCTGGGTGGCTCTCCTGTCACTATCATGTTTTTTGAAACATACGAGGCATTGGCGAAAAAAACAGTAGACGCAGCCGCCCAGAGCGCCCATGGAGGCGTTGTATTTAATTTTCCAGAAGTCTGTAAGTATTTCACTGCATTTTTTGGCATCCCCGCCTCCGCAGGATACAGCATCAATCTTGATGTATGGAAGAAGATGCCACCCCACATCCAAAAGATACTGCAGGAGGAAACAGCCCGGGCCGCAGATTGGATGGCCAACGTCATGGTCACCGAACTCCCGGATAGTGATCTGAAGGTGTTCAAAGAAAAAGGGGTAGCGATCTACTACCTACCCAAGGAAGAGCGTGACAAATGGGCTAAGAAACTTGAGCCTTACAATGAAAAACAGTTTTCGAGCTTCGGAGAGCTTGGCCAGAAGGTAAAGAAGATTGCCGAAGAGGTGAACAAGAAATACCCTTATGTGCCGGACAAAGGGATAATGTAATAACGCTTCGGTCAAGATAGACCGGCGGGACTTCGCGCGTAAGATTTGGTCCCCCCCGGGGCAATTGTTAATGGACGTATCATCTTCCTTAGCGTCGGCATTTAATGCCGACGCTAAGGGGCGCTACAGGTTGCAATCGGTAGAAGTAACTTCCCCTTCCCCCTCTTAACCTAAGAGGGGGGGTATCCCTCCCCTTAAGTTAAGGGGAGAATAGGTGGGGCTATGAGTCTTTGTGTCGATAGCGTCAATGTATGGACTATTTTGAGACCCTTAATAACATTAAGAGGAGCAATCGAATGACCAATCACCCCGAATTCCGGAAACTGCTCGAACCCTGCCATATAGGAAAAGTGAAAACACGGAACCGGATCATTAAGACGGCTTCAGGCACAAGTTTCTGGAATGCAGGAGAACATCGTGTCACCGAGAAGGGAAAAGCCTTCTACAAAGCCTTGGCCAAAGGGGGTGTAGGTCTTATTATATTCGAATCCCCCATCGTGGAATATCCGTTCGATGAGCCCGGGGACGTGCGTTTGCGGATTGACGACGACAGATATATTGACGATTTTAGAGAACTCGCTGACGTCATCCATCAACATGGCTGCCCTGCGTTTGTGCAGTTCTACCATCGGGGCCCCTGGGTCCAACCCTATGCGCTTCATCGTCCCCACATCGCAGCCTCGCCGGTCAGACCACCCATGGCAGAATTCGATTTACATGGCGAAGCGGCGCCCAGGGAGTTGACCATTGCCGAGATTGGCGAACTCAGGGATTTTTTTGTCACAGCAGCTTACCGTTTAAAGAAGGCTGGCTTTGACGGCATTGAGCTCAATGCTGGAAGCGACCACCTTTTCGCTACGTTTTTGTCCCGTTACTGGAATAAGCGCCGGGATGATTACGGTTGTGCGAGCCTGGAAAACAGAAGCCGATTTTTGGTCCAGATCATCCAGGGTATCAAGAGAAGCCTCGGAGAGGATTTTCCGGTTGTTGTCCTGATAAATGCCCTGGAATCTGGAATGGGAGACGAAGGTATGACATTTGATGAAGGGAAGGCATTAGCCCAAATCCTGGAGAAAGCCGGGGTTGATGCGCTTCACGTCAGGTCCCATTGGCTCGGGCATCATGTCGCATCCTACAACCAGGAGAATTTCTTCTATCCGGAACCCCATATTCCGCTGGAATCTTTCCCGCGAGGACTTGATTGGAGCCGCAAAGGTAAGGAAGTGAATGTTCCTGCAGCCGCAATTATCAAGGAGGCGGTTTCGATTCCCATTATTACTGTTGGCGGCATAGAGCCCAGGCGAGGCGAGAAGATTCTGCGTGAGGGCAAGGCTGACTTCATCGGTATCTGCAGGCCCCTGTTCGCTGATCCAGACCTTCCCAATAAGCTTGCCGCAGGAAGGGTTGATGACATCGCACCCTGCACTTATTGCGGCACATGTCAAAAGATGGATGGTCAGCCCAAGCAGTGCCGGGTAAATGCTGCGCTGGGAACAGAGCAATATGAAATCAAGAAAGCGGAGAAGGTAAAAAGGGTAGTCGTCGTCGGGGGCGGACCGGCAGGGATGGAAGCTGCAAGAGTAGCGGCATTAAGGGGACATCAGGTTTGGCTCTATGAGAAAGCGCATCGGTTGGGTGGAGCAGTACCCATGGCAGCAATGGTAAAGGGGCTTGAGATTGAAAACCTGCCCGCCCTTGTTCGTTATCTTGAAGGCCAGATTACCAAGCTGGGCGTGAAAATAAAAACCGGGAAAGAATTCGATCTGTCATTGATCGGAGAAGTTAAGCCGGATGTCGTCATTCTTGCCGCGGGAGGGATTCACGCTATTCCGAAGATACCGGGAATAGACAGACGCAATGTGATCAGAAGTTCCGATCTATACAAAAGATTGAGCACCCTTTTGAGATTTCTCAGTCCGGGCGCCCTCAGATGGCTGACCAAATTCTGGATGCCTGTAGGAAAAAAGGTGGTTGTCATTGGCGGCCAGGTAGCCGCCTGTCAACTCGCTGAATACTTAGTCAAACGGGGCAGAAAGGTGACTATTGTGGATGCAGATCCAACCCTGGGAGAAGGGTTAATCCCCGAGAGAAGGAACAGGCTTTTCTACTGGTTCCGGAAAAAAGGTGTCACCATGATGACAGGAGTGAAGTATGAGGAGATCACAAAACAAGGATTGACCATTACTACAAAGGAAGGCAACAGGCTGACCCTTCAAGCGGATACCATCATCCCGGCAATCCCCTTAATGCCAAATACCGATTTGCTCAAAACCCTTCAAGGAAAAGTTCCCGAAATCTATCTCATTGGCGATTGCAAGGAACCTCGAATGATACCCGAAGCAATTACCGATGGCTGGAAGATTGCAAATACAATATGAGAAAGAGGTGACCTTTATGAGTAACCCCAAGAAAAACAAGGAGCTTGTCAAAGCTTTCTATGCCTGAGTCCATTGGAATATTACTTTTAGCCTTTCGTCCCATCTACAATGCTTCAGAAACCTACCTTATCCCCTCCTTTGAGACCCAGAATCTCCCTTGCCTCATCAGGGGTCGCTAGTTCTCGACCGAAGATCTCCGCGATAGTCTTGATGTCCTCCACCATCTCCACATTGCTCTTGCACAGCCTGCCTTGCCGAACATATATGTTGTCCTCTAGTCCGACCCGGACATGACCGAACATTGCGATGGCAAGGGCTCCAAGTGTATATTGGCGAGGATAGCCTACCCCAATAACTGACCAGTTAAACCGGTTCGGCCCGAACATCCGCAAGGCCTCCGTCTCCATGTGTAGGACTTCAGAAGGATAGCCACCGGTTGCACCAAGAACGCCAAGCACTAACTGCAGATTGACCGGTTCGTCCAACAACCCCTCACGCCAGAGCCATCGCGTGTTATAAAGACCGCTGGTACTAAAGAACTCCATCTCAGGTTTTGTACCTGTCTCCCTCATGGTCCTGGCAAAGTACATGATATCCTCAAACGAATTGGCAAAGGTCCCTTTCATGGTAAGCGAGAGATACTCCTTTTCCCAATCATGTTTCCACTCCTTGATCCTCGGGATGACGTGGTGCAGGGTATTGCTCACGCTCTCAGGGGTCAGTGAGGCGACTTCGGGCTTGTAATTCAGCACAGTGGCCAATCGCTCTTTTGGAGTCAATCCGTACGCCCCTCCGGAGGACACCCCGATGATCAAATCCCCGCATTTCTTTTTGACCTGGGAGAGGATCTTTCCCCAGATCTTCTGGTCTCCGGTGGGCTTGCCAGTGTCGGGTTCTCTGGCATGGAGGTGCACCATGGCCGCTCCAGCCTTCCAGCACTTGTAACACTCATCAGCGATCTGGTCAGACGTGATAGGGATGTACGGGGTTTGGGAAGGGGTTGTATCCGCCCCGGTTACTGCGACCTGAACGATCAATTTAGGGACTTTCATTTCCTTTCTTCCTCCTCCCTGGTATTAGCCAAAATCCATCAATTCCCGATCGGTTGTTTGAAAATCAGGCCTTTATCCCCCGAGGGGTGTATGTACGTAGGCAAATCGCATAGGTCTAAGGTTCTCCTACTTTGGAATAGGAACCTTCCTTCCGCAGTAGACCCAGCTATTGTAAGCCAGGTTAGCATGAGTTAGAAGTACTGATCCTTTTGTTAGCTTTATGCCCATTGGAGGGGTTCTCAGGCAGCGCACGAACTATGATCCGGGCATCCAAAGCCAGTAGGCGCTGCTCATACACCCTGATTGGATTCAGATCCAATTCCATCATTTCTGGATGCTCTACGACTAGACGGGAGACCTCCAAGAGCAGGTTGGCCAATTGGCCCACAGCCATTGGCCCTCGCCCCCGGACCCCAGCGAGGAGGGGATACCCTTTGATCTCGTGTATCATCTCCTCGGCGTCGAGCGCGCTTAAGGGGGCAATGCGAAAGGAAACGTCATTCAACACCTCCGCGAAGACCCCGCCCAGCCCGAACATCACCGTCGGACCAAAGACCGGGTCCTGGATCGCCCCCACGATTACCTCCAGTCCCGGCTCCGCCTGGCAGCAGACCAAGGTTCCTTGGATAGAAGCCTCTGGGACAGCCGTGCGGACACAAGCGACCATGATCTCAAAACCTTCACGGACTGCGTGCTCGTCCAAGAGATCCATCCTGACCCCACCCATGTCGCTCTTATGAATTACATGGGGTGAGACTATCTTCAGCACTACGGGAAATCCCAGTTTTCGCGCGACCTCCGCAGCTTCCTCCGCGCTTTCTGCCAACCCGTGCTCTGGGTAAGGGATGTTGTATTCAGCCAGCAACTCTATGGCCTGCGGTTCAGGGACGAAGTGGCTCTTGTCCTTCGCCCCAGCCGCCACTGGATACCTGGCCACATGCATGGACTGCCGCCGCTCTCTTGGGGTTCGATGATAGCGTGCCTCGCACACTGCCGCAGCAATGCCTTGCATCGCCCTTTCCGGGGATGGATACACCGCGATCCCCGCTCTTTGTATCTCCACTCGACCCGCCTTCTCTTCCTTTCCTCCCCCCATGTAGCTGACCGCAACACTGGCCCCGAGCTTTGCGCTCAACTGCTTCAGGGCCTCTGGAGCACCTGGCACCGGGTCTGCAAAGCTCATCAAGAGCAAGTCGGCCGCGTCAAATTTGTCCGCTAACGAGGCCACCTGTTTGAAGTGCTCGGAGTCCAGGGAAATCAGATCTATTGGGTTCGACAGAGAAGCAAGGGCAGGTAGTTTCAACTTCTTCAGTTCATCCAACATTCCCACTGGCAGTAGTGGTACGGAAAGTCCTTGGGCCTCTGCCTCGTCACATGCCAAGGTCGCCGCGCCCCCAGAGCTGGAAATAGTCAGCACTCGGTTTCCTTTCGGACGCTTCAGCGTAGCCAAGGCCTTCGCACGGTCATAAAGAGCCTCGACGGACTCGGCCATAACCGCTCCGAACTGACGGCAAGCTGCTTCAAAAACCTCATGGCTTCCAGCCAAAGACCCAGTATGAGAGGCGGCCGACTTCTGCCCGGCTGTGGTCCGTCCCGCCTTGCAGATGGCAATCGGCTTCTGCGGAGCAACCTTTTCAAGCACCTCCAGAAATCTTCGGCCGTCTTTTACCCCTTCCAGGTACATCATGATGGCCCTGGTATCCTCATCCTGCGCGAAGAACTCCAAATAATCCGACTCGCAGATGTCTACCTGGTTGCCAAGGTTAACTGCGGCCGAGATGCCGAACCCCTCATCGGCTGCCCATTCGGAAAGCGCGGCTGTGACTGAACCACTTTGGGAGACAATGGCGAGAGGACCCTTGGTCTTGATCACAGGAAAGAACATGGCGCAGAGCTTGTTGGGCAGGTAGTTGATGCCCTGGATGTTGGGCCCCATGAGCCTGATTCCACGTTCCAGCGAAATGGCAGCTATTCTGTCCTCGAGATCCGGTCTTCCGGCTTCCCGAAATCCTGCGCTGAGGATAGCGGCGGCCCCCGCTCCCTTGTCGGCAGCCTCCAGCAGCACACCGGGTACAGACTCTGCCGAGACAACGATCACTGCCAGGTCGAGCTTTACTGGGATCTCACTGACGGAGGTGTAGACTTTGAGCCCCATGAGTTCTCCCCCTTTAGGGCTCACCGGGTATATCCCACCTTCATATCCCCCACCGAGGATCGTGTTGAGGGCCATGTAGCCGAATTTGCGTGGATCACTGGAGACACCAACCAATCCGACGGATTTAGCATTGAATGCCGCATGTATTGCTCTTACTGTCGCTTCCGTCCCGCTCATCTTTTCCCCCTGAGGAACCGAGTGAAAGACTCACCACGACCTCTTCGTAGGATGGACAGGTAAGAGGTTCAGGTTTTCCGGAACCTGATAGGGAAACTGGGCTGCCATGGGACCGCTCACGGCCTTGCCGGCCTGCATCACCAGCATCAGTCTCCCGGGATCAGCCAATACTTTGAGGTCCTTCAGGGGGTCTCCGTCAAGAACCAATAGGTCGGCCTCCTTGCCCACCTCCAGGGAGCCCACCAACTTCTCCATCCCCATGCACTCGGCCGCAGCCAATGTGCTGGCCACAATTGCCTGCATCGGCGTCATGCCGTTCTCCGCCATGGTGGCCATCTCGTTGCCCTGCCACCCGGTCTCGGCACCATGGTCAGTGCCCATGCAGACGCGGACTCCGGCTTTGACCGCTTTGCGAAAGCTTTCCTTGGTGAGCTCGTAACCTCTGGCGGCAATCGGTCGGACAGAGAGATCCGGATTTCTCGTGGCATGAAACTCCATGATTGAAAACATGGGGCAGTACCAGATCCCACGTCTCATCATCTCCTCTATGCATTCATCATCCAGTAGAGACCCGTGATCGATCAAGTCCACCCCAGCCCTGATGGCCTCGATAGTGGCTTGCGGGCCCTCGTATCCCGCCACATGACAGCAAACTTTGGCGCCAGCCCGGTGTGCTTCATCTACAATGGCCTCCATCTCCTCCGGCGTGAAAAGCGGTCGATCCGGACGAAGGTAGGTCTTGGACCAGGGCACGCCGCTATTGGCAACCTTGATCACATGGGCGCCGAACCGAAGGACCTCCCGCACCTTGGCCCTTACCCCAGCCGCACCATCCGCCCATGGCGACGGAAGGCCAGGCAGAAACGCGGTCAAGGCCTGTGGCGTGATGGTTCCTCCCACCCCGGGCATGATGTCGGTCAGCCCGTTGGTTGCTTGGATGATGACCAAAGCGGTTTGAAGGCGCGGGCCGAGGATCAGTCCATCTGCCTGCGCCTGAACAAAGCCCACCTCCAAGCCGCCCAGGTCACGGGCCGTTGTAACCCCGGTCTCCAAGGTGCGGCGCAGGTTGAAAATAGTCTTGGCCATGAGGTAGGAGAGGGGCACCTGTTGCTGGGAGATCAACCACTGGAACCATGCGCTGGAGTGCACATGGGTGTCAATGAGGCCGGGCATCACAATCTTGCCGGAAACATCAAAGACCTTCGTATCCTCCCCCAACTGGAACCGCTGACTTACCTCCACAATCTTGCTTTCTTCGATCACCACCGTGCAATTTTGGCGAGGAGCACTCCCAGTCCCATTGATGACAGTTCCCCCTACAAACGCCGTCCGCATGCTCTAACCTCCTTCCCCTTCGCCAGATTCACTGCACTTCTGTTGGTCTCTTCACGATCCAAATGGAACCAATGGGAGAGGCAAACCGCTCTGAGAGTAGACTAAAGCCTCTTCTCTCGAGAGCACCAATCCAGGGTCGCCAGGGCAATTGCCTTGGTGGTCAATACAACCGAATCCAGATCGACGTATTCATCCACACCGTGGGGCCTCTCCCCACTGGGACCAAGACTCAGGGCGGGAAAACCGAAATACTGCGCGAATCGCGTATCCTCCGACCATGTGCCCCCTCTGGGCTTGACCTCCACCTGTTTGCCCACCAATGTCTCGATGGAGGAGATCACTGATTTGACAAATGGGTGATTCGGGTCCTGAAAATACGGGTCAGCTTCGAACTGAAGCCATTCCACTATCGGAGGATGCTCCTTGAGCCACGGGTCTTTGTTTGCCGCATCGCGAATCGCACTCTCCACGAGATTCTTGATGTATCCTCTTTCTTCTCCGGGGACAAAACCAACACGACAACCCATCTCCGCAGACCCGGGAACCGTGGCGATCCATTCGCCCCCCTTCATTGTCCCAACGATCAGGTGGCAGGCGGGACCGCCATCCTCCTCAAAAAGCGGGAATCTTACTTCTGCTTTTCTGCGGGCATCCAGTTGCTCGAGGGACTGAAAAATGGGAATTATCTTGCTGATGGCACTGATCCCCAGATGGCTCTGGGATGGATGCGCCGGTTTACCCTCGACTCTGATCAAGCATCGCAGGATGCCAGCAAGCGCTACAGTCACAAAGGGGGCCGGCTCAGATACGATCATCCCGTCGCCAATGTATCCCTCCATGAAGCATGCCAGGGCACCTCCCCCGCCGCCATCTTCCTCCTCGATGACGCTCTGGAGCATGACCGTGCCTCCTGGATTCACGCCTGCCTTCATCAACGCCTTCAAGGCGAACATATTGGCGATCAGGCCGGACTTCATATCCAGGATACCTCGGCCGTAGAGACGGGTTCCCACTATCTGCGCAGCCCAAGGGTCATGTTTCCATTGATTGATTGGCTCCGGGGAGACCACGTCCACGTGGCCGTTAAGGACCATGGACTTCTTTGCAGGGTCGCCCTTCAAAATCCCGATGATGTTAGGCCGCCCTTCGAACGGTCTGCCGCTATTGCAAAACGCGGGATGGCTTGCGACCAGAGCCCGTTCGGCAACTAATGAGTGTACCTCCAGACCGAGGGATTGATACTGCTTGTGTATGAATTGCTGCGCCTTGCCTTCATCCCCGGTGACACTGGGTATGCGCGCGAGTGCCTGGAGGGTCTGGATCATTTCGTCTCTCAACCCATCCACTGCTAACCCCACTGCCTCTCTTGCCCTGTTGTCCATTTCCCCTTCCTAAACCCCAAATCCTAATTTATGTCGCTCCTGAACTCTCTCCCGCTAACCCCAAGCTATATCGGCCTCATGTTTTTCAAATTATTTTTAAAGGAAGCGGGTCGTGACAAGCCAGCCCTTGAAACTACTTATGACCGCACGCACTGTAGACTTGGTTACAACCCCTTCAGGTTTCAGGATGAGGACCAGCACCAAAAGAACTCCAAAGATCACATCCTTGAACTCCGCTATGGCCTTGGGAAGGATCAATGGAATCCCCCAGAGGATCGGGGCAAATACCGCTGGCCCCCATATGGTCAACGACCCCCCGATGAACAGCATGTTGAAGACGTTTACCAGAAACGCAAAACCAAATGCCATGGGAAAGAGCCCTCCCACATTGAAGGCGAAGATCGCCCCAGCCACCCCGCTAAGGGCGCCTCCAGCAGTCTGAAGAAACACTCCCATGGAGTCCATGTTCACTCCGCAGCTTGCTGCCACATCACGGTTGAAAAGGAGGGTCTCAGCAGCCCTGCCAAGGCGGGACTGGTCCAGCCGATGAAGGAGAATCCCGGCAAGGATGAAGAAGCCCACCGAGATCGGAAGCAAGCTTTTCACCTGGGGAATGCCGAAAAGCCCTACCTTTCCACCCAGAAACTCCAGGTTCATGATCACCGTCTGAAGTATGAAAACCAAGGCTAAGGATGCAACCGCAGTAGTGAAACCCGGCGCCCTCTTGAGAAATAGAGCCGGCAAAAAGGCGAAAATGGCCCCAATGACCGGGCTACAAACGAGCGCAAGCCAGGGGGCCCACGCCAAAGCTGTGGTCGTGTACCCACAAAAATAGGCAGCACCGGCCATGCAGTAGATGATGCCGCAGTAAAGCTGCCCGCATCGCAGCGGTAGGTAGGCTCCCCAGGAGAGAAGGATGAACACAATGGTCGTTATGATGTAATTCTGAAATGCAAGGGACATTTCCCGTTCCCCCTTACCGCACCCTTAGAACTTTACCCCGAAGAGGCCCTTAGGTCGCAGTATCACCACCACCATGATCATCCCAAAGGCCACTGCGTTGGACCAAAGCCCTGCGATGTATCCGGTGGCAAGCCCTTCTGCCATCCCCAAGATCAGGCCGCAAATTAATCCCCCCCTCAGGTTGCCCATCCCAGCGAATAATGCCACAGCCAATGTCTTCAAGGCCAAGTTTTCCCCCAATATGGGATAGGCAGTGCCCAACGCCATGGCCAGGAAAACCGCCGTAACACCTCCCAGAACCCCAGCGACCCCGTAGCTCGCAACGGCGGATCTGTTTATGGGGATACCTAAAAGCCTTGCAACCAACGGGTTCTGGGCCATGGATCTGAAGGCTCTGCCCGGCATGGTCCGATAGAGAAGATACATGAAGGCTACCACAGCTGCGATCGTTCCCAGGAAGGTCAGCAGCTGCCCTCTGGATACCACTACAAGCCCCAGTTTGATGGCCGCCTCACGGCCCACTAAGGAGGCTGAGAAGGAGACGGGAAAGCCGTGGTTCAGGTGAAGGGCCATGATGTGCGTCAGGATCATAGAGAGCCCCACGGCCATAACGAAAGTCTGGGCCTCAGCCTTCCTCTTCGCAAGAGGCCGAAACAGAGGCTCCATGAGAACAGTGAGCACTGTGGCGCTGAGAATCGTAGCAGGGATGGCGAGCAAGAGACTCTCACCGGTGGCGCCCATAACAGCCCAGGTCACGTACATGCATATGACCACCACAAACGGGTACACAAAAGGGATGATTCCCCCAACCAGCAAGAGGAGATTGAACCCAGTCACCAGCAGCCCATAGATACTCCCCAGGGCAAGTCCATTGATGGATTGGGCGAGAAACCCCTCCATATCGTTCCTCCTTCAGACTTCAGCGGAACCGCCCAAGTATGCCTCAATCACTGCCTCGTTCTTCATCAAATCCTCGGATGGCCCCGCAAGAACGATCTTGCCTGTCTCAAATACATAGGCCCTTGAGGCATACTGAAGCGCCTTCCTCACGTTCTGCTCGGCAAGCAGGATGGTTTGACCGTCTCGCGCCAGTCCATGAAGGATTTCCAGTATCTCCCTAACCAAGAGGGGCGCAAGCCCCAAAGAAGGCTCATCCAACATTAGGAGCTTGGGGATGCCCATGAGCGCCCGCCCGATAGAGAGCATCTGCTGTTGGCCGCCGCTTAAGGTTCCAGCGGACTGGCCCTTGCGTTCGGCCAGAATGGGGAATATCCTGAATACTCTGGATAAGGATTGATCGATGTTGGAGCGGTTGTGATAAGCCCCCAAGAGCAAGTTGTCCATGATGTTCATCTCAGGGAGTATTCCTCTGCCTTCAGGGCAAAGGCAGATGCCTGAGGCCACGATCCGGTCCGTTGGTCTATGCGTGATCTTTTCCCCCATGAAACAGACGCTTCCACCGGATGCCCGGTTGATCCCCAACACTGTGGCCATGAAAGTGGACTTCCCTGCTCCGTTTGCCCCTATGAGAGCAACGAACTCCCCTCTCCTGATTTCCATTGAGACTTGCCGCAAGGCCGAGACCATCCCATAGGCAAAGGAAAGATCCTTTACGCTAAGGACCTCGTCCTTAGTCTGTTCCAAGATACGCCTCCATGACGCGAGGGTCCCGCTGCACCTGGTGAGGTGGACCGGTGCATATCACCTCTCCGGCATTGAGTACCGTTATATGGTCTGATAGACTGTTCACCAGCCTCACTTCATGGCTCACCAGCATAATGGTCACTCCCATGGAGCGCACACGGCGGATGATCTCCTCCACCCGATGAGTTTCTTCAGTCCCCATGCCCGCTGTAGGCTCATCCAGCAATAACAACTCGGGCTCTCCCGCAAGGGCGCGAGCAATCTGCACTAGTTGTCTCTCCACCCAAACAAGCTCCCCAGCCCACTTGCGGGCATAGGTTGCCAAACCCACCATGTCCAGAAGCTCAATGGCGCGTTTCTCGATGCGCTTCTCCTGAAAGGATGCCTTAAAGGGAACTCGGAAGAAGGTTCCCAAAACGTCCGTCTTTGTACCCCCATGCAGGCCGATCATCACATTCTCGAGGCATGTCAGGGTGGGCACCATAAGCCCCCCCTGGAACGTGCGCCCGATGCCGAGCGTCGAGATCCGGTGGGCCTTCATGTCTGTGATCCCCCTGGACCCGAACCGGATCACCCCAGCAGTTGGAGGAAACATCCCGGTCACCACATTGAAGAAGGTGGTCTTTCCAGAGCCATTAGGACCGATGAGCCCGTGGATCTGCCCCCGCCCCACAGTCACGTCCACGTCCCGCAGAGCCCGAACCCCCGCGAAGTCCTTGGAGACCTTCTCAACAAGAAGGATGGCCTCTTGCATTCTCAGGCCCTTTCCGGGGGGCCTGCTTTAGCCCCCCCACTTACATGATCCTCACCCAGCTCCGACTTCGGAAACCCAAATCACTTTACCAAGACCAGATCGTCCCCTTTGATTCGGAAAAGGAAAGGGTTCACTTTCGCACGGTAGTTCACAATGTCCAAGGTGCCCGTAGCTCCTTCGAAATTCTTGACGTTGGCCATGTAAGCCATAAGTTTCTTGCGCTCCTCGGCCAACTTTGCCTTTTGCCCTGTCAGTCCAAGGTCATCGATGGCCCGCTTGGCCAAGAGGACGGTGTTCTGCGCAAGGATGGCGAATACACCAGGGCGCATACCTCTGTGATCCCTGGCATAGCGTTCCACAAAGGCGGCCCATGCCGGGGTATCGGATCTTGTGTTATAGAAATTCCATAGATACACTCCATCACCCTTGCCCGCCACCGTGGAAAAAAAGTCCGGTGAATCAGTGGTAGGATATAGAAGGATGTCCCCTTTCTTCCCGACCCCTCTCTTATCGAGCTCCAACACAACTCTACCCGTGTCACCCGGCAGGGCGATAATGGTGTATCCGTCGGGTTTCTGGCCCATTGCCTTGATCACTGCTGCCCCGACATCCACGCCCTCCCCCAGCTCAACCTCGTTTAGGACTTTCACCCCATGAGCCTCGAAGACCTTTCTATAAAGCTTCTGGGTCATGACAAGAAAGGCGTTCCTGGGGTCAAAAATCGTAACTACGTTCTTCATATCTGGGTTGTCTCTAAACCAGATAGGAGCGAAGAGGCCAATCGCGGTTTCATAATCGGGCCAGAAGGTTATCGCATTCCCCTTGAACTTCTCCCAGCTCATAGGACTAAGGTTAGTGCAGAAAAGAAAGGCATTGTTGCGCTGTGCCAGGGGCATGGCAGCCTGATGAGCCGGGTCTATAACCGGGCCAAATATGATTAGGTTGTCCTCGATTACTTTGCTCAGTTCCGCAACAGTTTTGGCCGGATCCGCAGCATCGTCGTAAAATACCAGGCGCATCGGCCTCCCGCCTGCACCACCTTTACTGTTGATTTGGGTCACGGCGTCCTGAGCTGCATATGCCATTACTCCGCTGACGGCCGAATATGGACCTGTCTGGGTCATGATGTACGGAATCACCCACTCCTTGCCAGATTGGTCTCCCAGCGCTTGAGCACTTGTCACAACAAACGTGATCAATGCCGCCAAAAGATACACGCTTCCTTTCCTGAAGGATGTCTTCATAATTTCTACCTCCTTTTTCCGATCATAAAGTTGTTGATAGTCCAAGAATCCGTTCGCCAGCCGCCACTGCCGGTTATCCACAATTAAGCGTACCTCGGAGAGCCCGGTATAAGACTCCAAGATTGTTTGACGAATTTCCTCCTCACGACCACAACCAGTTTTCGTCTTTGTACTTAGGAGGCTTCCAAGGAAACTGAGAGACCATGGGGCCAGCCATCGGCACCCCAGCCTGTATGACAAGGGAAAGACACTCTTTTCGGGCAAGGACCGTGATGTCTTGCAGGGGATCTCCATCTACCACCAACAGGTCGGCCTCCTTGCCCACCTCCAGGGTTCCCACGAGATCCTTCATCCTTATGCACTTCGCGGCCCGTCCGGTGCTCGCAACGATGGCCTGCATGGGCGTCATTCCTGCCTGAACCAAATATTCAAGTTCTTTGGCATTTACTCCAACTGCGAATGCAGCGTCAGTCCCCATGGCGATGGGAACTCCTGCCTTTAAGGCAAGGGTGAAGCTGCGCAAATGCTCCTTGAGCATCTCTGCATTGAACTTCCGAGCTGCCGGATTGGGATTGTGGTTGGTGTGCCAGTGGGCAATGGAGAACATGGGTGTCAACCAAACACCGCGTTTGGCCATCTCTTCCACACACTCTTCGTCCAACAAGGTGCCGTGATCGATGATGTCCACCCCGGCCCGCACAGCTTCGAGCGTCGCGCGCGTGCTCTTCATTACGTGACAGTTGACTTGCACCCCAGCCTTGTGGGCTTCGTCGCAGATGGCCTCGAGCTCCTCTACTGTGAAATGCGGGCGGTCAGGGGCGAGCTTCGTGTCGTAGGGCGTTCCCGTGTGGGCGATTTTGATTACATCGGCGCCGTAGCGCAGCACTTCGCGCACCTTCTTTCTCGCCTCGTGCGGGCCATCGCACCATGGCAGAGGCACGCCCGGTGCTTGGGCCACCCGCCCCTGGGGAGAGATTGCGCGGCCGACTCCAGGAATGCAATCAAGCAGCCCATTGGTGGGTGAGATGATGACCAGACTGGTCTGGAGGCGCGGACCCGGGATGAGTCCCTTTGCCTGGGCCTCAACAAAACCAGCTTCAAGCCCGCCAAGGTCCCGTGCAGTTGTGACACCGGACTCCAATACGCCTTTCAGAAAATACGTTGTTTTCGCCCCAAGGAACATGAGGGAGTGGCCCTGATCGTTAATCAGCCATTGGATCCATGGAGCAAAATGGGTATGGCAATCGATGAGGCCAGGCATCAGCGTTTTTCCATGGACATCGATAACAAGTGCCTCCGGGCTGAATTCCTCACGGCGCTGGCTGACCTCGACGATCTTGCTGCCTTCTACAACTACCGTGGAATCCGGTTGTGGGGCAGCGCCAGTCCCGTCAATAACTGTTCCACCCACAAAAGCCTTGCGCATGTCTCACCTCCATGTTTCTTCTGGGTCCTCCCGACCGAGACTTTCAGCGAGATCCTCTCAAGTGTCATTCAATCGTTCACCTCGCCCCTCAGCCCGTCATACACCAATGGAGGAGAACTCCACTCGGATTGTGTGGATGCTTTCGGGGCATTTGTCCGGCTATCACCAGGCTCTCTTTGTCGGCCGCACAGGTAAAAGATTCAGATTCTCAGGCACCTGGTATGAGAACTCGGCTGCCAAGGGACCACTAACTGGTTTGCCCGCCTGCATCACCAGGAACAGGTTCTTCGGGTCTGCAAGCGTCCGTAGGTCTTTCAGAGTTTCCCCATCCACGACTAACAGGTCGGCCTCTTTACCAACTTCCAGCGAGCCTACCAACCCGTCCATCCCCATGCACTGGGCCCCAGCGAGGGTGCTAGTCACAATGGACTGCATCGGTGTCATGCCGTTTTCCGCCATGATAGCCATCTCATTGCCCTGCCAACCGGTCTCTATGGCCTGGTCCGTGCCCATACAGACACGGACTCCTGCCTCCAAGGCCTTGCGAAAGCTCTCCCTGGTCAACTCAAAGGCCTTTGCCGCGATCGGACGGACGGATAGATCGGGGTTTCTATGCGCATGGAACTCAATGATGGAGAACATGGGGCAATACCATGTCTTACGCTTCACCATCTCCTCGATACACTCGTCATCCAATAGTGGGGCATGATCGAGCAGATCCACGCCGGCCTTGAGGGCCTCTATCGTCGCTTGAGTGCTCTCGTACCCCACCACGTGGCAGCACACTTTGGCGCCAGCGCGATGGGCCTCGTCAACGATGGCCTCCATCTCCTCAAGCGTGAAGAGCGGCCGATCCGGACGCAGGTAGGTCTTGGACCAAGGCACAGCATTGTTGGCGACCTTGACCACCTGGGCTCCAAACCGCAGGACTTCCCGCACCTTGGCCCGTACCCCAGCGACACCATCGGCCCATGGCGACGGAAGGCCGGGCAGAAATGCGGTTAAGCCTTGGGGCGTAATCGTCCCACCCACTCCGGGCATGATGTCCGTCAGCCCATTAGTTGCTTGGATGATGACCAAGCCGGTATGAAGACGGGGCCCCGGGATTAACCCATCCGACTGCGCTTGCACAAAACCCACCTCCAGCCCGCCCAGATCACGGGCGGTGGTGACACCTGTCTCCAAGGCTCGCCTCATGTGCAGGGCTGTCTTGGCCATGAGGTAGGAGAGTGGTACAGCCTGCTGGGATATCAACCATTGGAACCAGACCCCAAAATGCACATGCGTGTCTATGAGTCCTGGCATGACGGTCTTGCCGGACACATCAAAGACCTTCACATCCTGGCTGAACTGAGTCTGTTGGGTCACCTCCGCGATCTTGCTGCCCTCTATGACGACCGTGGTCTTGGCGCTGGCGCTGGCACCTGTGCCATCAATGACTGTCCCGCCAACCAATGCGATTCGCATGTTTCCCCTCCTTCCAGACGCCTACGAAATAATCCTCCGTTCTTCCTTCCTCAAGAAAACCCCCGGTCTTCCATCCCCTTTGTGTTTGTGAGAGGCGAGGCGTTGCGTGTGGTGATTCCGGACGCAGACTCGTTTAACGCTGTGCCTGCCCTAAGAATGACCTATTTCCAGAGTCTTTCTCATTCGGGCGGCCAGGGTCGTCATCAGCTCGCAATAAAGCTCCCCGATCTTCTTTTTGTTCCGGTCCGTGAATGCCGCCAGAATCCCTTTGTAAATCTTAAGCAAGCGATCCATGTCACTCTTCTGAAAAGTCTCATATGATGCCCGGAGATAAACATCATAGCGTGCGAACAGGAAAGTCAATACGTCCATGATGATTGGGTTCTTAGCCTCTCCATATATTGCCCACATAAGTTCTCTGCCTAACCGGACGAGGTCGCGGAACTCAGTTGCCGCGGTTAATCTTTCCAGCACTTTTTTCGTCGTCTTCAATGATTCCTCGGATCGGGACTTCGCAGCCTCTTGGACTGCAAAGCGGCCAACAACAAGGTAAACCGACATAATATCGTCGAATTGTTTAGCTGAGAGCCTTTCGACCGTAATCCGTCGATTGGTTATCGAAATAATTCTCGCGGCCTCAAGTCTTCTTATCGCCTCCCGGACCGGCTGGCTGCTGACATTGAACCTTTTCGCTATTTCTTCGATCGTAATCCTCGTCCCCGGTGGCAGCAAGCCAGAAGTGATTTCCCGCAACAGTTGCTCATAGACAGCGTCTTGAAGAGTGGTTGACCTAAGGGATTTGGGTTCCATCCTGTTATGTCCAATCTCGTCGTCGATTCAGAACGAATTCAAATGGTTGGTTGTTGTCGTGTGCATGGCCCCTGAAGCCTGGAAGCACTTCTTGTCGGTAGGTCATTCTTACTTTTTGATCTTGAGATATTATGATCACAAGATCTCAGTATCATATAAGATCATGGATGTCAAGAAAAAAATTTATGCCATATTTTTCTAAATTTCATTGAATTAATTACAGTCCGAACTACCCATCAGATCTCTTACAAATAAGATCGCTCTGGGCGACCCCAGTCTGTTTGTCCACTGGAGAGTTTTGAGACGAGAGATTGTGGCAATCTGTCGTTCACGATCCTTTGGGGAAAGCTTTGGGAGCACAGAGGCCACTTTTTCATCGAGGCAATAACAAGTTCGGAGGAAGGAGGGCGAAGAGAAGATCCCGATCTGCTGTTACCTATTTGCTTTGAGAAGTGCATCATCCCTGGGCACGTCACTTTCCCATAGCCGGACCTTGATGAAAATAAAGATGATGGCCGAACTGCAAGAGAGAAAGTGAAAAATCGAGGTGAAAAGCATGGGGTAAAGTTTAGTCTTATCAAAAAAAGTTTAGTATGAATAAAAATTTCCTTGACAAGCTTTTTAAAAAGGTTTATGGTGAAAATGACTTTTCACTCCTACCCTTCCCCTCCGAGAGGGAGAGGAAGGGTAGGGGGTATTTTCGTGGTCTGTGGGTTAACCACGTGGGTATGAGATTAGTTTGAAATTATGAGCTCTGACGATATCAAACATGAGGTGAAAAAGCTTCATATCGGGAAGAAGATCCGGGAGCTTCGAAAGAAGGCAGGCTTTATCCTCCAGGATCTCTCCAACCGAACCGGCCTTTCCAAGGCCCTTCTCTCCCAGGTCGAAAAAGAAGTCGTCTCTCCTCCCATTTCCACCCTTCTTAGAATTTCGAGGGCTCTTAATGTCAACATCAGCTTCTTCTTTCAAGACGGAGATCCCGAAGAAAAGGTGGTCGTCGTCAGAAAGGATGAGAGCAAGGTGATCGATTCAAGGCATTTCGGCCGGGAGGAGAGTGGCTACTACTATGAAGCCCTCGCTTTCAAGAAATCCAGAAAATACATGGAGCCTTTCCTGGTGGAGTTTAAGAAGAAGAACCCCAAGGGGTTATCTTATTTCAGCCACGAGGGAGAAGAATTTATCTATCTTCTCGAAGGAAAACTGGAGTTCAGGACGGAGAATCAACAGGTCGTTCTTGATCCGGGAGACTCCCTCTATTTTGAGTCCTCTCTCCCTCATGCCTATCGCGCCCTTGGGAGAAGGAATGCTAAGGCCCTGAGCGTCATTTATTCCAAACAATGAGATTTTCTGATTGAGGAAGAGAATGATTGAGGTAAGATTTCATGGACGGGGTGGACAGGGAGCGGTGGTGGCCTCGAAGGTCCTGGCCGTGGCTTTTTTCCACGAACGGTACCATGTTCAATCCTTTCCTGCCTTCGGGGTGGAGAGACGCGGAGCCCCTGTTATGGCCTTTTTAAGGTTGGATCGGCAGCCCATTGAGCTCAGGATGAATATTTACGAACCCGATCACATCGTCGTTCTCGACTCCACGCTTCTGGGAGCGGTTGACGTGACCTCTGGTTTAAAGCCGGGGGGATGGATCGTCATCAATACAAGCCGGTCTCCCGCAGAATTCCCCGAAAGAAAAGCCTTCCGGATTGCTACGGTGGATGCCACGTCCGTTGCCATTCGAAACAGCCTGGGCTCCCGTACGAATCCTATCGTCAATACGGCGATCCTGGGAGCCTTCTCAAAGGTGACCGCCCTCGTTGGAATTGACTCCATCGCCTTGGCCATCCGCGAAGAGGTTCCTGCCAAAAAGGGAGAAAATGCCCGAGCCGCAAGGGAGGCTTATAAAGAGGTAAGATTCTGAGAATTGTGGATTACGAATTACGGGTTGAAGAATAAACCCTAATCGGGCTAGGTCATTTGGAAATTGAAACTTATTTGGGAGTTGACATTTGGAATTTCCGCATGAGTGAGGGGTTATTGAATGGGAAATCAAATCATCATCGACCACGAATCGCAAATGCCCTATATTCCCGTCTCCCAAGGAGATATGGAATGGAACAAGACTGGAACATGGAGGACACAGCGGCCTTTTTATGAAGACAAAACACCTCCCTGCAACGCAACGTGTCCTGCAGGAAATGATATTGTCTCCTTCATTCTCAGGATCGTGAACGGAGATTTTGAAGGGGCATGGGGTCTGATCCGGGAGGAGAACCCCTTCCCGGGAATTTGCGGCCGGGTCTGTTTTCATCCATGCGAGGTGAAATGCAATCGCGGACGTTTGGATGAACCCATCGCCATCCATGCCCTGGAGCGTTTCGTTGCCGACTTCGCCTTTCACCTGCAGGGTCAGAAGGTAAGCGGGAAGAAGAAAGAGAGAGTCTCAAAGAAGAATAAAGAGAAGGTCGCTGTCATTGGAGCAGGACCTGCCGGCATGACCTGCGCCTACCATTTGGCCAGGCTTCACTACGATGTGACAGTATTCGAATCCCTCCCGTTTGCAGGAGGAGTCCTGAGAACGGGTATTCCCTCCTATCGATTGCCAAAAGAGGTTTTAGACTGGGAGATTTTCGCAATTGAATCCCTCGGAGTGAAGGTTCGAACCGGGGTCCGCGCCGGACCAGCGATGAGAATCGAGGACCTAAGTGGCTACGGAGCTATTTTCGTTGCTTCAGGAGCCAACGTGAGCAGACATCTGAAGGTTCCTGGAGAAAAGAGCCGGCACGTTCTGGATGGACTCGCGTTTCTCAAGGCAATCAACCTTGGTGAAGAGATCAACATCGGACCAAGGGTTATTGTCATCGGGGGAGGAAATACAGCGATCGATGTCGCCCGCTCTCTGATCCGGTTGGGTAATCATCCGACGATCCTTTATCGGCGTACAAGGGAAGAAATGCCCGCTTTCGAGAAGGAGGTCGTTGAAGCGGTCGAGGAAGGAGTGGAGCTTAAATTCCTGGTCAGTCCCATCCATATCCAGGACAAAAAGGGACTAAAAAGAGTCGAGTGTCAAAGGATGAAACTGGCTGAAATAGATGAGACGGGAAGAAGGAGACCCGTCCCTGTCCGCGATTCAGCTTTCTTCCTGGAGGCGGAAAGCGTCATCGTCGCTGCGGGGGAAGAGGCCGATCTCTCTTTTTTCCCTCGCGGCATCAAGAAAAGGGATGGGATCGTTTTGACACAGGGGGGCGGAACGACGACCTTTGAGGGCATCTTTGCCGGCGGCGATGTTGCGTCGAGAGAGCGGACTGTAGCCCATGCCATTGGGTCAGGGAAAAGATCTGCCGTTGCTATTGACTGTTACATCCGGGGAGAGGATTCGGAAAAGGCACTCCAGTCCCTGCTCGTCGGAAACGGGCCCTCCGTTTCTCTCTTTCCCCTTTTTCATCCCGGCAGACCCTCCAGAAATCCCCATGTCGTCACCTTTGAAGAACTCAACATGGACTACTTTGAAAGAATGAGAAGGGAAAAAGAGACCCAATATCCCCTTCCTGAACGGATTAAAGGGTTCTTCGAAGTGACTTCTCCCTTAAACGAGAGAACCGCCTCTGAGGAAGCAGGACGCTGCTTCAACTGTGGAACCTGTAATGAATGTGAGAACTGCTACACCTTCTGTCCGGACGCCTCCATCTTGAAGGGGGCCAAGTCGCTTTCCCATCAGGTGGATTACGATTTTTGTAAGGGTTGCGGGATCTGTTTCGTGGAATGTCCGAGGAGGGCGATCTCCCTCAAAGAGGAATCAAGATGAAGAGGATCATCACAGGAAATCAAGCCGTGGCCTATGGTGTGATGCTGAGCCATGTTGAGCTCATCGCAGCCTATCCCATCACGCCTCAGACAACAATTGTGGAAGAGCTTTCGGAGCTCTGCGCGAGGGGCCGGGTCAAGGCGCAGTTCCTGAAAGTGGAGTCGGAACACTCGGCCATGGCTGCCTGTATCGGAGCCTCAACAGGAGGGGTGAGGACCTTTACAGCGACCTCGTCTCATGGGCTGGCCTACATGCATGAGATGCTTCACTGGGCTGCTGGAGCCAGGCTCCCCATCGTCCTGGTCAACGTAAATCGGGCTCTCGGCCCGGGATGGAACATCTGGAATGATCAGAGCGATTCTCTTTCTCAGCGCGACACAGGTTGGATTCAACTCTACTGCGAAAAGAATCAGGAAGTTCTTGATACCATCCTTCAGGCCTATCGGATTGCAGAGTCCGTCTCTCTTCCCGTCATGGTCGTCCTCGATGCCTTCGTTCTTTCCCATACCTCGGAAGCGGTGGATATCCCTTCCGAAGAGAAGGTTAACGGGTTTCTTCCTCTCTATTCTCCGAAGTATCCCGTCGATCCAATGAACCCTGTAAGCTATTCGGGCATCACTACACCCGAATATTATCTTGAGTTCCGGTATAAGATCCAGAAAGCGATGAATGGGGTCTCTGAGGTTGCCAAAGAGGTAGATGATCAGTTCAAGAACCGTTTCGGGCGGGGATATGATCTGATCGAAACGTATGGGAAAGAGAGAGGGGAAATCCTCTTAGTCACTTCCGGTGCGGTGACCAGCACCGCAAGGACAGTGATTCGCAAAATGTCCGGAAAGGGATGGGATATAGGAGGAATGAAGGTCAAAATGGTTCGTCCCTTTCCGTCCCGCGAGATCTATCAGGCTCTCCAGGGGGCTAAAAAAGTGGCTGTCATCGACCGCAATATCTCGTTTGGTGTTGGGGGCATCATTGCTCAGGAATTGAGGGCATGCCTCTATCATCGGGAGAAAAGGCCCCCGGTTTTTGGGTTTGTTTCGGGATTGGGAGGTCGGGATATCACCCCCGATCTCATTGAAGAAGCGATCCAATATACCCTGGACCATTCCCAGCCCGAAGACGATATCATCTGGTTAGGACTGAAGAAATGATAGTGAGCAGGAGGTAGTAAGCAGGAGTAGTACGGCTCTCCTTCGTCGGCACTCAGCAGAAATTTGTAGGGGGAGATAAGGATCTTGAATGAAAAAAATAGAAATCCCTGCTTCAGAGAATTTAGCCCATGGCCATCTGGCCTGTGCCGGATGCGGGGCAGCCGTCGGGATGCGTCTCATTCTTAAAGCCCTGGGAGAGAACACGGTACTCGTCATCCCGGCTTCCTGTTGGTCGATCATCCCCGGTCCCTGGCCTTATTCAAGCCTTCGGCTACCCGTCATCCATGCAGGCTTTGTCACGGGGGGTGCGACCGCTTCTGGTATCCGGGCCGCCCTGGACATACGGGGGTATAGAGACACCCTGGTGGCGGTATGGGCTGGCGACGGAGGCACCTTCGATATTGGACTTCAGTCCCTCTCGGGAGCGGCCGAGCGAAACGAGGATTTCATCTATATCTGCAACGATAATGAAGCCTATATGAATACGGGAACACAGCAAAGCTCCGCCACTCCCTCACTTGCATGGACGACTACAACGCCCGCTCATCATCCAAAAGAAAACCCCAAGAAGGATATCATGGCCATTATGGGCGATCACTACATCCCCTATGCAGCAACTGCCACAATCGCCTATCCAGACGACCTTCTCCGAAAGATCGAGAAGACAAAGCAGGTCAAGGGAACCCGGTTTGTTCATCTTCTCTCTCCATGCCCTCCGGGCTGGAAAATTCCGTCTGAAATGTCTGTTAAGCTATCGAGACTCTCGGTCCGTTCAAGAGTCTTCCCTCTTTATGAGATTGAGGAAGGTAAGTATACGATCCAGGAGGAGTCTTTAAAGGAAAAGATTCCCGTTGAGCAGTATCTACGGCTGCAGGGTCGCTTCAGCCATCTCAAGAGTCAGGGACTTGAACAATTTCAGAGGATGGTCGATGATCATTGGGAGCGACTCGTAAAGAGGGCCCGCTGCTGACATTCCTTTTTGAAATCAACTTGCCTTCATAAAAAATCGAGACAAGGCAAAGGGAGGATAACAATTATGAATAACCCAACAAGCAATAAAAAGATCGTTGAAGATTTTTGCAAGGCTGTCTTCGTTAATCACGACTTAAGTACGTTGGATCAGTTGATGCGGGATGATTACATCCAGCACAACGCCGACGTCCCGCAGGGGAAGGCCGGCTTCAAGCAGTTCTTTGAGACGACTTTCAAGGCCATGCCCGATTTTCGCTACACCCTGAAGAGGATCGTGGCCGAAGGGGACTTTGTATTCATGTACTGCACTACTTCTGCGACACACACGGGCGGTGAGTGGCTCGGCGTCCAGCCAACAGGCAACAAACTCAAGTTTGATGTCGTGGACATGTTCCGTATCCAGAACGGCCTGATTGCCGAGCACTGGGACGTGGCGGATACCTACAGCCTTTTCAGCCAGCTCGGCAAGATCAAGTAAATTCTTCATATCTGTTTTTTCCCCTACGGATCGTGTAAACTAATCTTAGTTCCCTCACGTCAATGCTGGGATTGTCGTGTGAAAAATCTGATTCGAGGAGAGTCGACATGAAAAGGTATGAAAGCATTCTACGACCCATTCAACTGGGCAATATGGAACTAAAGAACCGCATCGCTTTCGCACCAACCTACACATTCCTGGCTTCTCATGACTACCATATCACGTATGCGCTAATCGAATGGATGAGGCCTTTGGCGGCAGGCGGAGCATCCTTAGTGGTATTGGGATCAGGTTTCATTAACGCAGAAATGCCTAAGGGTGCGCCGGCCGTCGCATGGCTGGGCGGCGACTCCTGCATCATTCAACTGTCGCAATTGTTTGACGCTATCCATGCTTACGATTGTAAAGCCGGTGTAGAGCTTGTGCCCATGGGAAAGCACAGTGTCGAACCCTTCGAAGAGCGCGACAGGAAAGAAAGGCCTCAAGTCGAAGTGGATCCAGCGGAATTGACGCATGACGAAATCCTGGAACTGATTGAGTGCTATGGATTAGCAGCGGAAAGAGTCCTGAAGGCCGGGGGCGATATGGTTGTCGTCCATGGCGCGCATGCCCAGCCTCCGGCAGCCTTCTTCAGCAGGGCTCTCAATAACAGACATGACGAGTATGGTTGTGACACCTTTGAAAACCGCGCGAGATTCGCCGTGGAGGTACTGAAGTCCATTCGGAAAAGAGTAGGAAACAAACTGGCCATTGACTATCGAATCAGCGGGGATGACATGGTTGAAAATGCCCCGACGATGGAGGAACTCTTGCGCTTTGCACGCCTGATCGAAGATAAGATTGATTCTCTCCATGTGTCAAAAGGTCAATTGGCCGTGCATAGATTAACGCCCTATGTATTCCCGCCCATGTATTTTGAGCGTGGAGCCAATGTGGTCTACGCAGAGCAGTTTAAGAAAGCACTGAGAATTCCGGTAAGCTGTGTGGGTGGAATGGACATTGATGTGGCCGAAAAGGCTATTGGCGAAGGCCGAATCGACATGGTCAACTTCAGCCGCCCGCTTTTGGCAGATCCGCAAATTCCCAACAAGATAAAGCATGGAAAGGCGGATGAAATTCGTCCGTGTATACGCTGTAATATCTGTATCCACCGGGCACACAATTTCTTCCTGCCTGTCCGTTGTTCAGTCAATCCTACCCAAGGCAGAGAAATGCTGTTAAAAGGTTATCCCCTGCCGGCATCCAGCAAGAAAGTTGCCGTTATCGGCGGGGGCCCTGCAGGAATGGAAGCGGCAAGAACGGCGGCAGGCAGAGGGCACAAGGTTACCCTGTATGAAGCAAACAACTCCTTGGGTGGCACCCTGAATTTGGGAAGTACGCCTGAGTTCAAGAAGGATATCAAGAAGTATGTTGCGTGGGCTGTCAGAACGACTCTCAGCAACGAGAATATTATGGTCAGACTCGCAACGCAGGAAACACCGGAAATGATAAGAGAGGAGAAATTTGATGTTGCCATCGTAGCCATTGGTTCTGAACCTATTATCCCTGCGTTTGCAAAGGATTGCGGCAACAAAGTGATGTGGGTCGGGGACGTGGAAAGTGGAATTACGCAGACCGGTAAGACCGTCATCATAGCAGGAGCGGGAATGACCGGATTGGAGACCGCCCTTTCGCTTGCCAGACAAGGCAAGAAAGTCACTGTGGTCGATGTGTTGAAGGCCAGTGAAGCAGGCGCTGGTGGTTCAAAAATGAATATCATTGCTCTCCACAATATGTTGGAAGAAGAACACGTCCGCATTATTGACCAGACGAAAGTGGAAGGTATCACGGAGGCCGGAATTGAGGTGAGCAATTTCAAGGGAGAGAAATATGAACTGCCTTGCGATACTCTGGTGCTTTCCCTTGGAGTGCGCGGAAGAAAAGATGCTGCAAGAACTTTTGAAGACTGCGCAACCGATGTCATCCTGGTAGGGGATTGTTACTCTGAGCAAGGGACGCTGCTTAATGCCACGAGGACTGGATTTGACGCTGCCATGGCGATTCTCTGAAGTTTGGGAGACCCGACCGACAAACTGATGCGCCATGCCCGGAGGGCACCCTCGAATCATGAAAATTCAAGAAGTTACGGACACGCAACACGGACACGGTCACGTTATTTTCCAATTAAAGAGAAAGGAGAACAAAGAAGCTATGAGCCAGAAGAGAGTGTTTACCGACGAAGAACTGAAAGCCATGGGGATTCGTACCCTGGATCTTCTGCACGATACCATAGACAGCGGCGACAAGAAGAAAGCCAAGGAATTGGCCACCCGGATGTATGAGGAGTTTAACTTCCTCCACGACGGCTATATGTTCTGGGTCTCAGGCCTGCTCACTCACATTTACCACAACTATGGCATTGACGCAGTGGAGAAGGCCGAAAGGGAAGCGCATACTATCGAAGCAAGGACGGTTTTTAAACCGCTGGAGAAGACGGACCTGCGCTCACGAGTGGAGCACGCGGCGAAGGCCTTGAGAGGCCACCTTCAACCGCTCACGATCGAGGAGGATGATGAGAAAGTTGTCATAACCATGAAGCCGTGCGGCTCCGGCGAGAGGATCATACAGAAAGGCGGGTACGAACCGGAGGCGGGTCTTGCAAAAGTAAAGGACCCCCACCGCATTACGTGGGGCATGAAGGATTTCCCCATCTACTGCGTCCATTGTCCGGTAATGGAGATGCTGACCATTGAGAACACGGGAAATTTAAATACGGTCCGTTTAGTGTCCGAGCCGATGCGCCTCGGGTTCTGTCACTTCGCTTTTTACAAGGACCCCGCGGATATACCAGAGGAGTTTTATAACCGGCTGGGCAAGAAAAAGCCGGTCTAAGTGTAGTGGGACGTGGCAGATACATACAGCCTCTTCAGCCAGTTGGGTAAGATCAATTAAGGTCTTACTGGCATTTTCTTGAGTCTTGTTTTAATTCCTCCCCTTTGTAAAGGGGAGGTCAGGAGGGGTTACCCTCTCTTCTGTTTTTTTTTCGACCACATAGTAAAAACCGGGTCCAGCCTCCAGAAACCTGTCTCTTCATCTTTTTCTATCAGGTCTAAATCCTCAATACCGGAACTTCCTGCGGATAGAAGGGGTTGGACATGGAATACTTTGTGCTATTGTAATGCCATTATTGAATTCACATTATGCAATTAAAGAGGTTGCCTCTTGTCTATAAACACAATAGATCTAAGGGGATATTATTAAATTTCCGCTTATTTTGGACAGCAACGGCGCTTCGTTTCTCAAGAAGTCTCTTTATATCTCGGCGTCTGAGTTTTCTCAAAGCAACAATAATATGTTTTTTACTGTCGGCAGGTCTGGAATTACCCGCTTCCCACTTCTGTACCGCTCCAATGGAGATCCCCATTAGGATTGCAAGTTCCTTCTGAGTAATGCCCAAATGTTTGCGAAGACTCTTGATAAGTCGAGGTGAAAAGCGGGACTTCTTGATTTCTTCAGAGGTTACTTCCAATCTAATTTCTCGCGTTTCAAGCTCTTTCTTAAAAGGTGCCGTTAATCGTTCGAGCGCAAAAACTGCCTTCGGATTTGTGAGACAGTGTTTCTCATTAAACATAATTCTTGGGTTAATGGCACTGATACTTGATGAATCTCTCTTTTTGCAAGGCGCACAATTTCGGATTTCATGGTCTGTTCCAACTTTCCCATAAGCCCCTCGATGTATATATGAATTTTGTCTTCGCCTCGAGAATCTGGAATTGTAGCAGATAGAAGGAAATTGCTTGTTTCACTAATTCCAATTCGAACCATACTTCAAGAGACAAAGATTTCCGGTTGAAAATATTCATGTGGATGGATTCCGAGGATTACGTCCATGCAGAATGTTCTCCATCCTCTCCCGGATCGATTGCATTTCCTCAGGGTGAGTGAAAATGTAAAATCTCTCCTCCCTGATGGCCCTGAAAACGTGGCTGGCGAGTTCATCAGGAGACATGCCGGCCTCAACCGATTCCTTCGCTGCCCTCAACATAGCCTGCTGTTCTAGACTCATTGCCCTGGGTTCGTCTCGCAGTTTGATGGGTCTGTTACGCTCCGACTCCATAGTTCGGGTCCTCACAAACCCAGGGCAGAGAACCGAAACCTTGACCAGGGCCTTCCGCAGCTCGAGAGCAACCGAAAGATTCTCGCTGAGCGCGACAACCGCGTGTTTGGCAACCTGGTAAGGGGCGCTGTGCATGTACGCAACCATCCCTGCTATAGAGGAAGTGTTGACGATATGGCACTCCGTGTTTTGAGATACCATAATCGGCGTAAATACTTTGACCCCATTGATCACTCCCCATAAATCGACACCGATTACCCATTCCCAGTCGTTCCATGTGCTTTCCCACGGTGAGGTGCCCGCGCCGACACCCGCATTGTTGACCAGAAGGTGCACCGCTCCAAACGTCTCCAGGGTTCGATCGGCTAACGCCTGAACGTCGGCCCGTTTGGAGACATCCGTGCGCACACCAAGTACTATGACGCCTCTGTTGTCGAGTGCCTCTACCGCGCGACGAAGGTCAGCTTCGTTGATGTCCGCGAGCACAACGTTCATCCTTTCTTCAACACAACGGCAGGCGATTCCGAGTCCGATTCCGCTTGCTCCGCCTGTAATGACCACATTTTTGCCTTTGAATTCCCTCATGGCGTGCTCCGTTGCTTTTCTTAATGGCTTATGCATCGAAGGTGTGTGAAGAGCAGACGGCTACTATAGCGAGGTCATTCCTCCATCGACGGTCATGACGTGACCGGTCACGAAAGAAGCTGCGTCGGAACAGAGCCAGATCACCGCTTCAGCCATCTCCTCCGGTTTGCCTAAACGCTTCATCGGGACGATTTGAAGCATGTGTCCCTCCTCCTCGGGATGAGAAGAGAAGAAGTTGTCGACCAAGCGAGTCCTTTCAGTTGGACCGGGTAGTATTGCGTTGACTCTGATGCCCAGCTCCGCGCACTCGAGGGCGGCTGTCTTCGTCAACCCAATCAAACCGGCCTTACTCGCCACATATGCCGAGAAATAAGGCACTCCTTTCAACCCGCCTGCGGAAGACGTGTTTACGATGGCCCCATGCCCTTGCTTAAGCATTTGCCTAATCTCATACTTCATGCAAAGGAAGACGCCTTTGAGATTGACGTCTATGGTGCGGTCCCACACCTCTTCAGGATAGTCCACAATTGGAACGATGGGGACACGCTTGCCATCCGGACCGATACCGGCATTGTTAAAAGCGTAGTCAAGAGCCCCGTACAATCTCACAGTTTCATTGACCATCGCCTCAACCTCTTCTGCCTTCGAAACATCACACCGAACAAAGGTCGCTTGTCCTCCGTTTTCCATAATAGATCGCACTGTCTCTTCACCGCCGAGAATATTCGCATCGGTGCTGACCACAACTTTTGCTCCTTTACGGCCAAAGTACCGAGCCGTCACCCTTCCAATGCCCGATGCCCCGCCCGTTACCAGGGCCACCTTGTCTTGCATTTCATTCGCCATCCGCTCCTCCATCACCTGTTTAAGCCCCTTGAAATGAGCATTGATTAATCCAGCATGTCCCGAAAACGTCAATTTCAACTCCCCGTTCCTCCACCCGTCGGCAATCGCATCGACTATCTGCCCGGGTGACCGTCTCCCCTTCTTCATAAACCAAGAAAAGAGCCGGTTCTTCCGCTCGGGGATCAACCCTCGTCGAGATTTTCGGGTAACCCGAAAACCGGGCTCATCCGCCGTAGATGCCGTGAATCCTGTTACTTCACCACGCCCAACTGGGTGAAGAGAGTCAGGGTGTCTGCTACGTCCCAATGTTCCGCGAGCTTCCCGTCCTCGATACGAAAAATGTCCACCACATCAAAAGAAAGCTTGTTTCCTGTCGCGGGTACGCCGAGCCATTCGCCGCCCGTGTGGGTACCCGAACTTACGCTATGCACCATCACGAGATCCCCCTCAGCAATTATTTGTTTTATGGAACAGCCAGAGTCGGGCACCGCCCTCCATTTTCCCTTAAAATAGTCGACAAAACCCTTCTTGCCCTGGGGCACATGAGGGTTGTGCTGAATGTAGTCGTCACGCATGAAGTCATCGATCCTGCTTAGATTGTGTTTCTGGAAGATCTCGGACATCACCTCTTCCACAATCTCCCTGTTGCTCCTTTTTGCAGTCATCACTTTCACCTCCTAGTTCTTCTTCTCGAAGAATCCGACCGTTTCCACTTTGTGGTTCATTATGCGGGAAAGCGGGACGGGCCTGATTACGACGTGATTTATGCCAAAATAGTCCATACCTCCCATTCTGCCCTTTCCGAAAATGGTGTCGATTTCCGTCATGTTCTCCCAGGTCTTTACGACGGTGTCGGGATCGAAGCTCTGGGCTTTTTCGATAGCCTGCACGAGCGGAATCAACGTCTCGATGGGGGTAGTGTTGTCGAGTTGACACCGATGACCTATCTTCTTCTCTATGAGCGTCGCTATGGCCTTTGCCGTCGGCGGCATCTTGGGACTCGTGAAGTCCGCTGTCGGGAGGATAATGTCAGTGGCAGCGTTAGCGTGGAGCAGATCATTCATCGAATTGATATCGCCGAAAGGAGACAAGCCGAATATGGGACCTTTGAAGCCCAATTCGCGTGCCTGATTGACGAGGCTCACCCCCCATTGCAGCATGCCGATATTGATGTCGATGGCATCAGGCTTTTTGTCAAGCACTTTAGTCATGATGGGATAGAAATCCTGCGTATCGAAGGGATAAAACTCTTTCGCCACCACCTCTACCCCACGCTCCTTCGCCGCTTTCTCCGAGACCTCGCTTCCCACGTGACCGCCTGGATCGTCAACCGTGACCGTCGCTACCTTCTTCACATTCGGGTAGGTCTTCAAGAGATAATCATAGATGAAGGGGGCGTTATACGAATTCTGATAGCTGGCAAAGGAGTAACGCAGCTTGGAGTTGATTTCGTTGGTGCCCCCCACGCCCTGGATCCTGATGCGCACAACTTTGGCCTTCTCACAGATAGGCGCGATCGCCATATTAGCCTGCGGCGAAGGCGGCGCAATCATGAACTTCACCCCATCTTTGGAAATCAACTTGTTGGCGGCTGCCAATGCTCCTTGTGGCGAAGACTGGTCATCCTGAGTGATGATCTTGATGCGATACTTCTCGCCTTTCACCGTAATACCGCCCTTGCTGTTGAAATACTCTTCCGTTGGCCCCATGGCATCCTTTATGTCCTGCATCCCAGCCGCTATCGGACCTGTCAAAGACACAATGGCGCCGATTTTCAACACTTGCACTCCTCCTTTGACTGCTTTATCGGCCGCAACAGCAAACGAACCGAGCAAGAGCGATAACGCCGAACAAAGAACAATCAATACCATCGTTAACCTTTTCATTTGATTCCTCCTTTCCTTAAATATGGATTACATTCAAAGAACTCCTCCGCTGTCGTCGCAGCCAATTCTGCCAATATCTCTTCTGACGTCCTCTGCGGCAGCGTCAACCGCATCCATAAGGTCCAAAAGAACGACTCTCGCTCCCTCAAGGGCCATCGCCCTGGCTATGCCCTTGCCGATACCCTGGGCCGCTCCAGTAACGACGGCCACTTGGTCCTCAATCTTTCCACCTTAGCTGAGATCCTCCTTCTGCGACAGTCAATGGGACTTTTCATCCGAAGGAACCACTTTCGGCTTGTCGGATGAGCGATGTGTCAGCCAGGTGATGGAGGGCAAGGAACTCCACGGGGATTCCATCCGGGTCTCTGATATAGATGAAGGAGCCAGCGTGTTCCGGGATCCCATCATCCATCACTTTCAGACTTGACAGGAATTCGATGCCGCCGTCCCTGCATGAAGCCGTTATCCTGTCAATGTCCCTATGATAGAAGCAGACCTGCAGGTAGCCGAAATCCCCGAAGTTCACGCCGAAAGGGATCGACCTTCCCCGAGGGTTCACAACCTCGAAGAGCTCTACCATACCGCCGTCCTTGCTGCTTCCCAGAAGGCAGGAGCGAACCCGCGCCCCCGCGGCTCCGGCGACCTCGTCGAGCAGACCGGAGAAACTCTCGTGAATGTCAATGAAGATCTTATCAAGGCCAAGGCGCTTCTGGTAGAACGACACCGAACGGTCCAGGTTGGTTACCCCTATCCCCGCCCAGCGGACGCCACCGAACCTCGCCTGCCGACTCACGTTTGCACTGGAAACGAACTCTATGATGTTCCGCTCGGGGTCCCTGCAGTACACGAGATGGTAGTCTCCCCAACGAGGAATCACTGCTGTCCGCGGCTCAGAGCAGAAGCTAACCTTATCCTTCAGTTCCTTGTAAAGCTCTGCGACGTCCGAAACGGCGATCGTTATCTTGGCGACACCGATGTCCCCGTATCTGAAATCCCTGCGAATCGGCCGGGGAATTGGGTCGACCATGCGAATCAACTCCAGGGCTATGCCTTGAGCCCCCTGACCGAAACTGACACCAGAGAAGACAACGCGCGGCGTCTTCAGCACCTCGCACATGACGTTGTGCTCGGCCTCCTCGATTTCGAGGAACACCATGTTGAATTCCAAGGTGTTCTCATAGAACTGTCTCATCATCTCCAAGTCTTTGACGCCAAGAGCGACGTGATGCACTGATCCGTCATGCATGTAAACCTCCCTCTCCGTCACCCGATCAAATTGGGCTGGTGTCCGTCCATTCCTCTCCCAGAGACTGGTAACTCATAGTTCGGCCAACACCTGTTCTGCTTCTCTTATTGTGTCTCGTACGACCGTGGCAGCGCCCTTTACCTCTCGTATGAGGCCGCATGCAGAGCCGCAGATGAATGTGCCCTCCATTGTATTACCCTCTAACATCCCTTTGATATATCCGGAGTGATACAGGTCCGTGATCTCCCTCAAGGAACATCCGGCTGCCTCCATCTCGGCGCACCGCGTGGTTAGAGGGGTCTTCAGACTGCGTACCATGCCGAGTATTCCGCGAAGAGCTAATGTACTGACATCACCCGCCTCGACGATTGCCTGTTTCACGTTTTCGTGGGCAGGACATTCCGTTGTTGCGATGAACCGGGTGCCCATGTAGACGCCTTCAGCCCCCCAGGACAGGGCAGCGACCATCCCCCGACCGTCGGCAATTCCCCCACCGGCGACAACCGGGATTCGAAGGGCATCCACAATCTGGGGTACAAGGACTGAGGTGGAAATGCAATCGGCCCCGGTATGGCCGCCCCCTTCAAAACCTACAGCTACAAAAGCATCGACGCCTGCCTCTTCCGCTTTCCTCGCAGCAGCAACATTGACCGCCGGCAAAGGCCGGTGCAGCACTTTTATCCCTGCCTTTTTCAGCTGTTTCGCATATACCTCTGGCGCATTCCCAACCAAGACGGCTACGGGAACACCTTCTTCGAGGGTCACCTTGAGACACTGATCACTGAACGCTTTCCCGCCTTCCGGAAAGCCGATCGGGAGCTCCACGACGATGAGATTCACCCCAAAAGGCTTGTCGGTGAGAGAGTTGGCTTTTCTGATCTCGCGACGCAGTCTCTCGCCCGTTTCCACGACGCTGTCGGTGACCGTGCGTTCCCCGGCGTTAGGCCCGATGACCCCGAGGCCTCCCGCATTGGAGACTGCGGCTGCCAAGCCAGCATCCGTTATCCAGTCCATCGGCGCCTGTATCACGGGGTATTCGATTCCTAGTACCTCACAGAGCCTTGTTTTCTTCATTTCTGACTCCCGACATGCCGTTAAGTTCAACCAGCTAATCCTTATTTGAGAACTCGCAGAATACCTTCCCGTTCACTATTCCACTAAGAGCTATCGGCCTTCGAACTACGTGTTTGACACCGAAGAAATCCTCCCCGGCTATCCTACCCCGTCCATACGCCGTGTCTATAGATCCCATGTTCTCCAGTGTCTGGACGACCTTGTCGGTATCAAGGCTCTGAGCCTTTTCAACAACCTGCACGAGGACATAAACAGCATCGAAAACCGCGAGATGGGAAGTAACAAAAGGCGTCTTTACCTGTTGGCCGAGGACATCCCTGAAATCCTTGACTATTTGAGGCATTTTGGGACTTTGAACGTCCGCGCCGATTTGGAAGAGGTCATAGGAGTATTTCTGATTAATCATGCCCTTCAATATGTTAATGTCGCCGAGCATGCCTACCGAAGCGTATATGGGGCCGGTGAAACCGAGCTCCCTTGACTGATTGATAAGCCCTGCACTCCAGGGCTCGATGGAAAATACGAGATCTATGGCATCCGGTTTCTTCTGCAGCGCTCGGGTCAGGAGCGGGTAAAAGTCTTCACTGCCGATCTTGAATTGTTCCTCAAACACCAGGTCAAGTTTTCGATTTCTGATCTCTTTCCCCGCGAGCCCTCTGTATATTATTCCAACCGGGTCATCGGGAGAGATGATCGCTATCTTCCTGGATGCTGCGTAATGTTGCTGCAAGTAGTCGTATCCGACAGGTGCGCTATACACAAAAGTTCGGACGAGAAAGCTGTAATGCAAATTTGGATTCGCCTGATCGCGAACTCCCCCCATAGGCTGCACTAATAGGATCTTCGATTCCTCGGCAAGCGGAGTCACTGCCAAAACGCTCGGAGTAAACAATGGAGAAAGCACGAACTTGATTCCGCGCTGGATCAACCTGTTCATCGCTGCCACTGCACCCGGAGGAGACGATTGGTCATCCTCGCTAACGATTTCTATGAGGTGCTTTTGGCCCTTGATCGTGACCCCACCCCTCTTGTTTATAAGATCGGCCGTTGGCTTTGCCGCATCCGCCAGGTCCTTAAACGGCGGCGCCATCGGGCCGGTGAGAGAAGTTATCATCCCTATCTTGAGAGTTGCCGGCTCTGCCGCATGGCCATTCGAGATCATTATCATGAATAACAATACTGCCAGGAACGAGACAAAAACTACCGGGATCGATTTTGATGTTCTCATATGACCTCCTCTTCGTTTTTTTAATTTTGAAAAAGAATCTCGGACTCTCTTAAATAAAACTCCTTTGTTATCAAACCTCTGTTCTCACAGAGAAACCCAGGGCTTGCCGGTCTGGGGGAACCTGCAATGAGGGACCGGACAACTTCCGCAGTGCATTAGGCGTAGTTGAGGTAAAATAGCTCCTTTTGATTCCTCAACGAATTCAAGGGCCTTTCTCACTTGCTCGACCTGTCCCTTTAATATAAACGTCAGCGCTCCTTCTGCTCCTCCCAGCCCACCTGCGGCTATTGGGATTGCTTCCGCACCACTCAGTATCTCGATTGCATGCACCTCGTTGACGGTCGTACCGGCAGGGCAGGGAAAGAGACCGACGGGCATTCCCATGGCATATTCATATTTGGTCGGTTTTGCCTGCTTCGCCGCCTCCCGTATCGGCAAGGGTATTAGTTTCTCCAGACCCACAGGGTAGATGATAGGGAAGCCCTTCTTCCTGTGGGCTGACTGGACATATCCTACAGATCCCTGTTGGCCGAACAGAATACCAACGTTACCCCCGGCGTCCAGTGCGTTGACGCCTTTGATGTAAACATCTGAAGAGGTCATGCGATTGAACAGGCTTGAGAGACTTTCCTCTGCCGATAGCTTTCCCTTCTCGATTATCCATGTGCCATGAAGGTCGCCTGGATCGGAAGAAATCTCCTTGGGTGCATAGCCGGCGCCCAGGACCATCGCCATTTCTACGCACATCCCTTTCGGTGTCACCACCCCACACACCCAATGGTTGGTTTTTGGCTTCGCCCCAGTAATCTCCTCAACAATGAAGTAGGTGCTGCTGCTGGGATGCAATGCTACGATTCCTTGCTTCGCCGCCTGCTGTACAACGTCCAGTTTGGCGACCGCCTTCGCAATGAGCTTCTTTGACTCTGCTGAGGTGAGGACAACTTGGGCCAGCATGCGGTCGCCGTAATCAGCTGGTTTGCTTGCCCTCCTTTTCTTGTTTTCAGTTTTAGGCATCCTCTCTCACCCTCCTTAGAGTACTATGAGATCCCAGTGTTTCACTGAACACTTATCGCTCCACTTGTGACACGTATCGCACGGCGTTCTCGCCCGCAATGCGGCCCGAATTGATCGCGAAACCCAAGGTGCTGCCGCTGAGGACTACATTGTACGTATCCGACTCCCATCCGCCCGTGTCGCTGCCTGCGGCATAGAGCCCGGGAATCGTCTTGTACTGATGGTCGAGGACCTCCATGCGGTAATTGATCCTGATGCCGCCTATGGTGCCAAGAAAGGATGGATAACATTTAAGAGCATAATACGGAGGTGTGAACAGAGATTGAAGATACTTGGCGTTCTTGGCGAAAACCAGGTCGTGTCCCTGATGACAGAAGGAGTTATATTCGCTGATCGTGGCTTTCAAGGTTTCGGGCTCTGCCCCCATCCACGCAGCAATATCATCCCAGCAATTGGCTATCTTGATCCATTCCAGATCCTTGATGGCGGCCATTTGGAGGTCTTGTTCCAAATCGACCAGCCTTGTCCCCGGAGGAACTATCTGGCCCACCCCTTTGATGATCCCGTTCTCCACAATGTTCTGCTTTATGCTCTCATCGAACAAGATGTAGCACAGCCTGCCAGGCTGTCGTACAACAGCATTCACGCTCTCGAAGTGATTGAAACCCGCCGCTTCGTCGATAAACCTTTCTCCTCTCTTGTTCACCCAAACCGTGTTGGGTTCCTCAGTGACAGCGTTTATGTGCAGCGATAATTTGGGCGAGGTATGGCCGGACAATTGAAGTATACCCAAACCCTCCGTGGCAGCGCCTATTTCAGTCGCCATGAGCAGCCCATCTCCCTGATTAGGTATTCCTCGGTAGACCAGATGATCAGTGTAGTAGGGACAATACCTCTTGAGCAGTTCCTTGTTTCCTCCGTAGCCGCCGGTGGAAATAACAACGCTCCTCGCCAAGATCTGTACCTCCTTCCCGTTCGTCACCGCAATCACCCCACACACATTTCCCTTCTGATCGGTCAGCAACCTTTTTACCCTATGCTCGCAAAAAAAACGGACGCCGCGGCCTTCGCAGATCCCGGCCAATAACTTGACAAGCACGATTCCCCGACCTCTTATACAGTGCCAGGTTCGAATGGGCTGATCATGGTAGTACGGGGGAATCCAATCAAAATACATCCCTTTGTTCTCCAGCCAATGAATAGTGTCTCCTGATTTATCTATGAGCGCACGCACGAGTCTTGCGTCGAGCGTCCAGTGCGCGTAGCTCATGGCGATCTTGAAAGCCTCATCCCTCCGTGCATCAATGTTCATCCGCTTTTGTGCTGGGCTTTCTACCGCAAAAAGTCCTTCTGCGAGCGCTGAATTTCCGCCCAGCGTCTCCCGCTTTTCCAGCACGATTACATCCGCTCCCATTTCCGCAGCAGCTGTCGCGGCCGAGAGTCCCGCGCCTCCCCCACCGATTACTATAATCTGGGTTTCAGCCGTCATCTCGTTCGCTCCTCCATACAAAATTAGCTTACGCCACAACGGAGCAATCGCACACCCAACAGGGACCCTTATCCCAAGAACGCCCTTCTTACCGAGTCATTGGACATGAGCTCAGTAATCTCACCGTCAAGCACGACCTGTCCTACCTCTATCACATAGCACTTACGAGACACTTTCATTACTAAGCCTGCATTTTGCTCAATAAGTAGGACGCTAATTCCACTCTTATTGATATCCCTGATTACATTTGCCAAAAGATTGATGACGAGTGGAGCTAATCCAAGCGAGGGTTCATCCATCATGAGCAATTTAGGCTTGGCCATCAAAGCCCGACCGATAGCAAGCATCTGCTGCTCACCGCCACTTAGACTCCCCGCTTTCTGATTATGTCTCTCCTTGAGCCGAGGAAATAGCCTGAAAACTTCTTCCAAATCCGTGATGATGCCTGACTTTTCCTTTCGCAAATAAGCCCCAAGTTTGATATTGGCCATAACACTCATGTAAGGGAAGAGCTTTCTACCTTCCGGAACATGGGCAATGCCAAGGCCAACGATCTTGTTAATGGGCATACCGTTTATCTCTTTACCCGAGAACTCTACGACGCCCGAAGAAACCCCTACCAGTCCGGATATCGCCTTGAGAATAGTGCTCTTGCCAGCACCATTCGACCCTATTACGCTGACCACAGCTCCTTCTTCAAGCATGATGTTGATATCTTTTACCGCTACAGCTGTTCCGTAATGTACCGTTACATCGCTCAATTTAAGCAGCATATCCGTCAGTTCCAAGGTAGGCTTGAATGACCTCGTTGTTCCCTTTTATCTCCTCCGGCGAGCCCTCTGCGATTTTTCTGCCGAAATTTAGCACCGCAATCCTTTGGCAAAGGATCATGGTAGCTCTCATATTATGTTCTATCAAAAGAACTGTTAGGCCTTTCTCCCGCAATCTCCTTATAAGCGCCATTGTCTCATTAACTTCCTGCGCATTCATGCCGCTCAATGGTTCATCGAGCATGAGCAGCTTCGGGTCAGCCGCCAATGCCACGGCAATACCAAGAATTCTTTTATGGCCGTGGGCCAACCTCCCGGCAGTAAGACCGACCATGTTCTGCAATCCCACGAATTCGAGAATCGCGTGGGATCGATCAAGAATGGCTTTATCTTTTCGTCGACCCGAAGGTGTGCCAAGGACCGTTTCAAAGAAGCCGACCCGAGGCCTGAGGTGGCAGGACAGAACAATATTCTCGAGAACAGTAAGTTCGGGGCAGATATTGATCACCTGAAACGTTCGAACGAGACCCCTTGCGGCAATGTCATGGGGGCCCTTGCCGGTTATTACTCTTCCCTCAAATGTCACCCGTCCTCCTGTCGGGCGGAGAAAGCCGGTTATCAGATTGAAGACCGTCGTCTTCCCGGCGCCATTGGGACCGATCAGCCCAACGATATCCCCCGCCCTGATGGTCAGGTCAAGGGCGGTAACGGCCGACAAACCGCCAAACTGTTTTGTCAGTCCTTCTATCTCAAGCATGGGACACCCTTTTGCCCATAAGCCCGATAGCCATCACCCTGAGTCGCCTCCACAATCCCACCATCCCGTCTGGAAAGAAGAAGATTACCAGCATCAATATCCCCGCAAAAAGAAAAGGTACGAACTCCCTCAGGGGCCGCGCTATTTCCGGCAAGATGGTGAGAATAGATGCTCCCAGAACCGGTCCCATGAACTTCCCCGCCCCACCGACGACCATGTATACCAGGACATAGATGGTGAAGAGAAAAGCAAACGTATCAGGGGCAATAGCCGACACATATTGGCAATAGAAGCCGCCGGTCAGACCGGGAAAGAAACAGCCGATGGCGAAAGCAAGCACTTTGTAAGAGGTCGTATCAATGCCGATGCTTTCAGCCATAGAGTTTGATTGTTGAATACCACGCAAGGTCAAACCCACGCGGGACCGCTCGATAGCGCGAAGTATCAGAAGAGAAATAAGGGTGATGACCAGAACGAGGTAGTAGAAATCTACCTTGGAAGAGAAGTCCACTTTCAGTATACCTGGAATCTCGATCGGATCAGGTCCAGGGATATTGAAAATCCCCACGGCCCCGCCCGTAAGACCCCGCCACTGCGCCCCGATAAGAGTCACCATCTGTGCAAGGAAGATCGTAACCATGGCGAAATACATCCCCTTCAATCTAGAAAAGGGGAAACCCGCGATGAGCGCCAAAATGGCGCCTGGAATTCCAGCAAACAATAAAGCCAACCAGGAGGAGAAGCTAAATCTTAAGACAAGCAAGGCAGCTGTGTAGGCACCGATGGTCATCATCGCTCCGTGGGCTAAGGACATTTGCCCTGTGAGGAAAATAAAACGCAAACTACTTGCGAGGATGACGTTCATCGCCATCGTGATGAACAAGTGCAAGGCGTATGGCCCAAACCCGAAAGCCGGAACAAGAAACAGAACCAACACGAGAGCGCCATAACCCAGTAAGCGGAAGGAGATCTTATTATTCATGTCCCCAGATTCCCTGCGGCCGAAATAACAAGATGAGGATAATGACGCCAAACCCTGTTGCGCCCGCGATATGCGCTGTCGTCAGCACCGGCATAACGCCGTCGATTAATCCGATGATCAGACCGCCTACAACAGCACCAGGAATGCTGCCTAAGCCACCTAATATAATAACTGCAATGCCTTTCATTAATGCAAAGCCACCCATGGTCGGCGTGATGCCGAATAAGCCGCCGACCAGGGATCCGGCTATCGCCGCGAGACCACAACCCAAAAACATAGCAATCGCGGAAATCCGGTTGATGTCTATCCCCTGGAGAGCCGCACCCTCTCTGTCCTGGGAAATGGAAAGCATGGCCTGACCGGTCTTCGTCATTCGGATAAAAAGGTATAGAGCGACAAGGAGACCGGAGCCGATGATGACGATCGTGAGCCTTTCCAAAGAGAGCGAGACCCCTCCGAAGTGGAGGATACCGGCGAAAGGACTCACGTAGGATCGCGGGGTGCCACCGGCCACGACGAGGGCGATGTTCTGCAGCACTAGTATGAGACCGATGGCAATGATCATCGCCCGATCGGGTTCTGCCCTGAAGGGCCGGAAACAAAACCGTTCGAGGACGATGCCAAACCCACCGACAACCAGCGTTGAGATGATCATGGCAAGCACGAAGTTGAGGCCCAAACTTGCAAAAAGAAAGTAGACCCCATAGGCGCCAAACATATAAATCTCACCGTGAGACATCTGTACGATGCCCATGATGCTCAAAACCAGCGTCAGACCTAAGGCAACCAGAATGTAAATCCCACCCGATGCCAATCCATTTATGATGCTTTGGGCCAAGGCACTTCCGCTCAACTTGACCTCCTATCGTGTGCGAAGACGCGATGAAGCGAAGAACCGAGTCCGTGTCTCCTTTTTCAATAAGATGCTAATCTTTCTTTTCAAAGAACCCCACATGCTCTACCTTACCATTCACAATGCGAGAAAGCGGGACGGGCCTAATCACCACATGGTTAATACCAAAAAGATCTTTACCCCCCATCCTTCCTTTTCCGAAAATCGTGTCGATCTCTTTCATGTTCTCCCATGCTTTGACAACCTTTTCGGTATCGAGACTCTGGGCTTTCTCAATCGCGCTCAACAAAAGAACCAGTGTCTCAAAGGGGATCGTGTGATCCATTCGTGCCCTTGTTTTGAGTCGTTTTTCCAGGAGGGGAACGATCTCTTTGATCATGGGCGTCATCTTTGGGCTGTGCATATCAGGAGCGGTGATGAAGATATCGTGAGCTGCCTGCGGACCACCCTTTATCATACTGGCCAACACATCCATATCGCCCAGTGGCGTCGGGGCAAATATGGGTCCCTTGAAACCTAATTCTCGGGCTGCATTGATGATGCCTGCCCCCCACACCACTATCCCCACGCTGATATCGATTGCGTCAGGCTTTTTGTCCAACACCTTCGTCAAGATGGGGTTAAAATCCTGGGTGTCGAAGGGGTAGAATTGTTTCGCGACAACCTGCAGCCCATGGGCTTTGGCCGCTTTCTCCCCGAACTCGCTGCCTGTCACACCCCCCGGATCGTCAACAGGGATTATCGCCACTTTTTTGACCTGCGGGTAGTTCTTCACCAGGTAGTCGTATGCGAAAGGGGCATTGTACAGGTTCATGTAGCTGGCAAATGAATAGTGAAGATCGGGATTGATTTCTTCCTTACCCCCCACACCATGAAATCTCAAATGAATGACTTTGGCCTTTTCGCAAAGTGGGGAGATCGCTATGTTGTTCTGGGGAATGATGGGAGCCAGAATGAACTTCACCTCGTCCCGCGAAATGAGCTTGTTGGCCGCTGCCAGAGCTCCTTGCGGGTTGGACTGGTCGTCTTCTGCAATTATTTTGATGTTGTATTTCTGACCGGCCACCGTAACTCCTCCTTTGCTGTTGAAGTACTCTTCCGCCGGCCCCGCCGCATCGGCCATATCCTTAAGACCCGCGGCTGCCGGACCGGTCACGGTTACGATAGCACCGATTTTAATAATCTTCGCATCACCCTTAGACTCGTCGGCCCACGCGTTGACGAGGACACACAGAGTAAGAAGCGACATTACACATGAAACCCGTAATCCCATTCTTAATGCTTTCATCTTTCCCTCCTTTGATTTTGTTTTTTTGTTAGTAGCACCAGATCAGCTTCATTGTAAGATCTGCTTATCATCGACCTTCCTCCCCAGCTTTCAGATCCTTGCCTTTATGCCGAGGTATTCTAAGGCATTCCTGGCTGCGATGCGACCGGAACTGACCGCAAAACCGAGTGTACCGCCTGCAGCATATAAATCGTAGCTGTCACCGTACATCCCTCCCGCATCCAATCCACCGGCATACAGGCCGGGAATCCGCTTTTCTTTGTGGTCCAAAACCTCCATTTTGTGGTTGATCTTGATTCCTCCTAAGGTCCCAATAAAAAGGACGTACGCTTTCAAAGCATAGAATCTGGGACCCCGCAAAGGGCGGAGATACAGGGGGTCTTTTGCGAAAAGATCATCGTGACCCTTATCGCAGAATTGGTTGTACTCATCGACCGTTGACATGAGTACGGCCGGGTCTACCCGTATTTTTGCGGCCAGTTCTTCCAATGAATCCGCGACAAATACGTCTTTGCGCCCCCTTTCAAGGGCTTTCTTTAGATCCTCCTCTATGTTGATCCGCGTACCGGGAAGAAGCCTGAATCCTGCGCCGGCGTCAACGCCCTTGTCGGACCAGTATCTTTTGGCCGATTCATCGAATATCGAGTAGGCGCACCTTCCTCTCTGCCTCACCAAGGCATTGCCGTCAAAGGTGAAATTGGGTTGGATATTCTCGTCGCAGTAGCGCAGCCCATCCTGGTTGATCCGGATATTTGGCTGGTTGCATGCGATTTCGAGAAGTCCCGTAGACTCTACTCCCGTCAGCACCGGCCCACCCCTGCCAAGTTGCAGAACCCCCATGCCTTCCTCTGCACCGCCGGCCTCCCAAGCCATACGGATGCCATCGCCTGTCTTGTCGAAGTTTCCGAGGGAGAAAAGATCGACCCCAAGATCAAACCCCGTGTACTTTTTAATCCATTCTTTGTTGTTCGCATACCCACCCGTGGCGATGATGACAGCTTTGCTATTTATCTGTATGGTCTGCCCACCCTTTTCGGCCACGACGCCAGTAATTTCCCCGTTCTCCTTAAGTATTCTCGTGACAGGAGTCCCAAGCCGGATGGCGACCCCTCTCGTCGTGGCCTCGTCCACAAGTCGCCTGTTCATGGCCGCCCCTTTTGCCCTGTGAGGGCCGTCGAGCACATGCCAAACGCGGAGTCCGTCGGGCCACATGGCTTTGGGTCCGAGGAACTTAACGCCCTGACGTTGAAGCCACCTGATGGTTTCGGCCGATTCATCGACGACAGCCCTTACGAGACGCGGATTTGCCCGCCAATGGCTATACTCCATGATCATCCTGAAGGCCTCGTCTCGGGTGATTCCCACATACTGCCGCCTCTGCAGGTCGCTCTCTACCCCGAACATTCCCTCGGCAAAATTAGAGCTGCCCCCGAAATGGAGTTGTTTCTCGAGCACGACGACCTTCGCGCCATACTCAGCAACCGTCAGGGCGGCGGCCAGGCCGCATGCCCCTGAACCCACGATGGCCAGGTTGACAGTAAGGATTTCTGCACAGGCTGTTTTCACACCTCCCCCCTTCGATCCCTACGAGAAAACTGCAAACTCAACGGGAATTCCGTCCGGGTCTCTCAAATACATGAAGGCGCCGCCGTGTTCCGGATCGCCAATCGTTTGAGGAGGGGCGAGAACTTCAAGACCTTCCGCTTCGCAATAAGCCATCATACTACGAATATCGGCGCCGGAGAGACAGACCTGAAGATAACCGAAATCTCCCCATTGAGCGCCGAACGGGATCGATCTCCCCCTGGGTTTGAGAACCTCGAAAAGTTCGATCATGCCTTTGCCGCCGCTATTTGCCAGGAGACAGCTCCGAACCTCGGTGCCGAGGCCTCCGGATACCTCGTCGACAAGCCCGGAGAAAGCTGTGTGATTCTCGATGACCACCCGATCGAATTCCAGGTGCTTCTGGTAGAAGTCCTTTGAACGTTCCAGGTCCGTCACGCCTATCCCGATCCAATGAACGCCGCCGAATCTGTTCTCTGCAGGGGCCAAGGGTCCGGAAACGAATTCTATCAGGTTCCCTTCCGGGTCCTTGCAGTAAACGAAACGGTGCTCTTCCCATCCTGGATTCGTTACCGATTTCGGTTCGGAGCAGAAATTCACGCTCTTCCGAAGGTCTCGGTATGCATGGTATACGTCGGAGACGGACATCGTCATCTTAGTGAGTCCGATGTCACCGTATCGAAAATCCCTGCGGATGGGTCGCGGGACAGGTCTGGTCATACGGAACAAAGCAACGGATATGCCGCCCGCCTCATGGCCCAGATGAATAGCGGAGTGTATGGTGGGGGAAGTCCGAAGCAAAGCGTGAATTGGTTCATGATCGTCTTCTGGCATCTCGCCAAAAATTCTATTGAAACCCACTACGTCCATATAGAAGGATTTCATGGCCTCCCAGTTTCTTACGCCTATGCCGGCGTGATCGACTCCGGATACCCTTCTCATGTGCACCTTCCCGTTCTTTCTATTTTCTCATGTAGGTCAAGGCGTTTCTCCCCGCCAGGTGGCCAGAATTGGTTGCAAAACCTGCGGAGATCCCGGTAGAAGCCTTGATGCTGTAACTGTCCCCGTACATCCCACCCGCCGCATCGAAGCCGACCGCGTAAAGGCCGGGAATCGTCTTGCCCTTCTTGTCTATCACTTCCATTCTTTCATTGATCTTGATGCCTCCGAGGGTTCCCAGAAATATCGTGCGTGCTTTCACGGCGTAGAACCTGAGACCCCGCAAGGGGCGGAGATACCGGGGGTCTTTTGCGAAAAGGTCATCGTGGCCTCGCGCACAGAATCTGTTATACTCTGCCACCGTGGCGGTGAGAACGATCGGATCGACTCCCATCTTTCCCGCCAGTTCTTCCAGAGAATCAGCGACCATCACCTCAGTGGTCCCCCTCTCCAACGCCGCCCGCAACTCCCTGTCGAAGCCGACAGGTTTTGTGCCCGGAGGGTTGTCCATCCCCACATTCTTATCGATGCCTCTTTCCATTAGGCGTTCTTTGATCGAGTCGTCAAAGAGCCTGTATGTGAAACCCTCCTTGTACCTCGCATTCGCGTTGCCCACGGAGCTGTCGTAAAAGCCGATGCTCTCATCACAGAATCTCAGACCTCCGGGGTCCACCCAGAGGTCAGGTTGTGCGGCGACGAGTTCGATGGCTGACTTCATGGCGAACTCAGGCCCCACGGGGCCAACGGCAAACAGCTCTAAGAGCCCGAGATTCTCATTCGCCGCTCCCACCTCCCACGCCATCCGAATACCGTCTCCCATCTTGTCCACATTGCCCACGGGAATCAGGTTGACGTCGAGATCGAACCCCGAGTATTTCTTGATCCACTCTTTATTGTTCGCGTATCCGCCGCTTGCAATGATGACCGCCTTCGCAGTCACCTTTATCCTCTGGCCATCCTCTTCAGCGATTATCCCGCAGATCACCCCGCCCTCTCGCAGTATCTCCTTCACTGGTGTTGTCGGTCTCAGGTCTACCGCCTTCTCTTTTGCGGCAGTGGCGAGCACCTTGATCACTGCCGCCCCTTGCCCCTTGACCACGTGGTAGGTGAGAAGGCCGTCGGGCATCATGGTGGTGGCGTCGACAAAATCGACGCCCAGACCACGGAGCCAACCGATCGTGCTTCCCGATTCGTCCACAATGGCCCTCACAAGGCGCGGATTCGCACGCCAGTGGCTATATTCCATGATGTTGGTGAAGGCTTCATCACGGCTGTATCCGATGTACCTTTCCCGTTGCATCTCACTCTCCACAGCGAACATGCCGTCGAAGAAGTTGGAAGTCCCTCCAAGAGACCGCTGTTTCTCGAAAACGATGACCTTTGCACCCCCTTCCGCAGCAGTAAGCGCCGCAGCCAAACCTGAAACACCGGAGCCGATTACAATAATATCCGTTTCTGTGGGTATTCGAGTCATTGTTTCCCTCCTACACAAGCGTTAGAAATCATACATTTTGTAGCGGTGACGGAAACCAGAACCTCTGTTCGCCTCCCTTTCTGTGTTTGTGGAACCCGGATGTGGAAAATTGTTTTACCATAATTCATTCATTGCACCCTACCATAACAAATACTGAAGCTGTAAATGATCCAAATCATAAAATTGGAATTCTGTCGTAAGAAAATGGGATAGGCGGTGACAGGTGTAGTTGACAATTTTCTCTTCATTGTGTTGAATAGACTTCTTGGGGTTCAAAGCTTATTTCTTTTACAGCCGATAGGGTGATGTCAGCAACGGTATCTCACATCGGTGATCCTCCTTTCACCTTTGAATGACCGATGATAACCCCTCACCTCATAAGGATTTCATGCAGGTTTGCCGAAAAGCCCCGCTTATTTTACTGTACGATTGTTGGAGGGATAATATTTGTTTAAAATATAGTGTAATAGTGTAGTGCTTCAATCGGCTTTGGACAAACTCCGATACCTCTTTTCCCTTCGAATCAGCTTACGGGCTATCTAGATCTTAAGCCCCAGTTCTGTGCCTCTTTTTTAGAATGATTTAGGTTTCCTCCACATCATTCCTCCACAGGCAATACCATTTTCAACATCCAGTCCCCACTTCTCAAACAGCATATTATAGAAATCAGGGCGTGGAAAATCAGGCCTCATCTCCAAGTTAAACTGAAGATATCCGTGTTGAATCTCCTCAATGTGTCTCAGTCCCGTTACCAGCTCTTCTATTTTAGAAGTAGGCACTGAAAGGATAATCTCGTCGTCCGTGGCCAGTGCCCGCTGGAAATCTCCGGGATCAGGTAGGGTAATGCGATAATCTCCTTTCTGTATGACGGGCACGACGGAGTAAATGCAAGAGTCAAGAGGGTTAAATTCAGAGGTCACCATGTCTCCCTTTTTATACATAATTGCCATTAGCATAACCCTCAATTGGGTGGTATTAGAATAGATGAGGACTACGTCCGGCTCAAAGCTGGCAGTACTCATGGGTGCGGAGAGAATACCAATATATTTACCGTACTCAAAGAAGGGACTATGTTTAGACACCCTCTTGGACGCCTCCAAGGTCGAAACCAAAGCGGGATAAAAGATATTGCCCTCCCGGAAGAATTCAGGTGTTTCCACCAGTCCGTAGGCGATTAAAGGAGCCCAGCACCAGGAATCTTCTTTAAGCATGGCTATCGTCTCTCTATTGCGGCGTGTCAAGGCAAAAGCCTGACACTGGGCGAGGTGATAACCGCGGTCTCTTTTCGGTCTGATGGCATCTTTTGGGATATCCTTTTCATTTTCCAGCATTTTTACCGCTATTGGCGCCGACCTCAGGTGCAGCAGCTTCTGCAGCTCCACCCCGTAACCGTTATATTCTTCTGCTCTGCCTCGTTTGACTGTTTTGTTGAGCATCACATCTCTCCTGCTTTAAATATCAATTTGAGACACTCTCTTTCTTGACCTTTTTCTTTTCCGGTGACTGGACAGGCCTCCTAAATACGCTCCCTTAACGACCTCACTCCTTTCAAGTTCATGTATATTCCCTTCGAGAATAGCTTTTCCAAGTTGCAACAAATAGCCCCGGCTTGATACTCCGAATGCAAGAGAAACATTCTGCTCTGATAGAAGGATGCTGATCCCTCTCCGGTTAATGCTTTTAATCAAGGGACTCAATTCGTCGACCAATCTGGGAGCTAATCCCAACGAAGGTTCATCCATCAAAAGCAGCTTCGGTCTAGCCATTAAGCCACGGCCAATCGCCAGCATCTGTTGCTCTCCGCCGCTCAGAGTCCCGGCTTTTTGATTTGACCTTTCCTTTAGTATGGGAAAACGCCCAAAGACTTCCTCCAAGTCTTTCATGATACCCATCTTGTCTTTCCGTACACTGCTGCCGAGTTTAAGGTTTTCCAGAACAGTGAGATCCGGGAAGAGCCTCCTGCCTTCCGGAACCTGGGCAATACCGAGCTTAACGATCTCATGAGCGGCCATCCCATCTACCCGTTTTCCAGAAAACCATATCTCTCCTCCTGTCAGTGGCACCAATCCAGATATTGCCTGGATAAGGGTACTTTTGCCCGCCCCGTTAGCCCCAATCACGGTAATACAGGATCCTTCAACAATTTCCAACGAGACGGAGTCCAAGGCTATCGCCTTTCCGTAATGCACTATTATCTCTTTCACCCTAAGCAGCATGTGCGCTCCCCAAGTAGGCTTTAATCACTTCCTCGTTTTTTCTCACTTGATCAACAGGGCCTTCAGCTATTTTTTTTCCAAAATTCATAACGATCACTCGATCGCAAAAATCGATAACCTCCATATTGTGTTCGACCAAAACAATCGTCACACCCTCCTGGCACACCCGCTCAATCGCCCCTAATGCCAGGTCGATCTCCTCTAAGCTCATCCCTCGAGTGGGTTCATCCAGCAAGAGCAGCTTGGGCTTAACCGCCAAGGCTCTCGCTATGCCAAGGATCAGTCGATGACCGTGTGGAAGGTGCTTACCCAGCTCGTTCCTAACTTTATCTAACCCTAACAGGTTCAAGATTTCCAGGGATTGCTCTCTGATACTCGCTTCATTCCGGCGATACGTGCCAGTATTAAACAGGGTGTCTAAAAGGCTTGATTTTGGCCGAAGATGGAACGAAGCCACGACATTCTCTAATACAGTAAAATCACTGAAAAGAGGGTTCAGCTGAAATGTGCGTCCTATCCCTAACTCGGCGACTTCGTGAGGTCTTTTTCCGGTGATATCTATCCCATTGAATGTTATCTTCCCACGGGTCAGCTGCAAAACACCTGTGATTAAATTGAAAATGGTCGATTTGCCGGCTCCATTGGGGCCGATTAATCCCACCAGTTCCCCTCCGTCGACGCCCATATCCAAATCATCAACAGCAACCAAGCCCCTAAAATGCTTAGTCACCTTGTGGAGCTCAAGAAGCATCACGGGTCCTCCTATTCTTCCGAAGCTCTGTAAACCAGGATAAGAATGAGTTAGCCAAACCAGCAGCCCCCTTAGGCATTAAGTAGACCACCATCAATAATATGGCTGCAGAAATATATGGAACGTATTCACGTAATCCACGAAGCAGTTCGGGGACTGTCATCAGGAGAACAACTCCGATCATGGGGCCAAAAAAACTACCGACTCCGCCTACGATCACGTAAATGAGCAGCAAAATGGTTGACATTAAGCTAAAGCTGGTAATTCCGATGACACCGTTATAGTGCGCATAGGTCGCACCCGCTAAGCCTGAAAATAGACACCCTATTGCTGATGCAAGGATTCTATACCGTGCTTCATTGATTCCGACGCTGGCTGCTACGTGGTATGACTGGGCAATCGCCTTCCAGGTTAAACCCGTGCGAGAAAACTCAAATCGATGAAGAACTAAAAGGCAAACGGAGGTTAACACTAAGAAAAAGTAGTAGTAAGGAATTTTGGAAAATCCAAATAAAGTGGGAATACCCGTAAGCCCGGCGGCACCGCCGGTCCATGTCTCAAAGGCTTTAACGCTACTTATGATTAATATTCCGAAGAAAAGACTTATCATGGCATAGTACACCGCCCGAAGTCTGGCAAACGGATACCCCATAATGACCCCAATACCCATAGCCACGAATGCCCCAAAAGGAATCGTAATCCAAGGCGTCCAGCCAAGCCATATCGCTACTGAAGCTGAAGTATAGGCACCAATGCCCATGAAACCGGCATGACTGAGAGGGAGTTGCCCCGAGGTCATGATCGTGCGAAAGCTGACTGCAACAATGATGTAAATAAACGTCAGATTAAAAATGTGGATTAAATAAGGTGACTTCATGAATAAAGGGCACATGAGCAGGATGATGAACAGCCCTGCACAAACACCGGATTTGATCATCTTCTCACTCTTGCCTGCAAAAGGCGATTTCCATTCCATTCCTGCATTCCTCTGATCATGTTATCTCACGGCCGAGAAATCCTGTCGGTCGGAAAAGTAGCACGATGATGATGACACTCATTGCGATTACCTCGGCGACGGAACCGCTGAAGAAAACAGGCAAAGTGGCATCCAATGCACCGAGAATCAAACCCGCATAAAAGAGGCCGGTTATGCTTCCTATCCCCCCCAAGATGACCAGAATCATTGCTTTCGACAAGACATAATCGCCCATAAAAGGATTCAGGTTTAGATAGGCTCCCATCAAGCACCCTGCCACTGCTGCCGAGCCACAGGCGATCATAGAAGCAATAGCAGAAATCCAGTTGATATTGATGCCTTGCATGATCGCCCCTCGGAAATCTTGAGCAATGGCACGCATCTGCAACCCAGGTTTAGTTTTGTTTATAAACCACACTAATACCAATAAAAGTGCGGTACCAATCGCGAAGGTTACCAATCTTTCGAGACTGACTGAAAGGGGGCCGGCCCTTAGAATCCCGTCAACAAAGGAAGGTATCGAACGTGCTTCTTGTCCGGTTGTTACGACAATTGTTGTCTGGATAAATAGAATGAGACCAATACCTACAACCAAACTACGGTCGAAGTCACCGAAAAAGGGGCGGAAACAAAATCTCTCCAGGAACAGTCCAAAGGAGCTTACTACCAGCACTGTCAGTGCTAATGACAACCAACCATTCAGACCAACTGCCTGCGAGAGTTGATAGCAAATATAGCCACTAATCGTATATACTGCACCATGAGCTACATGCAAGATGCCCACGATACTAAAAAGCAAAGCGAATCCCAGGGCCACCAGGATGTACATAGACGAAAGTATTAATACATTGGCAAACGTCCCTATCGCCAGTTCCATTTTATACCCTTCCTTATATTATCATTTCCCTTGCTTTATATAAAAGTGGATACACTCCTCTAAAGAAAGTTGGGGTGGGGGCATTCCCCAACCCCAACCCAATCTGTAAGCAACACCCAATCTGATATCAACAGAGTTGGGTCATTGAATGTCGACGTTAAACCATCCACCGAACTGGGTATTTCCATCCTTATCCAGAAACGTTACACAGTATGGATGGGCTACGGTATGGTTCCTGATGCCGTAAGTTTTCTCTCCACACAGGCGCCCTACTCCCCATAGGGTCTTGACCTTGTCAATATTCTGTAACGAATCTTTCACCTTTGTCGGGTCAAGGCTTTGTGCGGCCTCAATCAAATGTGGGGTAATATAAAGAGCACTCGAAGTCTGGAAAATGGTCGACTTGACCTCGCTGTATTTTTGCTGATATTTATTAAGAAATGCCTCTAGTTGGGGTGCATTGCCTGGAGCTCCAGGCGTGACGCTACCGGTCGTCACTTTGTAAGCTGCTTTGCCAGCAAGACTTTTGAGTTCAGAGCAACGTGCGACGCTACTGTAAAACAACCACCGCTCGTCCCCCAACTCTCGCATTCCCTTGAGGAGATTACCTATATGCATACCGCCACCGTTAGGGCAAAATACGGCATCTGCTTTGATTTGGGCTATTTTTTGAGCAATGGGGGTAAAGTCCGTCATCTCAAGGGAATAGCCGATCAGGTCACCAACCATACTAATCCCGTTGTCTTTGAGCGCTTTATCAAATAATGGTTTAAGGTACTTTGCAGACCCGTCTTCCGGGTTGAGGGCAACGACAGTCTTAACTTCAGGGTGAGCCTTCTTAATGTACTGTAGGATACCATAGGTATTTCCCATCGTGGCATTGTTCCCAAGGAACCGATACTGGGTGCTCTTGTCTAGTTCACCAGGAGTATTGGTACAAAACCCGATGGCGTTAAACACTTTGTTTGCTTCACATATCGGCCCTGATGCCTTTCCCCAAAAAGCAATGGGGCCGGCAATGAATTTAATCCCCCTATCATATACCAGCTTATTGGTCGCAGCGGTGGTGCCCTCGTGAGAGCTCTTATTATCTTCAAAAACGAGGACAATCTTGTATCTCTGACCGCCGATATTTATTCCTCCACCCTCATTTATGAGGTCGGTAACCACTTCGCATTCATTCTTTTCCAATTGGCCTGCACTTGAAAACCAGCCTGTCATGCATAATATCACCCCGATTTGAAGTTCCTTATAATCCTCTGCGCGTGCCTCTGGACTGTAATAAGTTAAAAATGGTATGCCTACTAATACTCCTGTTAGACAGAAGATACCAATCAACAGCAATAATCTTTTTCTTTTCATCTCTAATCCTCCTATTAAAAAATCATTGGTATATAACATAGCACTCCTCTCAGGTTCACATTCCTCAACTCGTTTAAACGCCTTATTAGGTCCTCAATTCACCAACCTGTTTATTTGCCTCATTCTCTTTCCCTTTTTTGGCACCTCCTTTCTTTTGGATCATTGTTCAATTCACTGACCTACTCATTTGCCTCATTTCCTCCTCCAGACACTTACAGGCAGAAGGGAGCTCCTTCTGTATCACGAAAGGAGCCTAATCCTCCATTGAGTATTGCCTATTTTTCCAATTCCTCTCGAGGCTCATCATGTTTCACCTTTTTCCTTCGTCCACGATGCCCGGTTTTATGACACCTCGGGAAAAAACCCAATTACTTCCCGGTAATTGGGTGCTTATAGTGCGGTTGAAGGTGAATTCCTGATGGATAAGGGGCATAGTTGGTGGGTGGTGCATCGGGCGGCACCTCACTGCTCGGTCCATGCTGCCCAATCACGGGCACCTTCAACCACCCGTCCTCATAAGGCGTGCGGAAATTAAGAAAGTAAAAGACCTTCTTGAAGAGCCACTTTCCGTTTTCTTTGACATACTCGTTCTCGTAAATACCGTTGCCCCAGAGCTGCCGGAGCTCTCCTTCATGGAGGGAGATGGTGGGCTTTGCCTCAATCGACATGCAGTACCACCTGCCCTTTGCAGTTTTTCCATCAGGATCTATGTCAACGACACCCTGCATAATCATACCTATGGAGAGTTCTCCCACTCTGGGCGGCTTACCGCCGAGCAAATCCAGGTAAAACCTCTTGACCCCCGCCTTGCCCCTGTAAACGCCAAAATTGGCGACCTCCACCGACTCGCAATTGTCGGAGAAGAGGTCGACCACCTTCTGATACTCAAAGTAGTCCAGGTAGTAGCCGTAAATCCTCTGAAGCTTTTCAACCTGCTTGATGTCATCAAGCCTCGTGATCCTTGCCTGCAATTCCTCTAATGTTGCCATAATGGTCCTCCTCTTATTTGTTTACGGCTTTCAACAGCCATCTCGCGCGTGACGAGACCTAAGTCCCGGTGAAATCTTCGAGGGTCATTCTCGCCTCTCTTTTCCCTTGTCTCCAGTGAGACCTATTTACTCACCAGTAACAGGGTGATTGTAGTGATACGGAAACTGATAGCCTGATGGATACGGGTAAAAGGCAGTGGGCGGTCCATCAGGGTTGGCCATAGGCAAGAGGCCCACCAATGGCTGGGTGAGCCAACCGGTCTCAAACATAGTAAAAAAGGTGACGTTCCAAAACAATTTCTTGAAGAACCACTTACCCCGCTCTTTCACGTATTCATTCTCGTAGTACCCGTGGACCCAATACTGCCTTGGCACTCCCCCATACAGGAATGTCTCAGCCAACCAGGTTTGCCACCTGCCCCTGGCTGCAACACCGCTGGGATCGAGATTGACCACGCCTCCGATTTGAATAACGACCGTGCTTATCCAGGATTCACTTGGATCGCTTGGTCTACCCCCTCTTCCAATGTCATTCCAATATAACCTTCTGATTCCCTCCTTTCCCCGAAACAAACCGAAACTCTCAAGATCGGCAGAGTCGGCGCTATCTGAGAACAGGTCTACAACTGCCTGAAAGTTGCGTGTATCAAAGTAGTAACCGTATCTTCTCTGGAGGTTCTCTATCTCCTGAATATCTTCCATACGAATCACCCGTTTCTCCAAATCTTCGAGGTTCATCATGCCTCATCTTCTCCTCTTATCCATGACCGCTAGTTTCCTTGCACATGGCGGAAACTGCGCTACTCGCCGGTGATTGGATGTTTGTAATGATAGGGAACGTGGTAGCCTGACGGATAGGGATGAAAGGCCGTTGGCGGAGCATCGGCCGTCTTCATGGTTAGCAACCCGAGCAGCGGAATACGCACCCATCCAGCCTCAAAAGAGGTGTAGAATGTCACATTCCAGTGGAGCTTCTTAAACAGCCATCTCCCTTGTTCCTTGACAAACTCGTTTTCGTAGTACCCATGAAGCCACTGTTGCCTTGGTATTCCTCCCACCGGCATAGCCTCGCACAGCCAGGTCTGCCATCTCCCTTTGGCCGTCTTGCCACCGGGATCGACATCAACCACGCCGCCCATCATCTGAATGCAAAACCGTACCCATGATTCGTATTTATTACTCCCTATGGTATCTACATACATCTTCTTGACTCCTGCTTTGCCCAGGAACAATCCACAACTCTCGATTTCAACGGACTCGGCATCTTCAGAAAAAAGGTCCACCACCCCCTGATAGTTCCCAATTTCGAAGTAGTAGCCGTATATCTTTTGGAGCTTCTCGATTTCCTGGATGTCCTCCATGAGAATGACATGTTTTTCAAGTTCTGCAATAGTCATTGGCAATTCTCCTTTCCATAGGGGCAAGGCTGAGACCTCTCCCAAGTATCTACCACCTTTCTCTCTTCTGCCCATTACTCCACTTCCATACTTTCTACACTGAGTTCTTGACCTGATAAGACATCCATTTCGAGCGTATGGCAATTGGGACAGACAAGATCGAAGGAATCAGTTGTATAGTCCAGATTGCATTTCCGGCAATGTAGCCTGGCTGCAGGCTGATAAAAAGATAAATTGGCACCGGCAGCTATTGTACCTTTACTCAAGATGGCGAACTGCAACTGGATACATTCAGGAATATAACCGGTCAACTTACCAACCTGGACGTCAATTTTAGCTATTTTACTAGCCTGGACCTCCCGGGCTTTTTGCAGGACAATATCTAAAATTCCCTTGGTAATTGCGAACTCATGCATAAGGTTCAATAAACATATCCTGTGGAATACTTTTTCCCTATCTGCCGACGTCCATTTTCCGGATGTCTCCGACAAGAGAGAGGAATCTATTTAAAGAATTCCGCTCTCCCGCTCTGGACAGCCCGCAGCCGCAGATAATCATCCCAGGTGTCAGGATAGATAAAAGGCTTCTCTTTCCTTCGCAGATGCAAAGCTTTTTCCGGGCAAGCCGTAACGCAAAGACCGCAGCCGATACACTTGTTTAGATCTATAACAGGTCTGGAGTTCTTTTGATCCATAGAAAAGGCTTTGGCCGGACAAATCTTAATGCACTCCGGACAAGTCCCTTTGCAGACGTCAATATTCAGTTCCGAATGGAAGTTGGACTTGAGTGAAGGCTGGGGACGACCGGCTACTAGAGGCCTTAATGTGCCACAACAGCAGGTACAGCAACTGCAAATAGCCAGAGGACGGGCGTTGGCATTGGCTTGATGCACCAGACCGAGCTCCTGCGCTCTCTTGATCCTCTTTTTAGCTTCCTCTTTCGTAATACGCCGGGCTGCTTCGATTTCCACCGCGGTGGTGGCGAAAGCCCCCAGAAACAGGCACTGGTCTTCTATCGGAGCGCTGCAACCTCTCCCGTTTATTTTCTCTATCTTACGGCAAATACACTCGGTGACAGCGACTTCGTTGTCGTCGGCCTGGTCGATGAGGTGGGAGACAATCTCGGAAGGAAGTACCTCTGAGTTGGAAGGTATGGCAGATTCGCGCGGAATCACTCTGAAGTGAGGAATCAACTCGGTTGGCTCATAATCGGCATCCAAAGGCAACAATTTACCGTATAACTTCAATAACTCCTGACTTAACCAGGGCATCTGGAGTTCCATTGCTCCAGGACCCCAGGTTAGAGCCATGTAATAGCCGTTTTCCCGGGTGCCGGTCCGTAACAGCCAGGTCTTGTGTAACAGACTATCGAGAAGGGGCAGGATCTCATCTTTACTGCGCCTGAGCCTTTTGACAATATCATCGATAGGCTCGGAATAAGGCATAAGCTGGCAAAGTAGTTCCCCTTCCTGGTCGGTTAATGAGAAAGGCACCTCCAATAATTTCCACTCATCGTGATCGGCGGAAGTGGGATAACCAAAGGGAAATTTCTTGAGGTGTTCGATAACATTCTTGGCGATTTCAATACGCATTCGAGGCCCTCCCTAAATTACCTGTGAGTTGAACGTGCAAATAACCCCGGTTATCTCGTCACCCTCCCGGATGATCTGGGTGGCCGCTATTCCAAGCTCAATGTCGACACCCTTTTCCTTAGCGGTCGTTGCAATGCCTTCCCAAGGATCAGTAGTCCTTCGACGGGTAGTAGCCGAATTCTATGTCTTTGTCTTTGCTCACGATCCGTGATATCAGCGCGGGTCTCATAAGAACATGGTTGTTCCCGACCATCGCCTGTCCACCCATTTTTGATCTTCCGTATATGGAGTCAATAGTCTGTATCTTCTCCCAGGTATCGACGATTTTGTCCGGGTCGAGGCTTTGAGCTTTTTGGATCACTTGAAGCAACGGCCAGGCACCCTCAAGGAGGATCGTGTGATCCATGTTGAACGTTACACCGAGATTTTTCTCCACCACCTTCCTGAACTCCTTGACCAACGGGGTCATTTCAGGGCTGAGCACATCAGGCCCGCCTTGGAAAATGTCGTAGGCTGCCTTCGGGTCGAGGATTTTTTTCAACAGGTGAATATCGCCTACAAAGGCCGGGGCAAAGATCGGTCCCTTGAACCCCAGTTCACGGGCTTGATTGATAAGACCAGAAGCCCACGGCAGTATCGAGAAACCCATGTCGATGGCGTCAGGTTTCTTCTCCAATGCTTTGGTGAGCAACGGATAGAAGTCCTCAACGCCGACCTTGAACGGTTCGTTGAAGACTATTTCATAACCACGTCTTTGAGCTTCCTTCACGTCGTATTCACTAAAATGTTTCGTAGCAGGGTCATCCGGCAGGGGGCGGGCCAGTTTCTTCACCTGAGGATACGTTTTTGAAAGGTACTCGTATATGGCCGGGATGCTGTTCATGGTAAAGCTCGATGCGAAAGCGTATCGGTTTTGAGGACCATACTGCTCTACGCCGCTCGTCGTACCCTGGAGACGTATGACCTTTGCAGACTCGGTGATCCCGGCAATAGCCAGATTACTGGGGGTGAACATCGGGGCAAGCATGAAACGGATGTTCTCCTGCACCGCCTTGTTAGCCGCAGCCACAGAACCTGATGGGGAAGACTGGTCATCGAAAAGGACAAGCCGAATCCGGTAGTGTTGACTTCCGATTCTGATGCCCCCTTTCTGGTTTAAAAACTTCTCGGTCGGCTTTACCGACTCTGAGATATCCTTGTACCCTGCAGCCATCATACCTGTAAGCGAAGACAAAACAGCGATCTTCACAGTCTTTGACGAAGCGGTTTCTGCCTGAACGTTGAAAGTTATCAATGGAATCAAGACGAGTGCAAAAAGTTGAGAAAAAATAACTACCTCAGTTTTGAGTGTTTTCATAAAAACCTCCTTGTCTGGATTTGGTTTGTGTAAGGAAATCCTTAACCACTTCACCTGGCAAGCCACTCTTTTCTCTTTTGCTGTCTTCGCTGGCCTAATGCTTCTGCGCCTTATGAGTATCTACGCCCCCCCGACAACGTATTCAGCTGCATTCTCCCCTGCAATACGTCCCGAATTGAGAGCGAAGGATAGGGCCGTACCAGCAAGGACATAATAGTAAGTATCGGATACCCACCCTCCCGTGTCGTTTCCCATTGCATATAGACCGGGAATGGGATAATCCTGATTATCGAGCACCTCCATCCGATGGTTGATCTTGATTCCTCCAATGGTACCATGGAAACCTTGACAACATCTGAGAGCATAAAAAGGCGGTGTACGAAGCGGTTGAAGAAATCTCCGATCTTTGTAAAACATGTCATCCTGTGATCTGTCACAAAAAGTATTGTACTCATCAATGGTGTGCATCAGCCTTGTATAATCTGCCCCGATCCAAGCTGCGATCTCCTCCCATGAACCTGAGATTTTTACCTTTCCGTTTGTTATCTCTTTCCGTAAGTGTTTTTCCAATTTGGTCATTCTTACGCCAGGAGGAAAATGAATATCAACCGCTTTGACCAGCCCCTCTTCCACAAAACCGCGCTTGATCGACTCGTCAAAAAGTGCATACGAAACCTTTTTCGGTTGCCTGTTTAAGGCGTTCGCAGTCTCCGCCGGGATCTCAGATGCTTCGTTCACGAACCTCTCCCCCCTATTGTTCACCCACATTGTATTTCCCTCTACTGCCACCGAGTTCACATAAAGGGACCCATCAAAGAGAGGACCCATTGTGAGCAGCACTCCCAGTCCTTCGGTCGCAGCCCCTGCCTGAATCGCCATGTGTAATCCGTCCCCCATATTCGGCAAACCATATAGACGAAGATCGTCGGTATAGGGGGGATAGTACTTTCTCAGAAGTTCCTTATTTCCCGAATACCCCCCCGTAGCGATTACGACACTTTTCGCTGAAATCCTTATACTTGCGGACTCTTTTGCGGCAACCACACCGGACACTGAGCCTGAACCGTCGGTCAGTATCCTTTTTACCGGAGTTTCACAGAGTATACGAACACCCATATCTTTGCATTTCTTGAGTAACGCCTTTGTCAGCGCGAATCCGTATCCGTCGGGAATATGATATATCCGTGGGAACTGATTGGTGTAAAAATGGGGAACGTCCAAAAAGCTCAAGCCCATCTCCTCAAGCCAACGAACCGTATCCCCAGATTTGTCAATGAAGGCACCAATGATTCGTGGATCGACCTGCCAGTGGGAATAACTCATTACTTTTTCGAACAAATCTTTCCTTCTGGCATCAATCTTCAGACGTCTTTGAACCGGACTTCCAACTGCCATGAACCCTCCGGCCATTGCGACGTTGCCACCCACAGTCTTTCTCTTTTCAAGGAGCAGGACCCTAACGCCCTTTTCGGCAGCAGCCGCAGCTGCGGCCAGACCACCTCCGGCGCCGATGACAACCGTCTCGGCCTCAAGGGTTTCAGCACGCGGTTTTCTTGGCGAATTCCGGTGAGATGACATCACTCTGCCTCCATTTTCGAAGTTGGGATATCTGACGGGTAAAGAAACAGCTTGCGTCTTATATTCCGCGGGCAACGCGGGAACCGGCACCGATGGCATCGACGATCAGGAGCGGCTCCTTACAGTCACCGACTGCATACACCTCCGGGACCTTTCCTTCGAGGCTTTTGAAGAGTTTCGTATTCGCCGACAGAGGCACGGCAGGCACCACGGTATCAGCCTCGATCGTCGATCTCTTGCCGTCTTTCGTGGTCACAATCACCCCGTTCTTCGTGATTTCGACCTCTTTTGCGCCCGTGATTGCAACAACGCCTTTTTTCTGGAACCAAACCATGAGGTGTCCCAAGAACACACCGACCATCCCTTCCCCGAGCATATCCCCTGATTCCACTACGGTGACCTTCCTTCCTCGCTTCGTAAGAAACTCGGCAAGCTCGCACCCGTGAAGGCCGCCCCCAATGACCACGACCCGTTTTCCTATGGGCAGGAAGAGCTTGGAAAGCGACCTCAATGTATGGGGCTTGAGGAACCTCAGAAAAAACCGAGCCTTTTTATGCAGGTCGGCGCCGCTCATTACGTGAGAGGTGTTGATACCCGTGATCCGCGGAATCGTGGGCGTACCCCCCGTGGCTACGATCACGACATCGGGTTGGAGCTTTCTGATCTCATCGGGGCCGGCCTCTTTTCCCAGTTCAATCTTTACGCCCAGCTTCGCGAGATGCCCCTCGAAATAGCGGACTATAGACGGCAGGTCTTCGGGATGATTCCCTTTGACCATCGCAGCGACGGGCAAGAGGCCCCCCAGCTTTTGCGCTTTCTCGAAGAGGGTCACGCTATGGCCTCGCAAGGCTGCAACTCTGGCGGCCTCCATTCCTGCCGGTCCTCCGCCGATAACTACTACCGTTTTTTTCTTCCCGGCCCGCTCGATAGTGTTGTACTCTGCCCCGAGAAAAGCATTGATACGGCACCTTCCGCTTCCCAGGCAGTTGTTGCAAGCAGTGCAGGGGGCGATATCATCCACCCTACCGGATGCAAGCTTGTTAGGATAGTCCGGATCTGCTTGGAGACGACGTGTCATACCGATGAAATCGGCCTTGCCTTCCCGCAAGATCTGTTCACCCAGCTCTGCATCGAGCCTTCCGACAACTGTGACGGGAATAGAAACTTCTTTCTTCACGCCGCCAGCCAGATGGATATTTGCGCCCGCGCCCATGCGGCTCGCATCGTACTCTTTCGGCATCGATTCCAGGTGGACGACGGGCTCGGGATAGAAAAGGGCCTCCGGAAGAAAGGAACCGATGTGGAATCCCAGCCAATGGCTTCTCACCTGTATGGCATCCGCGCCCGCCTCCTGCAGCAATCGAGCTATCCCCCGGCTGTCCTCGGGAGTCAGGCAGGTGCTGTTATCGATCCCAAGGGCCTGTCCGATCTCCATCCCATTGATGATGACGCCGACCGGAAAGTCCCGGCCCAAACGCTTCTTGATTTCCCGGATGACCTGCACGAGAAACCTGGACCGGTTTGCAAGGCTGCCTCCGTAGGGATCGTTGCGCCTGTTCCAGAAGGGCGAGAGGAAGTTGTGGAAAAGGTGGCTGCTGGCGGCGTTGATGTCCACACCGTCAAACCCGGCCTTCTGACAACGGACGGCTGCACTGGCGAACTTGTCCACGAGTTCCTCGATCTCAGCGATCGTGAGCTCTCGCGGGACATCATCGTGGAAATCATTCGGCGCCTTCACACTTACCGGGGAAGCGCCGATGGGGGGACCTTCAAAAAGGGGTTCCGGCACAAAAGGAAGCTTTGTTTGCCAGGGACCCTCATGGTACAATTGTATAAACGTAGGGCAGCCGTGTTTGTGGATCACCGCGGTCAGCTCGCTCAGACCCTTGATGTATTTGTCATCATCAATACGATAGCGTTGCCTCCAGCGCGCGCCTAAAGGATAATCAACCGTCACAGGCTCTACCACCAGAAGACCGACGCCACCCCGGGCAATTGATTCGTAGTAGGCCTTGACCCTCTGATTCACACGGAGGTCGTCCTCATGCCACATGAGCATCCCCGCGCCAGTCTTAATGATCCGGTTTCTCGTCTTTACCGATCCGATACGACCCGGCTCCAGCAACTTTTCGAATCTCATCCTTGTGCTCCTGTGTTTTTTCCCTTTGAAAAGGGAAAAAGTAGATGTAATACAACCTCGTAACCCATCCTTATAGGGTTGTTTATGATTTGATCACGTATTTCAGAAGGACTTTTACGGAGAATAGTTCCGTTCGGAAAGATCTCCTTATGAGAGCAGAAGAAATCCTGTGTTCATAATCCTTTCCGCCCTCGTCTTTCTCACTTTGAATATTTCATCACTAATCGATTCGCCTCTTCATAGACTTTCCGGGCGGGTTTTCCTTTTTTCTCAAGTTCTTTTACCCAGATTTCTTGAATGGGTTTATTGACCTCCCGCCATTTCGCTGTTTCTTCAGTAGTAAGTTCATAGAAATTATTGTTCTTTTTCTTGGGGCCCGACATGTAAAGGGATAACCTTGTCAGTTCATCTTCCAGCATGGCCTCACTCGCCCATTGAATGTTATCCAAAAAGACTCGCTGAACCCCAGGAGGAAGGCTTTCAAATTTTGCACGATTCATGACATGGGTAACAGGGGTGAATCCTAAGCTGTCTCCCTGGAACAGGATATGGCATTTCAGGACTTCATAGAGTTTAAGGATATGGACCATATCGAATGCGACGGCGATGCCTTCAAAAAGCCCTCTGTCAAGGGATGTATACCAGTCACCGGGGTTCTGCCTCATGGGCACTGCGCCAATGGATACAAACATTTCCCTTGCATTACCTGAGGAGTGTATCTTCGTTCCCTTAAAATCAGCCGGTACCCGCGCCCCTACTTTATTGTGGTGCAGATACCTGGGTGTGGGGATGAACCGAAAGAGTTCAACAAAGGGGAATAATTCCGCTTTAAATTCCGGGACGCTCTCATTGAGATCCGACCACACGCGATTCAATTTTCTCGCATCCCATCCCATGAAGCCGAAGTCCAGAACTTCATGAAGAGGCGCGCGGTTAAGTTCATAGGTCAATACAGCAATCGTCATATCGACCAGTCCCTGATCGCAGGCTCTGACCTGCTCTGCCATTTTAAACAGGGATTCGGAATGATAATACGTAATATCGAGCTCATAGCCGATCTTTGCCAATTGAGCCTGTATTCTCGGAAAATACTGCTGCTTGACAAAAATGTTACCTCCCGCCATTGGTGGAATATGATCAGCCCAAGTCAACGGAATTTTCTTGAGTTCCGGTTTTGATTCCGCCTGGGCTGCTGTGAGTTGGAGAGATGTGATAACGAATATAACCGCCATTGCCGAGAAAAAAAATTTCTTCATAGTCTTTTCCTCCTTTTTGAGTTGATTTAAAAATTGCCCTGAACTTTCTCTGCCGCAGCACTCAACCCGGACAGGCGACCGGTTGTCCAGGCCATGCCATGGCTTAGCCCCGGGCACATGGTGGGATAGTCGACCGCATAGCGGTTGCCCACAGTATTGCCTGCTAAGTATATTCCTGGAATGACGTTCCCGGGTGCGTCCAGCATCTGCAATTTCGTGTTTGCATTAAGACCTCCGAGAACAACCAGGAACTCCTGCACTAATGGGCCTGCATAAAATGGGGGTTTTTCGATAGTCGTCAGCCTTGCGGGGGATTTGCCGAAATCCAGATCCTGACCTAACCGGGCCAATTCATTGTACCTGGCCACCGTAGCCTTGAACGTCTCGAAAGGGACTTTCATCTTTTGCGCCAGGTCTTCAAGCGTGTTCGCCTTCATCGCCAGATCTGTAAAACGCTTCCGCATAACTTCATTGACCCCATAGAATCGTCCCAGGCCCACACCCATCCGCGGCACTTCTTCTTCCCACTTGGCGTCGAATACCTGCCATACCTTTTTACCAGGTTGGCGGGCCAGTGAATTTGCGACACTCTGAACAGGCACATCTTCATTTTCATAACGCAATCCCATGATGTTGATCCGTAGAAACGGGTTGACACCTGCCGGACCCAGGGCCGCGTGGGCCATCGGTGCATGCGGACCCGGCTCCATCACTCCGCCTATCCACATGGCCATCAGATGTCCGTCTCCGACATTTAAGGGTTCCGGAGCTAATCTGAGATCTTCATTACGAACCATATAAATGTTGTTCAGGCGGGCAACTTCCGCCGCGACAGGGCAGTATTTCTGCATCATGGCTGGATTGCTGCCATAATCGCCGGTGCAGAGCACGACAGCTCGCCGGGCATTGAACTGCACATAGTAGCCGTTTTGATCACGGGCGAGGACACCGCTCACTCTGCCTTTCTCCTTTCTAATCAGGCGTATGGCCCGGGTCCGGTAGCGGATATCGACCCCCAGCTTCAGGGCATGGTTCTGCACGCAGCCTAAAGCCAGACTGTGGTCGAGCGTTTTATTCGTGCCGTTTGTATGCCAATGGCCGACCGGAAACTCCGGGTAATATTCGGTATTCGGGTTGAAGCCAGCCGGGTGCGGCCACTGGTACATGACCGTGTCAATCCCCGCAGCATCCGTCATATCCATCAGCCAGTCGATAACGGGCCCGCTGTGGTCGGCCCACAACCTGATCATTCTCTGATCGGGCTTATTCCCACCCCATTTCATCAATTCCCGGATGACTTCTTCTTTATCAACCCTGATCCCCAGCTTTTTCTGCAGCCGGGTATCGATAGCGGCAATGATCCCACCGCTCCACCGGTAGGTGACATGCTTATCGATCTGGATCACCTCGGCTTCTGCCTGCGCGGCTGATAAAGCAGCAGCCTTGCCAGCAGTTCCCGCGCCCACCACCAATACATCCGCTGTAATTGTTTCTTTAATTTCGTCTGCTGAAATCGGGGGAGGTTCTATTTCAAATGAATCCCTCATCTCTGCCATTGAATCGCTCCTTTTAAAAATGACACTTTTTTTGATTCATCAGTAACCCGGGCAAGAGGAGTAAACAAACATCTTACTTCGAGAGGGTTCTAAATTTACGCTACCCTTTCGTTAGAACTTCTTCAATAATCCGTCTGCAATGGTATTTTTCTGGATCTCTCTCGTTCCAGCGTAAAGCTCCGTTATTCTTGCGTCCCGGTAAAACCTTTCCACCTCATATTCCAGCATATAGCCGTAACCACCGTGAAGTTGGATGGCTTCGTCGGCAACCTCCATGGCCACACGGGCCGCATAGAACTTGGCAATGGACGTAAGATACGGTTTGTAGGCGCACCGATCAAAACTCCACGCTGCTTTGTAGACAATGAGTCTGGCAGTCTCAATTTTGGTCACCATTTCCGCTAGCTTATGTTGAGTAGCTTGGAACTCCTGCAGCCTTTTGCCGAATTGCTTGCGCTCCTTTACATAAGCGAGGGAACGATCGAAGGCGCCTTGGGCAATTCCAAGGGCCTGCGCTGCTACTTCCAGTCTCAGTTCCTCAAACAGGTGAAGCGATTGATAGAAACCCTTGTTTTCCTGACCGACAAGATCGGATTCGCTGACCCTGACATCGCTGAAGGAAAGTTCTCCGGTAGGCACCATTTTGTTTCCCATTTTTTCGCCCACGTCGGATGCCGTGAAACCGGGCTCGCCTCTCTGGACAATGAAGACCGATTGTCCCTCGTGTGAAGGAACCGCAGACGGGCTGGTCTGGCAGAGGACAACGAGGAAGTCGCAGATCGGTCCGTTGGTAATAAAGGTCTTGGAGCCGTTTATGACGAACTCATTTCCCTGCTTTACGGCCGTCGTGCTCAAGCTGGTAATATCGCTGCCATGGTCGGGCTCGGTAAAGGCGCCGCTACAGATTGCCTCACCTCTCGTGATGACGGAGAGGTACTTCCTTTTTTGCTCTTCGCTGCCATACCGCAATATCATCTCTGCTGAGGAGTCGGCACAACTGAGGGCAATACCCAAGCCCGAATCCTGCCGGCAAAGAGCTTCCGTAACAAGGGTGTTTTCCAAGACGCCATAACCCTGTCCCCCAAACTCCTTGGGATAATGGATACCGATGAAACCCAGCTGACAGGCCTTCTTTAGTATGCCATGGGGGAATCCGTGCGTCTTTTCATATTCGAGGGCAATTTCCTTGGTGAACTCGCCCTTGACAAATTCTTCCACAGCCTTTTGTATGGAGACCTGTTCTTCATTTAGATCAAAATCCATTTCCCGATTGACCCTCCCTACGGCATGAACGATAATTAATGCTTAAGACTGAGATGCTAAGGGACCAGCAGTCTAATTATCTTCGCCACGTTATCGACTTCTTCTATCTTCTCGATCATCCGTAAGGCCTTTTCCGCCCTATCCACCGGTACGGCCTTTGAGAAGGCCACGTTATTCCAGAATTTCTCTCTCTTTTCGGATGCTGTGAGGGGCGTGAAAGTGTCGCTCCCTTTTGGCATATCAACGTGCGCTTCATACTCCTTTCCCTGCCTCGTTCTTATTCTTACAACGGCGGCTAGGGGTTTGTCCGGGGGCACCGTCGAAGCCAGCCTGATCTTCTTTACCACGTCCATGATCAATGGATCCCGGATAAAGTCGTCCGTGAAGTGTTCCAGTCGTACACTTTTTCTCAGGAAGGCATTCGCCACAGTGTACTGAAGGCTGAAGGCGGCGTTGATTTGCGGCGCCTCTCCAATCCGGAAAGGCTGGCCTACTGCAAATTTTTCTGCCGTAGGGGTAACGGCCACGACAATCTCATCAAGATCCTCAGGGCTCATAGGGTGTGCGTTAATTAGCGCCAGGGTGCATTCGACGGCCGCATGGTTTGAGCGGCAGCAAGGATAAGGTTTGAATGTATCCCCCGCATAGAATCTCCGGCCCAGATCCTTTGCGAGAATATCGAGCTGGTACGTCTTGCAGTACAATGAAAAGTATCCGTGTTTCCCGGTGAGAGGGTCTTTGGCCCCAGTGAAGCCCTTATTCGCCAGGGCAGCGGAGAAAATGCCCGCCTGGGCCGCGAGGCCTTGAGGGAGCTTGAACGTGTGGGCGTAATCAAAGATGTTGAGGAATGTGCCGGCCATTTGATTGATGGCTATCCCAAAGGTATTGACCATCTGGCGCTCATTCAAACCCCAGAGTTTGCCTGCAACGGCAGCGGCGCCGAAAACATTGACCGTGCCTGTTGAGTCCCAGCCTGAATCGATGTTCAACTGGGATGCCGCAACGATTCGGGAGGCCAGATCGTCGCCGAGGATCATGGCAGTGAGAAGCTCTTTCCCGCTCGCACCCTTCAACTCCGCGACCGCAAGGGCTGCGGGTACGGTGGTGCCGCTGATGTGGGAAGGAGTGCTCTTGCCTTCAACAAGGGCGCCCGTCGGTTCGAAGTCATAAGACCTGGCAAAGACGCTGTTTACCATTGCCGCGTGATGGACAGGCAGCTTGCCCCCAAGCCCCAAGACCGTGCTCTCCCTCCTGCCACCCCATTCCCGCATGAGATCGACAAGCATCGAGCAACCCGGGCCCTCAACGCCCCCAACGGCGCACCCAACGACATCGATAACCCTGTTGCGGGCACTTTCCACCACAGACGCGTCGAAAGCGTCAAAACCAGTCTCTAAGATGTTTCTCGCCATTTCGGCGGTAATGCTCACGGCCTACCTCCCGCTTCTACCGGCTCGTGGGCCGGCCCACTCTACCCTAACTCCTTAAGCTTCTCCACAAACGCGGGCAGAACGGCCTTCCAATCGCCAACAACACCGAAGTGTGCCTGTTTGAAAATGGGCGCTGCCGCATCCTTGTTGATTGCGATGATTCTTTGGGACCTGGCGCAACCGGTCATGTGCTGACTGGCGCCGGAGATGCCGACAGCGATGTAGACCCTCGGGGCCACTATCGTACCGGTCAGACCGATCTGATGTGATGTCGGTATCCAGCCATTGTCCACCGCAACCCGTGAGCCCCCGACCGCTCCGTTAAGAAGCTTTCCCACCTTCTCCAACTCCTTGAAGCCCTCCGAACCTCCCATACCTCTTCCGCCCGAGACGATTATTTCTGCGTCCTCAAGTCTCACGCCTTTTGCCTCCTCAGTCAACCTGTCACGGACCTTCACTCGGGGTGAGATTGCGATCAAGCTTACGTCTACCGGGACTGTTTCCCCGTCTGCTGATCCTGTCCTCTCGGCGGGACTCATGGACTTAGGTCGCACTGTTGTTATTTGGGGAAAGCCTTCGCTCGTGAGCACCGCCATCGCGAGCCCGCCGTACACCGGCTTTGTTCGAAGAAGCGTCTTCGTCTTCTGCTCCACCTCCAGCGCGACGCAGTCGGTGGTAACAGCCCTGTTGAGCCTGAAACCCAGGCGGGGCCCCAGGTCCGCGCCTACATCCGTGTTTCCGAATAGGAGTATTCTCGGCCGCAGCTTCTCCACGGCCCAGGCTAAAAAAGCCACGTAGCAATCCCCCTCGTACCTGCCGAGGCGCGTGTCGTGGGTGACGTATACCTTATTCGCCCCGAAGGCGAGGGCTTCGCGGGCCCGTTCAGTAATACCATCGCCCACAAATAGGACGTGAAGTTCTTCACCGAGATTGTCCGCCAGCTTTTCTCCGCCACTCAGCAATTCCTTCGTGATCGAGGCGAGGCCCCCCTCAGTCAGCTCACCGTAGATCATCACGTGTCTATCATCAGTCATGCTCTTCTCCCGTTTGGTTTCTTAGAGGATCCTTTCCAACCTGAGTCTCACGGCGAGGTTCTGGGCTGCTTCCTGGATTGTTTCTCCCACTACCACCTCGCAGGTTGCTTCAAAGACAGGAAGATACAGGCTCGCTGTCCTGATCCGCCTCGCCAGCATGCCACACGCCTCAGGTTTGAGTCCAATGTCAGACGGCTGCCAGATAACCGGTTTTATCGAGTTCGATTTGGCGATGTTCTTTATGGAAGGATACCTGGCTTGTCCGAGCTCGTTGCTCACCGTGATAACAGTCGGGAGGGCGACCTCCACTGTTTCATAGCCGTTGTTAATGACACGCTCCACCGTGGCCGTATTGCCGGTAATGTCGATCTTTCGGGCCACAGTCACACACGGCAAGCCAAGAAACTCAGAAATGCCCATTCCCGTCTGACCGGCATTCGTGTCCGCGGCCTGCCTTCCGCACAGGATGAGGTCATATTCGCCGATTTTGCGGATGGCCGCAGCCAGGGCATGTGCAGTAGACCAACTGTCCCCTCCGACAAACGCCCCATCCTCAAGTAGAATAAGCTCATCAGCGCCCATGTGGAGCGGTTTCTTCACCACCACGCGGTCGAGATTATTCCCCAGGCTTAGAACGGTCACTTTCGCGCCAGTCTTGTCCTTGATCCGCAGGGCGGCCTCGACTGCCTGTTCATCAAAGGGATTGACGACCCTGAGCACCTTGGAAGAACTGACAAGTGCTTTGTTCTCCTGGTCCAGCCTGAAGGAATCGATGGTCGCCTCGGGATCGGGTATCTCTTTTATGCAGACAATGATGTTCATTTTGCTCTCCAAAAAAACGGTCCTGATTAAATCCCTTCCCCTCGCTACGACTCGTATAGAGCGTCGGTCGCGGGAGGGGTTGGCGTGAAACCCTTCGCCATGATATTGGCTGCCTTTACCAGACTTAGAAAGCCTGTGGAACCACCATGCATAATGCTAAGGTGGACCCTGACCCAGTGTTCAAAGGTGAGCTCCTTTTGGGGAGCCATACCACCGTAAATCTCAAGGCCTGCTTCGATTAGCCGCATCAGGACCCTCTTGACATACCAGTTGATGTAGTACCAGCCAAGGACATCCCTCATCTGACCCTGCCCCAGCTTTTGCCATTCCCAGGCGTCCTGGTATAGGAAAAGTCTGGAGTGGCGGATCATACAATCCGTTTCCGCCAAGAGCATTCCGACATTCGAGTGCTGAATAATCGGCTTGCCTCCCTGAATCCGGTTCATAGCGTATTCTTTCATGTCTGCCCAGGTCCTCTCAGCCCAGCCGATGACGGCGAATATATGGAGCGACTTGCCTGCGAGCCGGGATTTCATGACCTCAAAGGCACCGTTGACCGGACTCACTCTGTATCTGTCGTGAATCCGGTAGTTGTCAAAATGCATCTGAACGTTCGATACGAGCTCGTTTCCCATCATATCGTTAACACGGGCTATCGACCAGCCAGGCTTTCTTGTGTCGATCATGAACTGGGTGACCGACTTGGAAAGGGGGCCTTTCGGCTCGGTCCTCACGATGATAGTGAGGTAGTTGGAGACGCCGCCGCCGGTGCAGAACATCTTGTCACCGTTGAAAATCCATTCGTCGCCTTCCCTCTTTGTAAAGTACTGTCCTGCAACTCCGGGCTCGTCGTAGGGCAAAAGGAAGTCGCTTCCACTGTTCGGCTCTGTGATGGAGGCGCCCATCATGGTCTTTCTATCATTCATGAAGTCGCCCAAGACCTCTTCAGCAATCTCCTTGGATGTATAGGCAAAAGCCGCCATCTGCTTCCAGGCTATGGTAAAGAGTCTTCCGAGCTGGCCACCGCAGTAGCCGGCCACCTCGGCCATCACACCCAGCCCAATGTGGTCTTCTCCATAACCGCCCCCGCCGAATTCGGCAGGGGCGGCGATCTGGCGCAACCCCGCGTCGTGGGCCTTGCTCACTAGGTCCCAGGGCATGCGGGCCCGAAGGTCTGCGCTTGTAACATTCGGGGGAATCGTTTGATCTGCAATCTCGTTCAGTTTTTTAAGATCCACCTCACGGTCACAGAACTCCTTCATGAGCATGGCGAGACTCTTGTGTTCCTCGGTCAGGTAAGGCAAGTTTAGATCAATCATCGCAGCCTCCTCAATTTTTGTTTGTTTCTATTATGAGCAAAAATGTCATATTGCAGTTTCCCCTATGAGATGCCACCATCAACCACAAAGACCTGACCAGTGGCATAGCTTGCCGCATCAGAGGCGAGATAGACGACGATCCCCTTCATTTCATCGGCGGTGGCGGGGCGTCCGAGGGCCATTTTGCTGATCCTGTCCTGAAGCTTCTCTGCGGCGTTTGGAGGGGCTGTCTTTTTCCTTTCGACGCCAAAGGCGGTACCGGCAACCATCCCAGGAGCTATAGCGTTACAGCGGATGCCGTCCCTTCCATACTCACCGGCGGTCTTACGGGAGAAGGCAATGATCCCCGCCTTGGCCGAATCGTAGACAGAGCCCATCATGTCGGGGTCACCAGGGAGGATGGCGCCGACGGAGGCGGTATTAATGATGCTCCCCCTTTTCTGTTTAAGCATGACCGGTATCTCTGCCTTAGTGCAGAGGAAGACCCCTTTGAAGTTGACTGTCATGATCTGGTCCCATAGTTCCTCAGGTGTTTCGTGGATCTTGTACCTTCCCATGATGGCGCCCGCATTGTTGACGGCGATGTCGAGCCTGCCGAAGGTCGTCACCGTCTGCTGTACCATATTCCCGACTTCCTGAGCGTTGGAGACATCAACCTTGATCGCTATTGTATGGTGGCCGTAACGGGATATGATCTTTGCTGTCTCCTTGGCCGTGTCCTCATTGATATCCGCAACCGCCACATCGGCACCGAACTCCGCCAATCCCTCGCAGATGCTCCTGCCTATACCGAAACCACCTCCCGTTACAAGCGCTACTCTACTCGTAAGATCGAACATGTTTTTCATTTGTTTCAATCTCCTTTAGAATTATTTAAGAAAACTTCTCTATGTCCATGATCGCGTTATTTCGCCATCCCCTTCGGCGGGTAAAGGGCAAGCTGCGGAAATAGTATCAGGAGAATCAGCAATATGATGATGGCTCCTACAAATGGCCATACCCCTCTGAAGATGGTCTGTATGGGGACACGCGGACCCCTACTTACTCGCCCTCTACAGCACCTTTGCCGCTTTGATAAGGTTTAACGCACCGGTTGACCCTCCATGGAGGAAACTCTGATGGGTACGAACAAATTGCTCAAATCCCAGTTCTTTCGTCGGAGCTACTCCGCCATACACTTCCATGCCTATCTCGATAAGGCGAAGAGCGTTCGCTTTGTGTAGGTAATTGATGTACCAAAAACCCATCGGATCGACAAGGGTACCGGGCTTTTCCTGGTCGCAGTCCCATGCAAACTTGTAATGCATGAGCCTTTCAGCTCTCAGGCGAACATCTGCTTCTGCAACCAGTTGCCCGATGTTGGGGTGCTGGATGATCGGTTTTCCTCCCTGGATTCTCGTCTTCGCGTAGTTCCTTATCTCTTCCCATACCCGTTGGCATTCCCCGAGTGATGCAGAAAAATGAAGCGTCTTGGCTGCGAGCCCTGAGCGCAGGTTGGCGTAGGAGCCGTTCACCTCGGTGATCATCATGCTCTTGTGGACCCTTACATTCTCAAACCGCATCTGTACGTTTGCGACAATTTCATTGCCCATCATGTCGTTAACCCGGGAAATTGACCAGCCGGGGGTCCTGGTATCGACGAGAAACTGGGTCATTGATTTGGAAGTGGCTGCCTTGGGGTCAGTTCTGACCGTTGCGGTAATATAGTCAGCTACTCCCCCGCCGGTGCAAAACATCTTATCACCGTTGATCACCCAGTAGTCCCCATCCTGTACAGCAATCGTCTTTCCCACAGCTCCAGGCTCATCATAGGGCATCATCATGTCTGACCCGTGATCGGGTTCCGAATGGGATGCGGCTGTCATGGTTCTTCTGTTGTTCATGAAATTAGTGAAGAAAACATCCTGTACCGTCTTAGGGGCGTTATACAGCCGGACACAGTGGTTCCAGGGAAGGGTAAATATACGACCCAAGTAATAACCACCATAATAACCTGCGGATTCAGCGAGAACCGTCAGTGTCAGCCAACCTCCTGTATGGCAGTACCCTCCTCCCCCGTAATTCTGCGGAACTGCCAGCTGGCGCAGGCCCGCATCGTGTGCCTTGCTGATCACGTCCCAGGGCATACGTGCCATAAGATCTTCTTTCGCGGCGTTGGATGAGATGGGCGTATCCGCCAGCTTGCACATCGCCTTCCTGTCGACTTCTCGCAGACAGAACTCTTTCATGAGTCCTGTTAGCGCTCTTTGTTCCTCACTTAGTTTGAAATCCATTTCCGCCTCCTATGTGCCTGTAGGGTCTTCCGATGCTGATGATTAGTTTGCAATGGAAGTGCCAGATTGAGAAGCATGGACGTCATAGGTCCCTTCACAACTGCCCGGTTCATGAAAAACACCCGCTCACCTTACGTGCCCGGTGTTGTCTGTAGCAGGCCTACCTCTCTATCATCCCGTCATGTATTAGCTTAGACTGGATTGGAGGCGAGAAAACAGTGAGGGTGTACCTTATCTCTTTTCCTCACATAGTCTCGTCTCTACGTGATGTGGAGGTATTTATTTTTTTGATATGCTCCTGGAGACAAAAGCAGATATAACGATATGTTGTGTTTATAACGACATATCGTTATTAAATAGGTTTTTTCCATTGACACATGAATAATTTGTTGTTAAGATTTCGCTGTCTTCCTATGCAAAAAGAAAATTTCCAAGATTTCCATTCCTTCCGTTCTCTAGCCAAAGATCCAGGCGGCTTGATGTCTGTGGCTGGCATTTTCGAGGGGGAGTTCTCCATAGACTGGCTTGAAGAGCTGACAGGCTTGAAGGCCTCAACGATTCTTTCCGTAGTCGAAAAAGGAGTCGAGCAGGGAGTCCTCCTCAAGAAAGATCCCGGCATTTACATATTCTCAAATAGCCAACAGCGGGGCGAGTTTCTCTCCAAGTTACCTCTGGATGAAAGAGAACAGTATCACCACAACATGGCGGCTATTCTTATAAGAGAACTTCCCGACAATGATACTAAAGCCCTTGAGCTTGCCAGACACCTTCTCCGTGTATCTAATAATAGTGAAGGGTGCCGGTGGCTCCTGAGGGCGGGTGAGGTTTGCGTCAATACCTCCACCGAAATGGCCATCGAGTGCTTTGCCAAAGTCGTTGGCGACCTTAAGGGCAAGCAAGGAGAAGTCGAAGACTATCTCTTTGTCAAAGCCATCCTGGAGTACTCGAATACCGCTACATTGAGAAGCAATACCCTGAAGACTCTTTCTCTTCTCCTTGAGGCGAAGATCAGGGCCAGGAGATTGGGTAGGAAATCCCTTAGCCTTCTGATTGAGATGTACATAGCCAAGCATGAGTGGATCAGATCCCACGATAAAAAGGCTTTGAAAAGGTTTGAACTAGCACTAGCAACGGTCGAGAACTCGGGCGACCCCGATCTTATCGGAGCAACGACAGACTTGAAGATTTACTTCCTTTTCTGGCAGGGCCGCTTTCGAGACGTGATCGAAACCTACGAGAAATCGTTACCCGATGTAGAGAGCTACCCTTCAGGCGCCTTTCCCATCAGTGCAGCAATCACGGTAGCCCGCTCCTATGCAATGACCGGGCAGCTTGCCCAGGGACTCGGAATGTTGCACACCATCTATGATCGCTGTGTCGAAAAGGGTGATCTGTACCTCGCCTCATACGCGGGATCAGCCATAGCCATTTTGATGCTGGTTGTCAGTCACATAAATGATGCTTTTCGATATTTCCGGTCTTCGCTTAAAGAGGCTAGGAAAAGTCAGAACCACCACGTGAAGCTCGTAATCACCTTCATGCTCGCCCTTGCCCATCACCGAAAAGGGGAGAATAATAAGTCTCTTCGGTACTTACGTCAGTTCCTGAAGGATATTCGTGAGTCTCATGTGAGTGCGCAACTCTATCCCTATCTCATGGAAATATGCTGGGCCATGGAGACAGGGAGCTTTCCCCGTATACAGGGTCTTTCACTTGAGCATGAGATCCAGGAGATGCTCAGGATAAAAAATATTCTGATCAGAGGTATTGCCTATCGCTACCAAGCCCTCCTCGGAAAAACAAAGGGCTGGTCGAATCAACGAGTCATCCGCTCTCTCAACCTTTCTGCCAAACTCCTTGAGGAATCCGGTCATCAGATCGAGTACGCGAAAGCGCAGCTGGAACTTGCCCGTTATCACCTTTCATTGAGAGAAGTGAAGAAGGTGAGAAGGCTCATGCGGACGGCCTCTGAGATCCTTTCCCCGGCCAATACGGAGCTGATTCCCGACGACCTCAGGGCTTTTGTTTTCACGCCAAACCGCGAGCGATCTGTGCTCAACGAAATCCTGGATCTCAGGGCGGAAATGGTATCTGCTGCACAGGATAAAAACCAACTTCTTCAGCAGATTGTCGTTACAATCAACCGTCTCATAGGAGCCGAGAGAGGAGCAATCCTCCTTGTGGACGATGAGGCTGCGCCGCCAAAGCTGCTGCTCAGGTCGTCAAAGAATCTCACTCTGGAGCAGGTCTACCATCCAAACTTCGCCTCCTCCAGGAAGATGATAGATAAAGTGGTCTTTTCCGGAAAGGGTTGTGTTTTCGAGTTAGATTCTTCTGAGGGGACTGCGGCATCCAAAGAGATCGTTCGCTCTGGCATCTGCGTCCCATTGTTCTTTGGAGGCAGAGCTATCGGCGTTCTATATCACGACAATCGGCTTCTCGGTAACGTCTTTACGGAATCCGATTTAAGACTTCTGGACTACTTTGCGGCCCTTGTAGTCCTTGACTTGGGCTGGTCCAGGGCCCGCCAGGAAATTCAATTGCTGAAGGAAAGAAGTAGGGCAGAAGCGACTACGACTGAGAAAGAGTATGATCAAACGATTCATTCCGATGGTATTATCGGGGCGAGCCCGGCGATAC
>Ga0214473_10000194_pt1 | contig 85546 bp, 90 predicted proteins | sample RVTome_7_FD_203509 | JGI IMG/M metagenome (GOLD analysis project Ga0214473, IMG submission 203509) | Soil microbial communities from uranium-contaminated site in the Upper Colorado River Basin, Wyoming, United States - RVT98D197 | ecosystem: Environmental > Terrestrial > Soil > Contaminated >... | reverse complement strand
CTCGCAAAAGCATTGTTTCCTGCCCTGCAACTCTCTCTGAACAGGTTATGATTTTAGCTAATTCACACGGAGGATATCAAGGCCTCAACTTTTGATTGCCTTCCCTCCATTTTCACTGTAAGATTAATAGCGATGAAATTGGACCGCTTCATAAAAAAGAAGGATCTGGTCGAATTGACCAGCCGTCTCATTCAGATTCCCACAGAGAACCCTCCGGGAAATGAGAAGAAGGCCTTTACCTTCTTAAAACCCATTCTATCCAAGATGGGATTTGAAGTCAGAACTTATATCTCTCCGAAGGGAAGATCGAATATCATTGCCGAAAGAAGATGGGGAAAGAGAGGCCGAAGGCTCATCTTCAATGGCCATTTAGATGTGGTCCCGGCCGGCGATGCCCTGCGATGGAAGTATCCTCCGTTTCAGGGAAAACTTGTAAAGGGAAGGATTTATGGCCGCGGGGCATCGGATATGAAGGGAGGAGTCGCTTCTTTCATCCATGCAATCTCCATGATCGACCGTTCGAAAGTCCGGTTTGACCGGGGAAACCTCATTCTCCATCTTGTCTCCGATGAAGAATCCCATGGCCATCAGGGCATGGGTTTTCTCGCCCAAAAGGGACTGATCAAAGGGGATGCCGTCATTGTGGGAGAACCGACAGGCCTCGATCTGGTCATTGCCCAGAAAGGAGCTCTCTGGCTGAGGATCACTTCCTTTGGAAAATCGGCCCACGGTTCAAGGCCCGAGCAGGGCATCAACGCCATCGAAATGATGATGCATCTGATTGACCGTCTGAACGCTATCCCGTTGGTCAAAGAACATTCTTTGCTCGGAAAACCGACAATCAATATCGGAAAGATTCAGGGTGGGACAAAGATTAATGTTGTGCCGGACCGATGCGAGATTGAGGTGGACCGGAGATTGCTGCCCGATGAGAAAAAGGAGGAGGTTTTAAGTGAAATAAAGGAGGCCACCGAATCCGTTCAGGCACGGGATCCCCTTTTCAAATATCAGATCGAAGAGATCGATGATGCAGAACCCTCAGAAATTAACCCTGATGAAGAGATCGTCCGGATCGGCCTCGAAGCGGGCAGGGAGGTGAGGGGAGAAAGGCCAAACGTCAGAGGGTTTTCCGGATTCACAGACGCTCGTTTCTATATCAATCAATTTCGCATCCCGACACTCATCTTCGGTCCCGGAGGAACGGATCAATCCCACACCACGGATGAATCCGTGGAGGTGGAGGCTCTGGTGCAGGCTACTCGAATCTATGGGTTGATTGTTCTTAATTATTTGTCTACGGAGGTAGCCAAAAACAATGAAAATGGTCTTTGGGTTAAGGCAACGAAGCCAGTTTCGTCTACGGTTAAAGGGTTACGGCTAAAAGATTTAAAGACCAACAACATAACCCATTAACGAAACGGGCATCCTTACCCTTACCTTTTAACCATATACTTTCATTTTCACGTGTCACAAGATGGAGGAACCAATGTCGATGAGACCATTTCCGATGAACCTTAACTTTAAGACGGGGGAGCTTACTCCCAATGACCGGACCAACATCCGCAAGTTGAGCGATATGAAGGGAATGTTTCTCGACAGCGAAGCCGAACGCCGGATTCTCGAAAAGGAGGATCCCCTTATCTATTCCTTCAGCGAGAAGATATTACCTGAAGAAAATGGCCATCTCCAGCTTGCCACGACCACGATCCATCCGGGAAAGGTCGGCGATGAATATCATATGACCAAGGGCCATTACCACAAACGGCCTGATACTTCGGAGGTCTATTTAGGTGTGGAGGGTGAGGGATGCCTCTTGACGCAGACCGTGGAGGGGGATTTCGAATCCATCACCATCCGGCCCGGGACCGTTGCCTATATCCCGCCCTACTGGGGACATCGAATGGTCAATGTAGGAATGAAACCCTTTATCTTCTTTGCCGTCTATCCTGGAGATGCCGGTCATAATTACGGAGATATTGAAAGGACAGGGTTTGTCAAAGCCCTTGTCGAAAGAGATGGAAAACCCTTTCTCATCGACAACCCCAGATGGAAAAGAAGATGAAACTCGATCTCGAAAAAATCTTAAAGGAATTGAAACCCTACAGGGAAAGGAAGGCAGTGGTCGATTCGGAACGGGCTGCTATCCTCGTCATCGATCTACAGAACTATTTTAAACAGATTGCCCAGCCTGTCCTTGGAAATATCTTAAAAGTGATCCAGTCCTGTCGGAAAACGAATGTCCCTATCATCTTCACCCAGCACGGTCATACTGATCCCCCCTCAGATGGGGGAGCATTGGAGAAGTGGTGGGGAGAGTTGATCATTGCCGGTTCAGAGGACTGGAAATTCATTCCTGGGATGACAGTCGATCCAGGGGATATCGTTCTTCCAAAAAAACGCTATAGCGCCTTTTTTGAGACCGATCTGGATGAGAGACTTCGATCAAGAGGGATTAAAGATTTGATCATCTCAGGCGTGATGACGAACCTCTGCTGTGAAACCACGGCCCGCGATGCCTTTATGAGGGATTACCGGGTCTTTATTCTCATCGATGGGACCGCTACCCGCAAGAGCGAACTCCATCTCGCCACCCTGAAAAACCTTGGCTTTGGGTTTGCCTACCTCCTCACCTGCGACGAATTGATCCAGATGTTAAAGATAAACGCAGGCTAAAGCCTGCGACTACTTACTTCCCAACCTTCCTCAACACCTCCTCCAGAATGGTGAGGGCAGTGTCAGCCTCTTTCTTGGTTATGATGAGAGGCGGGATGAGTCGGATTGTATTCTCACCGCAACCCAGAATGAGGAGCCCTTTCTCAAAGCATCTCTGAATAACAGCATTTCTCTCCTCAATTGCTTTCTTTTTTGTCTCTCGATCTTTAATCAATTCTATCCCGATCATCAAACCCTTACCCCTCACATCGCCGATCATTTCGAACTCTTTCTGAAACTCTTTCAATCTTCCGAGGATGTATTCGCCCACCCGTGCCGAATTCTCAACCAGTTCCTCTTCTAAAAGTTCGATCGTGGTCAGGGCGGCCTGGCAGCTGATGGGGTTCCCGCCGAAGGTGCTTGCATGAGACCCGGGAACCCAGTCCATCACCTCGGTCTGAGAGACCGTAGCTCCCAAAGGCATGCCTGATGCGATGCCTTTGGCTAAGGCGATGATATCGGGGACGATACCCCAGTGCTCCATCGCCATCATCCTACCTGTCCTCCCCATTCCGGTTTGAACCTCATCGGCGACGAAGAGAATTCCAAACTCTTTTGCCAATTCATAAAGTTTCTGATGAAATTCCAGCGGAGGAACGATATAGCCACCCTCTCCCTGAATCGGTTCAACGAAGATCGCGGCCACCTCTTCCGGAGGGATGCTCCGTTTGAAGAGGTCCTCACGGATCCACTCCACACAGGCCACTTCGCATTCCGGATATTCTAAATGAAATGGACAGCGGTAGCAGTAAGCATAAGGGATATGGGTGATTCCGGGAACAAGAGGAGAGAAGCCTCTCTCATGAATCACCTTGCTTGCTGTTAAAGAGAGGGCGCCCATGGTGCGTCCATGGAAGGCTCCGAGAAAGGCAAGGACTCTGGGCCGTTTGGTATGATACCGCGCCAGTTTCAGAGCAGCCTCAATGGCCTCTGCGCCGGAGTTTCCGAAGAAAACCCTCTTCTCCGTCGGCCCCGGTGTGATGGCACCTAATTTCTGGGCAAGTGTGGACTGGACATCATAATAAAAGTCTGTGCCGGACATATGAATGAACTGTTCGGCTTGGGCTTTGATGGCTTTCACCACTCTGGGATGGCAATGCCCCGTGTTACAGACAGCGATCCCCGAGGTGAAATCGAGGAATCGATTCGAATCGACATCCTCCACCACGGCTCCTCTTGCTCGCTTCACCACAAGGGGATAGACCCGCGTATAGGATTGAGAGATAAACCTCTGGTCCTTTTCCAGAACTTTCCTTGCCTCTGGTCCGGGAAGTTCTGTAAGGATGGAAGGGATTCTATCTTCTAAAGAGTCTTTTAAAGAACCCTTTTTCTGAGAAGAGCCTCGCTTTTTTGCCATCGCCTCTCTCCCTCCTTCCGAAACAGCTCTTCTGCCCTTTTTTTCTCAATTATAAGGGATTCTTGAAGTTTAGAAAAGGGAATTTTTGGAAAGGGAAAATTACCCTAATTATTGGATAAAAGGTAGGCCAGATTGTCCAGGATGGTGGTGAAAAAGACATCCTTCGCCACAAATCCTTCGGGTACGACAATCTGTGTTGGCGCAAAGTTAAGAATACCTCTTATCTCTGCTTCCACCAGCATGTTGGCTGCATTCTGTGCCTCCGAGGGAGGGGTTGTGATGAGACCAATCTCGATCCTTCTCTCCCTGGCCACCTCTTTGATCCGGCTGATATGAAGGACTTCGACCGGTTTCCCTAACTTTTCAGAGACCCTTCCGATCACCTTCGGAGGATCGATATCGAAGGCCGCAACAATCTTATAATTCTGCTTAAGAAAATCTTTATAAGATAATAAAGCGGAGCCTAAATTCCCGATGCCTATGACCGCCATTCTCCATTCCTTGTTCGATCCCAGAATCTTCTTAATATCGTTTAGCAGGTCTTTCGCATAATAACCTACGCCACGAATGCCAAACTCACCGAAATAGGCCAGGTCTTTTCTCACCTGGGCGGCATTTACCATGCATCGGGTGGCCAATTGGGCGGAAGAGATAACCTCCTCGCCAGTGTGTTCCATTTCTTCGAGACATCTCGAATATCTCGACAATCTCCTGATCGTTGCTTCTGGTATTTTTTGATATTTCAATTTTGTGACTCCTTTCACAAAATATATGTGAAGAATTTATTAAATTCTTAAACCTTTGTCAAGTCTTTCGTTTAGGGAGATTGCATGTAAAAAAAGCCGGCCTTTTACTCAATGAAGGTATAGGACCGGCCTTGTAACCCATTAAATTTAATATATATTTACAACCTTATCCCTTTCACCCCGTTAGAAATAATGGCCCGATGCTCTGCGGCGGGGTTAGATTTTAGAATAATTCCGGTGGGGTTTAATGCCCCGCCCGTCGAGAGCCTCTGGGTCGAACGACTGGAATTTCTAACGGGGTTCACTTCTTTTTGGCTAACTGTTTGCTCGCCTCATCGAGGCGATTATTGGCAAACTTTAATAGCTCCTCCATATACTCAAGATTGTGAACCCCATTGCCTTTTATTACCAGATTATAATTGAACTCTGCCTCTCCAAAGGGTTTTCGATAGACAAAGGTATGGCCGCCACGGATTTCAATCCTTCTGATCTCTTCCCTAACCTTTTCGATCTTCGGAGCCAATTTCGTTAATAATTCCTCGGAACTTTTTTTCCATCGAGTGAGCATCTCTCCATAACTTTGGTCATGACACTCAATACACCGTTTCTTGACGCTGTCGAGGGTATCCTTCTTCTTGGCAGGCACCCCTCGATGACAGTCTATACATTCGACCACATCCGCCTTATTGCTCGGTCTCTCCTTAACACCAATGCCCCCTTTTCCCTGAATCAGTCTTTTGACCGAGATATGGCAGTCCTCGCATTTGACCCTCTTGATCTCTTTGCCGTGATGGCAATCTTTGCAACTCTTATAAAAGGTCTTCCCGTGGTTGTCACGGGGTGAGTGGCAATCCATGCATTTCAGCTTTTTTCTGGACACATGGGTTTCATGGGAGAATTTGATGTCGTTGAAAGGAACGGCCCGTTTTTCGATCCCGATATGGCAGAGGGTCGTACAGGTCATCTCTGTCTTAAATTCCCCTAGCTTATACCCTTTATTAAGGACGGCCAAGACCTGTTCGGTTTTATTGTTGGCCACGTTGAGAAGTTTAAAGGCATATTCGATATTATGGGCTCCTTTGCCGAGGAGGACAAAGCTGTAATTCTGGCGCGCTTCGTTGAGCAGGTTCTGTGCCTTTTTAAAACCTGAAGAACCTCCTTGGTGTTTTTCAAATTCATTTAGCATCTTCTGAACATTGAAGATCCGCTGATTGGTCTCCTCCTCCGCTTTCGAAAGGAGGGTTTTCCATTGCCGTAAAGTATCATCGAATCCCTCTCCATGGCAGTCCACACAAGCCTTACCCATCGCCTTATCAATATATTTTGTGGTATGGAGCGCAGCCTGGCTTTCTTCACTCCTTCGATGGCAGGCGATACAGTCCACATTTGTCATAAACATAAGGCTGGGGGAGTCCGGAACACCGATTCCTCCGGTGCCACGGTACAATTCCCTCGGTCCCAGGTGGATCTCGTTGCTGTGGCACTTATCACAATTGGATGGAACATGGGTGATAGTTGGAATGGTCCCAATCTCATGTCGAAGGGGAGTGTGGCAACTCGAACATTCGATTTTATGATCGGTAACATGTTTCTTATGTGTGAATTGGGAGGAATATTTTGTACTCAATATGAGCGGCTCGTTATGGCATTCAACACACTTTCCTTCAGGAACATGGCCGTTTCCTTGAACAACACTGAGATGGCATTTCTCACAGGCCACCCCTCTCTCAATATATTTTCGATGATTGAAGTTCCAACCATTAATTTTAATATCTCCCTTTGGTGCGAAATGGCAAGAGGTGCAACTCCCTACAGCACACGAAAGACACTCCCCCTCCCCTTTGGGACCAGCCTTGTAGTAATGGCAGATGAAACAGTTTGTCTCATGAACGGTAAGGTGCACTCCTTGAACGAGCTGGGCGTGACAGGAGGTGCATCGAAGTTGCATTTCCCTTCTCAATTCACCCAGATGTTTTTTGTGCGAGAAGGCTACATTCTTGTAGACCATATCCTTCTGGAGATCCTCAATCTTATGGCATCCCTTTTGGAGGCAACTTGCATCACTGATCTGTGCGTGAGGCGTGCTCGGCCTTTTCCCGGAAATAAAATAGGCCAGTGAGACCTGGCCATCTACCCATTTACCTTTCAAATGGTTTAGAAAACCGGGTTCGTAGTGGCATTTTGTACATGCCACACGCTTATGGCTGGAGGTTCTCCATGATTCCATATAGACATTCATCTGGTGACAGAGGCCGCAGAAGGTGGAGGACTCCGTAAATCTGAGAAGGGCCACAGAGAGGATAACAAAAACGATGCTACAAAAAACAAGGAGAACTTTTATTGCCTTGAGGTGAGTTTTTGTTCCCCTCCTTGCCGCATGAATCATATCGAGCCATAAGGCTTTGACTAAATAATAAAGATTTATCAATGTCTCCATAGAATTCGATTACTCCGAAATTTTTAATTAACATTTTTTATAAACTATTTCAATGGACGAAAATTCTGTTGAAGGGTAGTAGGGGTCGTGGGAAAGTAGTTACTTTTTAGGGGCAAACTGCCTGATCGCTTCATCCAGTCGATGATTGGCAAACTCTAATAACTCTTCTGTATACTCCAGGTTGTGAACACCATTTCCCTTCTTTGCTAAATTATAATTGAACTCTGCCTCCCCATACAATTTCCGATAAACGAAAGTATGGCCTCCACGGATTTCAATCCTTCTGATCTCTTCCCTAACCTTTTCGATCTTCGGAGCCACTTTCTTCAACAGCCCTGCGGTGGTTGCCTTCCATCGACCTGCCATTTCTCCATAGCTTTGATCATGGCATTCGATGCACCGCTTCTTAATCGCATCGAATGTATCCTTCTTTTTGGCAACCACACCCCGGTGGCAATCAATGCACTCGACCACATCTAACTTACTGCTTGGCCTCTCCTTAACACCGATTCCCCCTTTGCCCTGAACCAATCTCTTAACCGAGATATGGCAGTCTTCACATTTGACCCCCTTGACCTCTTTGCCATGATGGCAGTCCGCACAATTCTTCTGGAATGTTTTTCCGTGATTTTCACGGGGAGAGTGGCAGTCCGAACACTTCAGGCCATTGCCAGCGACATGAGTCTCATGAGAGAATTTAATGTCGTTGAAGGGGACCGTTCTTTTCTCCATCCCCACATGGCATAATGTCGTACACGTGATCTCCGTCTTAAACTCTCTTGGCTTATACCCTTTATTAAGGACGGCCAGGACCTGTTCGGTCTTATTGTTGGCCACGTTGAGAAGTTTAAAGGCATATTCGATATTATGGACTCCTTTGCCGAGGAGGACAAAGCTGTAATTCTGGCGCGCTTCATTGAGCAGGTTCTGGGCCTTTTTGAACCCTGCGGTTCCTCCCCTTGTCTTTTCAACCTCATATAGGATTTTCTGAACATTGAAGATCCGCTGATTGGTTTCATTCTCTATTTTGGAAAGAAGGACCTTCCAGTGTTTTAAAGTCTCATCATACCCCTCACCATGGCAGTCCACACAGGCCTCTCCGATCGCCTTTTCCGCATATTTTGTGGTATGAAGGGCAGCCTGGCTCTCCTCTCCTTTCCGATGGCAGGCGATACAGTCCACATTTGTCGTAAACATAAGGCTGGGGGAGTCCGGAACACCAATCCCTCCGGTGCCACGGTACAATTCCCTCGGTCCCAAATGAATCTCCTTGGTGTGGCACTTATCACATACGGTGGGAGAGTGCACAAAGGTGAGGATCGGCCCGATTTCATGGCGAATTTGAGTGTGGCAATCTGTACATTCGATCTTATGGTCGGTGACATGTTTTTTGTGCATGAATGGGGAGGTATATTTGGTATTCAGTATTTGAGGTTCTTTATGGCACTGGAGACATTTCCCCTCAGGGATATGGCCATCTCCTCGAATGACATTGATATGACACTTTTCACAGGCCACCCCTCTCGCAATATACTTCCGGTGATTGAAGCTCCAGCCTTTGACCTTGATATCCCCTTTCGGTTCAATATGGCAGGAGGTGCAACCTCCAACGGCACAGGATATGCACTCATCTTCCCCTTTTGGCCCGGCTCGATAAAAATGACAGATGAAACAGTTTGTTTCATGAACCGTTAAATGTAATCCCTGGACGAGCTGAGCATGACAGCTTGTGCATCGAAGTGTCATCCCCCTTCTCAATTCACCCAGATGCTTTCCATGGGGAAAATTGACATTTTTAAATATCATATCCCCTTTCAGATCCTCTCTCTTATGACATCCTTCCTGAAGACAGTTTCCATCATCCACCTCATAATGGAGCTTCTTAAACCCTTTTCCCACCATGAAATAGGTTAAGGCGAGCTGAAAATCCCCCATTTTTCCTTTGAGGTGATTGAGAAGGCCTGGGCTTCGGTGGCAATTGAGGCAGGAGACCTTGTTATGGGAGGATGTCTTCCACGAATCAACATATTCCTTCATATTGTGGCAGAGGCCACAAAATGAAGGACTCTCAGAATATTGAAAAACTCCCGCAAATAAGAGGAGGAGGAGAAGAAGAAGAGAAAGAAGGCCATAGATAACCTTCTTTCTCTTTCCAGAAAAAAAATGAATAACCTTAAACCCTATCTCAAAGAGTGGATTCATGTCAATCTCTCTTTAAGATTATGATGAAGATTTCATCGGAATCATCGTATGGCATTTCATACAGGCATCAGGGCCTCCTGCAATTGCCCCCTCGTGGCACTCCATACATGTTAGCCTGCGGGGTCGGTTTGTTCCGGCCTCTAATTTTTCATGGGCAATATTTCTATGACAATCAATGCACATGAGTTTTGATTCTTCGATATGGAGCTTGTGGGCAATCTTCATGTGATGGGCTTCTTCCATCTCGCTCGCAGTAATCGGTTTATGACAGCCCAGGCAATTGTTGTTGACTCGTTCATCTGCATAAAAGAGGCGGGGGAAAAGCTGACCCTGTTTTGCGTGACAATCGACACACGAGACCTTCTCCGGATGAATCTGAGAGGCTGACCACATGGGAATGCTGCTCTGCCTCGCGTGGCAGGAAAGGCATATCACAGGATAGGTGGTCAACACATGTCCTATCCAAATCACTAACACCACTCCGATTAAAGTGAAGAGTGGACCCACACCAAAAATCACCCACTTTGATCCCAATAGGGCCTTCATCTTTTTAATGGTGATCAAAGACATCCATCCTTTTATTCTGTTCAGCCCTTTCATGGATTCCTTCCTTTAGGCCTTTGAAATCGTCACCAGCGTATCGTTCCAGGCCTCTCCCCCCCCGATCGGGTCCGAAGTGCCAAAGATGATCGAATTGGGAGAGATGCCGTGACCCTCCTTTTCCCACCAGACCAGTTTCGTGTTGGGGTCTCTGCTTTTGAAATTCTTACCCCGGGCGATATGGCCAAATCCCCAGTGACCTAAATTTCTTTCAATACCGATCACCCTGGGATGGATGCCGAAGGACAACCGGGCCTCCGTGACGAAGGATCCAAGTTTTGTTGAAATTTTGACCCGATCCCCTTCCTCGATACGAAGACTCTTGGCCACATCTCTGTTGATCCAGACGGGATTGCGATGTTTGATCTCGGCCAACCATAGAAGATTGCCTGTCCTCGCTCCCATCACATTGGGCTCGAATGTGACGAGGACAAGTTTGCCTTTGAGGTCAGCATGGTCTGGAATGGGCTCATAGCCTGGATTGGGCTGGAATCCTTTTCGTTTCAATCGCTCGGAGTAAACCTCTATCTTTCTCGAAGGGGTGTTAAATCCGTTTGGCTCATAGGCTCTATATTTAGGCCTTTCCTTCGGATCGAACCAGACCCCATTCTCTTTCAAATACTTCCATCCTCCTGCCCGCTCCAATTTCTCAATCCCTGAGACTCTCTTTTTGATATACTCCCCGGTGGAGTTGAATTTGAAATGCCGTTGCAGCCCTCCGCCGATCCTGTGGGCGAGTTCGATGAAGATATCCGGGAGTGGAACCGAATTGGCATAGGGACGAACGATGGGTTGCTGGAGGGCCACGAAAGGAATCAAGTCCAGTGCCGGGGAGGAATCCAATCCCCAACTCTCCAGGTAGGTCGCAACAGGTAGGATGAGGTCGGCATAGGATGCGGTCTCGGTCATGTAGCTATCGGCCACGACAATATAGGGGATTAATTTTTCATTCTTTAAGACCTCGATGGTTGCATGGGTTTCAGGGTTGGCATAAGCAGGATTGGATTCATAAAGGAAGTAGACCTTTGGATTCAACCTTCTCCTTTTCACGAAGGAGATAAATTTTTGCGGAGTGATCTGAACTTCCTCAAAACCGGGAGAGGAAGACTTCAAATCTAGATCATCGAGACGATAAGTCCTTGGAAGACAATGACCCCCTGGAGTATCAATGCTCCCTACGATGGCGTTGAGAAGAAAGATACAGCGTTCATTATAGACTCCATTGAAATGGCCGCTCACGCCACGGCCTGAAATGGCTACGGCGGGCAGGGAGGTGGCAAATTCCCTTGCAACCCTTTCGATATCCGATGCGTGAACACCGCTGATCTTCTGAGCTATTTCAGGAGGGTATTGAGACAGGTACTGGGCAAGCGACGAGGGAGAGAGATTGGTCCATCTCTGGATAAAATCCTTATTGTGAAGGTTGGCATTGACGATGACATGGGCCATGGCCAGAGCCACCACGCCATCGGTCCCCGGGCTGACAGGAAACCACTCATCACTATTGCCCGCGGTATGGGAGAGCCTGACGTCGAACGTCACCAGTTTGGCTTTCTTCAAAAATCTGGCTTCCATCAATCTTCCAATAAAGCCCGTGTAGGATTCATGGGCTTCATAAGGATTGGCGCCAAAGTTGAGGATGTAATGGCTGTTGGCCACATCGGGAACTCCTCTTTCCTCCCCCCATGTAAGCCTTTGACCCCAATCCCTGTTGGCAAAATAGAGGCTGTCCTCATCAATCAAAAGTGTTTTTTCAAAGACATTTAGAAATCGTTTCATAACGCCATTCGGCCTGTGTTCAGACTGGAAGACAAAGTCTCCTTTTTCTCCACTCTGGTGGATTGCCTTCATTCTTGAAACGACTTCGCTATATGCCCTTTCCCATGAAATTTTTTCCCATTGCCCTTTTCCCCGTTCTCCCCTCCTGATCAATGGAGACGTGATGCGCTCCGGATCATACTCCATATTGATACCGGCGAGACCCCTTGAGCACAGCTTTCCAAGGCTATTGGGATGTTTAGGATTCCCTCCGATCTTGACCAGCTTGTCCCCCTCTAAAAAGCCGATGATTCCACAGCGGGCCGGACAGAGCTGGCAAATGCTCGGTATTCCTTTGAGTAACTTCTTGGTATGCCGGGAGGCCTGTTTTCCTCCCACCGCTTCCCTGGCATAGGCAGAAAGCTCAAGCAGAGGGTGGACGATGAGAGTTTGCATGCCGATAAGGCAGAATTTTAAAAATTCGCGGCGTATCATTTTCCATTCTCCTCCCATCAACTCAAGGGAACATATTGGCCCCCAAAAACCATCACATATCTCATAATGAAGACACCGATCGAGGCCAATATGGCCGCAATCAGTAATATAAGGTGTGATTTTCGGGTCTTCTTAAAAAGAATAATGAGGGAAGGGACCACATTCCCGAAAACATTATCCACCCAGATATATAAGAAACCGAACTTGCCGAGACGGACAAGCTCAACCGTTTCAAAAGCATCCTCTGTGTGGTAATACATCACGGTGAGGTCAGAAAACACATAGAAAACATTCATGATCATAAAACCCGCCATCCATTTTGCAAGAAGGTCTATGATCTGGAGGTCTTTTTCCCTCGCCTCCTCGGGTTTGCTCTTATAAGTAAAATGGTAGCGAATCAGAGCCACAATGAGCATGAAAGCCATTCCTGAAATCATTGCCGAGGCCAAGAAATAGGATGGCATGACGGCAGTATTCCAGAGGACCCTGGCTTTGGCAAAACCCAGAACGAAACCTGTATATCCGTGAACACCAATAGCAGTAGGGAGGCTGATGACACCGAAAATTTTTGACCATCTCACATTTCCTTTAAACAAAAAATAGATGTAAATTCCAGTGAAGATGGGGTAAGCGCAGAGGATGAAGGTTCCCCAGCTGAGGGGCGAAGTGGGATTGAAATGGATGAAGAGATACCAGAAACGCAAAGGCTGGAAGAGGTCCGTGAGCAGGAAAATGGGTGAGATGGAGAACAGGATGATCACAAATATGGCTCCAATCTTGGCGACTGGTTTATATTCACTTTTTCCAAGTAACGTGGCTGTGATGGATACGATTGAACAGCCTGCATGGAGCCCAACGATATGGAAATAGATGGCGATCAACATGCTGACCGTTTCGTGATGGAATACATTGTATAAGACTTGAACTTCCATAATCGTCCCTTTTTAACTTAAAATTTTTCGAATTCGATATGATAACCGTGCTTCTCCCATCCCTTCAACGGATCGGCGACGTCCTTATCCAGACCTATATAATAGACATTGGGAAAGGTGGCCATCACCTGCTTGAGAACCTGAATCTTCTCTTTTGAAAGCAATTGAGAGACCTTACTGCTCGGGTCTCTCAAATTACCGAATACCATCGCCCCGGTCGGACATGTCTCCACGCAGGCCGGCTGAAGGCCCGTGTCCACACGATGGACACAGAAGTCACATTTCTGGATCATACCGGTGATCGGGTTCACAAATCGGACATTATAGGGACAGGCTGCCCGACAATAGTTGCATCCGATACACCGGTGAGGGTCAATCATGACAATCCCATCCTCCCGCGTATAAGCCGCCTTCACCGGACATACCGTATTGCAGATGGGACGGCCACATTGGTTACAAAGCCAGGGAAGAAAGAGGGTGGACATGCGGGGATATCTCGCTTCTTCGGGTCGCTCGCAATAAGGGCAATCCCAGGGCAAGGAGAGTGTGGCCATCTCCGGGTAGGTTCCTTTTTGAATCACCTTCACCCAGATTCTCCAAACCCCGAGAGGAACCTCATGCTCGGCCTTACAGGCCACCTGGCAGGCATGGCATCCGATACAGCGCCTGAGGTCAATGACCATTCCCCATCTCACTTCTTTTTTCATAAGATCTCCCCAAAAACGATAAATCCCTATCTCACTTTTGATGGAATCTGATACTTTTTACTGAGATCTTTATCGAAAACCACATCCCTCACAATTCTGGAATCGAGGTCCACCTCAAAATACCACCCCTGACTTCTATCCTTTACCCTGTCTTCCTGGGTTTGATATCGAAAGGAGACAAAGTAGATGGAGTCGGTATAATGGTAAAAATATTTCATTATCCCGGAGGCCTTCTCAACCTCCTTGTCGATCTCATCCACTACTTTTTTTGCCTCTCCGGATAGGTCCTTTGCTTTCACCATCCCTTTGCCTTTAGGAATTAAATAGAACTGGATGGAAACATATTCCTCTTTGAGCCTCTTGATCTTTGAGGCAAAATATTTTGGTTCATTTTCAATGAGCAACTCAGAAGCATGACTCCCCTCCATCAAAAAACCCAAATTTTTTAGTTTCATTAATCCCTTTTTAATCCGTTCCATAGAACCTCTAAAATCCTCTATGAATCTTGCCCCGTGCCTTTCAGAGTTATACAATAGACCGATATGGATGGCATTCTCGGCATTCCATCCAATGATCTTCACATCCCCTTTGACCTTTTCAGCTATATTTTGAGCATCTCCATAAAGATCGTCCTTGTCTCGAGCATACCTCTTTGCCAATTCAATGGCCTGCTCCTTTCTCTCTTTCTCCAATTCGAAGAACCTCTTCACCTCTTGAGTTGGAGATTCGACAGGGAATTTATCGAGGACAAAGGATTTGTAACGGTAAAAGGCCGTAATCTGATAGACAAGAAAGAGAAAAATGGCAATGGCCACCGCCAACATCGTTATTTTTATCACCTTCCTGCCTGCATCCATCGTCTTGCACCTTTCCTTTTCTCAGGCCTCCAAAAGCAATGCCTCAGGCCCATAAAGAAATGGGTATCAAAAATTAAAGCACTCCAGCTCACTCTATTGTTTATTCAAATTTTTATCTTTGGTCGTAAGAGATTTCTGTTAAAGGAAAAGTTCGGATTGGGCCCCCACCCTATCGAACAGCCATTTGTCTATCACTTTTTAAAAATGATTGCAAGAAAAAACTTTCTGGCAGAGAACGGTTTTTATAAAGCCAATTTTCAACTTAATAAATTGACTTAATAAATTGATTTGATTTATAAATCTTATTTTGGTAAATTTAAACAAGGGATGATTGTATAATGAAACAGAAATGGCTTGTTTTCCCGGTTTTGTCATTATCCATTTTGCTTTTGGCGGGAAAGTCCGCTCTTCCTCTCAACAAAGAGGAAGAAAACCCCATGGAGCGAAGAGAGGAAAAGTTAAAGGTCTTTCGGGAAAAGAGAGACCGCTTCTTCAAGCAAGACCCTCATTCTCCGTTGAAAGAGACCGATCGAAAAAGATTCAAGAATCTCCTCTACTACCCGATTGACCTGAAATATACAATGGTCGGATCCATCGAGAAATATCCGACGGAGCCCAAGCCCATTTATGTCAATCTCCCTACCAACAAGGAAAGGGAGAAAAAATATGTCAAATACGGCCGTTTCAAATTTAAATTGGAAGGCAAGGAATACATCCTCCAGATTTACAGGCCCCTGGGCGAAGGAGAGCTTTTCCTCCCCTTTAAAGACAAGACCTCCGAAACCGAAACATATAGAATGGGACGTTATCTCAATATCGAGCCCAGGCCAGGGGGAAAGGTGCTGATCGATTTCAATCGGGCCTTCAATCCCTTCTGCCAATATCATGAAAAATATACCTGCCCCTTTGCCCCGAAGGAGAACTGGCTGGACATTGAGATTCGGGCAGGGGAGAAAAGGTTTCGATGAAAAATTCCCTTCACCCCATCCTTTTCATCCTCATCTTCCTTTTGATTCTCCACTGGACACCCATCAGTCATGGAGCACCCAAAACCCATTTCTGTATTGTCTATACCAATGATGTGATGGGCGAGGTCGAGCCCTGCGGCTGATTCAGAAGCCCTCTTGGCGGGGTCGCCAAGAAATCGACGCTGATCTCTCAGATGAAAAAAGAAGGCAAAAAAATACTCCTTCTCGATACCGGAAACCTCCTCTTTCGAAAACCCTCACAAACAGAGACCAAACGCAGGGATGCCCTCCTCCGCGTGGATCTTCTCATCCAATCCTATAACGAGATGGGGTATGATGTCGTCAATGTTGGGGAGAAGGATTTGATGATGGGTTTGAGGTTTCTCTCCGAGGCAACACAAAAAGCCAAATTCCCTTTCATTTCAGCTAACCTCATAGACAAGAAAACTCAGAAAGGGATTTTCAGCTCTTATGTGATCAAGGAGATCGCCGGGTTAAAGATCGCAATACTTGGCCTCTTGGATGATCAGTTCAATCCGACTCTTCAGGAGATAAACCCAGGCCTGACCATTCTCGACCCCATCACAACATCGAAGGGTCTGACGAAAAGTCTGAGAGAATACTCTGATTTCATAGTTGTTCTATCACAACTGGGTGAGTCAAAGGATAAAAAACTGGCCCGGGAAAACCCTCAGATCGACTTAATCCTCGGAGGAGGGGGAGAGGCCCAGAAGGCTGTGATAGAGAGGGTGAATGAAATCCCCCTCTATCGGCTGGAACCCAGAGGTGGATATCTGGGGCGAGTCGACTACTTTCTCGTCGATACTAAAAAACCCATTAAGTTCTTTGTCTCCAGTGAGCGGGATGAATTAGAGAAGAGAATGGAAAGGCTAATTAGCCGATCGATGCAGATTAAATCGGAGATGGCAAAATCCGGGAAACAGGAGGAGATGAGGGTTAAGGAACTGAAGTTTCTGGAATCGAAACAGAAGGAACTGGAAAAGACCCTCCTCGCCCTCGAGAATAAGAACTTTTATAGACATACGGCCATCCCTGTCCAGCTCTCCGTGGAGGATGATCCGAAGATCATGAAGGGGGTGGAGCATTATCGTGCAGAATCAGGGAAACTCTACAAGCCGAAAGTGGCCGGCCTTCCTGAAAAAGGACTTTCCGAAAAAGAGATGATCGCCCGGATTCCCAAAGACAGCCTCTTTGTCGGGGCGATCACCTGCAAAAAATGCCATGAGGTCAACTACCGCAACTGGCTCAAGACCAAACATGCAAAGGCCTCCCAGACTATTGTCGCCTCGCCCAAATATGCCCAGGAGGAATGCCTGATATGCCACTCCACCGGCTATGGAAAGATGGGGGATTATGCCACGGTGGAGGAGATCCCTTTCTACCTCCAGGGGGTGCAGTGTGAGACCTGTCATGGCGAAGGGAGAGGACATCCAGGGAAAGGAAAGATCAATCGGAAGGTGACCCTCGGAACCTGCCGCAACTGCCACACCAAAGACCAGAGCCCCATCTTTAACTATGTGGCCTACCTTGAAAAGATCGGCTGCATGATCTCCAAGTAAATTGCGGATTGCAGATTGCGGAATTTAAACAGTCTCTAAAGGTTCATCATTCCGAAATCCGCATTCCGAATTCCGAAATCAGAAACTATCCTAAAAACTCCCAGGCAATCAAGAAGACACAGAAGAGCCCGATGGCCAGCATGGCAAATCCCATTACGTTTGAAAAGAGGTCTGTCAGGGCACTCGGATATTTTTCTCGATAGATCTCCAGTCTCTTCTGCGCCAAAAGCCTTTTATACTGTTCCGGACGCTCTTCAACCAGCTCATATTTGGGCAACCTTCCTGTAAAGATCACCGGATCAAAGGGGAACTTCGACGGTCTGAAATGGGTGTTGAAGAAATGGACGGTAAAGATAAAACCAGAAGCTAATAGCGCCTCATCCGAATGGATAATCGTTGCAATGTTAAGCACCCAACCCGGCAGGAAGATGGAGAAGGCCTCAGGGAACCAGAGCATCAGACCGGAAAGCCCGATGGCAAACATCCCCCAGAAAACAGCCAGAAAATCGAATTTTTCCCAGTAGGTCCAGCGGTCAAACTGGGGTTTTGGCCCTTTGTTAAGGAACCAGCGGACCATTCCCACGATATCCTCAACATCCTTCCAGCGTGGACAGAGAGAATCCGGGCCAAATAGTTTCTGTAGAGGATTGGGATTTCCAGGTAGTTTTTTGTAGAAGAGGAAGTAGACGATATAACCGATGGCTGCTCCGAAATAGAGAAAGGTGATCCCTGCAGCAATCCGGTGGACCAATCCCGCCATTTCGGCTCCCCCTAAAAAGTGCATCAAACCTTTTGCCCAGGGAGCATGAGAGAATTTCAGCGGGAGTCCGGTGAGGACAAGAGCGATGAAGGTCACCATCATGGTGAAGTGAAGTGCGATATCAAAAGTGCTGAAGCGGCGATACATATGGCCTGCTTCGTCCGGTTTGACATGTTGCGGAAAGAAGATCCCTTGGGCCCTCAACTCCCGTTTTTCCCAGAAGTCCCTTCTCCACCACAGGATGGTATGGAACCAGAACATGCTGAATACCGAAACTAATAATGCGGTCATAATGACAAACGTCCCGTAGAAAATAGGATGTCTTTCCGGATCATTATGGGTGGCATGGGCAATCCACATGACAAAGTTCGTATTGGCTCCGGGGTGGCATTTTCCGCAGGTTTCGGTGAGACGAGCATCGGAGATAAGCGATTTTGGATCTTTCTGGGGAAGGATGCTGTGAAACCCATGGCAGTCGGCACAACCCGCCACCAGTGTGGGATAGCCTAACTTTTCAACCTTTCCGTGGTAGCTCTCAAAATAGGTCTGGGTGGCAATCGCAAAGACTTTGTTCCGTTCCATCATCTCCTTATCAGCATGACACTTCTGACAAGAATCGGTGTGGAACTCCTTCCGAGATTGAACCACCTTGGGCTCATCACCCTTCAATAACGGGATTTTGTGCATCCCGTGACAGTCGGTGCAGGTCGCGGAGTCGGGATTTCCAGCGATGACAGCTTTACCGTGGATGCTCTCTGAATAGCCATCATCCGAATGGCAGGTAGTGCATTTCTGGATGACCCGGGTTTTATCCCCTTTCCAGGGGGTCATCTCATGGATATCTTTATGGCAGTCTTTGCATTGAACATCGTTGATGAAGTGGGCGCTCCCGTAATGTTCTGTCCCCTCCTTCTTATGACAGCGATGGCAGGTCACTGACTCCACATGAATCCTCGGCCCCTTTGCCTTCGTATGGGTTTTCACATCCGTAATGTCCCAGTGGCAGCCATTGCAAGAGTTGGCTCCATGAACCGACTGGGCGAATTTTCTCTCATTGATCTTATTGCTGTGACAACCGAGACATTCCGAATTATCGATGCATTCATAACAGTATTCTCTGCCCCTGATGATGAACTTCTCCCCCTTTTTCGCAGAATCTGGAGGTTTGGTCACTGCTGCGGGTTTGGATGTCTCTTTTTTCTCGGGAGTGGGTGTGGCTGCCCACATAAATCCGAGGCCCAAAAAGAGGGCAATTGAAATGGCAAGAAGAATAACAATTGATCTTTTAAATTTTGTTTTCATACTCCCCCCATCCCAAAATAATATAGATACTCCCTTAAATTTTAAGTGGATTTTTACCCCGTTAGAAATAATGCCCCGCCTGCGTGGTTGGAACCACTTCAGCGCGGTGAAGACCTGCTAGAATTTCTAACGGGGTAAATTTTTTGGAATTTTCGAAAAGGTAAAATGTGATTTTTTTAACATAACAAAAAATTGAAGTCAACAGTTTTTAGATAGGTTTTTTAGATAAGCTTAAGTTTCGGTTTAGGGCTTGACAATTTCGTGAAAGATATTATCTATTTAAGCGGAGGTTGTCTTCTATGCCCACTTATGCGTATCGGGCTATTGATCCGGATAAGAGTTGTGATCGCTGTCGACAGGGTTTTGAGACCATTCAGAGGATCACTGAGCCTGCCCTGATCAAATGCCCTGATTGTAAAAGTCCGATCTCCCGGATTCTCTTCGCACCTGCGGTGGTGATCAAGGGAAGTCCAATGACTGAAACGGACCGGAAGATCAAAGAGTATGAAAAAGAAGGAAAGTGGAGCCATGCGGCTGAACTGGCCGATAAAGAGGCTGAAAAAACGAAGAGGAAAGATCTGAAGGTCCGCGCCCTGGAGGATTACAAAAAAGCAGGATATGATTTCGATAAGTACGAAACTTAAACTCCCCAACAATCCATGATCACGCTCAATCATGTTCAGAAGCAGTTCGGAAGCAGAGTCCTCTTCAAGGACTGCTCCCTCCAGATCGGAGCAAGAGACCGGATCGGTCTGATCGGTCCCAATGGTTCCGGTAAAACCACTCTCTTCAGGATGATCCTCGGGGAGGAGTCGATTGACGGAGGAGAAATCCTCATTGCCAAGGGAGTAAAGATCGGCTATCTCCCTCAGGAGGTGATTTCTTTCAGAGGCAATACGGTTCTGGACGAAGTGTTAAAAAGTTTGACCAATATCACTTCCCTTCAGGATAAGATGAAGATCCTGGAGGAAGAACTTTCATCCATTCAAGATCCAAAAAAACAGGAGAGGTTGGCAAACGAATATGGAAAACTCCAGGAACGCTATACCCTCCTCGGAGGATATGGCCTGGAAGCGGAGGCAAAGCGCATCCTTCAAGGATTAGGATTTAAAGAAACGGATTTTTACCGGGCGACCGATGAGCTGAGCGGTGGCTGGTTGATGCGAATAGCCCTGTCGAAAATTCTTTTCCAATCTCCTGACCTCCTTCTTCTCGATGAGCCGACCAACCACCTCGACCTTGAATCCCTCATCTGGCTTGAGGAATTTCTGGTCAATTATCCTGGTGCTATTGTCATCGTCTCACACGACCGGGTTTTTCTCAACCACCTCATCGATCGAATTGCGGAGATCGAAGGCGAAAAGATCGACCTCTATTACAGCGACTACGACCACTACCTCGAGGAAAAGGAAAACCGCAGGGAGATTCTTGAGGCGACCTACAAGACCCAGCAGAAGAAGATCAAGCAGACCGAAAGGTTTATTGAGCGATTTCGAGCCAAGAACACAAAATCGAGTCAGGTCCAGAGCCGGATCAAGATGCTCGAAAAGATAGACCGGATCGAACTGCCTAAAGAGAGGAGAGAGATTCGATTCGAGTTCCCTATCCCTAAAAGAAGCGGTCACAGGGTCCTGGAGGTGGAGAATCTTCATAAGAATTACGGAGAGACCGTGGTCTATCAGGGGATCGACCTCACCCTCTTCCGGGGAGACAAGGTAGCCCTGGTCGGGCCCAATGGGGCGGGCAAATCCACCCTGTTAAAAATATTGGCTGGTGTGCTCGATTATGAGAAAGGGGAGGCCGTCCCCGGGAAGGACGTGACCCGTGCCTACTTTGCCCAGCATCAGTTCGATCTGCTTCGTCCTGAACATACCGTTTATGAGGAACTTCTCTTCATCGCCACGGATGAGAGCCAGACTCAACTTCGAACCCTCCTGGGAACTTTTCTCTTTAGCGGGGATGAGATCGAGAAGAAGGTCTCTGTTCTGAGTGGCGGCGAGAAGAGCCGTCTGGTTCTTGCAAAGATGCTTCTCAAACCCGCCAACCTCCTTCTCCTCGATGAACCGACCAGCCACCTCGATATTCCATCAAGAAATGTGCTGGAAATGGCTTTGAAACAGTTTCAGGGGACGATTTGTCTCATCACCCACGACCGCCATCTCATCAATGAAATTGCCAATAAGGTGATTGAAATTGACAAAGGGATCCCTCATATCTATCCGGGAAACTATGACTATTACCTTTATAAAAAGCAGCAGATCCGGATGGAGGAGGCTCAAAAAGATGTAAGGCCGATACCCTCCGGGCCAGGCTCCGCCCCTGAGGGGCTTCTGCCCCGGAGGGAGGCCCATCCGGGCCGGCGGCAAGCATCGCCCTCATCTCAAAAAAAGAAACCCTCTGTCAGGATCAAAGAGGAGAGGCGAAAGAGAGCGCAGGAAATGGACCAATTCCGGAAACAGCTCTCCGGCCTCGAAAAGAGATTCGAGGAAGCGGAGAAATCCCTTCAGGAGGCCACACAGAAACTGGATCATCTCAATCAGAAATTTTCCGATCCCAATCTCTACCTCAATCAGAAAGAGACTTACGAAACGGTCCAAGCCCATAAGCTGGCCAAGGAGCAGGTCAGACAGCTCACCCAGCTCTGGGAATTCCTTGCCCTGGAAATGGAAGAGATGAAGATGATGGATATCATGTCAAACGCCAATGAGTAGTGTTCGAATTCGAAGGCAATCCAAAACTTAGTACTTCGATTCGCAAATACGATCACGTATCCTCATGCTGCGAATTGAAATAATTGCTCACTCAGCACTAAGTCCTGAGTAAATAAATACGTTACCGAATTTATGAATTGATGGACTTAGAAATTAGGATAAGGCGGTGAGGTTGGACGAAGTCATTTTAAAAGGATATCGGCCAGGGGTTATTGGTCGATTGGCTGAACTCCATGCGACCTATTATTATGAGAATTGGGGATTCGGGCTCTTCTTTGAAGCCAAAGTGGCAACCGAACTGTCTGAATTTCTCAGTCGATATGAGGAGTCTCGGGATGGCTTTTGGACCCTCTCTTTGAACCATCAGATCAAAGGGGGTATTGCGATCGACGGCATCAAGGCAATGACCAACGGGGCGCACCTCCGGTGGTTCATCCTCTCGCCGGAGACACAGGGCCGTGGTTTTGGCAATCGGCTTATGGACCAAGCCATCTCCTTCTGTAAAAAGAATAATTACAAACGGGTCTACCTCCACACCTTTGAAGGACTTCATCCAGCTCGCCACCTCTATGAGAAGTTTGGTTTCAGGCTCGTCCAACAAGCTGAAGGGATGCAATGGGGAGCAACAGTCATTGAGCAAAAGTTCGAACTTAACCTGTGATAGAAAGTCTTGAATGAAGAATAGGGAAATGATGGATGGGGCGGGTGATTAACCCGCCCCATCACTTTCTGATTAATAAGCCGGTGGCATGGGTGGACCACCTGCTTGCTCCTTTTTGGGTTTCTCGGCGATGACCACTTCTGTGGTGATCAACAGCGAAGCCACGCTGGCCGCATTCTGAAGGGCCAGACGGACTACTTTCGTCGGATCGATGATGCCGGCCTCGATCATATCGGTATATTCTTCCTTGTCGGCATCGAACCCGAAATTTCCCTTTTCCTCTTTCACTTTCTCCGCTACTACAGAGCCTTCCAGACCGGCATTCTCAACAATCTGCCGGATCGGCTCCACAAGGGCCTTCTGAATGATATCGACGCCGGTCTGCCGATCACCCTCAAGTTTCACCTTCTTTAATGATGGCAGACATCTCAGATAGGCGACCCCGCCGCCAGGAACAATGCCCTCTTCCACAGCGGCCCGTGTCGCATTGAGGGCATCCTCAACCCGTGCCTTCTTCTCCTTCATCTCGGTCTCAGTCGCCGCTCCCACTTTGATCACAGCCACGCCTCCTGCCAGTTTCGCCAGCCGTTCCTGAAGTTTCTCCCGATCGTAATCGGAGGTGGTCTCTTCGATTTGAGCACGAATCTGTTTGATCCGGCCTTCGATCGACGAGGAGGAGCCTGCTCCTTCCACAATCGTGGTATTATCCTTATCGATGACCACCTTCTTGGCCCGTCCCAGATCCTCGAGCTTCATCTTTTCCAGTTTGATTCCGACATCCTCCATAATGGCATTGCCACCGGTGAGGACGGCGATATCCTCGAGCATCGCTTTTCTTCTATCACCGAACCCAGGGGCCTTGACTCCCGCACACTTCAAGGTTCCGCGAAGTTTGTTGACGACTAACGTGGCAAGGGCCTCTCCTTCCACATCCTCTGCCACAATGAGCAGAGGGCGGCCGGTCTTTGCGATCTGCTCCAGAATGGGAAGAACCTCTTTCATATTGGAGATCTTCTTCTCAAAAAGAAGGATATATGGCTCATCAAGAACCGCCTCCATCTTTTCCGGATCGGTCACAAAATAGGGAGAGATATAGCCCCGATCAAACTGCATCCCTTCGACTACTTCGAGGGTGGTCTCCATGCTCTTGGCTTCTTCAACCGTGATGACGCCTTCCTTTCCGACCTTATTCATGGCCTCGGCAATAATATCGCCAATGGTCTTATCATTATTCGCCGAGATCGTTCCGACCTGGGCGATCTCCTTCTGCTCCTTGACAGGTTTGGAGAGTTTCTTTAACTCTTTGATAACCTCTCCTACAGCATGATCAATCCCTCTCTTTACATCCATGGGATTGGCTCCAGCCGCCACCACTTTATAACCCTCACGGTAGATCGCCTGCGCCAAAAGGGTGGCTGTTGTCGTCCCATCCCCCGCTGTATCAGAAGTCTTGCTCGCCACCTCTTTGACCATCTTGGCGCCCAGATTCTGAAAATGATCTTCCAGATCGATCTCCTTTGCGACGGTCACTCCGTCCTTTGTCACCGTTGGAGAGCCGAAAGACTTTTCCAGAACCACATTTCTACCCTTGGGGCCCAATGTCACTTTCACCACATTGGCCAGAATATTGACCCCTTCTAAAATCGAATTTCTTGCTTCCTGATCAAACTTCAATTCTTTTGCCATGAGACTCCTCCTTTCTCATTTGCTTCACTTTTAGTTAGAAAATAAATGTCAAGGGTCAAAAGGTAAAGGTTAAGATGCCCGTTTCGTCAAGGGGTTACGTGTATCGTCTTAAATTCTTACCCTTACCCTTTGACGCTAAACGATACGGGCCTCCTAACCCTAACCGTGACCTATGCCATTTTCATTGTTTGTGAGTGGCCTAACGACCATGGGCAATTGCCCATGAATTTATGAATTTCTGATCATCATTTCTCAATGATTGCAAGGACTTCATCTTCCCGCATCATCAGATGCTCTTCTCCGCCAATCTTCACCTCTGTGCCCGCATATCTGGCAAAGAGGATCCGGTCGCCCTTCTTCACTCCTAACGGAATCTTTTTCCCGTCCTTATTCACCTTTCCTTCTCCGACAGCGATCACTTTACCTTCGATCGGTTTCTCCTTGGCCGAATCAGGGATAATGATTCCTCCCTTCGTTTTCTCCTCCTCCTCCAACCTTTTGACGATCAGTCGGTCATGAAGCGGCCTGATTTGCATAGATATAGACCTCCCTTCTGATAAATTTTCGCAAAATGTATAATCATCAAATCCTGATTTGTCAACCCTTCTGCTTGAGATTCTGAAAGAGTCCAGAAATCTCTTTTAAGTATTATCAATGAGTTACGCCTCTAAAGAGGGGGGGTATCTATAGAATCCCATTGATACGTTCGACGGCGCCAAACCCCGATTTTTAAATCGGGGTAATGGTTCGACAAGCCTCTCGACAGGCTCAAGGCCCAGAGTTTATCGAAGGGGCTCACCATCCCGAGCAGAGTCGAGGGAAAAGCGCCGCTCAGTATCAACCCTGAGCATACTCCGGGCTTCAGACCGGGGAGTCGAATGGGTTGATTTTTCTAAAAAAAAAGTTTATGAAAATCTCATGGAATTCAATCATTCTTTCATCGCCACAGGAATAGGGTCTTTTCCTCATAAGGAGGAGGGAGAGGCAATCTCTCTCATCCTCCGGGATTTTCCCCATATCCCTTTCTGGCCCCAGTTGCCCAAACGCTCTTTCCTTGAAGGGATGGTAGCCCAGTATTCCGAGGGTTTTCCATCCCTGAAGCTGGACAAAAAAGACCAGAGGCTCTGGGTCAATACCTCTTCTGGGTTTGAGGAGGAAGTGGAAAGATTCTATCAATCGATTGAGAGGGGAGATCTCGAGTCCTTTCATATATCCGAAGATTACGCCAGGGGTCTCCGCCTCCTTAAAGACCTCTCCCATGAGGAAGTGCGAAAAAAGATTAAATACATCAAGGGTCAGGTTACAGGCCCCATTACCTTCGGGCTTTCCTTAACCGACCAGGAAAAGATACCGATCTTTTACGACCCCACCTTAAGAGAGATACTCATCCATCACCTCTCATTCAAAGCCCGATGGCTGGAGAAGAGATTCCACGAACTTTTTCCCGGAGTCCCGACGATCGTCTTTTTCGATGAGCCCGGCCTCTCCGCCTTTGGTTCTGCTTTTTTAGGCTTGAATCAGGAGGACGTCATTCTCTCGCTCAACGAATGCTTCAGCGCTGTCGAAGGATTAAAAGGGGTCCACTGTTGCGGAAATACCGACTGGAGCCTGCTTCTTTCGACGAAACTCGACATCCTCAGTTTCGATGCCTACGGTTATCTGGAGAACCTCTCCCTTTATCCAAGGGAGTTAAAAACCTTTTTGGAGCGAGGAGGAATCCTGGCCTGGGGTCTCATTCCGACCAGCGAGGATATTCAAAAAGAGGATGCTCAAAGTCTGGTAAAACGCTTCAGGATAGGGGTGGAGATGCTTTCAAAAGAAGGGATCGATCCGGTGCTTTTAGAGAGAGCGATTCTCACCCCCAGTTGCGGCACGGCTTCACTTCCCATCCCTTTGGCAGAAAAGGTTTGTCAGCTCACCTCAGAAGTCTCCAAAAGACTGAGAGGGGGATAGGGGGATGAGGGGATGGGGTGAAAAAAACGTTTTAATATAAAGTCCTCGTAATCTTTAAATCATTCTCCCCATCTCCCTATTTCCTTATCTCCCCATCCTTTACTAATATTCTAACGGCCATTAGGAATCCATCTTTGAAAGCGGGACGCCTCCGTAGCCTATATTCTCTTTTGGAACTTCGTTGAGGATAATTCGAACCTTTTCTGCTGGAATCTGAAGCACCTCGACAATAGCATCCGTCACTTTCTTAATGAGTTGTTCCTTCTTCTCCGGTGTTCTTCCCTGAATTATACTGATCTGAACGATGGGCATTTTTTAACTCCTTTCTCTCAATAGGGTTCAAGGATTCGAGGGGTCAAGGGTTCCGGTTTTTTCCTTAATAATTTCACTTGAACCCTTGTATCCTAGATCCCTTGAATCCTTTTTCACGGGCGAAACACCTTCCACCAGGGATCTTTTCCGCCACCAAATTTTTCTAATATTTCCAGGGCCAACTGTAGTCCGTGGGTAACCTGTTCTTCCTCAATCCCCGTCGCCGTGAAGATATAAACTACAATATTTTTGCTTGACATTTCAACCCTTGTCCGAAAATCAGGGCCTTGAAAGAGAGAACAAACAATTCCGTTTTCGTCGCGAAGGATAATCTCGCCTTCCTTGCAAAGGATCATTCTTCCTGAGACACCCTTAAAGGTTTCTCCCTCACTGGCAAGGTCGAGCCTCCATTCGCCCTCAAACCGATCCAGATCCTGAATAGCCATCAGAATCCCATGATCCATCTCTGCCATGATGTGGGTATCGATATAGAGGTTAACAATTGGAAACCCCCTTTCGACGGTTCCCTTCAAATGGCTTGGAAGGGGACAGGGATATTCCCATTCCTTAAAAAATCGATCGTAGAGATTGACCCGTTCTTCGATTTGGGCAAGGTTGGCCCTCCTTCTCATCTTTCTGAGGAGCTCCCTTTTGTAGAGCTTGAAGGGTTCGCTCTTCTCAAAATAGACGCAGTCCTGAATCGTCCCGATCCCAAAAGCGAGGTCGGGAAACTTCTCACGATAGCGATCGGTGATCTGGAGGGAGACTTCTCTTTGCATAGTGATTTCTTCCCTCAAAAATTCCTCAATGCTCTGCCCTCTGCTACTTCGGCACAAAGAGGCGTCTCATTTTGTGGATCTCTCGAATCCGCATCTCCGCATAGCGATTGGCCGCTTCCAGAGGCAAAATTTTCTCCCTTTTGGCAGTCTCAAAGATGAGAAGGAGGCGATCATAAATTCTTTCGGTCTTCATCTTTACCCGTTCGGGATGATAGCCCTGTTCTTCATCAATGGCCTGGATGACGCCTCCGGCATTGATGACGTAATCCGGCGCATAGAGAATCCCGCGCTCATGGAGCATCCGACTGTGACGCCCCTCATCCTCTAATTGATTGTTGGCACAGCCTGCAACGATCCTGCATTTCAATTTTGGAATGGTCTTATCATTCAAGATACCGCCAATTGCACTGGGGGAGAAGATGTCACACTCCACCTCGTAGATGGCTTCGGGTTTGACGGCCCTGAATCCATATTTTGACTGGAGATGTTGGAGGGTCCTCTCATTGAGATCGGTAGCAATCACCTCCAAGCCTCCTTCCTTTAAATAGTCCAATAAGGGACCGCCCACTGCTCCTAACCCCTGGACGGCAATCTTTTTCCCCCGGAGGTTCTCGTCGCCCCAGAGGAATTTGGCGCAGGCCTTTAATCCGACAAAGATCCCCAAAGCCGTCGTCACCCCCGAACTTCCGGAGCTTCCTTCCTCTTTTGGCCTTGCCAGGACGTAATGGGTCTCTCTTCCAATAATGGAGGCATCTGTCAGATCGAGGTTGAGATCGACTCCGGTAACGAAGCGGCCCTTTAACATCTCAACGAACCTTCCAAAGGCCCGGAGATAGGCTTCGCTCTTATCCTTTTTGGGATTGCCCCAGATGACCGCCTTTGACCCGCCTTTGTCTTCATCCGCGGCCGCACATTTATAGGTCATTGCCTTGGCCAGCCTCATGGCATCCCGGAGGGCATCCTCCATGGAGGCATAGTTTACCATCCTCACCCCGCCAAAGGTCTGACCGAGCGTTGTGTCATGGATGGCGATGATGGATCTCATCCCTGTCTCCTTATCAAAGTTGAAGATGATCTGTTCATGTCCGTCCTTCTTCATCAATTCGAAGATATCCATAGCGAACTCCTTTACAGGTTGAGGTTCGGGTTAAGGCTAAAAAAAACCTCAACCTTAGCCTAAACCTTAACCTTTAATTGTTTTAAGTTCATCCCTCCACTGGTTTACAGAGTAAGGTTTCATCCTCCAATTTCTCACCAAATCGTTTTACCACTTCCTCTACGGTCAGGCGTCTCTTCTCCTCACCCTTGATATCGAACTGGATCTTTCCTTCATGGAGCATGATCATTCGATCCCCGAAGTTGATGGCCTGATGCATATTGTGGGTAACCATGATGGTCGTCAGTCCATTCTCCCTCACGATCCGGTTGGTCAGATCGATGACCTTCTCCGCTGTTTTGGGATCGAGGGAGGCAGTGTGTTCATCCAGAAGTAAAAGTTTAGGCAGGGAAAGCGTGGCCATCAGGAGTGTGAGACACTGGCGCTGGCCACCGGAGAGGAGGCTGACCCGGTCTCGTAGACGGTTCTCCAGGCCCAGTTCAAGGGTTTTTAGAAGTTCCCGGAATCGCTCCCTTCCCTTCTTCGTCACCCCCCAGGAGAGTCCCCTCGGTTGTCCTCGGAGTTCGGCCATGGAAAGATTCTCTTCAATGGTCATGGAAGATGCCGTTCCCATCAATGGGTTCTGGAAAATTCTCCCAAGATATTTAGCCCTCCGGTATTCAGGGCGAAGGGTCAATTCCCTGCCGTCAATGAAGATCTTCCCTTCATCAGGAGGATAGGTCCCTGCAATGAGATTGAGAAGCGTGGTTTTACCTGCGCCATTGGATCCGATCACTGTAATAAATTCACCTTTCGACACGCCGAGCCCGATTCCATCAATCGCCGCCTTTTCATCGATTGTATTGCGGTTGAATATCTTTCTCAGGTTCTGGAGAACAAGCATCTCTTCCATATTATTCCAAAAGCCGCATAGGGCGAAGAGTATAGCGCAGGGCGTAAGAAATACTTACCACCGAGAGAAATGTTTTTATGATTCGAGAGGAACCAGGGATAAAAAATTCCTTGGAAATGCAAACTGAGGATTTTTCATTTTGCATTTTGCAATGTTCATTGGAATCAAATTCCCCGGAGATGGATCCTTTCCTCTTTTCCTTTTTTGAGAGCAGGAAAGCCCAGTGCGAGGATCACCATCGCCCCTGTCGCCATTTTGAGATCGGTGGGCGCCAGACCCAGCCAGAGGCCGATCGTAATAACCAACCGATAGATGCAAGAGCCAAGGATGGCAGCAAAGGTGATCATCCCCACAGACCTCGCCCGGAGCAGAGTTTCTCCGATGATGATCGAAGCAAGTCCAGCCACGATCATGCCGATCCCCATTCCGATATCTGCAAAGCCCTGATGTTGGGCGACCAGGGCTCCTGAGAGGGCAACAAGGGCGTTTGAGATGCCCAATCCGAGGACCGTCATATTGTCTGTGTTCACCCCCAGGGTCCGGATCATCTGTTCGTTATCACCGGTGGCCCTCATGGCCAATCCGACCTGCGTGTGGAGAAAAAGGTCGGCGAGAAATTTTGAGGCCAATACGATCCCTCCGAAGAAGAGAGTGACTGACAGCCATCTTATCTCCATCTGTTCAAATGGTGTGAAGACGGTGACATAGTTGAGCAGAGGGGTATTGGATCGGCCCATCACTCTAAGATTAACCGAGTAGAGGATGGTCATGATCAAGATTCCTGCAAGAAGGCTATTGATTTTAAGTCGGGTGTTGAGAAGCCCGGTTGCGCACCCCGCAGAGAATCCAATGAGGATCGCAAGGACAACTCCTGTCAGGGGTTGATACCCCAGGACGATCATTCGCGCCACCACGGCTCCACCCAGAACGAAACTTCCATCTACAGTTAAATCCGGGAAAGCGAGGATACGGAAGCTGATCACAATACCCAGGGCGACCAGGGCGTAGGCCAATCCTTGTTCTAAGGAGATTTGGAATATACCGGAGAGGATGTCCATGGGGAATCCAAATGGTAGCTTCACCGCTATAAAAACGGTTCATCCCCCCTTGCCCCCTTTACGAAAGGGAGGCAGGAGGGATTAGGGCTACGGGAAGAGACAGAGAGATACGTTATTCTTTAATGACCTTATTCGCTTTTTTCAGAAGGTCAGGAGGAATGACAATTCCCTGGGCCTTCGCCGCTTTCTCGCTCACAACTAAACTGAACTTCTCCGCCGGTCCCCAGGGGATATCACCGGGTTTTTCACCCTTCAGAACCCTGACCGCCTTCTTGCCGGCAGACTCCCCGATCAGAAAATAATCTAACCCATAAGCAGCGATTGCGCCTCGCGGGACGCTGTCCACATCACCGGCGAACAGAGGAATCTTCTTTTCATTACATACTTTCACAATGGCCTCAAAGGCTGAGACAGCCGTGTTATCAGAGGTGATATTCATGGCCTGGACCTTCCCTGCGAGGGATTGAACAGCCTGCAAGGTCTCGGCGCTGGTGGAGATCGTGGCTTCGATCAGTTCCACACCTAATTTCTTAGCAGACTCCCTCATCTCTTTGATGTGGACCATGGAGTTCGAATCTCCTGCATTATAGATGGTCCCCCATTTTTTTGCCTTGGGGACAAACTTGGCATACATCTCAAACTGGAGATGGACAGGCCACCGGTCGCTCACCCCGGTCACGTTCGTCCCGGATTTTGTCCCGGGAGGGCTTGTTTTGGGGATAAGCCCTGCATCAACAGGGTCAGTGACGGAAGAGAAGACGACAGGAATCGTTTTAATCGTCTTCACAACGGCCTGAGAGGTGGGAGTAGCAATGCTGTGGATTAGATTTACCTTCGCATCGAGGAACTTCTGTGCAATGGTCTGAGCATTGGCCATATCGCCCTGGGCATTCTGCCGATCGTAGGTGACATGGACGCCTTCTTTAAATCCTGCATCAGCCAGGGCCTTTTCAAATCCCTTCGCATCACTATCCAGGGCCGGGTGGGAGACAATCTGCGTGACACCGATCTTGAATATCTTAGATTTTTTCTCCTGTGCAAAGCTAATCGAGACAGCACCAACAAGAATTAAAATCAGAATAGGACACAATTTTTTCCACATATTGAACCTCCTTTCTAAGCGTTACAACTCTTCACTTTAAACCCACTAACTCTTAACTTATTTTGAGCACCTCCTTTCTTTTCAGGTTTTAAGTCGTTTCTCACAGCAGAAGACAATCGAAAAATACCACCTTTTAAAGACCCTGTCAAATCGTCAGGCATTATTAAATCCCCCCAACCGTCCGGTGCCATAGTCTGGTCGCTTATCCTCCATCGCTTCAGCGATGGAGCGTTATGGACTTTACCCCCCTTTACAAAAGGGGGGGAGGTGGGATTTTACTTGAACAGAATCTCGGTTTGAGATAGGTTAATCATCATGATTCGGCTCTATCTCTTTCTTCCTATTGGTATCATCGCCATCTCGACTGCTTCGATCTTCATCAAACTCTGTGATGCGCCAGTCCTGATCATCGCAGCCTACCGGATGACCCTGGCCTCTCTGCTCCTTTTTCCCTTTGCCGGTTACCAAAGGGTCTGGAAGGGATGGAACGGATCCGAATTGCGATGGTTGATTCTCTCTGGCATCTTCCTTGCCCTCCACTTCGCCTTCTGGATCGCCTCATTGAAATTCACCTCCGTGGCCAGTTCGGTCGTTCTCGTCTCCACCAATCCCCTCTTTGTCGGATTAGGGGCCTGGCTCTTTTTCAAAGAACCTGTTGGAAAGAATCTCATCCTCGGAATTACCCTATCCATTTTAGGAAGCGGTGTGATCAGCTTTGGAGATATGTCCATCTCCAGTGATGCATTGATGGGAGATGGGTTGGCCCTTCTGGGCGCTATCACTGCCTCTGGATATCTTCTCATTGGAAGAAAGATGAGAAAGGGGCAGGACCTTCTCTCCTATATCTTCCCTGTCTATTCAACCGCAGCAATCGTATTGATCATCCTCTCTCTCATTTCTCAAAAACCCTTCTTCGGATTCTCATCATCCACCTATCTCTATCTTTTCCTCCTTGCTCTCGTCCCTCAGTTGATTGGACATACCACGTTCAACTGGGCTCTGAAATATCTTCCCGCCCCTCTGGTAGCCATCGCCATTTTAGGCGAACCTGTGGGCTCAACCATCCTGGCTTTCTTCATCCTCGGAGAAGGATTGACCTCCTTAAAGATCATGGGGGGAATCCTCATCTTCGCCGGAATCCTGATCGCCGTTCGTCCCGCCTTCCTCCGAAACAAGCAGACCATCGATCAATAAAAAACTTATTGACTGATAAGTATGTTTTTATTAGACTTGTTCAGCAAAGTCCAAGGGAGGTGATGCTCATAGCAACCCCGATCGAGTCACCCAAAATTCCAAGATATCTTATCCTCGTCTTTCTTCTTCTGATGGTTGGCATCGGAACAGCAGGACACCTCTACTACGAAAATCAAAAAAAACATATCAAAGAAGAAAAACAGAACGAACTCCTTGCCATTGCTGATCTGAAGGTCAACCAGATTGCAAGCTGGCGTAAAGAACGACTCGGAGATTCCGAGGTTCTCTTCGAAAATTATCAGTTCATCCAGCAACTCCGGCGATGGTTAAAGTTTCAAGAGAAATCAATAGTTATGGAAGAGATTCTCGGCTGGATGTCATCCATCCGGGGTCGTTACGATTATAGCAGTATTTTTCTACTCGATGAAAAAGGAAGAGTGTGCCTTTATAGTTCAGAAGCCTATGATGAGGTCGGTCCTCATGCCAAGTCATTTGTCAATGAAGCCATCCAATCGAGGAAGGTCATATGGATAGACCTTTATCGTGATGAGACGGATCGCCATATTCATCTCGATATTCTGGTCCCACTCCTCCCCAGAGAACCGGATGGACTTCCATCAGGCGCTCTATTGCTTCGCATCAATCCCTTTCAGTTCCTCTATTCCTATATCCAAGCCTGGCCCACACCCAGCCGCACGGCTGAGAGCCTTTTGGTCCGGCGTGAAGGGATTGAAGTCCTATTTTTGAATGAACTCCGCTATCAAAAGAATACTGCCCTCTCTCTCCGATTACCGATCGTTGGGAAACAGACTGTGGCTGTGAAAGCGGTGCAGGGGGTTGAAGGGGTCTTGGAGGAGGTGGACTACCGCGGCGTGGAAGTCCTTGCAGCCGTGCGTCCAATCCCGGGTTCCCCATGGTATCTCATTGCCAAGGTCGATCAGGATGAAATCTATGCGCCCATTCGTGAGCATGCTGTGCAGGTGTTTGTTTTTGTGGCGGTGTTGATCCTCTTGGGTGTAGGGGTGGTTGGATTTTTATGGCGGAACCAGGCCGCTCAGTTCTATCGCAAACAGTACAAGAATGAGATTGAACGCCAGATCCTTCTCCAGCGCTACGAGTTTCTAACAAAATATGCCAATGACATCATCCTTTTGATAGACCGTAATCTGAAGGTGGTTGAAGCGAACGACAGGGCTGTGGAATCATATGGATATAAACGGGATGAATTCATTGGACTGGATGTGAGAAACCTTCGATCTCCAGAGGAAAGATCTTTATTGGAAGAACAGTTTAAACAGTTTGATGAGCAGAAAGGCTTGGTCATCCAGACTGTCCATCAGCGGAAAGATGGAACGACTTTTCCCATAGAAGCCAGCTTACGTGTCATCGACGTGGAAGGTGAAAAGTTCTACCAGAGCATTATCCGTGACATCACCGAGCGGAAGCTGGCTGAGGAGGCAGTCCGGAAGAGTGAAGAGCGATTCAGAGAGCTTTTTGATGACGCCCCGGTGGCCTACCATGAATTCAACCATGAAGGACGCATCACCAACGTCAATCGCACGGAACTGGAAATGATGGGTTACTCGCTTGAGGAGATGATTGGTCAACCTGTCTGGAAATTCATTGTTGAAGGGGAGGCGTCCAAAGAATCCGTTTTAGCCAAGTTGGCAGGGATAAAGCCTCCTGCACATGGACTAGAGCGCAACTTTCGTCGAAAAAACGGGACTAAATTCCCCGTTTTGATTGAGGAGAAACTCCTGAAAGATGAAGAAGGGAAGATCAAAGGGATCCGGTCCACCATCCAGGACATTACAGAACGAAAGAGGATAGAAGAGGAGCGGGAGAAGCTGATCCATGAACTCCGGGAAGCTCTTGCTCAAATTAAGACCTTAAGCGGACTGGTCCCGATTTGCGCCTCCTGTAAAAAGATACGCGATGACAAGGGATACTGGAATCAGATCGAATCCTATATCGAGAAACATTCTACGGCCGAATTCAGCCATGGCATCTGCCCGGAGTGCGCAAGAAAACTCTATCCGCAACTCTATGATGAAGAGGATGACGGGAAATCTTCCCCTGACTCATCAGAGCAGAAATAACCATGAAATTCGTCGTCCATGAGCATCATGCCACTCGTCTCCATTACGATTTCCGTTTGGAGATTGCCGGAGTTCTTAAATCCTGGGCTATTCCAAAGGGTCCTTCGATGAACCCCGCAGAAAAGAGGCTTGCCGTGATGGTGGAGGATCATCTCCTCGAATATGGTGACTTTGAGGGAATCATTCCTCAAGGTCTTTATGGAGCCGGCCCGGTCCTCGTCTGGGATTCCGGAGAGTTCGAAGCAGAAGGAGACCCCGAGACCGCCTTAAAACAGGGCAAACTCCGTTTCGCCCTGAACGGCAAGAAATTGAAGGGAGGTTTCTCACTCGTTTTGATGAGAGTAAGAGGGACCGGAAAGGAATGGCTCCTCATCAAAGGACAGGATGCCTTTGTCCAAAAAGACTGGGTGATCAAAGAGGAGCTGACGCCAGCAAGAAAGAAGAAACTCGTCGAAAAAATCCCACCTTGTGAAACCAAATAAGTCCAGATTGCAGATCGCAGAAGGCAGATGGCAAATTGAAAACTCCGAACTCCCTGCCTTCGCCGAAACGCCTGCCCTCCGCAAGGCTTCTGGAGGCGGGCTTCGTGCAGGCAGGCGAACTAATAACTCCGAACTTTACCCCGTTAGAAATAATGCCCCGCTGCTCCCTCCGGGCCAGAGGCCCTCTGGGCCGGCGGCTGCAGCGGGGTTACATTTCAGATTAATTCCGGCGGGGTTTAATGCCCCGCTGGAATTTCTAACGGGGTTTACTTACGAAACCACCCTTTTACTCTCTCACGAAAAGATTCCAGGAAAATATAAATCACAGGAGTGATATAGAGGGTGATGAGTTGGGAGAAGATCAAACCACCAACCACAGCAAGTCCAAGAGGACGGCGAGCTTCCGCACCTGCGCCATAACCGAAGGCGATGGGCAGCGTACCCATAATGGCAGCCATGGTCGTCATCATGATGGGACGGAACCGGATGAGACAACCTTCGTAAATCGCATCCATGGGATTTTTCCCATGATTTCTTTGCGCATCCAGAGCAAAGTCGATCATCATGATGGCATTCTTCTTGACAATCCCAATTAACATGATGATCCCGACCATGGAGTAAAGGTTCAAATCCGTTTTGAAAATCAGGAGTGTCACCAAAGCCCCAACCCCAGCGGAAGGAAGACCCGAAAGAATGGTCAAGGGATGGATGAAACTTTCATAGAGAATTCCCAGGACAATATAAATGATGACGATTGACATGATCAAAAGGAGACCCATCCCTTGCATCGATGTTTTGAAAGCCTGTGCTGTCCCCTGAAAATTGGTGCTGATGGTGGCCGGCAGTGTGGCCTTTGCGACCTTCTCAATGGCGGCCACAACGTCCCCCAGAGAAACACCGGGCCTGATGTTGAAAGAGATGGTTACTGATGGGAGTTGCCCTAAGTGGTTTAATGAAAGAGGCCCAAGGCCAGGGCTCAGATTTGCCACCGCATTAAGGGGAACCAATTGGCCGGTCGATGACCGGATGTAAAGCATTGATAAAGCAGATGAATCCAATTGGTATTGAGGTTCCAGTTCGATGATGACCTGGTATTGGTTGACAGGAGTGTAGATTGTTGAGATCTGCCTCGCTCCATAAGCGCTATAAAGAGCATCTTCGATCTGATTAGCTGTCACGCGAAGAGCTGAAGCTTTATCCCGATCGATTTCAATGTTCACCTGAGGGTTCTTGATTTGCAGATCGCTGGTCACATCCTGCAGCCCTGGTAATTCGCGTATCATCGCTTCGAGTTTAGGGGCATGCTCATAAAGTTCTTGAATCTCCGGACTCTGAAGGGTGAATTGATACTGGGCCTTTGTCAACTGCCCTCCAAGCCGGATGGGAGGAGGGTTTTGAAGGAAGACCTGGATTCCAGGAACAGTTGCCAGCTTTGGACGCAATTTTTGAATCACCTCATCCGCATTCAGCTTGCGTTCAGACCGGGGTTTTAAACTGATGAAGATACGTCCCAAATTGCCTGTCGACGACGGGCCTCCTGCTCCAGCCGTGGATGAGAAGGAATCCACATTCGGATCCTGTCCGACGATCTCCATGACAGCAAGTTGATGCTGTTTCATGGATTCGAACGAAATCCCTTGGGCGGCTTCGGTGAATCCAAGGATCTGATTAATGTCCTCACTCGGAAGAAATCCATAGGAAAAGATCACAAAAAGGTAGATGGTGACTGCAAAGATCATGTTGGAAATGACAATGGTCGCAAGGCGGTGGTTCAAGACAAATCTAAGACTCCACCGGTAGGCATGAAGCATTCCCTCGAAAAAGCGTTCTGAGGTTGCATAAAGACGGCCCTGTTTTCTTTCGCCGGCCGGCCTAAGAAAGCGGCTGCAGAGCATGGGTGTCAGGCTCAGAGAAACAAAACCCGAAACCAGAATGGCCACACCAATCGTCACCGCAAATTCGTGAAGCAATCGGCCGACGAGCCCACCCATGAAAAGGACCGGAATAAAAACAGCGACGAGGGAAAGTGTCATGGACACAATCGTAAAGCCGATTTCCCTCGATCCATTGAATGCTGCTTGGAGAGGTTTTTCTCCCATCTCCATGTGCCGGACAATATTTTCAAGCATCACAATGGCGTCATCGACCACGAAACCCACCGAAAGCGTCAAAGCCATCAAAGAGAGATTATCCAGGCTATAATTCAAAAGGTACATGACCGAGAAGGTGCCGATGATCGACATGGGAAGTGCCAGACTGGGAATGATGGTGGCGGATAGATTGCGCAGAAAGAGAAAGATCACCATGACGACCAGGCAAATGGTCAGAAACAGGGTGAGCTGTACATCATGGACCGATTCACGAATCGATACAGAGCGATCATAGAGAATGTTCAGATTAACTGAACCAGGCATCTGGGCACGAAAGCTGGGCAGTAACTCCCTGATTAAATCGACCACTTGAACCGTGTTGGTTCCAGGTTGACGGTAGATGGCCAAGCCGATGTTACGAACATTGTTGTACCAGCTTGCGATCTTGTCATTCTCCACACTGTCGATCACCCTTCCCAGCTCACTGAGCCGCACCGGTGAACCATTTCTGTAGGCGACGATAAGAGGACGATAAGCCTCGGCGTTCTTAAGCTGTCCACTCGTCTCTAAGGTGAAAGCCTGGTGGGTTCCATATAACGTCCCCGTGGGCAGGTTCACATTTCCATTCCTGATGGCATTGGCTACTTCATCGATTCCAATGGAGCGCGCCGCAAGGGCCTTTGGGTTCAGTTGGGCGCGAACCGCATATTTCTGAGCACCAAAGACCAGAACCTGAGCCACGCCACTGACCATGGAGATTCGTTGAGCCACAAAGGTATCGGCGTATTCATGAATTGTTGAAAGAGGAAGGGTGGGTGAACTCAAAGCTAAAAAAAGAACGGGGAAATCCGCAGGGTTGACCTTCTGATAGGAAGGAGGGTTGGGCATGTCCGGCGGGAGCTGGCGTGCTGCCTTTCCGATCATGGCCTGAACGTCCTGAGCCGCGGCGTCTATATTCCGGTTCAAACTGAACTGAAGTGTGATTCGGGTTGCTCCCTGGGTGTTCGTCGAATTCATGGAATCCAGCCCTGATATCGTTGAGAATTGCCGCTCAAGAGGAACCGCTACAGCAGAAGCCATTGTTTCCGGGCTGGCTCCGGGGAGTTCAGCGACGACTAGGATAGTGGGAAAGTCGACAGTGGGAAGATCACTTACCGGCAGGAGCCGATACCCGAGGATGCCGAATAGGAGAATACCAAGCATCACGAGCGTGGTCATGACAGGACGCCGGATAAAAAGCTCTGGGATGTTCATGGTACTTATTTCTTCGTGGCTGGAGCGGATTCAGAATTTTTGATTTCTACTCGGGCTCCGGGATAGAGCCGAAGCTGTCCGTCGATCACAACCTTTTCGTCTGCATGGAGTCCTTTTTGGACAACCGTTTCGCGGTCCACCGTTCGTCCGACAACCACAGGTCTGGATTCTACCGTCATATCCTGCTTGACAACAAAAACGTACTGACCTTCCTGTCCAGTCTGGATGGCGTGGGAGGGGACTACGATGACATTAGGTTCTGTGGTGAGCGTGAGCGCCACATTGACGAATTGTCCTGGCCAGAGTCGCCTCTCTCTATTTTCAAAGGTACCTTTTAGCCGAATCGTTCCCGTAGATGAATCAACAGTGTTGTCAATAAAAGTGATGGCTCCTTTCTCAACACGATCCTCATTCATTGGAACGACCGCTTCGACCCTGAGTGTTCCAAGAGCCGTAAATTTCTTGATGTCTAACAGATATTGTTCCGGAACAGAAAAAGAAACATAGATCGGGACGATCTGAAGGATGGTAAGAAGATGGATGTCCTCTGCTTTCACAATCGTGCCCTGATGAATGAGAAGGCTTCCCGTTCGGCCATCCATGGGTGATCGTATAAGACAATAACCGAGCTGAATTTTGGCGTTCTCCACCGCAGCCCTATCTGCACGAACAGAAGCCTCTGCATTTTCAACGGCAGCTCTGTCCGCACGGACGGTTGCTTCAAGAGCGTCTGCATCGGCACGCATTTTTTCATACTGCTGGCGAGTTACGACACCTTTCTCAATTAAGAATTCATAACGCTTGGCATCATCTTCAGCATTTTTCGCTCGGAATAGGTCTCGCTCGAGATTGGCCTTGGCCTGTTGCACCTGAGCCAAATCTCTTTCAAGTTTGGCTTCAGCTTCCTTGAGGGCTGCTTCAAAGGATCGAGGATCAATCGTGAAGAGAAGGTCTCCCCTTTTCACATCCTGTCCCTCTGTAAAATGGACGCGTACTAATTCTCCCCCAACCTTGGATTTGACGGTGACCGTTGAGTAGGCTTGCACATTTCCAATAGTACGAAGCTGGACAGGAACCGTTTTCTGAGTCGCCGCGCTCACCGTTACGGGCAAAGGAACAGAAACAGGCTTTTTGGGTTTCTCATTGGAACAAGCGGAAGAAAAAGCAGCAAAACATATCAACCCCAAAACTCCGCCCAAAAGGGCTTGAAAATGTCCTCTCGCCAAGGTAATATGCAAAATTTTAAAGGACATATAGGCCATCCCAACCTCTCCTTAAAAAAACTTTAATATTCTACAAATCATTTGTCAATTCTCTAAAAACCGAGAGGGCAGGTTCTAGGAAGCATCTCCAATTCCGTGATGACAGAATGGACTCCAGAGGGGCAGGCGGACCTGCCTACCGGCAGGCAGGCCAGACTTCGGAATCTTTAGGATTGCGGATCATTAGAAGTTTAAGGGAAACTTTCTTAGTCAATGAAAATGAGTTTTTTATTGGTCTTGGGGCGTCTGGGGCCAATCCTTAAGCGGTGCCGCCCTAAATCTTTCTCCGCTGGCCCGCCTGCCCCTCTGGATTTGGCATCCCCATGGATTTCTATCACGGGAAAAAAGATGCATACCAGGTTCTAAATTATGATTGACTTTCGATCACCTTTCAGCGATATTGTGTCCCATCGAATCATTCAATATATTTGGTACGAATGAAGATGGATGATAAAAAGGCTAAGAAAATATTGGTCGTGGATGATGCTCTGGATACGGTGGAAATGATCACCGCCCTCCTCCAGCTGGAAGGTTATCAGGTCTTTTCCGCCTTATCCGGAGCCGAAGCGATGAGATTTCTTGAGGCCGAAAGGCGGAGGTCTCCGGAGGGAGAAGTGCCCATAGATTTGGTCCTTCTCGATGTGATGCTGGGCGATGAGGATGGAAGAAATATCTGCCAGAAAATTAAGGAGGATGATGTCCTGAAGTTCATTCCCGTGATCATTCTCACTGTCAGGTCAACCCTTCAGGATAAGATCAATGGCCTCAATCTCGGAGCCGACGACTACCTCACCAAACCCTTCATCAATGAGGAACTCCTTGCCAAAGTGAGGGTGATGCTCCGGATTAAAGACCTCCATGATGAACTGCGGAGGGAAAGGAATAAGAACATCCTGCTTACCCAGGCCCTTGAAAAACGATACAGTTTTGGAAACATCATCGGAAAGAACGACAGAATGCAGGAAATTTATGAATTGATCTCGGATATCTCCAATACGGATTCAACCGTCCTCATCCAGGGGGAGAGTGGAACAGGAAAGGAGCTCATAGCAAGGGCGATCCATTTCAACAGCTCGAGAAAGAATAAACCCTTTATCGTCGCCAACTGCTCTGCCTATTCTCAGAACCTTTTGGAGAGTGAACTCTTCGGCCATGAGAGGGGAGCCTTTACCGGCGCTATCCGGCGAAAGATCGGCCGATTTGAGCTCGCCCATGGGGGGACGGTTTTCCTCGATGAGATCGGCGAGGTCTCCCCCCCGACTCAGATTCTACTTCTACGGGTTTTGCAGGATCACCGCTTCGAAAGGGTTGGAGGGGAGGAAACCCTTGAGGTCGATGTGAGGGTTATCGCAGCCACGAATAAGAAACTGATGGAGGAGATGAAGAGAGGAACCTTCCGGGAAGACCTCTATTATCGGCTCAATGTCATCCCCATCTTTATTCCACCCCTTCGGGAGAGAAAGGATGATATTTCATTCCTCGCCTCACATTTCCTGGAAAAATTTAGCCGGGGGAAAGGAAAAAAAATTATCAATTTTTCTCCCGAAGTGATGGAAATCTTTTTAGCCCATACTTGGCCGGGAAATGTCCGTGAGCTTGAAAATGTGATTGAGCATGCGGTGATTATTGGAAAAAAGGATGAAATTTATTCCAAAGACCTTCCCCAGTATCTCATTCAGAAACCTTTACAGGGAGAAGATCTTGTTACTCTTCATGATTTTGAAAAAGACCTCATTTTAAAAACCTTAAAAGAGATGAACTGGAATAAGCACAAGGCAGCAAAAAAACTGAAGATTAATCGTTCAACCCTCTATGGGAAAATGAGACGATTCGGGCTTTCAAAAGAATGATTTTAATACATTATTGTCTAAAATTGGACACATTTACAACTTTTTGAAATTAAAGGATTTTCAGCTATAAATAAAGCATATTTACATTTTTAATGTCTAAAAACATACAATTCCCGCCTTTCCCTTCTCTTTAAGTAGTCAGATTCTTTTATATTAATCCCGAGAACTTTCTTTTTAAAATTTTGTCTTTAACCTGCGAATCCTCTCGTTCTAGAAAGGGATGAGCGAGAGTGCTATGAACTAAAACAGGCTCCTTTGCCTTAACCTGTGGGCTTAATTCTATTTTTGGTATGAAATTTGCTTAATTATTTATCAGGAGGTTAGTTATGAGGTGCTATCGTTGTGGCGGAGTCATGGTCTACGAAAAATTTTTTGGCATCGCCGAGGAATTCTTCGGCTGGAGATGCATCTTCTGCGGCGAGATCGTAGATAACGTGATCATTGAAAATCGTCTCGAGCAGAGAAAACGCTAACTCCCTTTTTAGAGGATTATTCTGTTAAAAATCTCTCTGAAGGGGGAGGAACTGTGAAGGGAAGAATATGTATTGTAGACCATGATTTTGCCAGCCGGGGTTACTTAAGGGAATGCCTCGAAAGAGAAGGGCATGAAGTCATCATCTTGGATAGTGGTTTTCAGGTGAGACCTCTCCTCAAGGGAGAGGGGTTTAATGTCTTTATCCTCAACATAGACACTCCTGGGGCCCGCGATAAAAACCTCCTCATCGAATTAAAGAAAGTACGGCCTTTACGAATCCTTTTAATCGTTTCGGAGAGGGGGGATCCCTTTCTCAAAGAGGCGATCGAACTGGGTGTCTATGGCTTCATCTACAGGCCTTTTAACCCGACAGAGATCTGCACCATGGTCAGCCATTTGGTGCGTTGAGATTTCTGAAAAAGTCCAGAAATCTCTGATTAAAGAGATTACGAGACGATTACAACGATTAGAAATATAGAGCGGAAAGATATTTTTTTCAGGGTTCTCTTCATTAGATGATCAATATGGAAGGAGTCTGTGTAACATGGAGGAGTTATGGAAAAGCGTGCCGGAATTCCCTCTATTTAAAAACCTCTCCCTCGAAGACAAGCCCATTCTCGATTTAGCTTTTAAACAATTCCCTCCCCTCATCTCGGAATTCACCTTTACCAACCTCTTCATCTGGCGACATGCCTACCAGATAAAGATCTTCCGCCTGAACAACTTCCTTTGTCTTTTGGCAGAAAACCGGGACCATCCCTTTTTCTTTCCTCCCATCGGAGAGGGAGATGTGGTAGAATGTTGCCGGGTATTACTCCAGTCGATGAAGGAGAAGGGAGTTCCTGCAAAAATTGCCCGGGTCCCCGAAGAATTTATCTCCCGTTTCGATTGGAAAGCAAAAGGTCTTGTGGTAAAGTTCGATCGAGATCAATCGGATTACATCTACCTTTCAGAGAATCTGATCAATCTGCAGGGGAGAAAATATCATCGGAAGAGGAATCACATCAAGCAGTTTAAAGAGAAATACATCTACCAGTATCTTCCGCTTACCATTGAGTGGATTTCAGAGTGTTTAAGGCTGGAGGCCCAATGGTGTGATTTCCGACAATGCGAGGTGATTCCGGGCTTGTTCAATGAATCCGTTGCCATTAAAGAAGCCCTCACCCACTTTGAGGCGCTGGGAGTGAACTCCGTTAGAAATTCCAGCGGGGCATTAAACCCCGCCGAAATTATTCCGAAATATGACCCTGTTGCAGCCGCCGGCCCAGAGGGCCTCTGGCCCGGAGGGAGCAGTGGGCCCATTTTTTCTAACGGAGTGAAGGGAGGGGTTATCCTGATCGATGGTAAAGTGGAGGCTTTCACCCTGGGGGAACCTCTCAATTCCGAGACGATCGTCATTCATATTGAAAAGGCAAATCCTGCTTTTGAAGGTCTCTACCCCCTGATCAATCAAGCCTTCCTCGAAAGTCATTGGTCAGGCTTTACTTATGTAAACCGGGAGCAGGACCTGGGTGAGGATGGTTTGAGAAAGGCAAAGGAATCCTACTTTCCCCACCGTATGATCAACAAATATACTATTGGTCTAAATGAATGAGAGCGAATGAGTCGAATATCTGTGCCATGGAAACAGAGAAAAAAAGCCGGAGCGAGGCGCTAAAAAAATGGATTCTCTTCCAGATTGAGAAAAAGGGACCCGTACCCTTTGCTCAATTTATGGAGTGGTGTCTGTACCATCCTGAGTATGGCTATTACCATTCGAAGGAGACAAGAATCGGGAAGGATGGCGATTACTATACCGACCCCTGTGTCCATCCCCTCTTTGGGGGGATGGTTGCCAAACAACTCTCTCAGATGGCAGAAATCTTAGGCAGGGAGAATTTTGATGTCGTCGAAACGGGAGGGGGCAGAGGATTTCTCTGCCAGGACATATTGAATTGGGCAAAAAAGAAGACTCCTGACTTCTTTAACAGACTCAGATATTATCTTCTTGAAACCAGTCCCTCCCTTCTCAAAGAACAGAAAGAAAGGCTCCGTCCATATGAGGAAGAAGGCAAAATCGACTGGATGGATCCAATAATCTTTGAAAAGGAGAAAAATCGAATCAGGGGTTGCATCCTGTCCAACGAGCTGGTTGATGCCTTTCCAGTCCATCGGGTCGTCTTTGACCACGGTAAATTAAAAGAGGTCTATGTGACCCGGCATAACGGTCAACTGGAAGAGGTGATGGACGAACCTTCCGATCCGGCGCTCCTTTCCTATTTCGAATCGATGGGCATCAGACTTCAAGAAGGCCAGAGGGCTGAGGTGAATCTCAGGGCACTCGATTGGATGGAGAAGGTGGGAAGATTCCTGGAGAAGGGATTTGTCCTGACCATCGATTACGGATATCTTGCCGAGGAACTTTATGCCCCTTACCGTCGCAGCGGAACCCTTCTCTGCTACTATCGCCATCAGACCTCGCAAAACCCATATGAACATCTGGGAGAGCAGGATATCACATCACATGTCAACTTTACGGATTTAATCAAAAAGGGGGAAGGGGTGGGCCTTCGCTTCGCCGGCCTTGTGCCGCAATACCGGTTCCTCATCGCCCTTGGAATTCTACAGGAGATGGACTCTCTGGGCCAGGATCTCTCCGAACTGGATGGGTTGAAAATGAGGCTCTCTTTAATGCATCTGATCGAACCGGAGGCTGGAATGGGTGAGATGTTTAAGGTATTGATTCAGCGCAAAGGGATAGACGAACCCATGCTGGAGGGGTTGAGGGATCTCAATTCCATTCCCTGGCCAACTCCCCCTTTAAATATTTCCTCTCCCTTGGCGGGAGGGGATTAAGGGGAGGGGGAAAGAGCTTCTGGCACCCTCACCCCAACCCCTGCCTACCGGCAGGCAGGCTCTCCCCTGCCTTCGCCGAAACGCTTCGTGCAGGCAGGCGTCAAGGGAGAGGGGGTAATGCTATCGATTGAATAAGGGAGTTGGAAATGAAAATTCTGGGAATCTTTGGAAGCCCGAGAAGGGGTGGAAATACGGACATCCTTCTCGAAGAAACTCTTACAGGCGCAGAAAAGGAAGGGGCGGAGGTTGATCGCATCTACCTGCCCGATTATGCCATCACTCCCTGCAAAGAATGTCATGGGTGTGATCAAACCGGTCAATGCGTCATCCTTGATGACATGCAGAAAATCTATCCGAGATTTTTAGAATCGGATATCATCATTCTCGCATCGCCCATCTTCTTTTACGGCGTCACCGCCTGGGCAAAGGCTCTGATCGATCGTTCCCAGGCCCTCTGGGCAAAGAAGTATCTCTTAAAAGATCCTTCTCTCGGAAAAGAGGGAAAGAAGAGAAAGGGCTTCTTCATCTCCGTGGGCGCGACTAAAGGGCCAAGGGTTTTTGAGGGAGCCATCCTCACGGCAAAATATTTTTTCGACGTCCTCAATGCAGAGTATGTAGGTGAACTGATCTTTCGTGAAGTTGACGGAAAAGGCGATATCTTAAAACACCCGGAAGCACTCCAGCAGGCCTTTGAGGCCGGAAGAAGGCTGGTTCTGGAAATGAAGGCTGATAAATAGTTGGGGGCAATCAGTTTGCCTGCCTACCACAAGCAGGGAACTCGGAGTGAAAAAGATTAAGAAAGATTTAAAATTTCTCCGAACTCAAAACTCCGAACTCCTTACTAAAAAAGGGGGGTGATCCAATGACGCAGTGGAAATGTTCGAATTGTAGTTATACGTTTGGGGCCGAGACCGTGCCGGATCAATGCCCATCCTGCAAGCAAGCCTGCACCTTCAGCGATGTAACCTGTTACATCCCGGATTGCGGTGGACCAGGGAATATCGATCCCAGACTGATGGGAAAGAAGGACAAACCCATTAATGAATAATGACAGGGTTTTTGTTTGATAGTTGTTGGGCTATGGTTAGGAGGACAGTTTCGATTAGAGTCATTGGGTTAAGGTCAGAGGCCAAACAACCTAACCTAAAAACGAAACGGGCGTCGTCACCCTAACCTTTAAAACTTTTTATGTTTAAGAAAGGAGAAAACAGATGCGGCTCAAAGGGAAAAGGGTGGTCATTCTTGTGGAGAATCTTTATCAGGACCTTGAATTCTGGGTTCCATATTATCGGCTAAAGGAAGAGGGAGCGGAGGTTACGGTCGTGGGCTCCGGAAGCGCTCGCTCCTATACAAGCAAGCATGGATATCCTGTCGAAGTGGAGAAGGAAGCCAAAGAGATCGACCTCTCCAAGTATGATGGCGTCGTCATCCCCGGTGGTTATGCGCCGGATATGATGAGGCGATACCCTGAGATGGTCAGGATTGTCAGGGAGGCGCATCAGAAGGGAAAGATGGTTGCAGCCATCTGCCATGCAGGCTGGATGCTCGCCTCTGCTGACATATTGAAAGGGAAAAAGGTGACAGGCTTCTTTGCGATCAAGGATGATATGGTCAATGCCGGAGCAAACTATGTCGATGCTGAAGTGGTAAGGGATGGAAACCTCATCACCTCAAGAAAGCCTGATGATCTTCCAGCTTTCTGCAGGGAAATGATTGCAGTTCTCGCTCAATAATTCCCCGATCTTTCCCCTCTTGACGCCTGCCTGCACGAAGCGTTTCGGCGAAGGCAGGGGGGAGGGTAAGCCTGCCCGCCGAACAAGTTCTTTGGCAGGCGGGGGTGGGGGTGAAAGGAGATAGAAATGATTACAAAAGAGACCTATGCCTGTCAACACTGCGGTGCCGAAGCGGACATGACCCTTGAGGGATTTGAAAGCGTCGAGGATGTCATTAAGAGAGAAAAGGGTCTCCACTGCAAGGCCTGCGGAAAGGAGATTCCTTGGTCTATCCGGGAGGAGATCAAAGCGGTCAGGGTGGCCATGGAAGCAGAGAAGGATGCTTACCAGACCTATTCGAAGGCCGCTAAGATGACGAAAAATCCCAAAGGAAAGGATATGTTTCAACAGCTCTCCGAATTCGAGATGAACCACTATCAGAAACTGAAAGGTCTTCTCAAATCGCTCGAGGAAAAAGGGGAGTGGATTCTTTACGAAGGAACGAGCCTTAAAAATAAGAAGATTCCCCTGAAGGCGGAAAAACCGAAAGGCCAGGAACAGCTCACCGATCTGGACGCTCTCAAAATCGCCATCCGGGAGGAGAAGAAGGCCCGGACATACTATCGTTCAATGGCGGAGTTGGCCAAAGACCCTCGGGGCAAAGATATGTATAAACGGCTGGCAGGCGAAGAGGAGCTCCATGAGAAGTTGCTGAATGATCAGTACTACAGCCTTCACAATACAGGCATCTGGAGCTGGGGCGATTAGTCATATAGTCGCTTAGTCTCATAGTCTCATGGTTAATTGGAGGACTATAAGACTATCTGACTATAAGACTAACTGACTAAAGGGATGGAAGAGAAAAAGTTCGAAGGTAAGTCGAAGATCATCGTCGATATCGATGGCATCCACTGTGCGGATTGCGCTCTCAATATCGAACGCTCGGTAGAACACCTTCCCGGAGTTCTCTCCGCAGAGGTGAGTTATGTCCTCTCCTCGGCCACAGTCTATTATGACCCGCATCGGGTGGAAGAGGAGAAGATCAAGAAGGCCATCACCCAGCCCGGTTATGTTGTCAGGGAGACCCTCGCCCAGAGGACCCGCGCCTTCTGGAGTGAGATGAGGCCTTTACTCTTTATGGCCTCCTCCGGAATAACGCTGGCTCTATCCTATATCTCAGGATGGCTCCATCTGGGACCAGCCTACCTTCCGACCGCGTTTGCCGTCGCCTCTTTGATCCTCGGAGGCTACCCCATTCTGAAGAGTGCCATTAAAGCCCTCTTCATCCCCGATTTAAATGTGGATACCCTAGTCTCCATTGCCGCCATCGCCGCAACTTCTGTCGGCGCCTATCAGGAGGCGGCAACGGTCATCTTCATTATGCTTCTCGGCGAGTTCTTAGAACATCTCACCGTTGGAAAGGCAAGGAAGGCGATCTCTTCCCTGATCCAGCTTGCTCCAAAGACAGCATGGGTAAGAAGGGAGCAGGAAGAAGTTCGAGTTCCTATCGAGGAGGTGAAGGCCAAAGAGATCGTGATCGTCAAACCCGGGGAGAGGATTCCTGTGGATGGGAAGATCATCTCCGGATGCGGTTCGATCAACCAGTCCATGTTAACCGGTGAATCGATTCCCATCGAGAAGGGAGCCGGGGATCGGGTCTACTGCGGGACTATTAATGAGTCCGGTTCATGTGAGATTGAGACCACTCAGGTCGCTGAAGATACGAAGCTGGCCCAGATCAAACGGTTGATCCTTGAGGCCCAGGCAGAGAAGTCACCCACCCAGAGAGTGATGGACCGCTTTACCCGATACTTCATCCCGGCCATTCTTTTAATTGCTCTCGCAACCTTTCTCATTACGGGAGATGCCATCCGTGCAATCACCATCCTCATTGTCGCCTGTCCCTGTGCGCTGGTCCTTGGGACGCCCACAGCCGTGGTGGCCGCCATTGGAAATGCGGCCAGGCAGGGAATCCTTATCAAGGGAGGAGCTTACCTCGAACAGATGGGAAGATTGAAGACCCTTTTGATGGATAAGACCGGGACCCTCACTTATGGGAGGCCCAAAGTGGTAGGGATCAATGGACTCGATGGCTTGAATGAAAAAGAGGTCCTTTACTGGGCAGCCATTGCGGAGAAACGTTCCGAGCATCCCCTGGCAAAAGCGATCACGGAAAGGGCGGAAGATTTTGGTCTCGTCATTCCCCATCCCGAATCCTTTGAGAATCTGAGAGGAAAAGGGGTAAAGGCCCGATGGAATGGGAAGGCCATCCTGTTAGGCAGTGTCCAATTTCTCAGGGAGGAAAAGATTACCATACTGGAATCGGCCATGGAAGTTTTGAAACAGAAAGAGTCGGAGGGAGCCACCTCCCTTTTCCTGTCGCTGGATCATCGCCTTCTCGGCCTGATTTCCATTGCGGATACATTGAGGGAGAAGGCGAAAGATACGATCGGCCAAATCCGGAAAGAAGGCATTTCAGAAATCTGGATGCTCACGGGCGACAGCGAAGCGGTCGCCAACCGGATTGGAAAAGAATTAGGGATCCGGTACGAGGCAAATCTTCTTCCCGAAGAGAAGGTATTGAGGGTAAAGGAGTGGAAAAAACAGGGCCAGACAGTGGCCATGGTTGGTGACGGGGTCAATGATGCGCCTGCCCTGGCCGCCGCGGATGTCGGCATCGCCATGGGAGCGGCAGGAACGGATGTGGCCATCGAGACAGCCGACATCGCATTGATGACGGATGAACTCGAAAAGATCCCGACCGCTATCCGGCTCTCTCGCAAGGCCCTTCGGGTGATTAAGGAAAATATCGCCTTTGCCCTCGTCTTTAATACAGTGCTGGTTTTTCTCTCAGCTCATGGATGGGTGACCATGATCCTCGGAGCCGTGATGCACCAGGCCAGCTCCCTCCTGGTCATCCTGAACTCGATGAGGCTGTTGAGAAGAACTTAGTTCGGAGTTATTAGTTCGTAGTTCGGAGATAGAAAATTCTAAAAATATATGATCAAATGACTCCGAACACCGAACACCAAACTCCGAACACCGAACTCCGAACTCAAAACTGTAATAATTTTCCCTTGACCCAAAGAAGTTCATTTCATAAAATGAGTCCAATTTCACGACCTGAAAGGAGATGTTATGGACGAGAAGAAATTTAAAGAGATCATTCAGTTTGCCATTGATAAGGAGATTGAGGCTTTCAATTTTTACACTGGAGCCAGTCAGAATGCAAAATATTCCGGGGGCAAGGAGCTCTTTTTGTCGCTTGCAAAAGAGGAGGAGGGCCACCGCAAATTGTTAGAAAACCTGAATATGGAGAAGGTTTCACAGAAAAGGATCGAGAAAGTTCCCGATCTCCATATCAGTGACTATATGGTCGAGGTGGAAGTTAAACCTAATCTCTCCTATGCTGAAATGCTTCGGATCGCAATGAAGAGGGAAGAACATTCTGTCAAACTTTATGAGGATCTAAAAGGATCGAACCCTGACGAAGATTTAAAGAAGCTTTTCACCTTTCTGATTCAGGAGGAAGGCAAGCACAAACTTAAACTGGAAAAAATCTACGACGACGAAATATTAAAATAAACCACAGGGCTATTAGGAGCGCTTCGCTTTAGGAGCGGCCTTCGGCCTTGAGGATCAAGGTTAAAACCCTCAAACGGAGTGCTCCTCAAATGAAATGCTCCTATTGCATCATTTGGAGGTTGATATGGAAAAATACAAATGTACGGTCTGCGGTTACATTTACGATCCGGAAAAGGGCGACGAGGATGGGGGTATTTCTCCAAATACCCCTTTTGCAAAACTTCCTGATAACTGGGTCTGCCCTGCCTGTGGCGCCCCTAAAGATATGTTCGAAAAAGCCTAAGGGGAGTGGCAAGCTCTTTTTACATCTGGTCATCACTGATCGTCTTTCGAATCATCTCGAGATCTTTTTCATCAAGCCGTATTTTCCTGTGAATTCCCTCGAAATGTTCTTAGTCAGCTTTTTAAGAATTGAGCATCGCCAAACTAACGGGGTCGATTCATCGCCCTCTTGCAGCGATATAGAATAGAGAGGACTTCGAAAGGTTGTTCGATTTCAGGGAAAGTTGGAACTCCGAGGGGTTCGAGAAATTCTTTGCATTCATCCATGTATTGCTTCTCCGCACTAAAACTAACCAAGATAGGTTTATCCGGGAACTTCTTAGCCAATTTTATAATGAAATCGAAAGGGGGAACACCCGTGTCCTTAGTGAGCATGAGAATTGGAACGACTGCATCAATGTTAGGATCTTTAAGCACTGCCTCCATGCCTTCTCGATATGCAAACTCAGCCCCGTGAGCTGTGGCGGCCGGCCATATATCAACAGGGTTCCGCATACGGATGAAAGGAGGGCTGATCTCTTGAAGCCTCTGAACGGTCTCCTTCTCCAAATCTGGTACCTCAAGGCCAAGGCGCGTGCAAAGGTCGGAAAGAACCACTAACATTGCACCAGAAGGTGCCAAGAAACTGACCCGGTTCCCTTTTGGTAAAGGCAACATCGATAGCGCCTTTCCCGCAAGGATCAGGTGGGTATAATCACGGATCCGAACGATGCCAGCCTGGCGAATCAGGCCGTCAATAAGGCGGTCCTCTGCAGCCATGGCAGCCGTATGAGCGACGGCAGCGTGTTTGCCAGCCTCTGTGACACCCCCCTTCAGTAAGACAACAGGCTTTCGTGGGGTCACCTCTCGTGCTACCTCTAAAAAGTGTCTTGGTTTTTTTAGGCTTTCAAGGTACATGATGATCGCACTCGTTTCCGGATCATCCCCCAAGTACTCAAGCGCTTCACTCTCCTCTATGTCTATTTTATTTCCAAGACCAATCACGCGTGAAACCCCAAAATGCTCAGCGGTCAGGATATATTTCATCGTGTGAGTGGCAAAGTTTCCAGTTTGTGCAATATAGGAGATCTTCCCACGACGTATTTTCCCCTGGGGAAACAAGGAGGATGTGAACTGATGGGGGGTCGAAGTATGGCCTGAAGTATTTGGCCCCAAAACACGAATCCCTTTCTCTCTAATGAGAGTGATTAGCTCCTGTTGGATCTCCTTTCCATATTCATCTACTTCAGCAAACCCACCTGCCTGGAGCACGGCATGCTTTATGCCTTTTTCAGCACACTCTCGAAGAGCTTGTGAAGTGTCTTTTGCAGGGAGGATAATGATCGCCAAATCGATCCCTCCTGGCAAGCTGGCAATGGATGGATTCACCGGTATTCCCAGGATTTCCCCACCCTTCGGGTTGACCAAAAAAAGGGTCCCCCTATAGCCATTGGCCAGGATGTTTCGTATGACTACGTTTCCAGATTTACCGGGAGTAGCGGAGGCTCCAATGACAACAACACTATCAGGTTCGAAAAACGCAGAAAAATTCCCTTTCATCATCCATTCTCCATACCGTCTTAAGAAAAGCGGAAAAAATTTAATCGCTCATTTGACAGGGGGTAATTAAGGTAGAACACAAATAAAGCTCAGGGGTCAATGGTCCCGCCAGACCTCAGGACAATGAGGGCATCCACTGAAACAGGTTTGCCGTTTTGCCGAATTTTTAGGGGATTGATGTCAACCCCGGCCACCTCCTCATATTGAAGTCCTATTTCACCAAGAGCTATCAAAGTTTGAGAAAGTACTTCCAGGTCAACGGCGTATTCTCCCCTAAAGGGTTCGAGGATCTTTCGGCTCCGAATCTCTTGGATCATTTCCTTGGCATCCCAAGAGGTCAGAGGAGCAATTCGGAAGACAACATCTTCAAGAACTTCGGTCAGCACTCCTCCCAGACCGAACATGACGCATGGACCCAATTGGGAATCCTTTGTCAGGCCACAGACAAGTTCTCGGTGACCCGTTACCATTTCCTGAACCAGCAACATTTCGCATCCTTCAATCTTAAGAAGACGTTGGCCCTCTTTCTTAACCTCTGCTTTTCCTCTGAGATTCAAAACAACGGCCCCCGCTTCAGTCTTGTGAGTCAGGTCGGTTCCGCATGCTTTTAGAACGACAGGAAAACCAATCTCCGCGGCCTCAGCCGCGGCTGAATCAGCATCTGAGGCAATGGCCTCCCGACAAACCGGAATGCCGAAGTATGAGAGAAACCGTTTTGAATCATACTCACTTAGAGCTGATTGACCTCTTGCTAAGGCTTCTTGAATCAAATTCGAGGAACTTTTCATTCTAGGTCATCCCATCCATATCGTATACTGTTTTCTAAGAAATTAAGTCTTGTTGTGATGAACTGTTTTCATGGTTATCTAAATGTTTTCGGTTTCAAGGCTTAGGCCATTTTACAGCATAACCCTTCGTCGACACCCCATATAATACCTCTCCCCTCCTTTATCTGATTGCGAATTCAATGTCAAGGGTCACTCTGGACTCAAATGATCATTGACGAATGAACTGTCTTCTTTTAATCTGGATAGTATGGTAGAAAAAATTCCCTCTCCAAAACTCCCCCTCATCTTCTCCATTCTCTCAGCCCTTTTTATCCTCTCACAATTCTACCGCGTCTCCAATGCTGTGATCGCCCCAAATCTCATTCAGGAACTTGGACTGAATGCAGAAATGTTGGGTATTCTCGGAGGTGCATTCTTCTACGCCTTCACCCTACTTCAGCTCCCCATGGGCCCGATGCTCGACCGAATCGGTCCTCGAATGATCATGTCTGTCTCCTGTCTCATTGGAGCCCTTGGGGCCTTTTTATTCGCCTTCGGGAACTCTTTTCATTCTGTCCTCTTGGGAAGAGTACTGATTGGGGCTGGAATGTCTCCGATGTTGATGGGTTCATTCAAAACATTTACACTACGATATCCTCCGGAACAATTTGCTACCCTCGTGGGCATAATCTCCGCTGTGGGAACAATAGGGAATATCTTCGCAGCCTCTCCCCTCGCCTTTCTCACCTCCACGATAGGATGGAGAAAGACCTTTTTAATGACTGGAATGATTACCATCCTCCTCAGTTTCTTGGTCTTCTGGATCTTAAGGGGGGAAAAGATTGAGCACGGGAAGTTATCTACCTCATCTCATGATAAACCAGAGATGGGAATTTTGCAGTCGATTCGCCTCATCATAGGTTCCCTTGCCTTCTGGCAGTTCGGAGCAGTGGCTTTTTTCAGGTATGGAATCTTCGTCAGTCTTCAGGGTTTATGGTTAGGACCTTATCTGATCTATATCAAAGGGTTTTCTCCTGTTCAAGCAGGAAATCTCCTGATCCTATTGGCCATTGGTGTCATTTTGGGAAGCCCCATTGGGGGGCGTCTCTCCGATCTCCACTTTCAATCCCGTAAGGGCGTTGCCCTGGTGGGATTAAGCCTTTATTGCGTCAGCCTCATCCCTCTCACCGGTATATGGAGGATCGAACATCCTTTCCTATTCGGTCTCATCTTCTTCTTTATCGGTTTCTTCCATGGCTTTGGGATGTTGATCTATGCTCACGCCAGAGATTCCTTTCCCATTGCGATATCGGGGACAGTGATGACCTACGTCAATTTCTTCACCATGGCTGGAGCAGCCCTCTTCATGCCGGTTTTGGGAAAAGTGATTGAATCCTTTCCCCGGATAAATAACGCTTACCCGGCCGAAGCCTACCATCTCTCCTTCCTCATCTGCTTTTTGGGAATGGCCGCCAGCGTCATCTTCTATGCGTTTCCCAAAAAGAGTAAACCCCGTTAGAAATTCCAGCGGGTCTTCGCCGCGCCGAAGTAGCTCCGGCCACGCAGGCGGGGCATTAAACCCCACCGGAATTATTCTAAAATCTAACCCCGCTGCAGCCTCCGGCCCAGAGGGAGCAGTGGGGCATTATTTCTAACGGGGTAAATAGGGAGGTCGGGAGATGAGGAGATGGGGAGATTTCACCCTATCACCCTACCTCCCCATCTCCCTATTATTTTTCAGCAGGGAAAGCCATCTGGTCTCCATAAGTGACAGGAAAAAGAAAGGATCTCACCTTGATTTAACCCGGCTTGAATGCTATTTTTTAATAAGGAGGAAGTTATGATTTTGAGGGTCTTTTTAGGTTTGATCGTTGGCGGCCTGGCTGGTTTTCTTCTAAGCTACCTCACTCGGGGTGTCGGAAGCGCCTGAGCCTTAACTTGCAACCCCTATGTCAGCGTCCCGCTGGGCGCTACCGTGGGGTTGATCTGGGCCTTAGGCTAAGGCCGAATAATTCGGAGAGGACGATGAGAAAGGGATCTCTAAACGCATGGGTTTTGAGCCGACGCCAATTTTTAACTTTCTCGAGTCTTGGAGGCATTGCCTTTTTGTCAGGGCAACCCAGCCTTTCTCTTGCTCAGATAAGAATGGAGGAGAAAATGGCTTATGCGGCCAAAGATTACAGCCGACTTTTAGGGATGGAAGGATTCAGTGAGGCACTTCTGAAAAACCACTTTACCCTCTACCAGGGTTATGTCACAAACACCAATAAATTGATGGATATGCTCGGTCAAATGCTCAAGGATGGGAAGATGAGTTCTCCGGAATACGCTGAATTGAAGAGGAGATTCGGATGGGAATTCAACGGTATGAGGCTTCATGAATATTACTTCGAGAACCTGGGTGGCAAGGGAGGACCGGACAGGACCGGGAAGCTCTTTAAAAAAATCTCCGAAGACTTTGGAAATTTCGAAACCTGGGAAAAGGATTTTAAGGCCACAGGGATGATACGGGGAATCGGCTGGGCCATTCTATACCAGGATTCACTCACCGGAAGGCTTATCAACTTCTGGATCAATGAACACGACGTCGGCCACCCTGCCGGCTGCACACCCATTCTGATACTGGATGTCTTTGAGCATGCCTTTATGATCGATTACGGGTTGAAACGAGCCGATTACATTGAGGCCTTTTTCAAAAACATCCACTGGAAAGCCGCAGAGTCAAAGCTAAAACAAACCCTTTCGTAACCCCTCAGTTAAAGAGATAGAAAAGAGTCGGGAGGTTCTTCTGGAAAAACCTTGAAGCGAAACCTCTATCCGTTGGACTGCGTAGGTTCACTACTAAAAACCACCATGCAAAAGGCAGGACGGCCGATTAGCATGACCTCTATGACCGCTTTACCCCGTTAGAAATTTATCTCCAAGCGGAGTGAATACTTGGTTCAATGGCCTGTGTGAGCCATCCCGTTAGGAGACAAAAGGTCTTCTAACGGGGTTTACAAGGCTTTGGAGGGAGAACTTTCCGACCCTTTCGGGTCAAGTACCACACCGTAATTGAGAAGGGGTGAAAAATTTACATTTACGGAATGGCCTTCGTTCCGGCCCGCAGGGTTGGAGGGATTGGAGAAGCTTTAGGGCGGAACCTCTGAGATTAAACTACGTTGCCTAAACCTGGATAATACCGCTGTTTTACTGAAAACGAAGGTCACCCATAACATCTAATGCCCCGCCTTCTAAAGCTTGGACAAGACCCCCAACTCTGTGGGCCGAGGCACAGGGCCCCCATTTTTTAACAGTTTCTGAGGGGTTACACCCTTTCCTATTTCGTTAATTTAAAGGCTATCGTTGCAACATGTTTTCCCTGAAACCGCGCTGCAGCCAACTCATTTTCGCTTGGCATTCGCTCTCCCTGACCACCTGCAATGGTTGATGCTCCATAGGGAGACCCGCCCGTGATTTCATCAATGCGCATCTGGCCCTGAAAGCTATAAGGCAAGCCGACAACGATCATCCCCTGATGAAGAAGCGTGATGTGGAAACTGAGAAGGGTGGATTCCTGCCCTCCATGTTGTGTCGCAGAACTCGTGAACACGCTTCCAACTTTTCCGACCAGGGCACCCTTTGCCCAGAGTTGTCCTGTTGCATCCAGAAACTGCCGCATCTGTCCGCACATATTCCCGAATCTTGTCGGCGTTCCGAAAATAATGGCGTCGGCAGAAGCAAGTTCATCCACTTTACAAACCGGAATGTGAGCAAACGCTTTCTGGGCTTCGAACGCCCCCATTTTCTTGAGCACCTCCTCTGGTAGCGTCTCCGGCACACGACGCATTTCCACTTCCGATCCTGTTATTTCCCTGGCACCTTCAGCGATAGCCTCTGCGAGACGGTGCACATGGCCATACATGGAATAGTAAACAATTAAAACCTTCATAGTTTATACCTCCTTCCTTGTTAGAGTTTTTTTAATGCTACTTCTCTCAAAACTAACCGCCATCTGCTGAATCCTCTACAAACCGGCCGATGGCTTCAAAATATTTCTTAAACCCAACATACAGGATGTCATTATGCGTTGCCGCTGGAATGATGAGAAGCTCTTTCCTCTCTGTTCCCAGGTGGCAATACAGGTCTTCGGCTTCTTTGAGGGGGACAAGCGTATCGTTTTTGCCGTGGATGATGAGAGCAGGGATGTGAATCTTCTCGATCATCTGCAAGCATTCTCGGTCGATCTCTTCCAGTGGTGTACCATGGACCGGGATCCCGAAATGCCGGATGATCCTGACCACGCTGGAAAAACCGCTCTCAATGATGAGGCCCCGAAGAGTGTCCTGGTATCGACAGGCAAGCTCAATTGCGGAGATGCTTCCCAGTGATCTTCCCATGACCCACAGGCTTTTATTGCCATTCCTCTTCAAAAGCTCTTCTCTTACGGTCTGAAGAATCTTATGAGCATCCTGTATGAGGTCCGTTAAAGTTGGGATGCCACTGCTTGCCCCATATCCCCGGTAATCGGCAACGATCAGGTTCGCCTTTTTCTGGTGATAGAGGGGAGCTGTCTCGTCGTAATCACTTACCACTTCCCCGTTTCCATGGAAGAAAAGAATCGATGGCCACTGCGGGTTGCCGATGTAAAAACGGCACGAAATCGAAACAGAATGACCCACGGGTATCAAGAGATCGAAACCATTGGCCGGACAGGGGGTGAAATCTCTTCGAGGATAGAAGATAGACATCAATATGGGTGGTTGATCAAGAATCGAATAGTCCGGCATACTCCCTCCTCCGGATTCCATAATACCATACGAACAACGAATCAAACAAACTCTCTTCTTGTTGAACTGCAATTCAGACACTGGACTTCAGACGTTAGACATCAGACTTTTCAAATATAGGAAATTAACTCTATTCCACTCTTTTGAAATTCTTTTATATATACAAGAGAGTCATTCCTCCTGGTAGCTGTCAGCCGTTCGGCTGATCTCACGCCGAAGCCCTTATCGATGTGTATTCTCTGGCCATTTTTCTTTCTTCAGTCTAATGTCTGAGGTCTATAGTCTTACTGTCTGAATCACAGCTTGTTGAAACAGGGGGGGCAGAGTTTACCCCGTTAGAAATAATGCCCCGCTGGAATTTCTAACGGGGTAAACGTGTTCGGGAGCATTCAAATTTTAAACCGATGGCTGCTTTAGCCACCCCCTTTCAAATCTTACCCACCGGGATGATGTAAAGAGGTTCTTCTTCAATTCTTAGAATCTCTTTGACCTGTTGATCATCAAAAGCTCCGATCATGACCGTACCCATATTTAAGGCCACAGCCTGAAGGGAGATATTCTGTCCCACATGGCCTACCTCCATATGGACATAACGAATGCCCCTCTGACCATAATGGCCGGTGGTCCTATTATAATCGGCTGTAATTATAACACTGATAGGGGCCCGTTCGATCATCCCCTGCTCCAGGGCCGCCCGAGACAAACTTTTTCGGACATCTCCATTTATGACCCTTTCTAAATGATGTTTTGATATGGAGTAATGATATACTCCGGGCTCCAGCCCCTCCACTTCTCCCACGACCAGATAGATCTCCAATGGATAAGTGGCTCCGGCAGAAGGAGCTGTTCTCCTATAGAGATTCTTACCTGTGCCTGCCCAGAGAAACTGTGAGACCTCCTCCAAATTCAATGAACTCCTCTTATAATCTCTGACCGATCTCCTTTTAAGAAGTGCCTCTTCGATGGAGACCGATCCTTTCTCGTTCGGCTTTGAAAGTCTGATCTCCTTTGACATATCCACTCCTTTCTATATCTCCAACAGAGTGCAATGCAATCCCTTCACCACTTCTGCCATCTTATCAAAATCGAGCGTGTCGATCGTATCGGTCTCCTGGTGGTAATTCCGGTTCCTGAAGAACGAGGTGTCGGTCACCATGATGGCCTTATATCCATGACGCCAGAATGAGAAATTGTCCGAAAGGTTGATCCCTCCGAAAAATTCCGGAGTGGTTAATGACCTCGCATCGATGGCCGAGTGTTTTCTGATTCCCTTTTTGAAAAGGGAGACATATTTCAATGAGCGAAAATTCCCCACCACTCCGATGAAGTCTGCTGTTTTGGGATAAAAGAGGCTCATCCCCGGAAGAGGATAGTTTTGAATCCGTTCCGGACGGAAGAATCCGATCATCTCCAGAGAAACCATCACCTCAACCGAAGTCTTTCTTTCCTTCAGATGCCTTGCATAAACCATGCTCCCCATATTGGGGAATCCGAAGCAGGGAGGTTCCTCATTGGCGAAGGCGACAAAGAGAAGGGTCTTCTTATTCGGGGCCTCCCGATGCAATCTTGCCAGTTCAAGCAAACCCGCTACGGCCGAGGCATTGTCGTCCGCTCCGGGTGTTCCGGGGACGGTATCATAGTGGGCGCCGATGACCACGGCCTCCTTATCCTCTCCCTTCTTTTCAACAATCAGGTTTGAGACCTTCTTTCCATAACATGGGTAGGTCTGACGCCATACGGAATATCCATAAGAGGTAAAGGCGGACTCAATATAGTCCGCAGTCCTTTCGAGCGATCCCTCCTTCCAGAGATGCCTCTCTCCGATTTTCACAGAGAGGTACTCCACATGCCGATAAAGGTTCTTTATCACCACTTCCTTCTGAAAATGAGAGGATTCTGGTTTTTTCATCATATAAACGTGTACTTACACTTTTTGTTCTACCCTTTCAAAGCAGGGCAGGCACAAGGTTTTTCCGCCGAACCGCCGGGTTCTGGATTCCATGGTCATCTCCCCGCAGGCTTCACATCGCAGGCCCTGCAAAATCCTTGCGGGTTTCGGCGCAGGCAAAGGCGCTTCTGTAACGATGAACATCTTCTCCAGATCGGTGGTCATATATCTCTCCTGCAGCTCATCTCTCAATTTCTGAATACGAGCCTGTTCCTCTTCGTTGACTGTCCCATCCTCCGCTTTCTTCATCAGGTTCCGAAGCTCCGAGCCCAGGTCGCCTGAAATATCCGGCAGAAAAAGAATACGAAAACTTATGCCTTGACTGCGATCGTAAAAGCTGAAGGCCATCTTGCCAAAATCCTTATGGATAAGATTACCCTTGCCGAAAGTGCAACCGGTGAGGAACTGAATCGCATCCACTCCACACATGTCTGTCTCCACGACAGCCACAAGATCCTTTCCCTTAGCATCCGCCAATCTCTTAAGGGCGAGTTCTGCCGCCCGGATCCCTATGACCAACCCGGGGCATTTATGACCATGAAAAGCAATCGTTTTATCAATTAAGTCTTTTTCTATGAAACATCCCATCCTTCAAACCTCCTGTCATGGACTTTGAGTGACCCGTGAAAAGGGTAGCCGACCCCAATCTTATCTTCTACAAATAACATTCGACTGAAAAATTCAGTCAGGCATGATAGTCAATGTCCCAGTTACTTAATTACGCAGTTACTCATGAAGTTACGATCCATGCTTTTTGAATTTAAGATTCCGTAATCCGCATTCCGAATTCTGCAATCCGCATTTGGAAGGGGCCACTTTTTCATGGAGTGCACCTTTTTGTTGCACGCTCTGCACGAACGTCCCCGAGGTTCTTTTCGTATCAATCCAATTGTCAGCTCAAGGCTTTTGCCACGAGCATTGTCTCTTCCCGGACTTGCAACTCTAGTTGCGGGATCGAGCGGCCAGCCTCGAACACCCTCTGAAGTTCGTAAGCCATTCTCTCCAAAGGCGAGTTCTCATACCCATGTGCCAAGAGTCCTACGGCATAAACCATAAGAAACGAGTCGGGGCCCAATACGCCCCATTGAATAACGTGGATAAGCTCATGGAAGTGCGTGGATTCACAATCGTGGGCTGGAGGTGCAAGGAAGAAGGTGTCCATGTAAGTAATGCCCGCGAAAGGAGTCTCTTCGAAATCGGTGAAGTATGGCAATCCCATTTTGCTCAGCGGGGGAACCTGCACACGATCTACCTTTACAGCTTTGCTAGTCTTAAGACGGCTTTGATCGAAGTACTGCGATAGTCTGCCGAAGCCAAGTTCTGCAACAGGAGATGCCAAGTGAGCGTGTGCCTCCACGTAGTGATCGATCCACTTTCGTACCCCTGGTAGTGCCTGTTGGAGCTGATCCAAGATTTCCTTATCTTCCCTACCATCCATTCGTTATTCCTATCTTAGGGTACTATTATAATCCGAATTCAGCAAAGTGCATTCGAATGGAGCAACATTTTATGAATGACACAGAATCTTTATTTACCCTTTGGACGTTTTTTCTTCAGCCATGAATTAAAAGCGGCAATGGGAGCAGGAAGCAAAAGAACAAGAGCAACAGATGGAGCCACACTGGAGAGTCCTTTGGCAAAAGCGTTTGCCGCCATGCCTTGAAAATCAATCGAGGGCAATATGAATCTTAAGAATAAAAAGGCAATGCCAGAAACTACAACACTTACCCACCATGGGCATTCAACAAGCAGATTCAGTATGGCCCCATCTTTTCGAGCCATAAAATTCCATTACTAAATTACCGGTGCCTGACCCCAGAGCTTTATGGATGAACGAATAATCCTCCGTCATATGACTCATCAGCAGTAGATCTTTTATCTAATGGTAAAAAATTTTGTCGAGGGTTGAAATAGCGGTAGGATTGAGGAGGGGTAAATTCTAAAAAATACTTTAATGGATCATGAGGTTTATCAAAAATGACCAAATTCTTAATTTCTATTGCAAATGCAGTTTTGCAGTTTTTAAAGTATCGAAAATATTCTTCCTGCGATATCCCTGAATATTCACCGAACATATCCCAAATTCTATAAGGAGAATCTTCATGGATTATAGAGGCATCAAAAACGCCGGTGATCTTCTTGACGGGCGATGTTGAATATATGAAAACTTTGCAACCGCCAGATTTTTTAAAAATTTTTCTTCTGAACTCATATTTTTTAAGACCGGACTTGATGAGTTCTGTATATTTAGGTTTAATGGAGAGTAAAACGTTCATCCAGGTCTCCCATCTTCAATATTTGTCGATATCTTTCGTCCGATATCTCCATCACTGACTGTGGAGCCCGAAGCATAATGCGAGCCTTTTGGAGTTTAGGCAGTGTTATATAATTCTTCAGTTCAAAATGCAAGAGAAAAAGTATTACCATTGCTGGCCCATAGCTGACGAGATTTATCAGTTCGTCTTTTGAGTAGACTGTTCTTTTACCAACCAACTTTATAACGTCTTCATAACTGTCGACACCGTGATAAACCTTGTCCAGAGAGCAGATAGAAGTTAACAACTGGTCCCGTGACCTATAAAAAAGCAAAACATCGCCCTCTCTCAGTTTCATGCTCCTGGCGTGACAGATATACGCCTTTTTGATTGTATTCCCTTCAACGATAAGCTCCCCTGCAGCCTCCATCAGCCCTGGTGTCCTATAGCGGTATTCGATAAAAAGCCTGTCATGATACTCAGGTCTTATAGGAATCACATGCTTTTTTACCCGGGCACCATCGTAAAAAGAAGGGTAGTACCTCCTGTTAAGCTCCATAGGAGGGAAAAATTCCAATTCTTTCCTTGGAACAATTGGCTTAAGGCACTTGTAAAAAACATCTTCCCCATTAGTTTTCCTCGCTACCTTAATAAAACCATATTGATCCAGAAGGGTTACCAACTCATCTTTCGGCTTCACATAATGGGTCAGGTAGACGTCATCGATGTTATTCGTTGTCGCATGGTTGATTGCCAATTTAAGGAAGAGCTCACCAATTTTTTGGCCCATGTGTTTAACGATGAGGGTGGATACCTTTAGACGCCTTTTTTTCCCCAGGGGAGGGATGGAGTCGATTGGCTCGTTTTCCTCCTTCAGGATTAACAATGCCCCAAGGCTTTTATCAGGTTTCTGCGAAACCCATGCCCTTCTCCCTTCCCGTGATATCTTCTTCCACCAGGTTTCAAAGTCTGGATAATCTGCTTTTAGTGAGTCAAAGATCGGATCGGACAAGCTCAAATTGTAGACAGGGACAAGCTGTATTGCAGGGGTAGGGGCGGAGGCATGGTGGACAAATTGTGTTCTAAAAAATTCCAGCCCTTCTTCAATATTAAAAACCCTATCCCCCAATCCAGCTTTTTCTGCCTTCCGTAAAATTTCAGTGTCGTTGGTGATGAGGAAATCCCCGGCATCCTTATAGATGGCATATAGAAGCTCATTGTCAACGATCTCTCTATCTGTGCGGGGAGCGCCAACAATCCCAATAAAGCCTGCATCCCCATGGCTTGCGGGAGGAGAAGCTAATTCCGGATAAGCCAAGATTTTTGATAAGGATATCTCCTTCCTTGTGACATCAGAGTCCCTTTTTATATCCTCTTTGGACATAGGATGTACGAGGATTCTAACGGAATTCTCCTCAAAAAGCCGAAGAAGTGAAGTCAGACTTGAAGGGACGACTTGATGGTCTTCCCGGTAGATAAAGATATTTGTGTCAATCAATACATTCATATTTTAATATCGGCGCCCTCCAATTTATAACTACGTTTCTTTTATTGTCTGAACTGCCCAAGTGGTTTTGAAGAAGTAAATATTCCCTAAATGGTAACACCAGAATACACCAAAGGTGTTAGACCTTGGAACGTTAATTAAGTTCACAAACAATTCTGACTCCAATTGCTTTTGTTTTTCTATTTTCTCAGTTCGTTTAGAGGTATCCAATCGCCGGGTGCTCGTTCATATTGCCAGAAGGCCCAGCCATTACAAGAGCGGCGTTTACATGCCACTGCACCTGCCTGAGATGGAGATGAGTAAACTTTGCCTCTAAACCGGATTGAGCCATTGCGTCTGATACGGGCGCTGAGAATTCTTCCCTTATAACGGGCCCGCAATTTAATTGGCCCAGTGACGTATTTTGCCAAAACAGGTTTTTTGCCTTCGTAAAACCTTCCTTCTCCTTCCTCCTCTTCTAAAATCTTTTTACCAAGGAGTGAAATCAATTCATCACGCTGGTATGAACGTACATCTCGTGCAAATCTTCTTCGGATATCATCTGACTTCTGAAACTTTCCTTTGAGTTTGTTTCCGGCGGGCTTGACAATTCGTAGGATGAGAGACTCCAGCTCTTTCAGGTGCCTGTCCCCAATAGTTAGATAAACGCTAAACCGATCCCATGAGTCCCGGTGCCGATCCTTCAAATGGTGTGCAAGACGCGAGCGGAGATTACTCGCCAGGCCTACATAATGTAGTTTGCCACGGCGATAAAGCGCATATACTCCCTGACGACGACGAACATATTGGCGGATAATATCTTGATACTTCTCAAGCGCTTCACGAGAGATATTTTCCAGATGCTGACATACCAATGGTGTCCTTTTGGCCATATCACAATTCTCCTTTGAAGGCTTTGTCGAGGATGGAGAGCATTAAGACCCCATAACGCCTTGTCCTTCGACGATATTTATTTCCTCCTCCGTTAAACCATAAAGTTTATAAACAATCTGGTCAATAAGCCAGTCAGTTTTGTGGAGTTTTTCTTTCAAGGGCAAAAGTTTTGAGAGGGATTTTTCGTACTCGGATCTGATATTTTCATAAAGCTCTCTCGATTTGAGGTTTGCCTGGATCCTGCCCTTGTTTTTCTCTATTATTTTCCAAAATTCCTCGAATGGAACATGTTCTTCGCCTTTCTGGTAATCGCCCAAGTAGTTTTTAATCTGGGTTTTCCCGGTCAATAGATCAATACCTGTATTTCCCTCCGTGTCGGATTCAATTTTTAGCTGACTCTCAAGCCACTTAAGGTAACCTTTTATCTCCTTTTGTTTTTCCTTACTCATCTCAATCATTTGTTCTGCAAGAAAAGCCAAAATATCATGCACCACATCAGACTGCTCCCACAAAGCACCTTCAGGAATCTTCCAATTCTTGTAAAGTGGTTTTGCATTGTGCTTTTTAACAAGTTCTGTATCTGGTTTGTGTTCCTTCACTAATCTGGATTGGATAAAGTAGAGAATTGTATCTGATCTCCCGGCCTCAAAATACTTCGCACAATGCTTTTTAGCTTCGTCAAATAACTTTTCCCGGTTCCCTCTTGGTGTGACAAAGGAAGTTAGACGGATGGGGAGTTTTTCAAGATTGACTATTTTTACTTCAGCAAAAACCCTCCCAAATTCAGGAACAAACACTCGATGGACAAATGATAAAAACTCTGAATTAAGAACTGAGAGAATAAATTCTATTGAATAATCTTCTACTTTTAAGATGAGATTATGAACATTGTTTAAATTAAGACATTGTTGATCATCAATTGTAGCAATAATAGAGTCGGCTGTTTGCCTAATAACAATCTTATTGGTAGCGAAGAAAGGAGTTTCCGGACGAGGCGCAGCCAACCATCTTCCATAACTTATCCATCGAGGCTCCTGGATATTTAAAGAATATTTACTAATATCCTCCCCTCTTAAATATGGTTTGTAAGTTTCATCCTTCTTATAATCAGCATCAAATAATCTTGACTGGACTATTTCTTTCGTTTGAGGAGGAATCCCTTTGCCTATTTCATATGGTTTAAGACCATTACAGATATTCCCAATTATTTTTAGCGGGAGACTCTTCTTCATTACCTTTTCTAATAAACTAAGTGTTTGAGGCGTTAAATATTCAGTTATTCGTTTACCTTCAAATCTTTCTATCCTTTGTTGCGAAATTTCAACCCATTTGATGCGTAATTCTTTTGGAATATCAGAAACGATTCCAAGCATTAAAACAGAGTTTGAATCCGGTTTATTCTTTTCAATTACTTCTATACAGGTTTCCACTGTTGCATCTTTAAAGACAGGTTCTTTAAAAAATATTACTTGGCGTAACTCATTATTGCTAAGGATAAAGCTCCTTAGGTTCTCAAAATGGTTTTCTGAAAGCCAGGTAGTGGGTGTAATGTAAGAATGACCCCCTTTTTGTTTTAAAAGTGAAAGGGCCTTCTCAATAAACAAAGCAAAACTATCAAATTGATATTCAGCTGCCTTATAATTTTCCTTTAAAAAAGCTTTTGATCGAGAATCAAATACAATGCCGTACGGTGGATTTCCGATTACCACGTCAAACCCGGGATTAGGTAGAAATTTTCCATGGTGGTCATAAAACACTTCTGGAAATTCCAGTTCCCAATGAAAATAATTATTTCCTTTTGCAATATCAATGGATTTATCAAAATAATCTTGTACCCAGGCCTTATTCATCAGTTCCGATTTCTTAAGAATATAATCACAAAGTGTTATGAATATATTTTGGTCAATTTCTAATCCGAATGAGGAGCTTGCCCAGATATTCGCAACCAAACGCCACTTATCTATCCTTTCTCTGTTTAATAATCTGTAAATCTCCTCCTTTTCTTTTACATCTTGAATCTTTTCAGTGGGTCTCTTTCCTATTATTTGATAGTCTCCTACAGCCAATCCCAAATCAACTGACATTGGCGCAAGTTCGAGAGGGAGTCCAATTTGAGATTCAGCACCTCTTTTCTTAACTCCTATTTTCTTAGGTAAAATTTTTATATCAGTTAGCTTGGCACCAATTAGGGAATTTCCCAGTTTTAAGTGATGATCTAAGAAATTTAATGGTTTCCCCTTTGCTACGGTGTAAAGCCACAAAGAGAGTTTCGCTAATTCTACTGCCATTGGATTTAAATCCACTCCGAAGATACATCTTTCCACAACCTCACGTCTTGCCCATCTTATATCCTCATCTTCTGGCTCTTTTAAGCCATACGGTTCTGAAGGTTCCCTAATTACCATCTCCTTTTTATGTTCCTCAAGAGGTTCGCCGCTTAAGACCCGTAGGAGTTCTCTTGCCAGAAAATCTGTCGCTTCAACGAGGAAATGTCCACTTCCCATTGCGGGGTCAAGAACTTTCAAAGAAAGAATTCCATCGATCAGGCTTCCTTCAGCCTTTCTAAGTTCTTTCTCATGAAATTCCCTACTCGTCCCTCTCGCGCCTTTTATCTTTTGCTTGATCTCCTCAACGTTTTCTGAAATCTTTTTTCGTTTCTCTTCCACCAAAGGCCCGAGGGTATTTTCAACAATATATTTAACGATATAATCGGGGGTGTAATAAGACCCGGTGGCCTTACGCTCACCTTTGTCCGTAACAAGATAAATTCCCCCAGTCTGAATTTTCTCATCTTCTCTGATTTTGTTCTTTTGCTTTTTGGCTTCAGCAAGAGAGATAAAGACTTCTTTGCCTTTATCCTTAATCGGAACGAGGTCTTGATCTGCAATCTTCAGTTTATATTCGAGAAGTCCTTCATAAATGGAACCCAAGTGTCTTATTTCGAGGCTTCCATAATCGATGTAGGCTTTATCTCTGGAACGAGAGAGGAGATCAATCGCTTTCGCCACATAAAGATCACCTATCCTGTGTTTTTCAAGAAAGTGATGCTTTTCCGGATCAAATAACCCTCCATTATAAGGGGGTACACCGAGTTCTTCATTCCCTTTATTAATGGTTTCAAATAACTCTTTCAGTTTATTCCAATATCCAAATGTTGAGGCGGCGATGGGCTCATTTTTGTCGAGCCTACTCGCCATTTCTTTTTTAAAAGCTTCCAGGCTGTATGACTCGGTGTAAAGTCTATTAACTCCGAGTGGAAGAAGGTCACGATGCTCTGCATAAAGGATGAAAAGAAGTCGATAAAGCAGGATAAGGGAATTGTCATGGATCTTTTTTAAGTGTTCCGCTGATAGGTTATTACCAGAGGTTTTTAGAAACCCCTGGGCCAGCGTTTTAAGGGCCAGATAGATATTCCCCTTGAGTGCCTCTCCAACCTCCTCTGCATAATCTACGCTTCCCTTGTAAACTTTTTCTATAAATTCAGGAAAAGAATCCTTGCGGAAGAGTAAATAGAAATATCTGAAATCCTCAGGGGTGCCTGATTCTATAAGATCTTCGAGGTCAATCTCATAGAAGATGTCGAGCCTCTTTGAAGTCTCACGTTCATAGAGCCTCCAATATTTTCCCTCTGTAAGAATCCCCCACCTTACACCAGTAAGCCATAGATACCGGCTAATCTGAAGTGATGGGTTTTGAACCTCGAAGGGGTCAGCTTCCGTCTTAAGTTTCTTATCGAGAGGCCTACCCAGCCGCTTGGCCTCTGCAATACAGGTTACCTTGTTAAAGTAGTCATCTTTTTTCCCTTTCTGAGCAGTTTTTAAAGATTCATTATTTAGAAAGAAGGCGTAATCAGGTCTCTTAGACCATTCACCTGCGGGAACAGGGGCATTGACATCAACCACCCATCCCAGGTAATCCAGGACCTTATCCAAAAAATGTTTTCTTAGTTGGTCTTCATTGATGGCTTCAAATCTGCTCCTGTCCCAAATCCCCTTCACCTTCTCAAAGACAGCCTTAACTTCAGAAATGGGGATATTGAATTCTTCTTCTTTCGGAAGGAGTTCATCCAAATAATAATTTGAGAACAATCCTCTATTGCGGTGAGGCCTCATGGTTTATCCTTTGCTATGATAATAGCGACTGAAAATAATTCTGTAGGCAAGGCCTTGAAATGTGAATTAAGGTCAACGACATCCTTCCCACATTTCCTTACAGAAACCCTGTTCTTTTTGACCTTTATCCACTCCCGCCTTTTTTACCGTAAGGCGCGAGTCATAAGGGCGATAAACAAAAAGCCCATTCTTTTTGAGAATAGGCTTTCAATTAAACCTGAAAATTTTCATTGAGATTCAAATCATCCCCCAAATCGAAATGAATGCATCGTTCAAATCGCAGAGAGCAAACCGTAAATATTCAATTTTAAGATTGTAAGGGTACATGTGGGTAATTTACCAAAGATACAATCAAAGATCAATGAAATTATAAACATGAAATTATAAACCTTTTGCAGGCATTAAGCCTTCTGCTCCATCACGGTGGCGATGTGACGGACCATCTGGCGATGCACATCAAGGAAGATGTCGGGAGAGAGGAAGTAGTCAGGGTTCTCGTCATAAAAGGAAGAGATCAACTTCTTTGCCGCCGCATCGATATTGCAAGTGGACCGGTAGGCCTCCTCCATCTCGGCCCGTTTCCTTTTGGCCATCTCGATCGTTAATGGGATAAACTTCCTGGCCTCCTCGCCGATCACATATCCATAGTGGTCGGCACAGTAGTTTTCCACTTCAAGGTCTTTTAACCGTTCAAGGCCCTCCTGATACCTGGTGAAGTTCGAATTTCCAGAAGTAACGATCGTCTCATCGAATGGAATGCCTCCCCCATCCGTGGGAAAGAGAGCCTTTAGCTCCGGCACATAGGCCGCAATACAGCACGATGAATGGCCTGGTATCTCAAGGATTGAAATCTCTATGCCACCCAGATCGATCCGGTCCCCTTCCCGGACCGTTCTTCCGGAAACATCATCCCTCCACTCCAGATCGTGTTCCGAATAGATCTCCTCTTTCCTCATCCTTTTTGCCACATTCCGGCTGAACTCATTGATTGTGACGATGGCCTTCTCCATCTTGAGGATCTCCCACGCCCTTTCAGAGGCACAGACTTCAATCTCCGGGTGCCGGCGTTTGAAAAAAGGGATGATTCCCACATGATCGAAGTGGGAGTGAAGGATCAGGATCTTCTCAATCCTGCTTTCGTCGATTCCAAAATCTTTAAACTGTTGAAGAAGATCCGGGACGATGTAGCTCATGCCTCCGCTCATCATCATAGAGCCATCCTTCCCCTCCAGGAGATAGACCCCTGATTCCTCTCGACCTAAAAACCAGATTCCCTCTCGAACCCTTCCCGGCTTCCGAACTCTCATCCGTTCCCTTCTCCTTCTCCATGGCGGTGAACCCAATATAACAAAAAGATGGGGTTGTGGCAATTACGGGTTGATGGTGACTGTGATTCAGACAGTAAGACTATAGACCTCGGACATAAAACTTTCTCGGCCTTCCTGACCGGTGTCCCATGGGGGCGATTTTGCAAAGCGCTAAAGTGTTACAAAAAGAAAGGCCCTATACTCTTGTGAGATATAGGGCCTCGGGTTTTTTCTATTAGATTGTTATTTGTTTTTTTCTTTTGAAGGTTTTTCCCTCGGTTTTTCTTTTTCTTCCTTTTTTACCTTCTTCTCTTTAACTTTTTCTTCTCCCTTTTCTTTCTTTTTGGGCCTTACCTTTCGGAGGACTTCTTTTGCCTTCTCGACGGTCGATTTCTTCTTCTCTTCCACCGGAGAATAGGAGACCAGCTCTACAAGAGAGAGGGGCGCCCCATCCCCCTGACGCCATCCCATTTTATAGATCCGGGTGTATCCACCTTCCCGCCCTTTCATCTTGGGAGCGATCTCGTCAAAGAGTTTTTTCACAATGGTCTCGTTGCGAAGACGGGCAAAGGCCTGTCTTCGGGCATGGAGGGTATCCTTCTTTGCCAGCGTGATGATCTTATCCGCCCAGATTCGGAGCTCTTTTCCCTTTGCAAGAGTGGTCCTGATCCGCTCATGCTGAATAAGCGAAACCAGCATGTTTCTGAACATCAGCTCCCGGTGTTTGGTATGTCGACTTAATTTTCTTCCTGCAACTCGATGCCTCATCCTTTTCTCCTATCCCGTTGCCTCTGATTCCATTTCCCCTTCTTCGCCTTCAGCCTTTTTGTGAGGCCAGGTGTCCAGCTTCATCCCCAGGCCGAGCCCCATCTCCGACAGGATCTCTTTGATCTCATTCAGGGATTTTCGGCCAAAGTTCTTGGTGGCAAGAATCTCCGCCTCCGTCTTCTGGACGAGATCTCCGATGAGCCTGATGTCGGCATGTTTCAAACAATTGGCAGATCGGACAGAAAGTTCTAATTCATCCACGCTCCGGAAGAGGTTTTCATTCAATTTATCCATGTCTCCCTGATGTTCTTGAACCGTCATCTCCTCTTCTTCTCCTTCCTCAAAAGTGACGAAGATGGAGAGTTGATCCTTCAGGATCTTGGCGGCATGGGCAACGGCTTCCTCCGGGTTGAGACTTCCATCCGTCCATAACTCGAGGGTCAATTTGTCATAGTCGGTGATCTGGCCGACCCTTGCGTTGGTCACCGTATAGTTGACCTTCTTAATGGGAGAGAAGATGGCATCCATGGGGATGGTCCCGACGGGTTGATTTTCATCCCTGTTTCGCTCTGCCGGGACATAACTCCTGCCCATCTTGACCACCATTTCCATCGAAAGTTTGCCATCCCTGGAGAGTGTGGCGATGGGGTGATCGGGGTTGAGAATTTCCACGGCATCGCCTGTGAGGATATCGCCTGCCTTTAAGACACGGGGGCCTTCTGCCTTGACGCGAATCGTCTTCGGTCCCTCCGTATGGAGCTTCAGCCTCACCTCTTTGAGATTTAAAATAATCTCTGTGACATCCTCTTTCACGCCGGGGATCGCCGAAAATTCGTGGAGCACGCCGTCAATTTTAACCGATGTGAGGGCCGCCCCTTGCAGGGAAGAGAGGAGAATCCGCCGGAGAGAGTTTCCAATGGTGATGCCGAAGCCCCTCTCAAAAGGCTCAGCCGTGAACTTCCCGTAGAAGGGGGTTAAGGTTTCTTTCTCTGCTTCTAACCGCTTCGGTCGAATGAGATCTTTCCAACTTTTTTGAACCATATTGCCTCCCTTTTCTTAAAGGGTTAATAGAGAATTACTTTGAATACAACTCCACGATCAATTTCTCCTGAATGGGAAGGGTGATATCCTCCCGGACAGGCAGGGCTTTAATGCTCCCCTTCATCTGTTCTTTTTCTAATTCCAACCATTGGGGGACACCCCGCCTGGCCACCCCTTCGAGAGATTCCTGGATACGGATAACCTTCTTGCTCTTTTCACGCACCGAGATGACATCTCCCGGCTTCAGCAGAAAAGAGGGAATGTTGACCCTGGACTGATTGACCAGGAAGTGGTTGTGTCGCACCAGCTGGCGGGCTTCATTTCTGGAATTGGCAAACCCGAGCCGATAGACTGCATTGTCCAGACGACGTTCCAGAAGCTGGAGGAGAACTTCTCCGGTAATCCCTTTGCGCCGATCCGCTTCCTTGAAAGTGTTACGGAACTGATTCTCCAGGAGGCCATACAATCTTTTCACCTTCTGCTTTTCCCTTAACTGGGCCCCATAGTCCGAAGTCTTTTTCCGGCCCTGACCATGTTGCCCGGGTGGATAGCCCCTCCGATCGAACGCACACTTCTCCGTATAACACCTCTCCCCCTTGAGAAAGAGCTTTAAGTTTTCTCTACGACAGAGTCGACAAACCGATTTCGTATATCTTGCCAAAGTTTATCCTCCTGTTCAACCTGATTACACCCGTCTCCGTTTGGGAGGACGGCATCCGTTATGGGGAATGGGTGTAACATCTTTGATCATGTGGACCTTGAGGCCCGCTGCCTGAAGCGAGCGGAGCGCCGATTCCCTGCCGGCCCCCGGGCCTTTCACATAGACATCGATGGTTCGAACGCCATGCTCCATCGCCTTTTTGGCGGCATCCTCCGCGGCCATCTGGGCCGCAAAGGGAGTGCTCTTGCGGGAACCCTTGAAGCCCTGGATCCCTGCGCTCGACCAGCAGATGACTTTTCCCTCGTAATCGGTGATGGTGATGATCGTGTTGTTAAAGGTCGCCTGAATGTGGGCAATGCCTGCCTGAATATTCTTCTTGATCTTTTTCCTCTTTGTCCCTGGCCCAGTGGCCATATCTCCTCCTTTACCCCGTTAGAAATAAAGTATCTTCATTGACAGTGGATGAACTTCATAAAATACCTATCCAATTTCGAAGCCCCGTTCAACTTTTCTAACGGGGTTTCCCTGCGGACTCCTTTTCCTTTTTCTTTCCGACGATGGCTCGGCGAGGTCCTTTTCTCGTCCTCGCATTGGTATGGGTTCTCTGGCCATGAACGGGAAGGGAGCGGCGATGGCGAAGCCCCCGATAGGAACCGATATCCATCAAACGCTTGATATGGGTCGCCACTTCCCTTCGGAGGTCCCCTTCGACCCTCAGTTCCTGGTCGATGATATCCCGGAGATGGATGATCTCCGATTCGGTCAATTTATTGACCTTGATGTCCCGGTTCACATTGGCCTTTTGGAGAATCTTATTGGCCGATGGCTTTCCAATCCCATAGATGTAAGTGAGAGCGATCTCTACCCGTTTATCCTTTGGAAGATCGACCCCTGCAATACGTGCCATATGTTTCTCCTTTAAATTCCAATACCCAAATCCCAATATCCAAATAATCACCAATGACCAAATTCCAATAACCCAATAAAAAGATTAAGAGTACCCCATTTGATTATTGGTTATTGGAATTTATTTGATGATTGGTGCTTGGGATTTGGTTATTCTCCCTTATCCTTGTCTCTGTTTGTGTTTCGGGTTTTCACAGATGACCCGGACCACCCGCTTTCGCTTCACGATCTTACACTTATCGCAAATCTTTTTAACCGAAGCCCTGACTTTCACGGTCTTATTTCTCCCGGAATACGATTCTTCCACGGGTGAGGTCATAGGGTGAGAGTTCCACCGTCACTTTATCCCCGGGAAGGATTTTGATGAAATGCATTCTCATCTTTCCAGAAATATGGGCCAGCACCTTATGCCCGTTTTCCAACTCCACTCGGAACATGGCGTTTGGAAGGGTCTCTAAAACCTTTCCTTCAACTTGGATTGCCTCTTCCTTTGGCATCGAATGACTCCGTTTGCCTCATCAAACAGGCTTCGCGTCCAGGACACGAATGATCTGCTCAAAAATTTGATTCTGTCCGCCCACCCCCTGGATCGGGCGAAGGAGCTTCTTATTTTGATAATACTGGATGAGGGGAGCGGTAAGTTTCTGATACTCCTTGAGTCGCGTTCGAATCGTTTCTTCCCCATCATCCTCTCTCTGATAAAGGGTTCCGCCACAACGGTCACAGACGCCTTCCTTCTGGGGGGGATGAAAGAGGATATGGAACATCCCTCCGCAGTTGTTGCAGGTCCTGCGGCCGGTCAGCCGCCGTACCAATTCCTCGAGATCGACCTCGATGTTGATGACATGATCCACCGATTTTCGGATTTTGGTGAGGATGGCCTGAAGAGCCTCGGCCTGGGGGGTCGTTCTCGGAAATCCATCGAGTATAAAACCGGCGTTGCAATCCGATGCCCTCAACCGTTCATCAATGATGCCGATCACCACCTCATCCGGAACAAGCTGACCCCTGTCCATAAAGGTCTTGGCCTGTTTCCCTAAAGATGTCCCTTCCTTCACGGCGGCCCTGAGGATGTCCCCCGTGGAGATTTGAGGAATATGATAACGTTCCACGATCATCTGTGCCTGCGTGCCTTTTCCCGCCCCCGGAGGGCCTAAGAGAATTAAATTCATTCAAACCCTCATTGCAAAATTAGCATTGCAAAATACAAAGTGAACAATGGAAGAGGGAAAAATAAACGATTTTGCAATTTGCAATTTGCATTTTGCATTGATGTTTATCTATCCTCTTCTGCTTTTCAATTTGCCCTTCTTCATCAATCCTTCATAATGTCTCGTCAGCATATGGGCCTCAATCTGCTGAACCGTGTCCAGAGCCACTCCTACCACAATGAGAAGGGCTGTACCGCCGAAGTAGAAGGGGACATTGAACCGTCCGACCAGAATGGTGGGCAGGACACAGACGGCCGAGACATAGAGGGCCCCTCCGAGGGTGATGCGGGTGAGGACCTTGTCGATATACTCAGCGGTCTTCTGGCCGGGCCGGATGCCCGGGAGGTATCCTCCGAATTTCTTCATGTTGTCAGCCACATCGTTGGGGTTGAAGGTGACCGCCGTGTAGAAAAAACAGAAGAAGATGATGAAACCCACATAGAGAAGATTGTAGAGGATCGCACCAGGCCCGAGACTGTTGAGGATCGACTGGATCCAGGGATAGGTCTCCAGCAAGGCCTTCGGCATAAAGCTGGCGATCGTCAGAGGAAACATCAGAATGGACGAGGCGAAAATGGGAGGAATGACCCCCGCAGTGTTTAACTTGAGCGGGAGATGGGTGCTCTGTCCTCCGTAGACCTTCCTTCCCACAATCCGTTTGGCATATTGAACGGGAAGCCTCCGCTGGCTCGTCTCGGCAAAGATGATCACCGCAATGACGGCCACCATCAGGATGATCAAAAACAGGATGGTGAAGATGTTTAACTGTCCCACTCGAAACAGTTCATAAGTGCCTGCAATGGCGTTTGGCAGTCTTGCGACGATACCCGAAAAGATGATGAGGGAGATGCCGTTTCCGATTCCCCTCTCCGTAATCTGTTCGCCCAGCCACATGATGAAGGCGGTGCCGGCGGTCAGGGTGATCACGGTCATAATCCGGAAGGACCATCCCGGATTGAGAACGATCATCTCACCGGCGGCCCCTGTCATATTCTCCAGGCCGACAGCGATCCCGAATCCCTGGATCATGCTGAGCACGACTGTTCCATAACGGGTATATTGAATGATCTTCTTCCGTCCGATCTCTCCTTCCTTCTGGAGCTGAGCCAGATAAGGGATAACGACGGTGAGAAGCTGGAGGATGATCGAAGCGCTGATATAGGGCATGATGCCCAGGGCGAAAACAGAAAGCCTCTCCAGGGCCCCTCCCGAGAACATATCGATGAGGCTGAAGAGGGTTCCCTTCGCATGGGCGAAGAAGGAGGCGAGGGCATCTCCATTGATCCCGGGAGTTGGGATGTGGACCCCGATGCGATAGATGGCCAGAAAGAGAAAGGTCATCAGGATCCTTCGTTTCAACTCAGGGATCTTGAAAATATTCTGGGCGCCTGAAATCATGAACCGATGACCTCCACCCTCCCTGAAGCCATCTCCACTTTTTTAAGTGCCGCCTGACTCACCTTATGAACACGGATGGTCAAGGGATGCTGGAGTTCCCCGTCGGAGAGGAGTTTGATGATCTCTCCTTTTTTACACAGGCCGGATGCAGACAGGAGATCGGGTTCAACCACCGCATCCTTCTCGAAACGGTTGAGGTCTCCGAGATGGATGATGGTCACCTTTTCCCTGAAAGGGTTCCGGAATCCCCTTTTAGGAAGCCGTCTCTGAAGGGGCATCTGGCCTCCCTCAAAACCTGCCTTCGTCCCTCTGCCGGCACGGGCATTCTGGCCCTTATGTCCCTTGCAGGCGGTCTTTCCGTGACCGGACCCGATTCCCCTTCCCACTCGCTTTCTCTTCTTTCTTGATCCCTTTGGGGGCTTAAGCTCTTCGAGAATCATCACGCTTTCCTTTCCCTCAATCGATCACTTCGACCAGATGGGACACATGGTTAATCATCCCCCGCATCTCGGGACGATCCGGGAAGGTGAGGGTTTGATTCAACCGTCTAAAACCGAGGGCCTTGATGATCTTCTTCTGACCTTCAGGCCGTCCGATCGCACTTTTTTTCCACCTGACCGTCATCTTCTTTTCCATCCCATTTTCCATCTTCTTCATCAGCGCATCCTCAGTTCCCGCTCTCTTTTTCAGCCCTCTTTTGAAGCACCTCTTCCGGATATTTCAATTGATGGATGGCCTGAAGAGTCGCCTTGATGAGGTTGTAAGGATTGTTTGATCCCAGAGATTTGGTCAGAATGTTTTCAATCCCTGCGGACTCGGCAATGGCTCTCACCGCTGCCCCGGCAATCACCCCTGTCCCTTCAGAGGCCGGCTTCATCAGGATCCTAGCGGCCCCGAATTTTCCTGTCACCTCGTAGGGAATCGTCTTGTTAATCAGGGGGACCTTAATCAAGTTACGTTTCGCATGTTCGACCGCCTTCCGGATGGCCTCCGGAACCTCTTTGGCCTTTCCCAGTCCGCTCCCGACATGGCCATGGCCATCTCCAACTACGACCAGGGCGCTAAAACTGAATCGTCTTCCGCCCTTGACCACTTTGGCCACTCTGCTGATATGAATGACTCGGTCTTTCAATTCCAGTGTGCTTGGATCAATCTTCGGCAATGTCACTCCCTCCTAAAGAGAACTCTCAAGAACGACACCACGCCTTCTTGAGATTTTGAGACTTTTTCAGAAACCTTCTAAAAGACCAGGCCACCTGCTCTCGCCGCTTCCGCCAATGCCTTGACCCTTCCGTGATAGAGATACCCACTGCGGTCAAAGACGATTTTTTGAATTCCTTTTTCAAGACATTTCCTGGCAATGAGTTCTCCCACCTTCTTCGCTGCCTCGACATTTCCCGTATAACGGAGGTTCCCTTTTAACTCAGGGCTCAATGTGGAAGCGCTGGCCACTGTTTTTCCCGTAGAATCCTCAATGGCCTGGGCATAGATATGTTTCGGGCTCCTGAAAACATTGAGGCGAGGTTTTTCCGATGTTCCCTGGATGCGGCCTCGCACCCTCTTCTTTCTCTTCATCCTTGCCAGGATCTTCTTATTTTCCATTTTAAAAGACTTCCTTCTCCTTAAGCTTTTGTCTTGCCGACCTTCTTACGAATCTTTTCTCCGAGATAGCGAACCCCTTTCCCCTTATAAGGCTCAGGGGGTTTGATCGAGCGGAGTTTGGCGGCGATGGTTCCCACCAGCTGTTTGTTCACCCCTCTCACGGTGATCAGGGTCTGCTTCTCTACCTGGATGTTAATTCCTTCCGGAACGGGGAAGAGAACCGGATGGGAGAACCCCAGCGTGAGTTTGAGAAGATTGCCCTGTATATCCGCACGGAAGCCGACGCCAATGATTTCCAGCTTCTTCTCAAATCCCTGCGTGACCCCCGTCACCATATTGGCGATGAGACTCCGGGTCAGGCCATGAAGGGCTCTTAACGATCGCTCTTCCCGCTCCCTCTGAACGGACACCTTCCCCCCATCCACCGAGACTACGATGCCACGGGGAAGGTCGCAGGCGAGGGTTCCTTTGGGCCCGACCACCTCTATTTTCGAAGGATCACAAGAGACTTTCACTTCCTTCGGCAATTGAATCGGCATTCTTCCAATACGAGACATAACCACTCCGATAGTGGAGCGTGGAGAGTAGAAAGTGGTTTATTCCACCTTCCACATTCCACCTTCCACATTCTTATTTTTACCAGACATAACAGAGAACCTCTCCACCCAAATGGGCTTTCCGTGCCGCCTTATCGGTCAGGATCCCTTTGGGTGTGGAGAGAATCGAGATTCTCAAGCCACTCATGGCAGAGGGGATCCGATCGGTTCCGACATAGACCCTTCGGCCCGGCTTGCTCACCCGCCTGATATGGATGAGTCCTTCCCGGGTCGTATCATATTTGAGAACGATTCGAATCAACTGATGTTCTTTCTCATCCTTAACGACTTTGAAATTGGCAATGAACCCTTCCTCTTTTAAAGTCTTAGCAATCTCATGCTTAATCTTGGAGTAGGGGACATCCACCTTTTCGAACCTGGCTTTGGACGCATTTCGGATGAGAGTGAACATATTGGCCAATGGATCGGTCATCGACATAACAAACTCCGTAAGGGTTACCAGCTGGCTTTGATCACGCCGGGGATCTCACCCCGGAGGGCATATTTTCTGAAACAGAGACGGCACATACTGAATTTCCGAATAAAGGCCCTCGGCCTTCCACAAAGAGGGCAACGGTTGTACTGGCGGACTTGGAATTTCTGCTTTTGCTTTGCCTTATTCATCAATGAAAGTTTCGCCAATTTATCCTCCTGACATCGCTATGCGCAATGCGCTAAGCGCTTAGCGTTTTTTAATTCCTGAAGGGCATTCCGAGCAGCTTCAGGAGTTCCTTTCCTTCCTCATCGGTTTTGGCGGTGGTGCCGATGACGATGTTCATCCCCTTCACCTTGTCGATCTTATCGTAATGAATCTCCGGGAAGATGAGCTGTTCCCTGATGCCCAGGGCGAAGTTTCCCCTTCCGTCAAAGGACTTTGGGGAAAGGCCCTTGAAATCCCTCACTCTCGGTAGAGCAACATTCACCAGACGATTGAAGAATTCGTACATCCTCTCTTTTCGTAGAGTGACCCTCACTCCGATGGGCATCCCCGTTCTCAATTTGAACTGGGCGATCGATTTTTTGGCTTTGGTGATGACGGCTTTCTGCCCGGTAATGAGGTTCAGTTCCTGAACGGCGGAGTCGAGGATCTTGATGTTCTGAATGGCTTCCCCCAGTCCCATATTGATGACGATCTTGTCCAGCCTGGGGACCTCCATCCTGTTCCGGTAATTGAACCGTTTTATCAGCGCGGGGACCGCTCGCTCCTGATAGATCTCTTTGATTCTGGGCATCGTATCACCTATTTATCAAAAATTTCCCCACATTTTTTGCAGAACCGGGCCTTCTTTCCTCCCTCGAGGCTCCGGTGGCCGATCCGGACGGGTTTGTTGCATTTTTCACAGAGGAGCATCACGTTGGAAATATGAAGGGGCGCCTCTTTTTCCAGGATCCCTCCCCGTTTCTGCTGTCCGTGAGGTCGAGAATGTCTCTTAATGAAATTGATCTTTTCAATGATCACTCTCTCCTTCTCCGGAAGCACTTTCAGCACACGGCCGCTTTTGCCCTTCTCTCTTCCGTTGGTCACCATGACCAGGTCATTCTTTTTGATATGGGTTTTGGAGACGGTCATTCCAAATTCCTTTCTGTTCTTTACAGGACCTCCGGAGCCAGCGAGATGATCTTCATAAACCGTTTCGCCCGAAGCTCCCTGGCAACAGGGCCGAAGATTCGGGTCCCGATGGGCTCTCCCTGAGGATTGATCAGAACAGCGGAGTTATCATCAAACTTGATAAAGGAACCATCCGGTCTTTCCACCTCTTTCTTCGTCCGGACGATAACCGCTCGAGCGACCTCTCCCTTTTTGATCTTGGAGTTGGGCAAGGCGTCTTTGATGGAGACGATGATCACATCGCCCAGGGACGCATATTTCCGGCGCGTTCCGCCGAGAACCTTGATGCACCCCAACCTTTTTGCTCCCGAATTATCGGCGACCTCAAGAATACTCCGCATCTGGATCATAATGGACTCCGTTATCGAGAGTGGAATGTGGAGAGTGGTAAGTGGACAACAGATTTCTCTGGACGACTTTCCACCTTCTACATTCTACTTTCCATTTATGGTTAGGCGGCTCGTTCAACGATCTCTTTGACACGCCACCTTTTCACTTTGCTGAGGGGCCGGGTCTCGATCAGGAGGACCTTGTCGCCGATGTGACACTCGTTCTTTTCATCATGCGCCTTCACCTTCGTCCTCTTCCGGATATACTTTTTATAGACGGGATGAAGGACCAGACGATTGACCATGACGACGACCGTCTTTTCCATTTTTTCACTCGAGACCACACCCGTTAATGTCTTTCTTTTTCCTCTTTCTTCCATGGGCCTTATTTCCCTTTGCTCGGCGCCTTCCCCTTGAGGATTGTCTTTACCCGGGCGATATCCCGCTTGACCTGGGGAATTCGCATCGTGTTCTCCAGTTGCCCCGTGGCATGCTGGAAACGGAGGTTGAAGAGTTCCTCATGGAGCTCCTTCTCTTTATGAATCAATTCACCTTCGCTCAGGAGACCGAGATCTTTTGTCTTCATAGGGGGCTCCCCCTCATGATGAACCTCGTGGAGATGGGCAATTTATGCGAGGCCAGAAGAAAGGCCTCTCTCGCTCTCTCCTCCGGGACCCCCTCCATCTCATAGAGAATTCTGCCCGGACGGATGACAGCCACCCAGTCTTCCGGCGGACCCTTTCCTTTTCCCATCCGGGTCTCCGCGGGTTTTTTAGTGATCGGCTTGTCCGGAAAGATGCGAATCCAGATTCGACCTGTTCGCTTGATGAACCGCGTCATGGCAATACGGGCGGCTTCAATCTGGCGGGCGCTCAGCCAGCCGCATTCGGTGGCCTGAAGCCCGAAGTCGCCAAAGTTGAGCGTATTCCCACGGGAAGCGACTCCTCTCATTTTCCCCGTTTGCATCTTTCGATATTTCGTCTTCTTCGGCATCAACATCTTAAACCTCAATGCAAAATATAAATTGTAAATTGAAAAGTTAGCATTGATGAATTCGTAAAAAGTCGAAAAACAGAAAAAATGTCATTCTGAACCTTATTTTGAACTGCTAATTTTGCATTTTACAATTTTCAATGATCTTTATTAATTAGGCGGCTCGCTCGTCTCCCTCTTTGGTCGGATAGATCTCTCCCTTAAAGATCCATACCTTCACGCCGATGATCCCGTAAGTGGTCTTCGCCTCAGCCAGGCCATAGTCGATATCCGCCCGGAGGGTGTGCAGTGGGACCCGGCCCTCGCGGTACCGCTCATGGCGGGCCATCTCTGCCCCCCCGAGTCTTCCGGAAACCGCAATTTTAATCCCCTTTGCCCCTAACTTCATGGCAGAGGAAACGGCTTTCTTCATCACTCTCCGAAATCCAACCCGGCGTTCGAGCTGTAACGCCACATTTTCAGCCACCAGCTGGGCGTTGACCTCGGCTCTCTTCACCTCCTGAATGTTGATGATGATTTCCTTCTGGGTCATCTTTTGAAGTTCTCTTTTGAGGTTTTCGACCTCGGCTCCCTTTTTCCCGATGATGATCCCTGGCCGGGCGGTCCAGATGGACACCTTTGCCTTTTTGGCCTTACTTGCAGCCCGTTCGATTTCAATCTTGGAGACCCCGGCGTGGTGAAGTTTCTTCTTCAGATGCTCGCGGATCCGTATATCCTCAATGAGAAGTTGGGGATAATCCTTCTCCGCAAACCATCGGGAATCCCAAGTCTTGATAAACCCCAGTCGAAAACCTATCGGATGCACTTTCTGACCCAAGGCTTTGCCTCCTTTCACTTTTCATCTAGGACGATGGAGATGTGGCATGTCCTCTTCCGGATTGGGGTGGCCCGACCCATAGCCCGCGGGGTAAACCTTTTCCAGGTCGCCCCCTGATCCACCGAGATCTTCTTCACATAAAGGCGGTCGACATCCACCGTCTTCTTCTGTGTGGCGTTGGCAATGGCCGATTTCAACAACTTGATAATGATTCTGGCGGCCGCTTTCTTTGTAAACGAAAGGATATGGGTGGCCTCCTCGGATCGCTTGCCCCGTATCAGATCGGCCACCAACCTTGCCTTTCTGGGCCCCACACGCACATATTTTAATTTTGCCCTGACTTCCATCTTCTTCAACCTTTGCTTTTATGGAGTCTTTCCTTTAATCTTTGTCTTTCGGTCTCCTGAATGGCCGTGGAAGGTTCGGGTGGGGGAGAATTCCCCCAACTTATGACCGACCATCTCCTCCGTTACGAAGACCGGAATAAATTTCTTTCCGTTATGGACGGCAAAAGTTAAACCGACCATCTCAGGAATGATGGTGGATCGTCTGGACCAGGTTTTGATCACCTTTCCTTCCCTCGATCTCCGGGCCTCCTCCGCTTTCATCTTCAAATGGGCATCCACAAAGGGCCCTTTTTTGATTGATCGGGCCATTAATCTCTCCTCTTCAGGATATATTTGTCTGTCCTTTTATTCTTACGTGTCTTCTTCTCCGGAACACCCCATGGAGTGCAAGGGTGACGGCCTCCGGAGCTCTTTCCTTCACCTCCGCCGAGTGGATGGTCTATGGGGTTCATCGCCACTCCACGGGTCACGGGACGCCAGCCCTTCCACCGGGTTCTTCCAGCTTTTCCGAAAGAGATACTTTCATGCTCGAAGTTGCTCACCTGTCCAATGGTGGCATAACAGTCCTGGAGGATCAGCCGGACCTCACCCGAAGGAAGTTTGATATGGGCATATTTGCCTTCCTTTGCCATTAACTGGCCACTGGTGCCTGCGCTCCGTATGATCTGGCCTCCCTTTCCAATCTTGAGCTCCACATTGTGGATGAGCGTACCCGTCGGGATGTTTCGTAGGGGAAGGGCATTGCCGGGTTTGATATCGGAGCCGGGGCTTGCCATCACCTGATCCCCCACCTTCAATTGATCCGGGGCAAGGATATATCGTTTCTCACCATCGGCATAGTGGAGCAGGGCGATTCGGGCGGATCGATTGGGATCATACTCAACGGAAGCCACCTTCGCAGGGATCTCCCTCTTATCCCTTTTGAAGTCAATGATCCGGTACATCCTCTTGTGGCCCCCGCCCCGGTGCCAGGCCGTGATCCTTCCGTAACAGTTCCTTCCCCCGGTCTTCTTCAAGGGACGAAGAAGGCTTTTCTCCGGCGAGGTGGAGGTGATCTCCTCAAAGGTGTTTACGGTCTGAAACCGCCTTCCGGGAGAGGTCGGTCTAAATTTCTTAATACCCATCGCTTCACTCCGTTCAAATAACCAAATTCCAAGCACCAATCATCAAATAATAACCAAATTCCAATTTCCAAAAACTTGAACATTGGTTATTGGAATTTATTTGAAATTTGGAATTTGGATTTTGGAATTTTTAATTAGGCTCCTTCGAAGAAGTCGATACGGTCCCCTTCTCTCAGGGTGACAATGGCCTTCTTCCAATCGGGCCTCTTTCCATATTTCCTTCCCAGACGCTTCATTTTGCCCAGAACAGTAATGGTCCGGACATTATTGACCTTCACCTTGAAGAGGTGTTCAACGGCCGACTGGATTTCGATCTTATTGGAATTCCGATCGACCTCGAAGACATATTGATGAGCCTCATCTTTCTGGAGGGTGCTCTTTTCAGTTATCAACGGTCTTCGGATAATCTTCTGCGGCTCTTTCATGATGCAAACACCCCTTCTATTTTTTCGACAGCCGGGCTCAATAAAATCAGGTGTTTATGATTTAAGATGTCGTAGACATTGAGGCTCTCGTAGCGGAGGACCTCGATGCCGGGAATATTGCGGGCTGATCGTTCCAGAAAAACATGTTGGGCATCCGTCACGATAAGGGCGTTCTCCACCTGAAATCTCTTCAGGATTTCAAGGACCTGCCGGGTTTTAAATCCCTCAAGGGGAAAGCCATCAAGAAGGATCAGTTTTTCCTCCTGGCGTTTTAAACTGAGTGCGGCCAAGAGGGTGGCCCGCCTTGCCTTTTTGGAAAGAGAGAAGGAGTAATCCCTTGGCATAGGGCCGAAAGTGGTTCCCCCTCCCCTCCAGAGAGGGGAGCGTCGGGTTCCTGCCCGTGCCCTGCCGGTCCCTTTCTGCTTCCAGGGCTTTGCCCCTCCTCCGCGGACAAGGGCTCTGTTCTTGGTGGCCGCCGTGCCTTTTCTCCGGGAGGCCAGGTGGCTACGGACAGAATCATGGAAGAGGGAAGGGTTGACCTTCGCATCGAAGATCCGATCGTTCAGTTCAATCTCCCTCACCTTCTGGTGGCTGATGTCATAGACGGCTAATGTGCTCATCTCATCCCTTTCCTTACGCAGATGCTTCGGCAGCTCCCTTCTTCTTTGTGGCGCTTCGGATGAGAACCCATCCATGATAACTGCCGGGAATCGACCCTCGCAGGAGGATGAGATTCTGATCCTCTCTGACTTCCACGACCTTGATGTTCTGGATCGTCACCCGACTATTCCCATGTTGGCCTGGCATCTTCATACCCTTAAAGACATGGTGAGGAAAGGTGGCCGATCCCACCGATCCCCCGTGACGAAAATATTCATGCGTGCCGTGAGAACCCGGCGAACCATGGAATCCGTGCCGTTTCATCACGCCCGTAAAACCCTTTCCCTTGCTCAGACCGGTCACATCCACGACATCACCGCGTTTGAAGAGGAGTCCGACATTGATCTCCTGTCCCAGCTCGTACCCTTCTGTGCTCTCCACACGGAATTCATTTAAGTATGTGACAGGGGCGGTGCCCGCTTTTTTGAAATGGCCGGCGAGTGGTTTCTTCACCCTCTTCTCATTTTTCGGAAGGAAACCGATCTGGAGGGCCTCATAACCCTCTCTCTCAGTCGTCTTCTTCTGGGTGACACAGCAAGGTCCGGCCTCAACCACCGTGACCGGAACGACGGAGCCGTCCTCCTGAAAGATCTGGGTCATTCCTATTTTTCTGCCGATAATTCCGAGCGTCCGTTTCATGGCCTTTTAATTCCTTATAGTTTGATCTCCACATCGATCCCGGCGGCCAGGTCGAGTTTCATCAGGGCATCGACGGTCTGTTGTGTAGGCTCGATGATGTCGAGGAGGCGTTTGTGGGTTCGAATTTCAAACTGTTCCCTCGATTTTTTATCCACATGGGGGGATCTCAACACGGTATAGCGGTTGATCCTGGTCGGAAGGGGAATGGGACCTGCCACGCTGGCTCCGGTCCGTCGAACCGTATCCACAATTTCAGCCGTTGACTTATCTAACAGCTTGTGGTCATAAGATTTAAGGCTGACCCTGATCTTCTGAGCTGTCATTCCCTTACCCCTTTCCTTTACCCCGTTAGAAATAATGCCCCGCTGGAATTTCTAACGGGGTTTATTCGAGGACATCGCTGATGACGCCGGCGCCCACGGTCCGGCCACCCTCACGAATCGCAAACCGCAACTCCTTCTCCATCGCAATCGGCGTGATCAACTCCACAGACAACGACACATTGTCCCCGGGCATCACCATCTCCACCCCCTCAGGCA
>Ga0214473_10000193_pt1 | contig 85583 bp, 51 predicted proteins | sample RVTome_7_FD_203509 | JGI IMG/M metagenome (GOLD analysis project Ga0214473, IMG submission 203509) | Soil microbial communities from uranium-contaminated site in the Upper Colorado River Basin, Wyoming, United States - RVT98D197 | ecosystem: Environmental > Terrestrial > Soil > Contaminated >... | reverse complement strand
TGGCGGTTCGCGAACCGCCACTACAATAAAATGACCGGCCCACCCATAGGGGCAAACCTTGTGTTCGCCCCTTTTACTTGACCGCTGGTTTACCCGGTTCTGCGGTGGATCATTTTATGGTGAGGGTAAAGTCCAGGCTCTTTCCGGGATCGGTGGTGAAACTGGAGACTATCCCTACCGCAGACCGGATTCCCCCGATTCCATCGGTATCGTAATTGGAAAACGGGATGAAAGGAAAGCGGAAGCTCGTGGTTCCATCCGGCACGGTCAGCCGCCAGGAGTCGGTCTCCAGGCGCGAGCCGACCTGTTCGACCAGGAGACTGGTCGGCTTCTCGCTCAGGGTCAGCGGTTCCGCCCCGGCGGTGGTGATCTGCCGTCCCGGCGAAAGCTGGAGCTGGAGGTTGCATTCGTAGCGGTTGGGCCAGAGGGTAGGCGAAACCTTTTCGCCGAATCCGGCACTGAATTTCAGAGTATTGTCGTCGACGAAAGTCACCTTGATCCGGCCGCGGAAGGTATCGAATTCGACTTGGAGCGTGAGATCGGGGTCATTGAAGTTAATGCTGCTTTCCCTGGGCCAGAAGTCGAACGCGCTGTTGCTCGGCTCCATCAACAGCCCGGCGATGTGCGGCTGGTACTTGGTGTTCCCCCCGCCGATAACCAGGCCGGTTTTCTGGTGCCAGACTTCGAGGTAGGAATAGCGGTCGAGGAAGTAACGGTTGCCTTCCCAGGGCTGAGTGATAATCCCGGAGAGGCAGACCACCCAGTTCCCCCTTCGCACCAGACGGGCGCCGCTGACCAGCCGCGCCTCGAAGTTTTTCATCTCCTGGGGCGCCGGGGATTCCGGACCCTCTTCCGAGTAGCGGAAATTGTCCAGGGTCCAGGCCAGGCTGAGCCCTGAAATGTTGCCGGTGGTTTTCCGGCTCACTTCGCCGGTGGCGGCGACCCCCATCTTTTCGGCCAGCTTGCCCACCATCAGCCGGTTGTACCGCCTGCCGTCCGGGAAATGGCTTTGACCCAAGAGGCCCCAGTCGGCCTTGAGGCCATTGCTGTAGCGGTTCCTTTCATCGATCACAGAGACCGCGCTGCCATCCGGGTAGGTGAAGGCGAGGTTGAAATCCGTGGCCCGCCGCAGGCATTCCAGGGCTTCCGGGTCGCCGGTGAGGGCGTAGTACAGGCCCACGCCGTGAGTGGACACCCGGTTGTAGGAATTCACCGGGCCGTCGTGTTCGGCCCAGTACCCGTCCGGATTCTGGGTACGCAGCACGTTTTTGTATTCACTTTTTACCAGCGTTACCCATTCGGGATGGCCCAGTACCTGGCCCGCGCGCATGACGGTGGTCATGTAGAGCGAATAGTGGTTGGGGCTGGTCCCCAGCTGCACCGCGGTATATTTCCTCTTGCCCCGGCTTTTTTCCACGTAGGACAGGTAAATCTTTGCCCAGTATTCAAGCCGTTGCGCCCAGGCCTGCCGCCTCGTCTCGCCGAGTTCCCCCTTCACCTGGTCGTAGGCCTCGATCCAGCTGTAGACGGCCCAGTCCACCAGCGGGTAGACCTCCTCGGATTCGTACTTCAGCATCTTGTCTCCGCAGGCGATCACCGATTGCAGGAGCCGGGGGTCGCCGGTGAACGGATTCAGCGGGTGCTTGTTCTTGTACAAATAGGCGACCGGGTAGATCAACATCTGGTCGTACTGGTTGAGCCTGGGCTGCGGCTGGTTTTTCAGCGCCGCCGAACCGTTGTAGCGGCCGTCATCGCTCTGGTTGTCCACCGCCTGGCCCACTCCCGCCACGATTATTCTCATGTACAGGTCTTTCAGCGGGGATTCCGCAGACAGCGCCGGCCCGGCGAGTGAAAAAAGGAGCGGGACGAACAGGAGCAGAAAGGCCAGGCCGGTGCGTGATGCGGTAGCTTTCAAGGCGCGCATAAGGGACTCCGGGGAACTGGTTTGAGAGGCGGTTGGTCCGACAAAAGCTCGATCACAGGTGAAAGACTTTCCGCAACAATGATAAGGCAGACGGAGGCCGGATACAAGCGGATTCGGTCGGAATCCCGGTTTGGTTGCGGGATCGCCTGTCTATTTGTGCGGCGTGGCGATGTAGCCCTGCACGTCCAGCCAGTGCTCCCGCATGATTTTGACTTTCTGCCTGAGCTGGTCGACGAGGTCCGGCCCGATTAGAAAAGTGTCCTCGTGTTTCTTGTCCCTGGCGAGGCCGACCAGCTCGAGGCCGCCGTCTTCGAGCATCGCGATCAATTCGTTCGTATTGTCCAGCTCGTCCCGCATGATCTCGTTCCACTGGAGGTTGCCCGGTTCGCCGTCCCAGGATTCGACCTTAGAAGGTACGCGGGGAGCCCCGGCCAGCCGGTCGGCGTACTGGTCGCGGATAAGCTGGGCGTGGTAGAAGTTGTGGATCGAGCGGACCTCGCTGGCCCACATGCGCAAGGCGAGCCCCACCTTTCCGAGCCAGGGGCCTTCCGGCGTACCCTCGAGGTTTTCCAGGGTGCGGCCGGCCCGCACGGCCAGGGAGAGCGCCCGGCGCAGGCCCCGGTCATCCCAGCTCGTCGTGCCCTGCATCCGGCTGCCGTGGAAGTCGATGTAGTCCATCCGGGCTTCATTTTCGAACGGATTGAAGACGTACGGCAGGAAATAAGCTTCTTGGGCCGGAGTGAGCAGGTCTGGCTTTATCACCAGGGGCCGGGTCAGGTGGCGGTCGGATACGCCGCAGTAGACGTTACTGTAGCCGGCGTACCCGGGCGTGGCCAGCGACTTCATTTCGAAAGCCCGGTTGAGGTCGTAGAAGGCCTGGAACACTTTTTCGGCGTTGGCCTCCCCGGCCCAGCGGCCGGCGAATTTCCTGAGCCGGGCCAGGCGCTCGGAAAGGTTACCGGTCGGCTCGTTGATACAGTCCTCGACCAGGTCGAGGAACTTCGCGACCGTCTCGGGCGATTCCTGGCAGCGGTCGTACCAGGGGACGCAGGAGATGAAAAGGTATTTGATCCGTGGGTCGTGGAAGCGCTCCATGTCGGCGATGACGTCCAGGGGATCGAACAGGCCGAGAAACGGGTAGGCCTCGTTCCTGAGGCTGCCGACGGACATGATGGAGGGATCGGTCCGCGCCAGGTAGGTATTTTCCGGCAGCAGGGGCCGCACCACCTCCAGTTCGTTCTGCCAGAAATTGACGTTTTCCCAGAAGAGGGTGACCGGCCCTCCACCTTTTTCCGCGCCCCGATGGACAGTCAGGCTCAGGTCGCGCACCCTTTCGCCGGCGGTCAGGTTCCGGCAGTGCTGCGGACCATTGGGGCCGGGATAGAGGGCGGCGGCCCAGCAAAGCCCGGCCCCGGCATCGTTGGCCCCGGTCACGAGCGATTTGAGCTCGGGGACGCCGCGCCGCAGCTCGCCGCTCATCCATTCGATCATTTCCCGGGTCTCGGGCAGGTCGACGCATAACGAGAAGGCTTCCTTCCGGCTGCGGCGCGGATGGTCCACCCGGGGGCCGCGCAGCGCCGGGTAGGCCTGGAAAAAGGCTTCGGGCAGAAAGTGAGTGTCTTTGGATTCCATCAGGGCGCCGAGGCCCAGCTTGCGGATCACGGCCGCTTTTTCCAGCAATAGCTTGCGGTTGGCTGCCACCCAGTCGGCCGGGATGAAGGGGGCGATCCTGGGGTGCGGATAGAACTTCCAGGGAGCGGGCACGTAGCAGGCGTATTCGTGCCAGGGGCTGCCGCCCGGCGGGATTTCGTACCAGCTCTTGTCCGCCAGGGAGCTGATATCGATCTGCACTTCGCCGTAAGGCTTCATCCTGGCGGCCAGTTCGGCATAGGGGATGAAGTCCTGCAGGTCGTGGCTCGCGTTGTTGAAGATGATCACCTTGCCTGCGGGCGCTGCGGCCCGGAGAGGCGGAGCTGGAACAATCAAAAGGAGCAAGAGGATAAGTAACAGCAGATAAGGCATAGAGAAACGAGATCGTGGAGATTCAGGTACTCTCATCTGACGCTCCGGGAAGCTGGTGAGAGAGATGGATCAGCCGAGGCGGCCTGGCTGTATAGTGTGGAATGTCGTTCCGTAATGGTAAAGCGGGGAGAATTTGCATTCAAGACAAACTTTTGAAAGGCGAGCGACTGTAAGTTAGGATAACTTTCGGAATGGTAATTCTTAAACTGTTGAATTTAATTCGATTGTGGAATTATATTGTTGACGTATTTTTAGAAAAGGATACGCTGGTTTTGAGCAGGAGGTGTTCCAGTGGATGGACAAATCAGGATAATTCTTTCTGAACTCAAATCAAGACTAAGCGTCTTGTACGGCACCAGGTTACAGAGTGTGTATTTGTTCGGTTCTTATGCCAGAGGCGAAGCTGATGACGAATCCGATGTGGATATTCTCATAGTATTGGATCGTGTGGACAATTATTCAGGAGAGATAAACCGGAGTAGTGAGATCATCTCGGAAATATCCCTGAAATACGGTATCACTCTCAGCCGGGTTTTCGTCTCGGCAAAGCAGTGGCGTGATGATCTGACGTTGTTTTTCCTGAATGTGAGAGAAGAGGCAATCCCGGCATGAAAGAGGAAACCCGAAAACTGCTTGAAAAGGCAGAACGGGCTTTAAGGGCCTCGGAAACCCTATTAAATTCCGGTGATCCGGAATTTGCCGCGGGCAGGGCCTATTATGCCATGCTTCATACCGCTCAGGCTCTGTTGCGGGAGCGAGATTTGAAGTATCGCAAGCACGCCGGAGTGCATGGCGCGTTCGGAGAGAATTTCGTAAGGACCGGACTCCTGGACTCCAGGTATCATCGCTGGCTGCTGGACGCTTATGATGAACGGTTAAGAGGCGATTATGATATAAATGTCAGCTTCGAAGCGAGTTCGGTATCCATGCGGATAGAGCAGGCCCGTGAATTTATCCTCAAGGCCCGGAGTTTGATAGAAAACAGCTAATAACCTGGTTGCACTGTAAAAATAATTGCAAATTGGATTACTGATTATTCGGAGCCATCGGCCTGCATTTCAAGGTTGATTCCAGCCAGCTTGTCCAGCGCCTCCCCGTTCACCCGGTACACCGTCCAATCCTCCATGGCCCGGGCGCCGAGATTTTTGTAGAACCTGATGGCCGGCTCATTCCAGTCCAATACCGACCATTCCAGCCGGCCGCAATTGCGCTCTTTCGCCAGCCTGGCGATATGGATCAACAGGGCCTTGCCGAGTCCTTTCCCACGGTATTCAGGCCTCACGTAGATATCCTCAAGATAGATCCCGGGCCGGCTCACGAAGGTCGAGAAATTGTGAAAATATATGGCAAACCCGGCCGCTTCGCCTTGGTAGTAGCCGATTAGCACTTCGGCATAGCGCTTCTTGCCGAATAAATTCTCGCTCAGCATTTCCTCGGTGGCGACGACTTCCGGCGAGAGCCGCTCGTATTCCGCCAACTCTTTGATAAAGGAGAGGATCAGGGGTACATCCTGAGAATTGGCTTGCTTGATTGACAGGAAAGAACCTTCTGTCTCTCTCATAAACGGAATCCTTTGATCTGGGACGGAGTTTTGATAAAATTGTTTTGAGGACAGGAGAAATAAAATGGCGAAGTCTTTAAGAGATATTGCTAAAGTCATCGATCACTCTCTGCTTCACCCCACTCTCACCGATCAAGATTTAACCAGAGGCTGTGAATTTGCAAGGGATAACGCTGTGGCGGCGGTGAGTATCAAGCCCTATGCCGTTGTCCTGGCAAAGGAGATTCTCGCCGGTTCCGGTGTGGCCGTAGGCACCGTGGTCGGGTTTCCGCATGGGAACAGCCATATCGGGATAAAGGCCAGGGAAGCGGAGAAAGCCTGCGGGGATGGCGCGACCGAGCTGGATGCGGTGTTGAACGTGGGGAAGGTATTGAGTAAGGACTGGAAATATATTTCAGATGAAATCAAGGCTTTGAATGCGGTGGCGGTGGGGAATGGGGCGCTATTGAAAGTGATTTTCGAAAATGATTTTCTGGCGGAAGACGCTTACAAGATCAAGCTCTGCGAGCTGTGTAATTTGCACGCGGTAGCGTTCGTGAAGACTTCCACCGGCTATGGGTTTGTCAAACAGGCGAATGGGATGTATGGTTATAAAGGGGCAACGGATCATGACCTGGAGCTGATGAGGAAAACGTGTGTGAAAAGTATTCAGATCAAGGCGGCCGGTGGAGTGAGGACTCTGGATGACTTGCTGCGTGTCATGAATCTTGGAGTTACGAGAGTTGGCGCGAGCGCCACGAAGGAGATTCTGGAGGAAGCAAAAAGGGGAGGATACAAATAGAATCCTTTTTGCAGGAGCGCACCCCCGTGTGCGCCCGATTCCAACGGGAAATTCCGGGACAATGGGCGGACACATGGGTCCGCCCCTACGGGAATTACAATTATTTTTGAAATGATCCAGGATAGAATATTTGCGGCTCAATCGCCCGCATTAAGCCCACCCTCTGCAACCCCGCCCGCCTCACTTTTTCAACGCATTAAGCTGCAGCGTTGCCCGCTGGCGCAGATCGGGCGGAATGTCCATCTTCAAGAGCGCCTGGAGCCAGCCGCGCGCCTCGGCGTTAAGCCCGAGATGTACCGAACAGACCGCCAGGTTCAGCAAATTTGAAACAGACCTTTCCCGCTTCACTGCCTCCAGCAACAGCCCGCGCGCTTCCTGCCACCGGCTCGCAGTCAGGTAGAGGGAAACCGCTGCGCTCACGAGCTTCATGTCCCCGGGGTGCAGGGCCAGGAGTCGGTCGATAACCCGGCCCGCCTGGTCCGGCCGGCCCCCGGCGATCGACAGCCGGGCAGCGCCCAAAGCCGCCTCGGTGTCCCGCGGCTCCAGGTCCGAGGCGGCGAGGTACTGTTCGAGAGCTTCAGCGGTGCGGCCGGATTTTTCAAGCGCCTGGCCCAGCACCAGCCGCACCAGCAAGTCCGCCTCGCCGCCGGCGACCAGGGAACGCAGGACCCGCACGGCTTCATCCAGTTTCCCGATATTGTAGAGGGTAAAACCCAGGGAGCGCTTTATGTCCCGGTTGTCCGGGTCCATCCCGAACGCCGTGCGCAGTTCCTTTTCGGCCTGGTCGTATTCACCCCGCACCGAATACAGGATGCCGATGTTGAGGTGTTCGGCCACGTGGGGGTGGATGTTGGCCGCGCTGAGACTGCCGCCGCCGGCATAACCGAGCGCCCGCAGGGCGCCGGCCCGCTGCGGGTCCACCCTGAACTGCCCGCTGACAGTCAGGTCGGCCGGTGTCTCCTGGAGCACGATCAGGTTCTTTTCGAAATCGGTGACCGCCCTTTCCACTCCGGCCCGGCTGACCCGGCCGGGCACCAGGTTCGACGCCTCCCCGAAATCCTCCCCCAGGTCGTAGCATTCCCAGGATTTTTCCGCGCAGAGGATGAAGTGGCGCAAGCCCGGGGCCACCACCGAACGCGCGTCGCGGCCGGTGGGGCTTTCCACGTCGTGCCTGCCGATCAACAGCTTGCTGTAGCAAGGCGCTGCCTCGATCCGGTCCGCAAGCAGGTCCCTGGCCGGGGAGCCGCTTGGCATACCTTCGAAGCCGACCAGCCGGGCGATGGTGTGAAAAATGTCGGTGATCGAAACCAGCTCCTCCCGCACCACCGGCACCGGGACCAGGGCCGGGCAGCGGATAATCAGCGGGATCTGGATCAGGGGCCGGTTGAGCACTCCGCCGTGGGTGTACCAGCCGTATTCGCCGTAGACCTCGCCGTGGTCGGAAAGCAGGACCACCATGGTGTTGTCATAGATTTTCCGTTCGCGCAGGTAATCCAGCAGCTCGCCGATTTGCGCATCCAGGTAGGTGAGGGCGCCGTCGTAGACCGCCTCGACCGCGGCGATTTCGTCCCCGGTGGGAGTGAGCCGGCCCGAGTTGAGCATTTCGTTGTAGCGGCAGAGGCTGTCGAGCCGAGCGCTGTCGACAGGCTCGCCCCGGCGGTACATGCTCCGGTACGGCTCAGGCGGCCCGTACGGCATGTGGGTATCCATATAGTTGATAAAGACGAAGAACGGACCGGCGCTGCTGTCAGCCTCTTCGAGATAAGCTTTGACCAGGCGGTTAGTGTGGGGAGTGTTGTAGGGATGCACGCTGTCGGTTACGGCGGTGTCCGCCCAGACCGCCTCGAACCGCTCGAACCCACGGTGCAGGTTCTCCGAGCGGTCGACGTAGGGGTTGTTGCTGAAAGCGGCGGTGCGATAGCCCTTGGAGGCGAGCCGTTCAGCCAAGGTGGGGATACGGTCCACCAGCCAGGCGTGCCGGCTGTGGGTCTTGTGCTCATCGGGCAACAGGCCGGTGAACAGGCTGGCGTGGGCCGGCAAGGTCCAGCTCGAAGTGGAATAAGCCTGTTTGAACCGCGCTCCCTCGGCCGCCAGCCGGTCGATATTCGGCGTGGTGGGACGTTCGTACCCGTAGCAGCCGAACCGGTCGGCCCGGGCGGCGTCCAGGACCAGGAGCAGGATGTTGGGGCCGGGACCCTTGAACGGCCTGGTACAGGTGCAGGAGAGGGCCACTGAGGCCAGGGCCAGTAATTTCAGACAGCGGAAGATCAATCAGGACCTCCGCCAGCTCGAGTGGCCGGCAGCCGGGCGGCCGCAGTTTCCCCCGGACAACTCCAGGGCGGCTCAGGCAACCGGCTCCAGCGCCGGCCCCCGGCCTTTCCGGCGCAGCCAGGCCTGGAATTTATCCATATAGAGGAAGAAGACCGGGGTAACGAAGAGAGTCAGGAACTGCGAGAACAACAGCCCGCCGACCACGGCCAGCCCTAGCGGCTGACGGCTTTCGGCGCCGGCGCCCAGCCCGATCGCGATCGGCAGGGTACCCATCAGGGCGGCCATCGTGGTCATCATGATCGGGCGGAAGCGGATCAGGCAGGCCGAGTAGATCGCCTCCCGCGGGCTCTTGCCATCCTTGCGCTGAGCCTCCAGGGCAAAATCGATCATCATGATCCCGTTCTTCTTTACCAGGCCCACCAGCATCACCACGCCGACGAAAGCGTAGATGTTGAGGTCCACCTTGAACAGCATCAGCGTGACCAGCGCCCCGAATCCGGCGAAGGGCAGGGCAGAAAGGATAGTGAGCGGGTGAATGAAGCTTTCGTACAGGATCCCCAGCACCAGGTAAATCACCAGGATCGCCAGCACCAGCAGCAGGCCCATACCCCTCAGCGATGACTGGAACGCCTGGGCCGTGCCCTGGAAACTGGTGGTGATCGTGGCCGGAACCGTCCGGTAGGCCAGGTCCTGGACCTCACTGACCGCATCGCCCAGCGCCACGCCCGGGGCGAGGTTGAACGAGAGGGTGACAGACGGAAGTTGCCCAGAGTGGTTGACAGTCAACGGCCCCAGGTCCTGGCTCAGGTGGGCGATGGTGTTCAGCGGGACCAGCTTGCGGTTGTCCGTGCGGATGTAGAGCAGCGACAGTTCCTGTGGGTCGAGCTGATGTTCCGGCTCGACCTCCATAATTACCTTGTAAGTGTTGTTGGGCGCGTAAATCGTGGAAATCTGGCGAGACCCATACGCGCTGTAAAGCGCGTTTTCTATCTGTTCGGCGGAGGCGCCGAGGGTGGAGGCTTTGTCCCGGTCGATCTGGACGTTGATCTGCGGGTTGGTGATCCGCAGGTCGCTGGTGACGTCCTGCAGTACCGGGATTTCCCGCATTTTTTCCTCCATGATACGCGCGTACCGGTAAAGCTCGTCGGTGTTCGACCCCTGCAGGGTGAACTGGTATTGGCTCTTGGTCAGGGTGCCGCCGATCCGGATCGCGGGCGGGTTCTGCAGGAACACCAGCATTCCGGGGACCTGCGCCACCTGGGTCCTCAGCTCCTGGATCACTTCATCCACCGGGGGCCTTTCACTGCGCGGTTTCAGGCGCATGAACATGCGACCGCTGTTGGAGCCTGAGGTGGCGGCCGCACCAGCGCCGGATCCGGCGCTCGACATGAACGCCTCCACGTGCGGATTTTGAGCCACGAGGTCGGCGATAGCCTTCTGATGGCGCGCCATGTCCTCGAAGGAAATCCCCTGCTGCGCCTCGGTCATGGCGAAAATCTGGCCGGTGTCTGAGTCGGGCAGAAAGCCCTTGGGAATCGTAGCGAACAGGTAAAAGGTCGCCAGCAGGACCAGGGCGGAATAGAGCATGGTGAAACGCGGATGAAACAGCGACCACTTGAGACTCGTGTCGTATATTTTCAGCATCCCCTGGAAGGAGTTCTCGGAGATCTTGTACAGCTTGCCGTGCTTTTCCTGGGCGTGGGGCTTGAGGAAGCGGCTGCCCATCATCGGAGTGAGGGTCAGCGAAACCAGCCCGGAGATCAGGATGGCGGAACTGATAGTGACCGCGAATTCGTGGAACAGCCGGCCGAGGATGCCGCCCATCAGCAGCACCGGGATGAAGACGGCGGTCAGCGAGAGGGTCATGGTGATGATGGTGAAGCCGATTTCCCGGGCCCCGTCGAAAGCCGCCTGCATCGGTTTTTTCCCCATCTCCATATGCCGGTAGATGTTTTCCAGCATTACGATGGCATCGTCCACCACAAATCCCACCGACAGCACCAGCGCCATCAGCGACAGGTTGTCCAGGCTGTAGCCCATCAGATACATCACGGCGAAAGTCCCCACCAGTGACATCGGCAGGGCGAGGCTGGGGATCAGGGTGGCGGAGAGGTTGCGCAGGAAGAGGAAAATCACCAGGACCACCAGGCAGAGCGTCAGCCAGAGAGTGAACTTGACGTCCGACACCGAATCCCGGATCGAATCCGAGCGGTCGAACAGGAGTTTCAGGGAAACCGAGGGCGGCAGCTGCTGCTGGAAAGTCGGCAGCAGGCTGCGCACCGCGCCGGCCACGGCCACGGTGTTGGTGCCGGGCTGGCGCTGGATCGCCAGGACGATCGCGCGGTCCTTTATGAACCAGGCGGCGGTTTTGTCGTTCTCCACGCTGTTGACTGCCCGGCCTATTTCGCGCAGCCTGACCGGCCGGCCGTTGCGGTAGGCCACGATCACCGGCTCGTACGCCTCGGCCCGGTTCAACTGCCCGCTGGCCTGGACGGTGAAGGCCTTGTAATGACCATAGAGCGTGCCGGTGGGCAGGTTGACATTGGCGCTGCGCACCGCCGCGGCCACTTCGTCGATCCCGATGCCGCGCGAAGCCATCGCCTCGGGGTCCAGGTAAATCCGCACCGCGTATTTCTGCGAGCCGTAGATCAGTACCTGCGCCACCCCGTTGATCATGCTGATCCGCTGGGCCATCATGGTTTCGCCGTACTCGTTCAGGGTGGAGAGCGGCAGGGTGGGGGAAGTCAGGGCGATGTAGAGGATCGGACTGTCGGCCGGATTGACTTTGCGGTACGAGGGCGGAGTGGGCATGTCGCGCGGAAGCTGACCCTGGGCCAGGGAAATCATCGACTGCACGTCTTGAGCGGCCGCGTCCAGGTCCCGGCTGAGGTCGAATTGCAGGGTGATGCTGGTCGCGCCTTGGGAACTGCCGGAAGTCATCGAGGATACGCCCGCGATCGTGGAAAACTGCTTCTCCAGCGGGGTAGCCACCGCGGCGGCCATGGTCTCGGGACTTGCCCCCGGCAGGAAGGCGGATACCTGGATCGTGGGGAAATCCACGTTCGGCAGATCGGAAACCGGCAGCAGCCGGTAGCCGGCGATACCGAAGATCAGGATCGCCAGCATCAGCAGGGTGGTGGCCACCGGCCGGCTGATGAATATTCCGGAAAAACTCATCTTTTCTCCGCCTCTGTGGTTTGGAGGTCCTGCTTGATTTCGATCCTGGCACCCGGAAACAGCCGCAGGTGACCATCGGTGACCACGGTTTCGCCGCCTTCCAGCCCCTGTTCGATCACGCTCACCTGAGCGTGGCTGTAAGAAACCTTGACCGGCCGCGACTCGACCGTGCTGTCGGGTTGGACCACGAAGACGAATTCGCCCTCCTGCCCGGTCTGCACGGCCCGGGTGGGCGCCACCACCGCGTTTTCGATCTGCCTGAGGGCGAGGGCGACGTTGACGAACTGGCCGGGCCAGAGGAGCCGGTCGTGATTGGTGAAGGAGGCCTTCAGGGTGATCGTACCCGTGGACTCATCCACCAGGTTATCGACAAAATCCAGCGTGCCGCTACGCGGCGCGTTCTCTTCTCCCGGGACGACCGCGCTGACAGTCAGCTTGCCCTGGCGGCTGGTTTCGAGGACCTCAGTCAGGTACTGCTCGGAGATCGTGAACCTGATATAGACCGGCTCGATCTGGTGAATCACCACCAGTGGGTTGTCGCTGTTGGCCTTGACGATGTTTCCCTGGTGGATCAGCAGCTGGCCGGTGCGTCCCTCGAGGGGCGAGCGGATCAGGCAATAGCCCAGGTTTAGCCCGGCGGTTTCCAGGTTAGCGCGGTCGGCCATGACCGTGGCCTTCTGCGATTCGGCGTCCGCCGCCATCTGGTCGTACTGCTGGCGGGTGACGTACTCTTTTTCGATCAGCTCGGCGTAGCGGCTGACGGTTTCAGCGACGTTGGCGGCCTTCACGGAGTCGCGGGCCAGGGCCGCTTGTGCCCCTTCCAGGGCGGCGCGGTAGGGCGCGGGGTCGATCTGGAAGAGGGGCTCGCCCTGCTTGACGAACTGGCCCTCTTCGAAAAACACCTGCAGCAGCTCTCCCCCCACCCGGGCGTTGACCGCTACGGTCTTGACCGCCTCCACCGTGCCGATACTGCCCACTTCCAGCGGTACGGCTCCCTTTATCACCTGACCCACCACCACGGGGACCGGAGGCGGGCCGCTCTGCTCCTGTTTTTTCCCGCAGGCAGCCAGCGCCACCAGCGCCGCCAGGACCGCCGCCTTCCAGCGGACGGGTAATCCATCGCCGACCGGGACCGGAACTTCCCTCCAGTTGCGAATCATTTGGATTTTTCCCCTTGTTTATTATCTACCGCGGGTTGTCCCGGCTCGTAAGTCCAGAGGTTGCCGGTATCGTGGGCCAGTTGAGCCAGGGCCAGAAGCCAGTCGGTTCGGGCGGCCACGTCCTGCGCCCGGGCATCCTCCAGGGCCGCCTGGGCGGTCAGCAGCTCCAGGATGCTGCCGACTCCCACTCGGTATCTCTCCTGTGAGGCCTGGTGGCTTTCGGTGGCGGTTGCCAGCAGCTCGCGGCTGGTATCCATACGCTGGGCCGCGGTCTGCAGGTCGTAGTAGCTGATCCAGACGTCCAGGATCACCTGCCTGCGCAGCGCCTCGGCCTCCCCCTGGCTCCGCTCGAGATCGGCCTGGGACTCGAGCACGTCGTTCTGCCTGGAGAAGCCGGTGAAGAGGGGCACGGAGAGCATGATCGAAGCGCGCTTGTTATCGCTGTAGCGGTCCCGGCTGTTGAAGTAGTCGCGGCCCAGGCTGCCCTGGATCGAGAAGCTGGGGTAGTCTTCGGCGCGTACCGAGGCCAGGTCGGCCTCGGCCTGCCTGACCCTGGCCCTGGCCGCAGCCAGGTCGGGCCGGCGGTTTTCGGCCTGGGCCATCAGCTTGTCGATCGTCTCGGACACCATCTCCACCGGCAGCTCGTTGGGTAGGAAGCCGACATCGAAGGCGATATCTGCCGGCAGGCCCATGGCCGTGGCCAGCGCCCCCCGGATAGTTTTCACCTGGCCGTCCACTTCCTGGAAGGCGAGCAGGGCCTGGGAACGGTTGGTCCGGGCCTGCAGGACATCGGTGATCGTAGCCAGGCCGGCCTTGCGGCGCTGTTCGGCGGCCTCCAGGTTCTCCCTGGCTTCCTCGACCGATTGCTGCCGGGCCTGGCGCAGCGCCTTGGCGTACAAGTATTGAAAATAGGCCCGCTCCACCCTGAGCACCACGTTTTGCAGCGTGGCGTTATGGGTCCAATTGCTGGCATAGAGGTCCTGGCGGGCCGACTCCACGTCCGCCTCCCGCTTGCCGAAATCGAACAGCAGGAAGTTGAGGGTTACGGCCGGGCCAAAGGCGATCTGATTATAGCTGAAGCGGCCGCCGGCCACCGAGCCCTGGGCCCTGTTGGCCTGGGCCGAGGCGTCGAGCTGGGGGTAATAGGCCCCTTTTTCGCTGCCGAGCCGGGCGGCCGCAGCCTTGGCTGAGGCCCAGCTGGCCCGGGTGTCCGGGTTATTTTGCAATGTGATGTCGACTATCAGCTCCAGGGTGAGGCTGTCCGCCTTCTGAAGCAGACCGGCGGGCAGTTCCACTGCCGGCCTGACGGTATCCGGCCGGATCCGGGCCATCGGCGGGGGAACCCACTGCGCGCCCGGCCTGGAAGCGGTCCGCTCAGTCAGCCCCTGGCGCAGGTAACCGGCGCAACCGCCGGCGGCAGCCAGCGCCAGAAGCAGAACGGCCGCTCGGCACAGCCGCCCGGCGGAAGATTCGATAAGGCTGACCGGCCGGAAAATCATTCGGCACCTTCCGCGGCTGTCTGCGTAGAAGAAATCCCGTTCAGGATGAAGTCGGTGAGCAGCCGGACGTCCGCGTCCGGATCCCCGGGCTGGGGATCGACCAGCCGCTGGCAGATCACGGCGATGTTGGCCTCGACCACCAGGGAGGCCGCCATCAGGGGCGATACTTCCCGGAACGCGCCGGCGGCGATCCCCTCGCTGATCACGGCGGCAATGCGCTCCAGGAACGAGCGGTAGAGGCTATTGGTGAAACGGTTGAGGCTCGACTGCGACAGGTTCCGTTCGTAGAGCAGCACGCGGAAGAAAGCGCGGTTGCGGTTGAAATATTCCAGGTGGCAGCGGATCATCCGGGCGATCCTCTCCCGGGCCGGCTCGTTGCCGCCCAGAATCCGGTTGATCTCCTCGGTCATGCAGGCGAAACAGCTATCCACCGTGTCGCGCAGCAGCCGGCTCTTGGAGTTGAAATAGCGGTAGAGCGTACCCTTGGCCACTCCCGCCTCGCTGGCGATCTTCTCCATGGTCAGGCCCTGGACCCCATAACGGGCGATCACGCTGGCCACCGCCTCGCGAATCTGCTGACGGGTCAGGGTTTCGAGCAGGCCCTTCCGCTCTGCGCTCAGTCTGGGCATCGCCTGGCCGATCTCGATACAGTAAGACTACTCGGTCATTTTTTAGAACGAGCGGTCATTTTATATTACACCACCTGATTTGTCAAGCCGCCCGAGGGAGGTTATTTTGCTGTTTCCCATCCGGGCCGGATGAGAATATATTAGTTTCCGCGTCCGTTTCCATAGCCGCTGAACCGGCTGTCCGGCGATTCACTCAGGGAAAGGAACAGGCACCATGCGCTTACCGTTATTCAAAACGTTCGGAGCTCTCTGGATTGTGATGATTTTTTCCGCTTTGGCGCTCCAGGCGGCGCCCGGACTTCCGCCCGATTACTATAACATCAGGGATTACGGGGCCGCGGGCGATGGCCGGAACAAGGAAACCCAGGCCATCCAGAGGGCGGTGGAGGCGGCGAGTGCGGCCGGCGGCGGCACGGTCTATTTTCCCCCGGGAAGCTACCTGTCCGGCACGATTATCCTGAAAAGCCGGGTGACTCTCCACCTGGCGGCCGGGGCGACTCTTCTGGGCAGCACCGACACTCTCGATTACCCCAAAATCAGGCCCGCTTTCCGCTCCTACACCGACAACTACGTCAGCCAGAGCCTGATTTTCGCCGAGGACCAGGAGGAGATCGGCATTGCTGGCCGGGGGACTATCGATGGCCAAGGACAGGCTTTCCAGTGGAAGGAGTACCGCAGCCGGCCGGACGTGATCCGTATCGTCACCTGCCGGTACGTGCGCATCGAGGACGTCCGCCTGCAGAGCTCGCCCATGTGGATGCAACACTACCTGGGCTGTGAATTCGTCACCGTGCGCGGCATCCACGTCTATAACCACAGCACCTACAACAACGACATGCTCGACATCGACTGCTGCCGCAACGTCACTATCTCCGATTGCTACGGCAACAGCGATGACGACGCCTTGACCCTGAAAAGCACTTCCGACCGGCCCACCGAAAACGTGACCATCACCAACTGCGTGCTGGGCAGCGGCTGTAATGCGATCAAGATGGGCACCGAATCCAACGGCGGGTTCAAAAACATTACGATCTCTAATTGCGTGATCGATTCCTGGATCGGCAAAAAGGGCTTTTACGCCCTGCCGAAAGGGATCTCCGGGATTTCCCTGGAGATGGTGGACGGCGGAACCCTGGAGAACATCACGATCTCAAACATCGCTATCAAGAACGTGCAAGTGGCGCTGTTTCTGCGACTGGGCAACCGGGCCCGGCCGTTCAAGGCCGAAATGGAAAAGCCGGGGATCGGCACCTGGCGCAACGTGGCGATCAGTAACGTCATCGCCTCGGGCCTCGATAAACTCGGCTGCTCGATCACCGGCCTGCCCGGCCACCCGCTAACCGGCGTCACTCTCTCGAACCTGCGTTTCACTTTCCCCGGCGGTGGCACCGTTCAGGATTACCGGCGGGAGGTGGCCGAAATGGAGAGCGAATATCCCGATGCATACATGTTCGGGACTCTGCCGGCCTACGGCTTTTACTGCCGCCACGTCCGGGACTTGCGCTTCGAAAATATCGACCTGCAGCTCGAAAGCCCCGACCAGCGGCCGGCCCTGGTGTTCGAGGACGTGCAGAACCTGGACCTGGAAGGCCTGACCGAAAAAAGGACCGGGAGCTCGGCCGTGCCGGTGCTGGTGCTGAGAGACGTGGCCGATGCCGGTATCCGCGCCTGCCGGATCCTGTCGGAGATGCCGGCGTTCATGCTCCTGGAAGGGGCGACCCAACGGGTGAGCGTCACCGGCAACGACCTGGGCCGGGTGGGGAAATTGTTCGAAGTGGGCAAGGGCGGGAAGGAAACAGCCGTATTCCAGTCTGGTAACCGCTTGGGGAATTAAGGTTGGGGGACGGTTCGCGAACCGCCCCTACCATCCTGGATTATTCACCAATTGTTATAAATCCTCGTAGGGGCGGACCCATGTGTCCGCCCATTGTTCGGGAGTTTCTCGATGTTAGCCGGGCGCACACGTGGGTGCGCCCCTACGGTTTTGTAACCCCAGGCCGCCAATCCCGACAGGCGAACACAAGGTTCGCCCCTTGTATGGCTGGACGGCAACCTCACCGGCCGGTGGTCTTTTTCAGCCAGTCGGCAACTTCCTCCTGCCGGTTTTCATCGAAGCGGCTGTAATCGGTGGGGGTGGACAGGCTGAGCTTTTCCCCAGCGCCCAAGAGCTCATATACCCTGCCGGCGGCGGCCAGCGCGGCTTTCACATCGGCCGGCACTGCATCACGGTCGAGGGTCGGGGCCACCACCAGCACCGGCCGGGGGGCGATACAGGCGATGATTTCCTCGAAATCGACCGGCACCCTGGTCTCGTGGCCGATAAAAAAGCCCAGCCTGGGCAGAAGGCCGTGCAGGTGGGAGTAAGCCGCCAGCCCCTCGGTGCCGGATTCCGGGCCGGCGCCGCGCAGCGGAGTGAACCCGCAGACCGAAACCACCCCCGCGATCCGCTCATCGAGCGCCGCCGCCGCCAGGCCCACCGTCCCACCCAATGAATAGCCGGCCGCATATATTTTTTGCGGGTCGATTAAATCCAGCCTTTGCAGGGCATCCACGGCCGCGCTGACATCGGCGGCCATCCGGCCCATTTTCGACCAGTGGGGGTAGCGTTCGTAGAACAGTGTGCCTTCCTCGATCCGGGTGCCGAATCCCACCATGTCGAAAGCGAAAACGGCGAATCCGAGTCCGGTGAGCCTACGCAGAAGCGGCTCGATACGACGGGCGAAGCCGGAGGGATAGGCATACTCGTGCAGGAACACCACTGCCGGCAGCGGCCGGGCCGGCCGGTTTCCCTGTTCGTCGAGCGGGTAGTAGAGGTTACCGTAGAGATAATCCCCGAACGAGCTGTAGGGCCCGATCACGGTGCGGCCCATGCGGCTGTTCCCAGCCGGCCGTCCGATCACCCCTCCCAGGTAATCTTCGCTGAACGTTTCCGGCAGGCTGCCCGGCCCCGGATTTTTCGCCCCGGCCGGCTCCTCTCCCAGCACCCAGGCCAGCCGCCGCCGGATGTCGTCTTTCTTTCTCTGCCAGCCGGCTTTCGTTTTAATCCCGCGGCCTGCGCTGTCGGCCAGCAGGTCGTCGAGGCTCCTGACCGGGAATCGGTCGAGATTCACCCGCTCCTGGCTCAGCGATAGCCAGCGCTCGAAAGTGTAGTTGTAGTAGAGGTCGCGCGCGGGCCGGATGGTATTGCGGCCGAAAACGTAGTCGAAAAAGTCGCAGTAGGCCTCGATGTCGCGCGCGGATGTGCCGTGGAGGCCGTGGCGCAGGCGGATGGCGAGCTTGTCGTCAGCTTCGAGGAAACGGTAGACCCGCTCGAGTGAACGGTAATTCTGCTCGATCCCCCACGGGTTGCCCTGGTCCTCGGTGATCGCGGAGCTGAGCATCAGGCCGCGCGGGGCCACCAGCGCCATCAGCAGGTTCTCGTCCACCGGCAGCTTGTGCTCCCGGCCGATAAAGAAGCGCAGGCGCGGATGCAGCCAGTAGGGGAACCAGGTGGTGATTTCGGCAATGGATTCGTTGTCGAATTTTTCGCTGGTGTAGCGGTAGGGGTCTTCCGCACCCGTGCCTCCGCTGCTGGAAATGACCGCCGTGATCCGCTCGTCGAACGCCGCCGCCATCAACGACTGCTTGCCGTTGCGCGAATGCCCGGTCAGCCCGATCCGCTGCCGGTCTACCACGGCTAGGGTGTAAAGGTAGTCCACGGCGCGGTGGGCGGCCCAGGCGCGGCGCATGAGCCGGGTGAAGTCATACTGGGGGTACCAGAGGTCGGCGTAGCTTTCGGTGTCGTCCTTCGAATCCGCGCCGGCGTAGACGCAGCCGAGATAGCCGCGGCGCAGGGCTACCTGGGCCCAGCCGCGGTGGTTCCACTGGGTCAGGAAGACCGGAAACGGCCCCTCCCCAGGCGGGATCAGCAGCTCCAGGGTGAGGCCGGCCTTGCCTTCCGGCCCGAAACTGAGCCTTACCGTGCGCGAAACCGCGCCGTCGTATTTCTCCTCATTGATTACTTCCGCGGTGATGTTTCCCGGCGGCGGGGGAAAGGTGCCGGTGATCCAGTGCTCGACCTGCCCGGCGATCCACTCCCGCTTGCGCCGCCACTGTTCGACAGTGGTGACCGGCTCATTTTGCCCGCCTTCGTCCAGAACCAGTGGATCGGGCAGGAAGGGTAGCGAGGGCAGCTGATCGAAATCCGGCGGCAGTTCGCCAGTGCGCTCCAGCCAGTCGCGCCAGGTGTGGTCGAGCCGGGTGACCCAGCCCCGGTCCGGGTGTTCGGGCTGGATCACTTCCAGGAGCTCCCGGAGATAAGCCTTTCGCTTTTCCAGGTTCTCCGCCGCTTTTTTATCCTGCGCGGCCAGGGCTGAAACACACAGCAGAACCAGCGAAACGATAACCCGTACCATCATATTTGCCCCCTTGAATCGATTCAGATGATCAGCCACCGGGCACCATCCGGCGAACTCAGGCAGTGGGATAGACCGGAGGATGACTCACTGCAAATAACGCTCGAAGAACTCCGCCACCACCTCGGCCGCCCGCCTCTGTTCGGCTGTCTGGAGCCGGTAGCCGAAACCGTGGGTCATTTCGTGGAACAGGGCTACTTCCACCGGGATGCCGTACCCGGCGAGAGCGGTGGCCATGGCCCGCGAGTTTTCTTCCGGAGTGAGGTCGTCCCGGTCGCCGTAGAGGAAAAGAAAGGGCGGCGATTCCGGGTCGGCCCGGCGGGCCGGACTGGTTGACTCGTAACCTCCGGCGGCGGCATCTCTGGTCCGGCCGAAAATCAATAGCGGATACGGCCAGATCCGGCCTTCGCCGACAAAATCCAGCACCGGGTTGTAACAGGCCACCGCCTGGGGCCGGGTGTCGCGGGTGATGGCATGGGCGGGGTCGCCGAGCGTATCGCCGGGAAGGATAGTCGCCAGCAGAGCCGCCAGGTGGCCGCCGGCAGAGGAACCCACTGCGCCCACCCGCTCCGGGTCCAAGCCGTATTCAGCCGCCCGGCTTCTAAAGAAGTCCATGGCCCGGCGCACGTCCCCGATTATTTCGAAGATACTCACGTCCGGGGCCAGCCGGTAGCCGGCGGAAGCGCAGACGAACCCCCGGCTAGCTAATAGAAGAGCCAGCTCGCGCCACTGCCCCCGGTCGCCGCCGCGCCAGCCGCCGCCGTGGATCAATAGGACTCCCGGCCGGCTTTTGCCGCCGTCTTGCGGCAGATAGAGATCGAGCTGACCCTTTTCCTGATCCCGGTCGCTGTAGCGTTGGCCGGGCTTTTCCACCACCGTTTCGGCGGGCCGGGCCGGATGAAACATTCCTTCCGCTACGGTGGAGATAATCAAAAGGCAGCAAATCGCGATGAGTGTTGCTGTTTTCACGAAAACCTCGAATCAAATCGCTCCATGGTCAGAATTTGACAGGCCGCTTGAACAGGCAGGTGACCTCTCTTTTCAGGGAGGATTCGGCGGGCAGCCGGAGACGGCCCGCGACCGCCCGGCTGAACCCCGGCAGCTCGAGCGGGCGGCCTTCGAGTTCCCGGTGCAAGACGATCCAGGCGCTCAGGGTCGCCGGCCCAACTGCAGCCGAATCGGCGGTAAAAGCGTAGCTCAGCCGGTGGAGCGAATCCGCCGCCAGCACGGAAGTGAACCAGTACCAGCGGTCGCCCGACCCGGCCGTGGTGCGCTGGCCGATCTTCCGGCCGCCGTCCAGGATTTGGGCGGCCAGTCCGGGCAGCGGCCCATCGGATTCGACCAGGAAGGCGATTTCGGCATCGACTGTATTAGCCGGGAGCCTGATTTCCAGCTCGCCGGCCAGCGCCGATCTCCGGCCCTGGAGGTCTTCGGCCCGCCGGTCCAGCACCTCGATCGTTTTCGCTGTCGAGGGCCCGGCGAACGGGACTTCCCCCCGGATGCCAGGCGGGACCGTGACTCCGCCGAGGCTCACTGCTTGGGAGGAGCAGTTTTCGACCAAGATTTTACCGGAATTTTCGGCCGGAAACACGACTGTTCCAGTTTCGCCGGTTTCGAAGCGGACGCCGAAAGGCAGCGGGAAATCGACGGAATCGGCGGGCCAGAATTCGACCACCCGGGTTTCGTAGCCGTCCAGACTAACCGCGTATTCTTCGCCTTCGCTCACCCAGTCGGCCTCGAACGCCCGGTAAGGATAGACCGTGACCGGCAGCCAGGCCCGGCCGGCGGATTTGTCGAGCAGCCCGTGGGGGTAGTCGAGCGGCATGGTGAAGACGGCCGGATCGACATAAGGATTGCGCACGGTGAGGATCAGCTTGCCGGCCCCCTGGTGGAAATAGCCGTAGGGCCTGCGTTCGGCCGGGTCGCCGCCCAGGACCGTGGTATTGGCCAGGAGCGTCCCCTGTTCGGCCTGGGACCAGCGCAGCACTGCGCGCAGGGCCTCCCACTCGTTCTCCTTCAGGATCTGCGGGCTGAGGTACAGCTCCCACATGCCGACGCCCCGGCTGAAATGTATCACCAGGTCGTTGGTCCACTTGTCGAGGGTTTCGTCCAGCTCGCCCAACAGCTCGTATTCGCCCTTGATCACGCCCACGGTCATGATCGAGTTGAGCGGGAACTGCTGGTTGTAGCGGACGAACTGGTCGTAGCAGATTTTGTCGCGGTAGCTGGTGGACAAGTCCCTTTTGGTGGGGGACGGCAGTTCGTTCAGCCAGCCGAAGTCGCCGCCGCCCATGAACACGCAGTCGGCGTGCAAGAGCCACCAGGGCGATAGCCACTGGCTGGTGGTGAGGTTGATGAAAAGGCCGGGGCGGGCCGCGTGCAGGGTGTCGCAGAGGGCGGCGAGGGCCGCGGTCTGGCGCTCGCGGCTGTAAATCCCCGGCAGCATGCCGTGGTCGATGTCCGCGTAGCCGTAGACCACGCCGTCGAACTTGTAGTAATTGACGTCGTATTTGTCGACGAAATCGAGCAGGCGGCCGGTCAAGAGCTTGCCGTAGCGCGGTCCGGCCAGGTCGAGATAGCCTTTTTTACTCACCTCCAGGCCCGCCTGCCGCCCTTTTTCGCCCCTCAGCCGCAGCCCCTCGCCGTAGCCGCCGATCGGGCCCAGCCAGAGGCCGAGGCCGGAGCCGATTTCTTTCAGCGCCCGGTTCAAGCGGTCGAAGCCGCCCGGGAAGTTCTTGCGGTCGATCTCCCAGAACGGGGTGTAGGTGTCCCAGCCCTCATCGAGGACGAAGCTGTGCAGGGTGATTCCCCGGTCGGTGAGGTTGCGCTTGAACGAGGCTACCCGGTCCAGGCAGCTTTGGAGGTCGAGGATACCGCCCCGGCCGCCCTCGGCCCGCTCCGGCGTGCGCAGGTCGTACCAGGTGTTGTAAAGCAGGAACGGCCGGGCCGGCGCGCAGCGGATACGGTCCAGGTAAGCCAGGAACGAGGCGCGCGTCCGGCCTTCCCCGGCCACGCCCCACACCGACCGGTAGCTGGCGAAGCCCCGGGGGCCGATCTTTTCGCCGGGGTAGTAGAACAGCCTCAGTCGGGAGCCGTCAAGCTGATTGTTGCCGGCCGGGTATTCCAGCCCGAAGTACATTTCCCCGGTGTAGACCGGCTGGCCGAAGCCCTGGTTCAGGCATTCGGCCCCGGCGATCTCCAGGTCCTCGAGCGACAGTTTCTCCAGGAAGTAGAACTCACCGCCCTCACAGCTCAGCCTGATCTCCTTGTGCATCCAGCTCAGGCTGTCATCTACCGTGTAAGCCAATTCGATTTCCAGCCCAGGCGAGTCCCGGTCGGCGGATTCTTCTTCGCCGGACAAGCCCTGTTCCCAGTGGTATTGCAGCACCAGCCGGCGGCTTCCCTCGACCGGAGCCTCCACGCGGTAGCCGCGGAATACGCAGTCGTCCGCGCCGATAACCAGGGGATTTTCTAGGCCGGGCCAGTAGCCCAGCCGCTCGAAGGTCAGCCGGATTTCGAACTCGCCGCCGCCGACCCGCCAGGTGTGGCCGGTGACCCGGTTGACCAGCCAGGTCGAACGGAAAGTATCACCCTCGCGGCTGAACACCCGCTCCAGGTAATCGTTGCCGAAATGGAATCCGCTGTCATCCGCCCTGAAATACGAGCCGGCCGCCGCCGGTGCGCCGGTAAAGATTACGAGGGAAGCCAGACCGGCCAGCAAAACGAGGAGACGGCCGGCGAGTGATAATTTTGCTATTCTGTTTGTGTACATCGATGAAGTCTCCCGAGAGGGGTCGCAGCCGGAACGGGAATTTGATACAGCGGACGAGTTTTACTCGAACAATCCGGAAACAGGCGGCTGCCAGACAGTATGGAATTCATTTTCTATTCCTGCCGAACGCCGGCACCCGGGCCGGAGACGCCCAGACTTCACGGCTGAGAGCCGGCAGGTGTTCGGTGTAGGTTTTTTCGGTGAGGGTGTAGAGGATGAAGCCGGAGCCACCCAGCGAGCGGCCGAACCGCACCGCCGCCACCTGCCCCTCCGGGCTGTCCAGGTACGCGCCCAGCCCGAATACCAGCGGCATCTTACCCGCCACGTGCCGCGCCTCGTTGCGCGCGTACATCTCGAAGTGGTCCGTGACCCACTTGTTCCCGTAATTCATCGGCGCGATGAAGTCCAGCCAGCCGTTTTCCACCCACTTTCCCCAGTCCTGGCGCACGGACATGTTCCGGGGCTGCGTGTCGTGGCACCAGACCGCCGCCGAAACGACCAGGTTCGGCTTGACGCGCTTGAGCATAGGGTACGTCTCTTCCACGAAAGAGCTGATAATGCCGCTGAGATAGTCGAGGTAGAGGGAATCCAGGCCGCCGCCGGACAGGACCTCCGCCGGCCATTCGGCCACCGGCCTGCCGATTTTCTTCTCGAATCCCTCCCGGCAGTGGCGGCAGTAGCAGTATTCGGCACCGGGCAGGCGCATGTAGTCGTACTGAAGGCCGTCGATATCGTAGCCGGCGGCCAGTTCGAGCAGCATCTGCTGCATCTGCCTGCGGTTTTCCGCCACAGAGGGGCAGAGAGTGTTGGCGGACTTGCCCGCGGGGTCGCGCACCAGGCGGTCCGGGTCGGTGCCGGGTGGTGCATTGTACCATTCGATTGTCCAGGGGTGGATTTCCAGGGATTCAGCGTGGCTGGCCTCGACCAGCACTGCAAGAAGGTCCTCCTGGTTTTGCAGAGTGTCGCGGGGCCGGGCCGGGACTACGCGGGAGGGATAAGCGGCCCCGGCGGGAGTTACCACGTTGGGGAAGATTGCATTGATCCCCAGGGAACGCAGGCCGGCGAACAGCTTGCGCCAGTCGCCGTCGGCTGCGAGCGGAAAGGCGCCGTACCGGGGGTTGTCGTGCAGCTCGAGGTAGATCCCTCGCAGTTCAGCCGTGGTCTGGGCCGGGGCCGGGAAAACCGGCGGGAGGACTGCCAGGCCCAGCGCAACGACAATCGGGGCCCTGAATCCGGATAAGCCGCTGGACATTGCTGCCTCACTTGCGAATGGATGAGATCCGGGGAGCTTTCTTCCGCCTAAGATAATGCGCCGGGCCGGTTCGAGAAATATTTGAGTGCCGCTGGATTTATTTGGCGGCTGGTGAACCGCCCTGCAGGAGAATGGCAGAATTAACAAGGGGCGAACCTCGTGTTCGCCCCGGTTGAACAGGGTCATGCGTTTATGGACTTCCCGGACTCCGGCCGGATCAGGCCAGCAGCTCGTGCGCCTCGGCCACCATCGCGCGCAAAGGCAGGCTTCGGCGGCAGACCTGTTCGCAGAGGGCCAGCTCGCGTTCGGTAAGCTGCCCGGCCTGCTGCTTAATGCTCGCGTACTTGGTCCGGGCGTACTGGGTCAGGCCGTAGTCCTTGTAATACATCCGGTAGCGCAGAATTTCCTGCAGGGCAGGGCCGGCCTCCGGGCAGGCCCCGCTGCAGGTTCCGCACATGGCGCAGTAGTTGCCCTCCAGGCCGGCCCAGTAACGGTCTTCCGCTCCCGGGTCGCGCAATCCCAGCCGGTTTTCGAGAATCCCCCGGTACATGTCGACCGCCTGGAAGCTGCCCATGGAGGCGAGCACGGAGTGGGCGTGGCAGCGCTCGACCATGGTTGTGCAGAGCGAATCCACCAGCTCTCGTTCCCTGGCATCCGGTTCTGCGGAGGCCCGCTTGGGCAATCCCTTCATGGCCAGGATGCCGATGCCGGCCTTTCTGGCCCGTTCGAGGGAGTCGAGGAACGGCTGGTTGCGGTCCGCGTAGCTCATCAGGATCATGTCGAAGAAACCGAGCTCGACCATCCGGTCGATAATCTCGGGCCGATGGGTATGGCAGGCGAAACCCATGTGGCCGACCTTGCCCGCCTGCCTGGCCTTTTCGAAGCTCTCACGCAGCCGGGGGTCGCCGATCTCTTCGATACTGTCCAGCGGCGGGACGAGCATGTCCACGTAATCGATACCGAGCTGAGGGAGGCAGTCGTCGAGTTTTTCGGGGCGGACCTTGAGGGCGAATACCACCCGGTCGCGCAGGCCCTTGTTCTGCTTGAATACCCGGCCGAAGCTCTCCATGCTCCGGCCGTTAGTGTAGCCGGGGGAGGTATGTACGAGCTTGAAACCCTGGTCGATTGCCCTGAGCAGGACCGCCGGCTCCTGGAGCAGTATCCCGCCGAAGGAAACTTTAGTGATCTCCAGGCCGGTGCGGCCGAATACCGTCCCGGGCAGGCCGTTGACCATGATCCGGCCCGGCTCCTGGGCGAAAGCGAATCCCGGCCCGGCGGCAGCCGCTCCGAGGGCCGCGCCCGCAGTGGTCTTCAGGAAATTCCGGCGGCTGATCGCCCCATTCAGGCCATTACCCCTGTTACCAGACTCCATCAGTTCCTCCTCGCAGTCGTACTCCGTTCCATGTACCTGATGACCAATTCACGAAAGAAAAGCGGGTCGCAGAATCCCGGCCGCAGACCGACACCTGCCGGTCAGGGCTTCCATTTGCCGTTCAGTAGAAAATAAGCGTATTCGTGTCCCCCGCCGATAATCATGGTGGTGTCCTTGCTGTTGCGGTAAAGGGACGGCTCGCCTTTGGCTCTTTGCGCCATGAACTCGAACGCCTCGGCTGCCGCCTTCAGGCAGCGCTGCCGCAGCCCGGGATCGGCCGAATACTTGTGCCCGTACATCGGGATGTCGGCCAGCCGGTAGGTCCAGGGCCCGTGTTCGCCCCGGCCGCCGGCGGAGGGGCTCCAGGAGGAGTAAAAGCCGACCTGCGGCCCGCCGGCCAGATAGCGGCTGACAAAATCGGCGTAGGCGACAACGTAGTCGCGACCGAGCCGGTAGGGCCGGCCGGTTTTTTCCTCCATCACCCCGGTCCAGCGCGCGGCGGCGTCGATACAGATCGCGGCGGTCCAGAAACCCTCGACTTTCTGGTCGGCCGCGGCTGCGGCCCGGCCCTCGGCGCTCGTGTACCACTGCTTTTCCGGGGCCGTGCTTTCGAGGACTTTTTCGGCGGCCTGGCGGTACTTGTCATCCCAGGTAAGCAGGTAGGCATCGGTCAGAATCTGCAGGTTGTTGCCGGCTTCGCGGCTCACCTGGTCGATCTGCGGGTGGATGCCCTCGGTGACTTTGCGGTACACCAGCTCGGTCTGCTCCAGCGCCGATTCCAGGACCCGCCGGTCGCCGGTGAGATAGTAGTAGCACATCTGGCCGCGGGTGTTGAAATGTCCGGATTCCGGGGAGCCGCCCTCGCCCCAGGGCCAGCGCAGGGTGCCGAACCAGTGCAGGCGGGGGCCGCCCCGGTGGGTGGCCAGCCCGGCTTCCACCCCGTGCTGGGTGTGGGTGAATTTACCGCCGTTATAGGCGCCCCTGGCTCGTGGATCGGTGGTGCAATGGTAGACGTCGATGTCGCTTTCGTGGCGAAGAGCCGCTTCTGCCAGGTCCCACCAGCGGCGGCTCAGCTCCGGCGCCGCCCCGATCGTGCGCAGGCTCTGGAACAGCATCCCGTAGCCGAGATCGTATTCGAGGTTGTAATGGCTCAGCACCAGCCGCCCCTGGTGCGGCCCGCCGGTCTTGTCGGCTTCGTTCTTGGCCCAGGAATCGCCGAAATTGCGCCAGCCGTATTCGTCGATCGCCTCATTGTCGCTGGTCAGGTTGACCGGCGCGCTGGTCAGGCCCGCCTGCTGGTAGCGTTCGTAGACAGCCAGGCCCCGTGGGTCGTAGGCCGGGGCATCGTCGAAAAATCCGCCGGCCAGGTAGACTTCGGCAGGCGCGCGCACGATGAGCGGCTTATGAAATGCACCCATTACGCCGGCGATCGGGTTTTCGCTGCGGCTTCTTCCCTGGGGGCCGGTGTGGAAGTAAAAGGCCACCTCGTGGGTCTTGATCTCACCACCCTGAAGCTCGTGGAAATCCGGGAACTCTCCAGGCCAGAGCCCCACCTGCATCGTGCCGGCGCTGGTCACGGCCAGGGACTTGGGGAAATTCTGCCAGAAATGGCGTACGGCCACGGCCAGGCCGTACTGACGGTCCACGGCCTGCAGCCAGGCATCCGGCCGCTCGGCCGGGTACGGCTCCACGCCGTCGAGGAAAGTTTGCGCGCCCCGGAAGCGCAGCGGAATCCTGCCCTCCCGGTTCATGTGGTTACGCTGGAACCAGTTTTCGCCGCCCGAGGATTCCTGGTAGATCCCGCCCCGGTCGGTCACCACCACCCGGTCCAGTATTTCCCGCCTGCCGTCGCCGACCGACATCTGGATGGGGCCCTCGAATTTCAGGTCTGCGGCGAGGGTCAGGTCCTCGAACAGGACGTTGCCGGGGCGGCCGAGCACCCAGTGGGAGCCGGGCAGGGGCACGGTGAAATCGTGGTTCTCGAGGGTGAAAAACACCCGCACCAATCCGCTACCGGCGTAGAAATGAAGCCTCGCGGAGTAATCCAGGAACGGCTCGCCGTCCGGGTCGCCCAAGGTCCCTTTCACCGCCAGGGTGGCCCGCACCGGGCCGGCGGCCTCGATTTCGAACGATTTCACGAGACCCCGGCGGCTGGTGATTTCCCGGCCGCGGTCGTCGGTCAGCTTTATCCCGGTGCCGGGCTGCGGCCGGGTCACCTTTTCCGCCTCGCTGAAACTGCCGTCGTGGTCGTGGTCCAGCCAGACCTCGCCGAAAAGATCGAACCGCTTGCGGTCCAGCCGGCAGCGCAGCACGCCTGTTTCAACGGTCATTACTTCAGGATTCTCCTCAACTTTCAGGCGGGCGGCGGAACCGGAGAGCGCGCCCTTGTCGGTCAGTAAATAAGCGGCTTTGCCATTGGCCGGGCAATCGGCGAAAAAATCCACGAGCAGCCATTTGACCGAACTGTCGGGCCAGGCGGCCAGCCTTTCGAACTGGCAGGAGACGGCCTCGCCTTTCGTGCCTTTTACGCCGAGAACCGAGAGGTCCCTGACCGCTCCGCGGGGCAGGGGCATTCCCACGGAAACCGCCTCGGCGCGCCGGCCGTAGCCATCGGCTTCCTCCACGCTCAAAGGAATCTCCAGCGCGGAGAGGAAGTCCGGAACCAGGACCAGGCAAATAGCTGTCAGAATGGCCGCCGGATACGAAGATTTTTTCCACATTCCATTCATTTTTCCTCCTGGACGCGGTCCTGCATTTGGGTACAGTAATTCCCGGGCGCAGGTAAGATCAGGATTGCAGAATTACGGAACTCGGAAAAAGAAAGGCTGGAACTGCCGGTCGATTCAGCGTGCCGGAAAGCGGCCGCAATATGGAATCTAAATAACTCGGCGGCGTCAGAATGGCAAGATTATCTCGAAGACCGGCTGAATCCGGACTGCAAAACTGAACCGGCGGATGGAAAGCAAGTCACCCTGTCTTGCAATTCTGAGAGTTCTCTGGGCGAAATGCCTCAGCCGGCCGCCGCACTCATTGACAATCAGGGGAGACGGTTCCAATTTGAGCGGGCGGGCCAATTTTTCTCCGCCGCCGATCTTCTTTTCCCTTGCGGAATGGGGGTGCAGATGAGCCGGATGTCCCCTCTTTTGGCCTTTTCCCTTCTTGCGTCCGTTCTTTGTATCGACCCGGTCCGGGCCGAACAATTCCGGGTGATTCCCCGGCCGGTGAGGATCGAGGCCGGCCAGGGCAGTTTTATCGTTTCCGGCCGGACAGTGATAATGTCCAGGGCCGCCGACAGTTCTGTGGCCGAGTATCTTCGCCGCTGCCTGGGGCGGAAAACCGGATTCGAACCCGCGCTGGCCGTCATGTCCGGCCCGGAGAAGCCGGAGCCGGGCACGATAGTCCTGATGACTTCCCCGCCGGGTGAGCGCCCGGGCCGGGAAGCCTACGAATTACGGGTCACTCCCGACCGGGTGACGGCCAAGGCCTCCGGGCCGGAGGGCCTGTTCTACGCCTGCCAGACCCTGCTCCAGCTGCTCGAACAGAGCGGACAAAATACCGGAGATTCCACCTGGTCCCTGCCGGCGGTAACTATCGAGGATGCGCCGCGCTTCCCTTGGCGGGGCCTGATGATAGACTGCAGCCGCACGTTCCAGAGCCTCGCGTACCTCGAACGCTATATCGATCTCCTGGCCCGCTACAAGCTGAACGTCCTGCACCTGCATCTGACGGACGACCAGGGCTGGCGGGTCGAGATCGGGAAGTACTCCGAGCTGACCCGGATCGGCGCGAAATTCGCCCCGCAGTACGATAAGGCGAGCGGCTATTACACTCAGCAGCAGATCCGGGAGCTTGTCCGCTACGGCTCGGACCGGCAGTTGAAGATCGTCCCCGAAATCGAAATGCCGGGCCATTGCCTGGCCGCCCTGGCCAGCTACCCCTGGCTTTCCTGCACGGGCGAGCGGTTCGAAATCTATCCCTTTTTCAAGGGCCCCGGTATCCAGGAGAACGTCTTCTGCGCCGGCAATGAAGCTACTTTCGAGTTTCTGGAAGGGGTGCTGGAGGAAGTAGCCAACCTGTTCCCCTGCGAGTTCGTGCATATCGGCGGGGACGAGGTGCCGAAAGTTAGGTGGAAAAACTGCCCGAAATGCCGGGAGAGGATGAAGGCCGAGGGGCTGCGGGATGAGAATGAGCTGCAGAGCTGGTTCGTCCGGCGGATCGAAAAAATTCTCGAAGCCCGGGGCAAGCGCCTGATCGGCTGGGACGAAATCCTGGAGGGTGGGCTCGCACCCCGCGCCACGGTCATGTCCTGGCGCGGGATGGAAGGCGGGATCCAGGCTGTGCGGCAGGGCCACGACGTGGTGATGTCCCCCACCAGCCACTGCTATCTCGATTACACTCACGAGGAAACTTCCGTGAAGGAAGCCTATTCCTTCGAGCCGGTGCCGGATGGGTTCGACCGGGAGAAGGCCGGGCACGTCCTGGGCCTGCAGGGCAACATCTGGACCCATATCGCAGTCACCGAGCCGGAGACCGACCGGCAGGTCTTCCCCCGCCTGATCGCCCTGGCGGAGGTCGCCTGGTCGCCGGCCGCCGCCCGCGACTGGGAAAGCTTCTGCGCCCGCTTGCAGCCACAGCTTGCCGAACTGAAAGCGCTGGGTGTGAGTTATTATGAAAATTGGCGCTGAATCTTCCGGCAACCGTCCTGCCCCTGGTTTTCTGTCAAGCCGGGAGTCCGTTCATGCCTGACAGTTGGGAGACGGTAATCCGGGCCATCACCTTTGCCAACCCGACGCGGCTGCCGGTGGATTTCCCCCAGCCGTTCGGCACCGATTTCGCTTGGACCGGGATGTCCCCCTCGCCGGATGACCGGCCTGCCCGGGGCGCGGACGAATGGGGGGCGGTGTGGGAGAATATCGGCGTCTGCAATCTGGGCCAGGTGGTCCGTTTCCCGCTGGCGAGCTGGAGCGATTTCGCCGGGCTCAGAATCCCGGACATCGACGATCCGGCCCGCTGGACAAGCCTGGCCGGAGCCAGGGACCAGGCGGGTGACAAGTTTCTGTTGGCCTATGGAGTGTCCATCTACGAAAGGGTGCACTTCATCCGGGGCCTGGAAAATACCTGGATGGACATCCTGGAGCATCCGAACGAGCTGTGCCGGCTGATCGACATCCTGGTGGAGATGAACTTGGCGGCGATTGAAAGGTACGCCGCGGCCGGAGTAGACGGGCTGTTCATCCTGGACGACTGGGGCCTGCAGAACCGGCTGATGATTCCCCCGGAGAGCTGGAGCGAAATCTGGAAACCGCGCTACCGGCGGATTTTCGAGGCGGCGCACCTGGCCGGCCTCTATACCTTCCTGCACAGTTGCGGACATATCGTCGATATACTGGAGGGCCTGATCGAGACCGGCCTGGACGTGATCCAGCTCGACCAGCAGGAAAACATGGGGCTGGAGCTTCTGCGGGACAGGTTCCGGGGACGGATCACTTTTTTCTGCCCGGTGGACATCCAGGCCACCATGGCGCGCGGCGACCCGGCTGAAATACGCGCCTATTGCCGGAAGATGGCCGACTGCCTGGGCACGGCGCACGGAGGCTTCATGCCAAAGTGGTATTCCGATCCGAAGGGAGCGGGCCACAGCCAGGAGGCGATCCGGGCGATGTGCGAGGAATTCCTGACTATCAGCCGGGAGAAGTTCGGCGCCGCCGGCCCTTCTGAGTGAATGAGCGGCAAGGTTGGCAGGACAAGAAGGAAAGAATGTTAAAGACCGTGGACTGGCTGGGCATCTTTCTTTTTTTCCTGGCGTCGCTGGCGGTGGGGGTCGCCGTGGCCCGGCGCGCCGGGAAGAGCACCAGCGAGTTTTTCCTGTCGGGACGGGATATGCCCTGGTGGCTCCTGGGCATCTCGATGGTCGCCACCACCTTCGCCTCCGATACGCCGAACCTGGTGACCGATTTGGTCCGTACCCACGGCGTAGCGGGCAACTGGCTCTGGTGGGCATTCCTGTTGACCGGCATGCTGACAGTCTTCGTTTACTCGCGGCTCTGGCGCCGCAGCGGCCTGCTGACCGACCTTGAATTCTACGAGCTGCGCTACTCGGGCCGGCCGGCCGCTTTCTTGCGCGGCTTGCGGGCCCTTTATCTGGGCGTTTTTTTCAACGTGATCGTCATGGCCGCTGTCACCCTGGCGATAGTGAAGATCGGCGGAGTGCTGTTCCAGGTGCGGCCGGTGCCCACCGTGATCGCCGCGGCCGGGGTCACGATGGTTTACAGCGCCTTGGGCGGCCTGCGCGGAGTGCTGTTTACCGATCTCTTTCAGTTCGTCATCGCCATGACCGGGTCGATCGCGGCGGCCGTTTACGTCCTCGGCCTGCCTCAGATCGGCCACCTCGAGGGCCTGCTGAATCACGCGGCGGTGGCCGGCCGACTCTCCCTGTTCCCCGATTTTTCGGACAGCCGGGCCCTCCTGGCGGTCTTCATCATTCCGCTGGCGGTGCAGTGGTGGAGCGTCTGGTATCCGGGGGCCGAGCCGGGCGGGGGAGGCTACATCGCCCAGCGGATGCTGGCGGCCAAAAATGAAAACCACGCCCTGGGAGCCACCTTCCTGTTCAACGTCGCCCATTATGCGCTGCGTCCCTGGCCCTGGATCATCGTGGCCCTGGCCTCTCTGGTGGTCTTCCCCGACCTGGAATCGCTGCGCAGGAGCTTCCCGCACATCGATCCGGCCATCGTGCGCAACGACCTGGCCTATCCGGCCATGCTCACTTTCCTGCCCCACGGACTGCTGGGACTGGTGGTCGCCTCCCTTTTCGCCGCCTACATGTCGACTATCTCCACCCACCTGAACTGGGGTTCCTCTTACATCGTCAACGACTTTTACCGCCGCTTTCTCAGACCCCAGGCCGATGAAAAACGGCTGGTCCGGGTGGGGAGAATTTCCACTCTGCTATTGATGACGGCGGCGGCGGCGGTGGCCCTGCTGCTGCAGAACTCTCTGCAGGCCTTCAACATCATGCTGCAGGTGGGGGCCGGCACCGGCGCACTGTTTATCCTGCGCTGGTTCTGGTGGCGGATCAACGCGCTGAGCGAGATTACCGCGATGGTCGTCAGTTTACTGGTGGCGGTCTATTTCGAATTCATCCACTGGAGGCTGGGGCTGTCTCCCCTGGACGACTGGCAGAAACTCACCCTGGGCGTGGCGATCACCACCGCGAGCTGGCTGGTGGTCACGCTGGTGAGCCGGCCCACCGACCGGAGCACGCTCGTTGCCTTCTGCCGGCTGATACGCCCAGGCGGACCGGGCTGGAGGACGGTGCTCAAGGAGGCTGGGGAAGATGAGGCGGATCGGTCGGCATCCGGCCGCGGCTGGGACGTTCCCTCGGGCCTGGTGTGCATGTTTCTGGGGTGCGGGGCGATTTACAGCGCGCTTTTCGCTACGGGCTACTGGATTTACGCCAGGCCGGTCCACGCCCTTGCGCTGACTTTCTCCGCAGTCCTGTTCTCCCTGCTTCTGGCCTCGGCCTGGCGCCGGGTGCGCAGCGTCTGAATCACGGATGACACGGATAGAGCACGGATTTCACGGATACCGCACCGCCTCCCTCCTAAAAACGTAGGAGCAACCAGATTTTATCGGGGCCGTGGCCGCTTTTCTGGTAAATCTCCCTTTGTCACCCTTCGCCGTAGAGGGAAAATACGGTAGGGGCGAACCTTGTGTTCGCCCGTTCTTTATTTAACCAGTTCCGCGCAGGCCAGCCAGAAATCGGCGTAGTGCTCCCAGAAGATGAAGTTGCAGCCCCAGTGCGGAGCGGGGTCGGACATGTAGGCCAGCACCCGGCCCTTGCCGGACGAGCCGGTCACCAGCAGTGGGTCGCCGGTCTCCCGGACAATCAGGTGGACGACGCTTCCGGCCCGGGGCCAGGTCCGGTTGTAGCCCAGGATCGGCGGGAAGCTGTCGAAGTCGATCCGGTTGAAATGGGAGCTGCAATCCCCGTACTCCCCTGCCGTAAAACCCTCGGTGCTCTCGACCAGATCCTCGTATTCCATGCATTCCACCGGCAGGATCTCGGTCAGCCCGGTGCGGTTCCAGCCGCCCTTGCCCATCTCCCCGGAGAATGAAAGCCAGCCGCCCAGGAACATTATCCCTTTGCCCTGCCGGACCGCCTCCACTGTCAGGCGGATCCGGTCTGGGAAGGTGAGGACTTTGGTGCCGAACTGCTTGTGGTTGAAAAAGCCGGGAGCGAGCTGGAAGTTCTTGGCTTCCACGTCGCTGAATATCAGGACGTCGTACTCCTCGAGGATTTTTTCATAGGCGCCCGGGGCCAGGCCGTAGAAATCCCAGGTGGCGACCGATTCCACGCTGTGGGACCCGGAGGATTCCAGGGCGGCTTTCAGCCATTTCCCGTAGTTTATCGTTTCCAGCCCCTTAAAGGCGTAATTGAACGGTGTTTCGGCATAGACCGGCCCGCACTGCACGGCCCAGTCGCCCACGTAGTAAATTTTCGCCATTGTCTGTGCCTCCTGAAAAATATTTGGTTTCGCGCCCCTGAGGATACCACCGGGTGCGGACTTATTCAAGCTCCCGTATACCGGACTGCCCGCTGAGGGGAAGCGCGAAAAATTCCCGGCCCGGCCCAGGCTCTTGTCAAACCGGAAAAGTCAGGGTACAATGGCATTACGTTCTTAATTCCGCAACGGCATGGGAAGGCAGGACTTTCAGCTCGGATACGAACCGCTGTCGACCCTGGCCCTTTTTACCGCCATTTCACGTTACGAGGTTCCGGATGCATAGACTGCCGGTTATCGCCCTGATTTTTCTTTTCAGCCTGGCCCCGCTCGAGGCCGGCGAGCAGCTGCTGGAAGATTTCGAGGAAGCCAATTCCCTGGACAACTGGCAGCTCACCGAAACACAGGCCGAGCTGGTGGCCGGCCACGCCACCCGCGGCGCTCAGGCCGCCCGTCTCGTGTTCGGCGAGCGCAGCGGGGAGGGCTCTCGCCCCGAAGCGGTCCTCAGGATCGGCCGCCGGCTTCTTCCCAACAACGAGTGGCTGGGCTACGACCGGCTTGCGTTCGACGTTTACAACCCCGGCGGTAAGGTTATCGATCTGCGGGTCGGCCTGTACGATTCGACCGCGAGGGTGGCCAATGGCGTCTTTTCAATCGAAGGGGGAAGCCGGATGACCTGCGAAATCCCGGTGGCCCGGATCTACAGCAAGGTGGCCCCGGTGCGGGTAGAACTCACGGAAAGGGTCAGGCGGCGCTCCCAGCATACGCTCGAGCTGCATCTGGGCGCCAGCCGGAGTGAAATGATCCTGGACAACGTCCGCCTGGTGGCAGACAGCCTGCGGATCGAATCGGCCGAACTGGGGCTGGACCCTCTGGGCGGCGGCCGGGTGAAGGTGGAGGCCGCCGCGAACCACGGCGTCCGCTTCGACCTGCGGATTGTCGACTCCGCCGGCCGGGCCGTGGCGCGCCGGTCCGAGGAGACGCACATTTTCCGCTGGGCCTGGGACGACCCGCTGGAGCTGGCTACGCTGTCCCCCGGAACCTACCGCGCCCTGCTGACTATTACCGATTTCAAATGGCAGCCCGACTCACCCGTAGAACGCGAGCTGGGGAGTTTCGAGGTGGCGCCGGAGGCGAAGCGCCCCGAGCTGGTGGCCTGGTACAGGCGCGCCACCGAAAAAGTGATGCTGGACAGCCGGCCGGTCAAGGGCGAGCCGCTGATCGTCATCACCCCCCAAGGCCAGACCGGCTCGAAGGCCGAGCCGCTGAAAATCGAAATGGCGCGCAACGAGTTTGAAGGTGCGCAGGTGGTTTTCCTGGCGAGCCGGCCCGTGCGGATCGGCTGCCGGATCGGCGAGCTGAGGCACGAAAAAAGCGGGGCTGCCTTCCCTCTGGAAGGCAGCCAGGCGCTGCAGGTGGGCTACCTGAAGACCGAGGACCCGGTGCGCTACCAGGTGGATTTCATCGGCTGGTGGCCGGATGCCCTGCTGCCTGTCGACCAGATGTATGCCGAACCCGCCGAATGCATGCCGGTCTGGATCAACCTGCGTTCGACCGCCGCCACCGAACCGGGGACCTACCGGGGAAAACTGAGCTTATGGATCAACGGAGAGCCGGGCGGCGAAATCCCTTTGGAGGTGCGGGTCTACGACGTCACCCTGCCGGTGGAAACCACCCTCCGCACCGCGTTCACCTTCTCCGATGAACATCTGGCCGATCTTTACGGCGGCAAGCTGCCGGAGGGTATGCTGCGCCGTTACCATCAGCTCCTGGCCGACCACCGTCTGAACGTGGACAACATCTACCGGAACACGCCGCCGGATCTCGAAACCGTGGAGTATTTCGCCAAAAAAGGGCAGCTCAACGCGTTCAATCTCAAGTACATCGGCGGCCGGGTCGAAAACGTGGCGAATTTCGATAACGAGGCTTACCTCGACAGCCTGGCCGCAATGTTCGATCCCTACGTGGATCAGCTCCGCAAGCGCGGCCTGGTGCATCTGGCCTACTTCTACGGTTTCGACGAGGTGGGCGGCGAGATGTTCAAGATCATCAAGCGCACTTTCGGCTTCCTGAAACAGCGCTACCCGGAAATCCCCACCATGACCACCGGCTACGATGCGAGCTACGGCGTGGATTCCGGGCTGCTGGATGAAGTGGATATCTGGGTGCCGCTCACCCCGGTCTACGATCTTGCCAGGGCCGAGGCCGCGCGCAGGCGCTGGAAAGAAGTCTGGTGGTACATCTGTATCAGCCCGCCGCACCCCTATGCCAATTGGTTCATCGAATACCCGGCAATCGAGGCGCGCCTGCTGTGGTGGATGACCTACCAGCAGAAAGTGCCTGGCTTCCTCTACTACTTCACCAACTTGAGGCAGAACCAGAACCAGCTGCTGCACCTGACCGGCCACAACCAGACCGATTGGGACCCCGCCTCCTATCAGACCGCAAACGGCGACGGCTGCTTTATCTACAGCGCGGCCGAGGGTCCGGTCAGCACGATCCGCTTCGAAAACATCCGGGACGGGATCGAGGACACGGAGCTGCTCTTCCTGCTGGAAAAGAGACTTAATGACGGTGGCAGCCGGTCGCGGGCCTACTGCGGCGAATTGTTCAATTCGCTCACCGACTTCACTCTCGACACCGCCGGCTTCGCCTCGGTGAGAGCCAGGCTCCTGGCGGAGCTGGAAAAAATCAGCGGAAAGTAGATTGGTCCGGGAGGAGTTTCACCGGCCGAGCCGGTATTTGTCATTTGGCCTGGATTCGACAGCGGCGCAGGGCCACGGCCCTCATAATACAGGGTGAACGCGCCGTGTCCAAGCGTAAGGCATTAAAAATTACCATGATAGATGTTTTCCCTGAAGGCGGGTTTGCTCTATTGGGAAATCCGGCGGGAGCTTGTCAGCCTCTCCGGCAATTCAGCCATTGTCAGAAAAATGGAGTCATCTGAAATGCACAAAAAAAAGAAACCGCTTCTTATCTGCCTGGTCGCCTGCTGGGTCCTGGTCGTTGGCTGGGCGGTGACTGCCGGCGCCGCGCCGCAGATAACCTCCATCCGCGCCGAAGCCGATACGGTGGGCCTGTACGGTAAGTTCGAGATCGGCCTGGCCCTGGAGGCCGTCTTCGCCAACCCGTTCGACCCGGACCAGGTCGATCTGCGGGCGGTGTTCACTTCACCCGCCGGGAAACAGTGGAACATCTGGGGCTTCTACAATCCCACCGGCTGGAACAGTCTCTGGATGGTGCGTTTCGCCCCGAACGAAACCGGCGTCTGGAGCTACCGGGTGGAAGTGACCGATTCCACCGGCAGTGTTCAGAGCGAGGCCCGCAGCTTCGCCGTCGTTCCTTCGCCTCACCATGGAATGCTGAAGATAGCGCCCAATAAACGCTACCTGGTCTATGATGACGGTGCCTCGTTCTACGGGGTCGGCATGTGGTACAACGACGGCTACGAGGAGTTTAACCGGGGGCACATCACCGAGCCGGGGCTGGACGAGCTGAAACGCCGGGGAGTCAATTTCATCAGTTTCTTCCCGACCCCCCTGGAAACCCCGGGCACCGGCCTCGGCCGCTACGATCAGGACCGTTGCGGCCGCCTGGACCAGCTTTTCGCCTGGTGCGAAGAGCGGGACATCCACATCAGCTGGAACCTCTGGTTCCATTCCTACATTTCGGAGACGATTTGGGGCGGAGGCAACGCGCGCTACCGGTTCAATCCCTACCGGACGGTATGTCCGGCCGTGGACTTTTTCCGCGATCCGACAGCCTGGGAGTACCAGCAGAAGCTCCACCGCTACATCATCGCGCGCTGGGGTTACAGCCGCAGCCTTTTCCTCTGGTTCGTGGTCGATGAAATCGACGGCACCGATGGCTGGGTGCACGGCGACCAGGCCGCGGCCGAAGCCTGGTGCCGGAAAGTCCACGATTACTTCAAGCTCCACGACCCCTACGGCCGTCCCACCACCGGCACCCAGTGCGGGGCTTATCCGATGTACTGGCCCAACGGCTACCGGATTTTCGATATCGCCGCCCGGGAGATTTACGAGGCGCAGCGCTGGCCGATGCCCAAGCCGGGCCGGCTCGCCCCGGAGGGCGATAGCCCGCTCCAGGCGAGCTACCGGAACTACGCCGGCGAAATTCAGAAAATGTGGAACGAGTTCGACAAGCCTGTCTTGATCGGCGAAACCGGCTGGGACCACACCTACTACGAGCCGGGCATGCCCGGCTATCTGGCCACCTACCACAACGTGCTCTGGGTGAGCCTGGCCAATGGCCTGGCCGCCACGCCCTTCTGGTGGGCCTATTCCGACTGGATCAATGACGCGGTGGTGACCAACCAGCTCCGCTCCCTGGCGCGTTTCGTCGAGGATATAGACTTTGCCGGCCGGAAATTCGCCCCGGCCCAAATCAAGGCCGACCAGGGCGCGGATGCCTTTGCCATGCGCTCCGACCGCCTGATTTTCGGCTGGGTGGTCAACCCGCGCACCAGCGTGGCCGGCACCCGTTTCACCCTGGCGGGCCTGCCTGCCGGCGACTACACGGTGGAAATCTACCGTACCTGGCGGGGTGAGTACCTGGACGGGTTCACGGCCGGCTGTGCCGATGGCAAGCTGGTGGTCACTGTCCCCGAGCTGTTGACCAGCGGCGGCCATGCCAACCATATCGGCAACGATGTCGCGTTCAAGATCAGACCCGGCTCCAGATAATCGGAAACCGGAGGAGTATGGCCGGCGGCCGCCGGTGCCCCGGCGTCTTACGATAAGCCAGATTTGTCCGCCAGCCCCGGGAAAGGAGAAAACGAATTTGCAGGAAGAAATATTACCGGCCCGATGAGAGAGTTCTGCGCGAGGAGTCAAGCGACCGGCTGACCGACCGCAGAGAAGATACCTGAACCACGAGCCATTTTGGCGGGAGAGCGACTGCGATGAGTCCCGAACTTACCGAAAAGAAACGCCTGCTTTCTCTGGACGCCTACCGGGGATTGACGATGTTTTTGATGGTCAGCGCAGGCTTCGGCTTTGGCGTACTGCTGGACAATCCCGGCTGGGAATGGCTGGCCCGTCAGGTGGACCACGTGGCCTGGGAGGGCTGCGTGCTCTGGGACCTGATCCAGCCTTCTTTCATTTTCATAGTCGGCGTGGCCATGCCCTTCGCTTTCGCCATCCGGCAGGAGCGCGGCGAAACCTGGGGCCGGATGTTCTCTCACGCCTGGAAGAGAGCGCTCCTGCTGCTCTTGATCGGGGTGGTCCGCTACTGTATCGACCTCGACCGGGTGGTGTTTAACATGACCACCGTGTTGCAGCAGATCGCGGTGGCCTATTTCTTCGCCTTCTTCGTGCTGGGTCGGGGAATCAAAGTCCAGTTCGTCGTGGCCCTGCTGATCCTGGTGGTGGATTGGGCGCTGTTCCAGTTCTGGCCCGGCGTGGGAGCGGGCGGCCCGTACGCCTTCAACGCCAATTTCCACAGCGCGGTGGAACTGACGGTGTTCGGCGAGCTCCAGTCCGGCGGTTACGCCGGTTTCAACGCTTTCGGTTCCATCTCCACGACGATTTTCGGGATTATTGCCGGAGAGCTGCTGCGCAAGAATATCAAGGAAAACTCCAAGGTCGTCTGGCTGCTGGCGGCCGGCGTGGCCGGTATCGCGGTCGGCTGGCTCCTGTCCCCGGTGATCCCGGTGGTCAAAAGGATCTGGACCCCCTCCTGGACCATTTACAGCGCCGGCTGGGCTTCGCTGCTGCTGGGTGTCTTTTACTGGATAGTCGAGATTTGGGGGAAGCGGAAATGGTGCTTCGTTTTCGTGGTGGTGGGGATGAACTCGATCACGATCTACATGCTGGTCAGCCTGCTGGGCGGCTCGGTCAACCACTGGATCTGGACTTTCACCAGGCTGTTCCTGGAGCCTCTGGGCGACATCGGCACGATCATCCAGTACAATCTGGTGCTGGCGGCCTTCTGGTACATGGTTTACTGGATGTACAAGCGGAACATCTTCCTCAAGGTGGGTTGAGCCTTCGGCCGGGGCCGGCCGGCACGAACCGCGGCGGTCGAGTTCGGCCAGCCGGCGGCCTGGTTGTGTGGAAAGCAACGGAAAACTTGAAGGGCGTTTCGAGGCAGTGCCGCTTCACTGTAATGACAGCATCGGTTTTTATCAGCGGGCCGTTGCGGCCGCAATGAGCCACTACTGCGATGAACGCTGCAGGCCATAGTCTTTGGACAGGATAGCAGTCGAGGAGGCCGGTATGGCTGCAAAAAGACCTATAAAAAAACCGGGTAAATCCACGCCCTCCAGGCAGCCTCGAGCGACGGCCGGGCTGGAGGTGGAGAATCTCCGTCTGAGACAGAGCGAGGAAGGCCTTGCCGGAACCGTGCGCCTGTTGAGCTCGATTATCGACGGTGTCCAGGATGTCGTCTACCGCCTCGACTCCGCCGGCAGGATCGTTTTCATCAACGAGGCGGTGCGACGCTACGGCTACTCGCCGGAAAAGATGATCGGCACCAGCCTGCTGGATTACGTCCACCCGGACGACCGGGAGTGGGCGCGCTATCACATCAACGAGCGGCGTACCGGCGAACGGGCGACAAAATTTGTGGAACTCCGGCTGTTTACTCCGGTGGGGATTGTGGAGATGGAGCTTTCCCAGGCCGCCGTGCCGCCGGAATGGGTGTTTACGATACAGGCGGAAGGCGTGTACGAAGCGACCCAACTCTCAGTCGTCAGTTTTCTCGGCACCCAGGGCGTCGCGCGCGACATCACCGAACGCAAGCGGGTGGAGTATGCTCTTCAGGAGAGTGAAGCCGATTTCAGGCTCCTGTACCAGAATGCGCCGCTGGCTTACCAGTCCCTGGATGAAAACGGCAATCTCATCGAAGTAAACCAGGCCTGGCTGGATTCTCTCGGTTACAAGCGGGAAGAAGTCCTCGGCCGGAGTTTCGGTGATTTTATACATCCGGAGGAGATCGAGCGTTTCGGCATCAATTTCCCCAGGTTCAAGGCAATTGGAGAGATCAGTGGAGTGGAGTACCGGATGTCGAGGAAGGACGGCTCTTCGATTCTGGTGTCGATTCACGGGAAGATCGGCCATGACGACCAGGGCCGATTCAAGCAGACTCACTGCATTATCCACGACATAACCCAGGCCAGGCAGGCCGAGGCTGCTCTGAAGGAAAGTGAAAATCAGTACCGACTGCTGGCCGACAACGCCCAGGACGTCATTTTCACTCTGGACATGGAGCTGAACTACACCTATGTCAGCCCCTCGGTGCAGCGTATCCGGGGGTACAAACCCGAGGAAGTCCTGAAACAGAAACTGTCAGATGTGCTGGCTCCTTCCTCCTTGGACCTGGCCCTGCAGACTGTGGCCGAGGAAATGGAGCTGGAAAAGGGGAAACAAGTCGACCGGCACCGGACCAGGACACTCGACCTCGAACTGAAATGCAAGAATGGAAGCACGGTCTGGTGCGAAGTGAAATTTTCGGTTATCCGCGATCAAAACGGCCGGCCGGCCGGCATTCTCGGCGTTTCGCGCGACATCACCGAACGCAGGCAAGCCAGTGAACGAATGAACCTGCTGGCCCAGATGGTGGATGCAGCGCCCAGCGCTATTACCGTTCATGATTTCGAGGGTAATTTCCTCTACGCCAACCAGCGCACTTTCGACCTGCATGGCTATTCTCGAGAAGAATTCATGGCGCTGAACCTGAAAGAAATCGATATGCCGGAAAGTGCGGCCCTGATTGCGCCCCGGATGCAACAGTTGCAGGAAACCGGAGAAGCCGAGTTCGAAGTGACGCATAGACGCAAGGACGGGAGGGAGTTGCCGCTCAGAGTTCATGGCAAAGTGATTGACTGGGGGAGTGAGCCTGCAATACTCAGCGTGGCCGAGGACCTGAGCGGGCGCAAGCTTGCGGAGCAGGCGCTGCGCGAGAGCGAAGAAAGGTTCCGCAAAGTATTCGAAGCGGGACCTCTCGGAATGGCTCTGGCCTCTCCCGACTTCAGATTTATCAAGGTTAACGATGAACTTTGCAAAATGACGGGTTACACGGAGGAAGAGCTTATCTCCCTGACATTCGCCGACATAACACACCCGGATCATATCGAAAAAGACAGAGACGCAGTGGCAAGGCTTTTCAAGGGTGAGATTCCAGTTTATCGGACGGAGAAAAGATACATCAAGAAAGGCAAAAAAGAGATCTGGGGGAACCTGACATGTACAATCGTGCGGGACGTGGAAGGAAAGCCTCTCTATTCTCTGGCTACAATCGAGGATATCACCGAACGCAAGCGGGCGGAACAGGCGCTGCGGGAAAGCGAGGAACGGTTCAGAAGGTTTTCCGATTCCGCCTTTGAAGGAATTGCAATCCATAATGGAGACAAGATTATAGATGCCAACCAGGCCTTAGCAAAGATGTATGGTTACGAGCAGGATGAGCTGATCGGCATGGACGCATCGAAGTTGATTGCTCCGAAATCACTTGAGCAGGTGCGCATTAACATAGTTAATGAATATGAACGACCGTACGAAGCAGTAGGTATACGAAAAGATGGTTCCACATTCATAATGGAAATAAATGCAAGGACATTCCATGATAGAGGCCGGCGGTTAAGAGTAGTTGCATGTCGCGACATAACCGAGCGCAAGCGGGCGGAAGAGGCGCTCAAAAAGTCGGAGTCGCTCTACCGGGCAATATCCGGACTAGTTACCAGCCTGGCGTACTCGATATCAGTTGAACTTGACGGGAAGTTCAAGCCTTTATGGGTCGCCGGCGAATATCGTGGAATCACCGGTCATACCTTGGAGGAAGTGGCTGGGGGCGGCGGCTGGGAGAGCATCGTTTATCCGGAAGACATGCCTGTGGTAAAAGCCAGGCGGGCCAGTCTGTTAGCCGGTAAAGCGGACGTATCCGAGTTTCGCGTTGTAACCAAGAAAGGCGAAATCCGTTGGCTTCGTGATTATTCCCTTTCATTCTGGAACGAAGATCACAGCCGTGTCGTGCAGATAACCGGGGCGGCGCAGAACATCACCGAGCGCAAGCGGACAGAGGCGGCGCTCCGGGAAAGCGAGGAGAAATATCGTCTACTGTTCGAGCGCTCCAACGATGCCATTTTCCTGGTTGATATCAAGACGGGCCGGTATCTGGACGCTAACCGTGCGGCCGAAAAGCTTACCGGTCGCTCCATGGATGATTTAATGCGATTGAGCACCAGTGATGTAAGCCCGGAAGGGGCGGGGGAATGTCTCATCAAGCTGAAGGATTTAAAGGAACCGGTTGACATGAACGAAGTCGTGTATGCCCGTCCGGATGGAACCACCCGTACTGCTTTGCTGGATGCCGTGCCACTGAGAGAAAACGTCTTCTTTGGCATCGCCCGTGACATCACTGAGCGCAAGCGGGCCGAACAGGAAAGGCTGGAGCTGGAGCGGCGGCTGTTGCATGCTCAGAAGCTCGAAAGCCTGGGCGTTATGGCCGGCGGTATCGCCCACGATTTTAACAACCTGCTGATGGCGGTGCTGGGCAACCTGGACCTGTCGCTGCAGGACCTGTCGCCGGTTTCTTCCGCCCGGCCCTCGATCGAACAGGCGCTGCAGGCGGCCAAAAGGGCCGCGGACGTGACCCGCCAGATACTGGCCTATTCCGGCAAGGGCTATTTCCTGGTGGGAGACATGAATCTCAGCGAGCTGGTGAATGAAAACGCCCACATGCTCAGGACGGCCATTTCGCGGACCGTCACGCTGAGACTGGAGCTGGAGGAAAATCTTCCGCCGATCGCAGCCGATGCCGGACAGATTCAGCAGGTGGTGATGAACCTGATCACCAATGCCTCGGAGGCAATCGGCGACCAGGCCGGCGCGGTGGTCATCTCTACCGGTGTCATGGAATGTACGGACGACTACCTGGAGCGCAGCAGTCTCGAGGAAAAACCCACAGCCGGCCGGTTCGTCTGGCTGGAGGTAGCGGATACGGGCTGCGGCATGGATGAACCGACCAGGCAGCGCCTTTTCGATCCCTTCTTCACCACCAAGTTTACCGGCCGGGGGCTGGGGATGTCCGCCGTATTGGGTATCGTCCGCGGGCATAAGGGAGCGATCCTGGTCGACAGCGAGATCGGCCGGGGGACAACCATGCGGGTCCTTTTCCCTATCTCGGAAACAGTTAGGGAGGGGAGTGAGCAGGCGGCTGAACCCGAAACTTCCTTGAGTGTTAAATTCGGCGAAAGAGCAGCCTCCGGCGTAATCCTGGTGGCGGACGACGAAGAGGTGGTCCGCAAGATTGGGGTGAAGATGTTGGAGCGTATCGGCTTCCGGACAATTTCGGCTGCGGACGGAGAGCAGGCGGTGGCGTTGTTCCGGAATCATGCCGAAGAGATAGTCTGCGTCATCCTCGATTTGACGATGCCGAGGATGGATGGAGTGGCCACTTTCGCTGAGCTGCGCCGCATCCGGCGGTCGATCAAGGTGATCCTGGCCAGCGGTTACAGCGAGCAGCACGTGGCTGAGCGGTTCAACGGTAAGGGCTTCGATGGGTTCATCCAGAAGCCTTTTTCCATGCAGAGCCTGCAGGATGAACTGGAGCGGGTGCTCGGGCAATCCGAATGAGCCCGGTGCAGACCAGCGATAGTGATTTGCAGCGAGGAGCCAGTATGACCATGAAAAGCTTAAAACGCCGGGATTTTCTGCAAGTCCTGGGCGCCGCGGCGGCAGCCCTGCCTGCCGGAGCTCTCGGCCAGGGACCGGCCGCGGACAAGGGCGCGCAGCCGGTCAGGATTGGCAGTGAACCGAAGTTCGAGCTGTCGCCGTACCTGTACATGCAGTTCATGGAGCCTCTCGGCGTCACGGACGGCTCCGTGTCTGCGGCCTGGGATTATCTGAACGACCGCTGGCGTGAGGACGTAGTCGAAACCACCCATCGGCTTGCCCCGGCCATGCTCAGATGGGGCGGAATTTTCAGTTCCTACTACCGCTGGCGGGAAGGAGTGGGCCCGCGGCAGCTCAGAAAGCCGATGCTCAATATTCAGTGGGGCGGGATGGAAAGTAACCAGGTCGGGACCCTCGAGTTCGTCGATTTCTGCCGGCGGGTGGGGGCCGAACCCCTGATCTGCGTCAATTTCGAGGCGGAGGGGAGAAAACGGTGGGCAGTCACTCCGCAGGGCGATATCCGGTCCGGCCTGGCGGAGGAAGCCCGCCGCTGGGTGGGTTACTGCAACAATCCAGCCAATGTCGAGCGGATCGGGCATGGACAGGCGCAACCCTGCAAGGTCAAGTTCTGGCAGATCGGCAACGAGACCTCCTATGGAAAAGAGGGCTTCGACTGCGAAACCGCGGCCCGCAAGACCGTGGAATTCGCCCGCCGGATGAGACAGGCCGACCCCTCGATTCAATTGATCGGCTGGGGAGACAGCGACTGGGCTGCCCGGATGCTCGAAATCGCCGGAGACCAGCTCCAGTTCCTGGCCTTTCACCACATGTTCAACCCCGACCGGGAGGCCAAGGACTCACCGCTCCGGGGAATCGAATACCGGAAGGACCCGGCCCGGACCTGGGAACACCTGATGAACGCTTATAAGGTCCATGAGGCGCGCATAGTCGAGATGCGCCAGCAGGTTTCGGGAACGAACGTTCCGCTGGCGCTCACCGAATGCCATTTCGCCCTGCCCGGCCGCAACCGCTGCGAGGTTCTCTCCACCTGGGCGGCGGGTGTCGCGGATGCCAGGCTGTTGAACGTACACGAGCGCCACGGCGACGTCCTGAAGATCGCCACCCTCGCCGATTTCTGCGGCACCCGCTGGCAGGTCAACGCCGTCATGATACCGGTGCCGGGAGGCCAGTCCTACCTGATGCCGGTGGCGCTGGTGATGCAGCTCTACCGCCGGCATACCGGGGAGAAAGCGCTGGAAGTGGTCTCCGCCCCGGCTGCGCTGGATGTCACCGCCAGCCGGACCGGCAGCCGGGTTTACCTGCACGTGGTCAACACCGACCGGACCGCCTCGGTCAGCTCCAGGCTGGCGGTCGACCGCAGCCGGATAGTTTCAGGGAAAGCGTTCGAGCTGGCCGCCGACCCGACGTTCGAAGTCATGGATACCACCTGGAAAGACCTCACCGTTCAGGAAAAAGCCGTCCCGGCCGATCTCTCTTGGACCTTTCCGCCGGCGTCCGTCTCCGCGCTCGAACTGGACATCGAGCAAGCCTGAAAGGGAGGTCGTCATGCCCGGCGAAAAAAAGTCGCGCCGTGGTTTCATAAGAACCGTCGGAATCGGCGCTACCACGATCCCGGCGCTTTTCTCCGCGCTCGGGGCCGAAGACAAAGGCGGGGAAACTCTCGATAAGAATTTCCTGATCGACCGCCCCGAGCTGACTCTCGAATGTATAAACAGCCCAGCCGAACGGCGGCTTTCCTTTCAGAATTTTCAGGGTTCCCCGCAAGCCTGGCGAAAAGCCTGCCGGGCGAAACTGGCCGAGCTGCTGAGCGTTTCGCTGCCTTTTCCCGGCGAAGTGAAAGAACTGCGTCGTACAGTATACCGGGGAGTGGAAATCCGCGCCCTGGCGATGCAGGTCGGTCCCGGCCTCACCCTGCCGGCTTACCTGCTGCTTCCCGGCAAGCGGACCGACTCGGCAAGGGGTTTCCTGGCGATCCACGGTCACGGCCAGGTGGAACCGCTGATCGGGTTCGAGGACGATCCTCATCACGGTTTCGGACTGGAGATGGCCCGGGCCGGCTACACGGTGCTGTGTCCCGAGCTACGGGGATTCGGCACCCTGCGAAACCTGACTTTCGGGAAGGAAGGCTACTGGCTGGATTACTGGGACCGGGCCCGGGGCAGGCAGTTCACCCTGGTCACGGATGACTTTCTGTATGGGAGAACCCTGATCGGCAGGCACGTGGAGGACCTGTTGCGCTGGGAAAGCTGGTTCTGCCGGTCGCAGGGGCTGAGAGAAGTGGACGTGGCCGGATTATCGTACGGCGGGGACCTGGCCCTGGCTTACCCGGTATTCAGCAGCCGGGTGCGAAAAATATTCGCCAGCGGTACTCTCGGCTCCTTCAGTGCGATCTTTGCCCGCTGCTACAACGCTCCGGCCCATTGCATCCCCGGCGTCCTGGCCTGGATGGACCGCAGCGACATCGCCGGGCTGAACGCCCCCCGGCCGATCGCCCTGCACTACGGCGAGCTCGATACTCCAGGCCCGGAGAACTCCTCCGCCTCGTACAACGAAACGGTCCAGCCGGCGGTCGAGGAGCTGAAAGCGATTTACCGGGCCTTCGATGCCGTGGATAATATCAGGCTGGTGGTGTCGGCGGGGAAAGAGCACGAAATGGACATCGGGGAGCTGAAAGCGTTTTTTGCGGGCTGAAAGCCGCTGCGCAGATTCCTGTTTTTCTCCAAACCGCAAGCCGGGTTGGAATGCGGGCGACCGGCCGGTCGCCCCTACGGAATTTTTCCTCCCTCGGACGAGGGCGGACACAAGGTTCGCCCCTACGGTTCGCCCGGAGCAGAGCTTCGGGGAATTCTTTTCGATTACAATTCTATCGATTCTCCCGGCCCGGCCGCGTAAGCCTTGTCATTGACCGTTACCCTTGCGATCCCCGCGGCCGGAGGCACGTGCAGGACGACTTTCGCCGGCCGGCTCCGGTATTTCGGCTCGAACCAGACTTTCAGCACCCGGTCCCGGGCGGAAAGTTCGAAGGCGAGAGTCACCGGCCCGAATTCGGTGGGCAGGTTTTCGAACTTAGTTTCGAAGCCGTCTTTCAGCCAGGCCAGAGGCGCCAGCCGCAACAGATGCAGCTCACCCGGCTGAATAGTTTCATCGACTGCCGCCAGGCGCACCAGGTCGACCAGGAGCGGCGAGGCAAAGACGTTGCCGTAGATGCCGTGGCGGGTCTCGCAGGAGATGAAGGTCTGATCGGAAAGGGCGCCGGCCAGCAGGCTGTAGAGACCCTCCAGATAGCGGGAGCGGTCGCCGAGCTGCCAGGAGTGGTAGACGTTCCAGCTGTAGCAGGGCTCGCAGCTCGAAATCTCGTGCCTGAGCACCGGCCGCTGCCAGCAATTTTTCCGGGGATCATAGAGCTTGGTGTACGGACCCTCCCGGAAGAAATCCCGGGTGTCTTTCATCAGCTCGTCATCCGCCGGCAATAACCCGCACCAGACCAGAAACAGCGGGCCGGCGTCCAGGTAAAAGGCGTGGGTGACGTCCCCGCCGGCGGAAAGGGACACCGGTACGAGCTGGCGCGACTGCCCGCTCCGGTCTCTCCAGCGGGGCGACTTCCCGGCCGCCTCGCGCAACGCCCGCACGAACGTTTCCCGGTACTCCCGGGCTTCCTCGGCAAACTCCCGGGCCCGCGGATGGCCGATCCGCTCCAGCAGCCGGACCGCGGCGGCCAGGCCCTTGTAGTTCCAGCCGACGTTCCAGACCGATTGCGTGCTCACCCTGCGGTCGGTGTCGACCGCCGGCGGCAGCACTCCCTCCACTCCCTCGTGGCCTTTCTGCGCCCGCGCCTGCTTGAGGAAATCGCAGGCCTGGAGCACCGGTTCCTGCCAGCGCTCGATGAATTCATGGTCGCCGGTCAGGAGGGCGTGCCTGGCCACTTCGTAGAGGACCGCGCCGTGGTCGGCCAGCCAGTCGATGGAGGTGAGGGACTTGGGAGAGGAGAAATAGCCGGGATGCAGCTCGTAGCTGGAGCCGGGCGGCTTTATCGTACCCTGGTTGGTCCGGAAAATCTCCAGGTGCCGTTCCACTACCGCGTGATAACCCAGGTTGTCCAGCAACATGTGGGAGACCATGGAGGTGGGGGTAGGCCAGAGGCGCGCGTAAGTCCAGGAGCCGGAAAGGAATGAGTACTCCCCGGAGTGAGGATTTTTTTCAGCGATGATTTGGGCGAACTGGACGCTCCGGCGGATCGCCTGATCGAGCTGCCCCTCGGGCGTCTCGATCCGGGCCGCGGTTTCGGGCCTGGTGCTCCAGAAGCTATCGCATTCGGCCAGGGCCCCCTCGTAGCCCAGGCGCATTTCCGCCTCCAGTTCGGAGCGCCCGGCCGGGATCATGGGAACCAACAGGTCGAGGTGGAAGCCTTCCCGGGCCGGCAGGGTGAGAGTGAGATAGTAATCCCCCCCCGGCCCGGTCTTTTGTCCCGGAGCGGTAACCGGGTCTCGCCGGGTGAAGCTCGACCTCACCGAATCCGCCGGGAGCACGGCCAGGCGCACCCGGCCGTCGTCTTCGTTTAGTAGAAAGCCCGTTCCTGTCACCCGCTCCGCGGTCAGCTTGCGCGGGTAGGCCGACCGTTCCGGAAATACCTTGAGGTTGTCTTCGACCTCCATGCTCGTGCGGACGTGGACCGCTCCCAGGTGCAGGATGAAGCTGCAGCTCGCGGGGGCCTGGATTTCATCCACGGCGGCGATGGAAAGCCGGAGCCAGGCGAAAAGCGGCTCGATACCGGTCTCGACTTCTTTTCCCCCCGGCACGTGGGCGAATACCTCCTGGCGCAGGACCAGGCCCTCCCGGAGCCTCCATTCGGTCCACAGCACCGGCGCGGCGCTGTTTTCCCAGCCCTGAAGGCCCAGGCCCATATCCGGCGTATCGTTCATCTGATAAGGCTCTCTGCCGGACGGTTCCGGTATCAGGCTGTCAACCGAGGGGGTGATGGTGAGCTGGAGGTCGAGGCCGGCCCACTGTTCGGTGACTTCCCGGCCCTGGGGGTGCGGATGGGCGATCAGGGCGCCGTTGTAGAGCACGTTGAAGCGGAAGAGATGGTCCTTCCAGCCGACCGGCGTCCAGACGTTCTGCTGGGCCGGCCACCAGGATCGCGCAGTCAGCACATCCGGTTCCGGGGTGGAGTCCGCCGGCCCGGCCGCCGGCTTTTCCCGGCAGGCCGGGACCAGGAGGCCCAGGCACAGTAAAACCAGCCGGATGGATAAGCGTCCGGTAAAGCGCAGAGTGGAGAATTTCCGTTTTTCGTTCATCGTTCACCTCGAGGTTTTTTTAAATTTATCGTTTATCTTTCCGGGCCGCAGGCGAGACCAGGATACGCTCCATGAACAGCGCATTCAGCTCGGCGCCCTTTTCCGCAGTCATCTCCCGGCCGAACGTCACCCGCCCGTCAGGGTTTTCCTCTATCTTCCACTCGATCTCCTTGTACTCCGTCCGGTAAAGGCGGGTCGGCACGGTGATCGAGAAATTGCCCCGGTAAGTGGGGAACCATCCGCCCAGGAGGTAGGCCAGGGTGCAGAGGTCGGCCAGGTGGGGATACTGACTGTGATCCGGCTTGTTCTTGTACCAGAGGTCAATCGCCCGGGCCAGGTAATCGGCAGAGGGCAGCCCGGCCCGGCGGATACGCTCCACCTCTGCCGGGCCTACCGTGACCGCCGGACTGATGTTCCGGGCGCTCAGAAACACCCACGGCACCTCGGAACGAAGAGTGATTGCCGCCGCCACCGGGTCGACCTCCAGGTTGTGGCTGGTGACGATCGCTTTGAGCCTGGCGGCTTGTTGCGGAAAGCGTACCAATAACTGCCCGACATTGGTCATCGAGCCGAAAGTGACGAGATAGACCTGGTCCGGGTACTTGTCAGCCAGCCGGGCGATCAGCTCATCGGCGCGGAACGGGCTTTCGGCCGGCAGTCCATCTTCGGAGGGCGCCAGCTCCCGCTGGGTCAGCCCACCGCTGCCCGGCCAGGGAGGGTAATCCGGCAGCGGCATGTCCCAGACATAACCGGCGGCGACCGGGATTTCAGGCCGGTCGTAAAGCTGAGTAAGCTTTCGGGTGATCCGGGAGCGGGCCGCGACGTCGCCATCCACCACGGTGATCGCCAGAATTTCGAATTCGGAGGAGTTGAGCCCGAAGGCGGTCACCAGGATGTCATCGATATCCTCGCCGATATCCGTATCGATGATAATTTTTATACGGTCGGATTGGCCGGGGCCTTGCGCCGCCATGCCAGCGGGATTACCCGACAGAAACAGGACGTAAAGAATCAATGCCGGCCAGCTCGGGAGCGGTGACAATCTTGCCAATTCAGGCATCCTTGTCGAGATTGTGAAAAGAAAAAATTTATAGATTGCCAAGCCCTGATGTTTCGTTTTGGCATTTGTCTTAACTTAATCCGGGCTTCGCCGCCGGAAAAGCTATTCCTGCTGATCGCTGAAAATTCCGGCGAGTGAAGCCCGGTGCGGCACCCGGTATGCCGGCGGCCGGTTCGAGTGGCTTACCCCTAATTATTCATAAATTGCCACAATAATTGTAGGGGCCCCGATTCATCGGGGTGTCTGCCCGGTCTTGAGAAGAATAAAATGATCCTGAGGGCGCATCCCTGTGTGCGCCCCTGAACAGAACCGGATAAATCCCGTTTCATGAATACAGGTTACTATCGTCTAAAAGGAGGTGGCAGTGACTACCGTAAGAGGCAAAACTGTGGTTTTCTGTGCGTTACTTTTATCACTGCTATCCTTTCCCCGGCTGCGGGCGGCCGTGGTGGACGTCTGGGCGGTGGGGGACGGCGAAAAAGTGTTTCGCTACGATGCCGACCACCCGTCGAAAAAAGTGAACGGTATCTGGGACGGCAGCCAGATCAGTCTGAGAGGACTTTACAACGAAGTGCTGGCTTTCCAGGTGATCGTGGTGGCGGACAGCGAGGGCGCGGCTGCGGTCGAAATAACGGTCGACGCCCCCCGGCACAAGGAATCCGGCCGGGCTGTCGGTGGGTCGACTCCTGGAGTCTACGGGCCCGGGGGGACGATAGAGGTATACAGCCAGCATTACATCCAGGTGACGACTCCCACGCCGCCGAGCTGGATTTACGGTTCCGCGGCGGCGGCCCCGGCACGGATGACCGGCTGGATCCCGGACGCCCTGATCCCGGCCGATGCCAAGCCGGGCACCGGCGGCTTCCCGGTAGACATCCCTCCCACCCTGGCCAGCGTCTCCAGAAGATGGAACAAAATCGAATCGACGGCGCGGGCGGCGCTGGTGAACCAGGGTTTCTGGGTGGACCTGCACCTGCCGCGCGACCGGTCCTTTCCGCCGGGAGTTTACACCGGCGCGGTCCAGGTCTGGGAAGCGGGCCGGCTGGTGAAATCCATCCCCTGCCGGGTGGAGCTGCTGCCGGCCTACCTGCCGGATGAAAACCATTCCACGGTCTGGATGTTCACGGAGGACGCCGAGGAATACTTTCCGGGGCTGACCTCCAGCCAGGTGGAAAAGATGATCAAGTTCGAATCGCACCGTCACCGCATAGACGCAGTGGGCGGGTTCCCGGCCCACCGTTCGCCGTTCGACCAGAAGATGCTGGAAGCCTACAAGCCGTACCTCGACGGCGCGGCATTCACTCCGGGAAACGGCTACCGGGGACCGGGTGAGGGAGTGGGCGAAAGGCTGTTCCCGATCGGCATGTACAGCGCGATCACCAATACCGCCTTCGCCGATAAGGAGCTGGCCTGGCGGGAGTCGGACCGCTGGGTGGAATGGTTCGAGAAGAACGCCCCCGGCGTCACCTATTTCTGGTACGTCATCGATGAGCCGGGCGAGGTGCAATTCCCCTGGATCAGGGAGCGCGCGGAATGGATTCACAGTAATTCGGGGCCGGGGGGCCGGTTGCCGGTTTTCACCACCCGGGCCTGGGTCGGGGAGCTGGCGGAGGCTATCGACATCTGGTGCGGCAGCCACAACGTGGACATCGGGAAGGCGGCCGAGCTGGCGCGGCAGGGCAAGAAGCACTGGTTTTACAACGGCGGCCGGCCCAACTGGGGATCGACCGTGCTGGACATGGAAGCCGTGGACCTGCGGATGATCGGCTGGGCCAAGTTCATCTACGGACTCGACACCTGGTTTTACTGGCACGGCACTCAGTGGCGGCACAACTTCCAGTTCATCAAGTCCCGGACCCATCAGCGGGTGTTCAGCTACCCGGTGACCTTCGCCTCTGACGGCGATGACCTCTGTAACGGCGAGGGAGTGATTTTTTATCCCGGGCACATGCCGTTTTACCCCGAGGAAGACCGGGGACTCGACCGGCTCCTGCCCTCGATCCGGCTGAAAAACATCCGCCGGGGCCAGCAGGATTACGAGATAATGAGGCTGGCGGCGGCCAGGGCCGGCCGGGACAAGGTGGTCGAAATCGCCAGGCAGGCGGTTCCGGCGGCATTCAGCGACGTGGATCGCAAGGGAGCCACGCCCTGGTCGCAGCGGGGCGACGACTACGACCGCGCCCGCAACGAGCTGCTCGACCTGTTGAAGTGAACCGGGCCGGTATATTCCGGCCGGGGATCAATCTTTCAGAAACCTTTGCAGGCCGTAGAGCTCGATCGCATTTTCCCGCAGGATGCGCCCGGCGATGTAGAGGGCCTCGTCGAGCGAGAGGTAGCCGCTTTCAACTTTCCGGCTGAGCACGTCGGTCACGGCCCGGCGGGCCATCACCGCGTGCCCGTAACTGCCTTCCAGGAACATGCAGTCCCCGCCGAAGAAGTTGAGCTTGGTCACCGGCAGGGTTTCGATCCAGTTGTTCAGCCACTCTTCCGCCACGCTCAGCGAAAAAACCGGCATCAGGCACATGTCCACATTTACATTGGCGTAGTTTTTCGCCAGGGCGGTCAATTCTCCCATGTAGGGGAAACCGCCGTGGAACAGGACGAACTTCGTCCGGGGGTACTTCTGGATCAGGTTCAGGAGCAGGGTGGGTCTGGAGTTGGTGATATCGTTGCCGGGGCCGAGCTGGGCGCCGGTGTGGACCTGGACCGGCAGTCCGCGCTCCCCGGCCAGGCGGACCACCTGGTGCATCATGAAATCCTCGAACGGCTTGCGCTCGGGCCGGTCGAGCGGGCGGACGAGAAGCTCGGCGAATATCCGTTCCGCCTTCTCGCGCGGAGTCTCCTCGAAATAGAGGCTCCGGTCGTAGGCCAGGGCGGATTTGAGACCCACGTAATAGCCGAGCGTCTGGATCCGGTCGAAAGCCTTCTCCAGCGCCGCCAGAAAATCCCCCAGCGACCTGATTTCGACCCCGTAGGCGGCCGCAATGGCCTGGATATCCTTGGGCGAGGGCTGGACGAAATTGTCCTCCAGGGTGAAATCGTCGAACCGCTTGACCATCACCGTGCCGGGCGGCGGCCCGCTGTTCAGGCTGGTGTCCACCCAGACGATCTTGTCCAGCAGGAGCAGCTCGATCCCGGCCGCCTCATGGAGGATTTTCCGGCGTATTCCCGGTTGGTCGGACTCGATTATCCGCCGGTTCAGTTCGAGCCAGGACCGGTCATCGATGTCCGGCACGCCGTGCAGGTCGCGGGCAGCGATCCGCAGCGGCATGGAGTAGGAAGTGTATTTGGCGGCTTCCCAGTAGGGAGCCAGCCTGGCCCAGCGTTGGTCGGGAGGATTGGCCTGGTCGCCGATGAACCGCCGGTCAGCCTCCGCCAGCCCGGCGGCCATGAGGTCGGAGTCCGTGTTCTGGGTGAAGCCCCAGGGCTGGACGATCCAGAAGAAGAGATCGGCCCCGTGGCTCAGGCGCAACTGTTCGCTCACCTGATGTTCGTGGGTGTCGATCAGGCGGATCGAATCGACTGCGGCTTTGATCCGCTGGTAGACCTTCGTGTGTGCCATGTCAGTCTCGTTTTCCAGGTGCAGGGGGCTTGCCAGCAGAGCGGCGGATAGAAATATAACGGCTGGCATAACCAGTGTTAAGGCTTTCCGGCAGGCGATCGGCATAATCCTCTCCTGAACGGGCGTTCGGTTCAGCACCCCGGATACCAGCGCACGGCGTTGTCGTGGAAGATTTTTTTCAGCACCTCCAGGGGCAGGTCGAGTCCCCGGCAGGTGTAGCCCTTGCGGACCTCGTCGATTACGACTTCCTCCCCGGTGGCCAGGTAGCGGTAATCCAGATCGTAGACCCGTTCGAAGCGGGCCAGTTGTTCGACGAGGCTGGCGCCGCGGTCGTCGATCAGGTTGTCGGTCCCGTAGAGGAGCCGGTCCTGGAAGCGCATGGCAAACCTGATCACCTTTTCCCGGTTCTGGACGGCCAGATGCGCGATCCGGCCCGCCAGGTCGACGGCGAAATTGGGGTAGCGCTCGAACCTCACGGTCAGCTCGTCCACGTTGTACTCCAGGCTGCCCAGGTGGCAGCCCACCACCCGCAGACCCGGCCGGCGCGCCAGCAGCCTGTCCCGCGCGTCGATCTGGGCCCAATAGCCCGGCACTCCGGGCAACTGGAGGCCGTAGTAGCGGGGGAACTGGCGGTAGTATTCCCGGTCGCCTTCGATGGTCATCGATTCGAGCGGGAGCCAGCAGTTACGCGGCTCGCCGATATGAGCCACCAGGGTCTTGCCCCGCTTCCCGACCAGCTCGAAGACTGGGTCCAGCCGGCGGTCATCCACCATCACGAAGCTCGAATCCGGGTCGCGCAGGACCATGCCGAAATCTTTCCAGACTTTCACTGCCACCGCGCCCTGCGCGAATCCCTGCTCGATCCGGGCCAGGGTCGAATCCAGCCAGTTTTCGCCGCCCCAGCCGTCCAGGGGGAAGGACACCGCCCAGCTTATCCGATCCGGGTAGCGGGTGTGGAAGCGCCGGGCCAGACGGAGCTGTTCGGCGAGGTCGTCCTGACCACCCAGCTCGAAGGTGCAGATGTCGAGCCATTTCAGGTTGTGCCGGGCCAGCATGGCAAGGAAAAGTTTTTCCCCGCCCTCCGGGAATCCCATCAGGTGCGCGTGGGCATCGATTTTGGGTAGCGCTCTCAAGGAATCGATCTTAGCTGCCGGATCTCCTGCCTGTCCGGCGGCGGTATTTTCGGCGGGAGGGGAAGCGACGGTTGCGGCGGCTATCAGGATCGCAACGGCGGCGAATCTGCTGGCGGTAATAAGCGGCGGTGTTTTTTTCACAGGGCTCTCCTGCCGGCTTGCGTAAAAATGGATTATATCAGGGAAACATCGGGAGTGCATGTCATACGGCGTACGCGGTTATACATATTTCAGGTCACGGTCCAGGGTCTGGGGTAGAGGTCGAGGCAGCGCACTTCGAGCTCGGGCCAGGTGGCTTCCAGCGACCGACGTCCGAAGGTATCCAAGGCGGCAATCGTCTTACTTACTCTCCCGGTGAGTGATCCGCGCCAGTTCGGCGCGGTTTTTCCATATTTTCCGGGCGGCGGCTGCAACCAGGCGCACGTTCTGTTCCTGGAGCAGGACATCATTGGGGAGGGTGATGTGCCGCTTCAGGCTCACCTGTTCGGCCACCGGGCAGTGGACCTGGCTGTAGTCCATCAAGCCCTGGTAGTAGCCGCAGCTTACCGGGCAGCCGGTCCGGTCGAAACTCATCTGGCTGAAAGCGGGCAGCTGGTAGACCGGGACCTTGTAGCCCACTCCCAATGGTGCGCCCTCGGCGGCCATCGCTTCCAGGAACCGGTCGCGGCTGATGCCGAACCGGTCTTCATCAAAACGCAGCACGTAGAAATAGTAGCCCCGCTGAGTGATCCGGCCGTCCCGGGCGATGGGTTCCAGGCCGGGCAGGCCCTCCAGCTCCCTGGAAAGAATCGCGGCGTTACGCATTCTCTTTTCGGTCTGCTTCTGCAGCTTGCGGAGCTGGGTGCGCAGGATTGCGCCCTGGAATTCGGTGAGCCGGTAGTTGGGGCCGACAGTCGTATGTTCGTACCTTTCGCTGCCCAGGGCCCGGCCGATGTGGTGGTAGGCGTAGGCTCTTTCGTAGAGTTCCCGGGAGTCGGTCACCACCGCGCCGCCCTCGCCGCAGGTCAGGGACTTGGACTGCTGGAAGCTGAAAGTGCCGAAATCCCCCAGGCAACCGACTTTCCTGCCGCGCCAGGCCGATCCCTGCGCGTGGGCGCAGTCCTCGATCACTTTCAGTCCGTGTTTGTCGGCGATTTTCAGGATGGCGTCCATGTCGGCGGGGTAGCCGGCGTAGTGGACCACCACCACCGCCCTGGTGCGCTGAGTGATCTTACGCTCGATATCCGCGGGGTCAATCTGGCAGGTGGCCTCCAGGACATCGGCGAAGACCGGCACGGCCCGGGCGATCAGGACAGCCGAGGCGGAGGCGATGAAAGTGACCGAGGGCACTATGACCTCGTCCCCGGGACAGATTCCCAGGGCCCGCAGAGCCACCTCGATGGCCACCGTGCCGTTGGCCACGCAGAGTACGTGGCGGGCATCGTGGTACCGGCCGAACTCTTTTTCGAATTTTTCGACTTCCCGGCCGGCAAAGCGCCACCAGGCGCCGCTTCCGGCCACCCGGGCCACAGCCCGCACATCGGCCTCGGTGACCACCGGCCACTTTATCGAATACCCTTTTTTCGACAGCGGCGCACCCCCCGCCAGAGCCAGAACAGCCATTTAGATCCTTCCTTTCTTCAGCAGTGACCAAATAAACATTTTACCAGGTTTGTACCGGAACCAGCCGCCGGATTTACCGATTTCAGTCAGGCCATTACTTCCCGGCGGACAGTCTCCGGCGCTGCACCACCCGGTTGACCAGCACCAGCGCGACCCCGATCGAGAGCATCATCAAGGCCAGGGATAAATTAATCATCCGCCCCGCCAACGGCAGGTCCAGCAGCACCAGCAGAAATGCTCCCGCACCCATCAGAATGGCGGTCCAGCCGGTTATGAGGAAGCTGCCGGTGTCGGTCGTCCGGCTGTCGCCCACTTCTTCAGCAGATACCGGGGTGGACATCTTGCCGAAAAAGGCCGCGAGTTTTTCCCGGTAGCGGCCCCCGGCCCGCAGAAAAAGCCCGGGGATGAAATAGATCGCTGCGCTCACCGAGCCGACGCCGAAAATTTGCTGGACGAAGGATATATCTTTTCCCAGCAGCAGGTAAAGGATACCGATCGCCAGGCCGATGCCGAAGGAAGCCAGACCGGCCCAGGCTGGGGTCCGGCGGTAAAACAGGCCGAAAATGATCGGGATGCCGGCCGGGACGATCACCACGCCGCCGATCGTGAGCATGAGCTTGAAGACTCCTCCCTTGACCTGAGCCTGGACTATGGCCGCCAGGATGACGAGAGTTCCCAGCAACAGGGTGACGATCCGGCCGATCAGGAGAAGAGCCCGGGGACTGGCTTTCTTCCAGAAGACCTGCTTGACGATGTCCTCGGTGATCACCGCCGCGTAGACGTTGAAGTTCGAGCTGAGGGTGCTCATGGTGGCCGAAAGCATGGCGGCCAGCAGGATACCCATCGCCCCGGAGGGCAGGAATTTCAGGCAGAAGGCCACGTAAGCCGCCTCCTGGGGAGCGTTCAGCCCGGCCGTGAGCGTACTCAGGTCGATTCCCAGCAGGCGGGTCATTATCGGCGGGGTGAGCCAGATCAGCGGGGCCGGCAGGAGCAGGAGCATGGTGAGCATCGCCGTTTTCCTGGCCTGTCGCTCGTCCCTCACCGAAAAATAGCGCTGGGCCGCGGCGCCGCTGCTATAGGCAAAAGCCATCATCACGAAGTTGGCGGCCAGGAAAGTCCAGCCGAACTCCTGGGTCTCGACCTTCCAGAAGCCCTCGGGGGCCGCGGTGACTAAGCGGGAGAGGCTGCCCATCTCGTGAAGGCCGAGGAAAAGAACCAGGAGGGCGCAGGGGAAAAGGACGATAAACTGGAGGGTGTCGGTAACCACCACTCCCCACAGCCCGCCAATCAGGCAGTACACCGAAATCACTGCGCCGCAGACCGCGATGGTGAACGCCAGGTCGGTGCCCAGAGCCACGGAGACGAACTTGCCCAGGGCCAGGAGCATCACTCCGCCCTGTACCACCGCCATGCCCAGATGGCTCCAGGCGTAGAACTGGTTGGTGGCGAGCCCGTAGCGCTCGGTCAGGTAGCTCATCACGGTGTCGGCCCGCGAGCGGCGCCAGCGGGCGGCCAGGAACCACACGGCAAAGCCGAACACCAGCGAATTGGTCAGGTACATCAGCAGGGCTACGCTCGGCGCCCGCCAAGCCACGCCGGCGGCCCCGGTGAAAGTATAGACGCTGAAACTGGGCATGAACAGCGAAATACCGGAAAGCCACCAGGGCAGCTTGTTGCCGCTCTTGAAAAAATCGCTGTCGCTCTTGTTGAAAAAAGCCGTCACCACGCCCACCGCCACCATCAGGACCAGGTACACGCCGACTACCGCCAGGTCCACAGTCGAAGCCAGCGCCATTCGTTTCTCCCGGATGAAGAAAAGTAAAGCGAGGACCCTCATCCCCCGCCTGTCGTTCGTTGACTATGGGGCCGGAACGCTCCATTCGACAACGACAGCCGCATCTTATGCCGACATCTCTGTCAGTCTTACCCGTTGAGCCGAAATTGTCTGATTTGCGGTTTAATGCAGTTAACTTACTTATTGTCCGGCGGTTATCTTTAGTATATTATTATTCCCGATTTTGCAATACTTATGCGGCTTATTGAAAAAACGCTGCACTATCGGCGCAAAGTATCAGCACGATATAATAATGTCTCAGGCCGTCAGCTTAAAAGATTTCCCTACGTTTCCGGGATACTTCCATTGCTACACCGATTACTGCTTCTATATCGAATGGGCGCTGCGGATATCAGCTAACGGCGGTTCATCGTTTCCCGCAGCCGGCCGGCCAATCCATCGGCACTAATCCATCCAGGAGCGAGGTCAGGATGAACACCTTGAAACGGAACTCCCTTGCCGCCATCGTCTGTCTGGTCTGTGCCGCCTGCGGCAGCCGGACCGAATCGCCGGTTCCCGCGTGTACGGCCACGGCGCGAAGGATCGAAGTGCTGGCCGGGGTGCACCCCAGGCTGCTGGTGACCGGGGCAACTGTCGAACAGCTGCGGCCGGAGCTCGGCACCACCCACCGCTGGCTGTGGGAGCGCTTCCGGGAAGACCTGCCCTGGATGGTGCAAATTTCCAGGCGGGAGATTCCCCTGGACGACGTGCGCTACGACGGCGACTTGGCCGCCGAGCTGGCTTTCGCCTGGCTCATGACCGGCGATGACAGCCTGCTGGCGATTGCCCGTCAGCAGGTTCTCCGTCTTACCGATCCCGCTTCCTGGCAGGCCCCCGGCAGCCTGGTCTACCTGATCGGCAGCCATTTCCTCTGCGGTATCGCCCTGGCCTATGACTGGCTTTACCCGACTCTTTCCGAACCGGAGCGGACCCAGATTTCCGGCTGCCTCGGCCGGGAAGCCCAGGCCCAGTACGAATCCATAGTCAGCGGCCGCATCTGGTGGCGCAACCAGTACTACCAGAACCATTCGCATTCGAATTATTGCGGCCTGGCCTTTGCCGCGGCGGCTCTCTACGGAGAAGACGAAAGGGCCGGGCAGTGGCTGGGGGTGTGCGAACAGTTTTTCGCCAGGATCTTCGAGGTGATGCCGGAGGATGGCTCCTCCGTGGAAGGCTATGCCTACGCCGGCTACGGCGGCGAATACATCCTCAAGTACGCCATGCTTTCCCGCGACCTGCTGGGCAAAGACTATACGGACAATCCCTGGATGAAGAACTATGCCGGCTACATGCTGCACGGCCTGCTGCCCTATTGCACCGAACGCAAATGGGCGATGACTTTCGGGGATGGGCCGCACCGAGGCTGGACCTCCACCGCTCAGCATCTCTTTCTCCTGGCGCGGCTCAACCGGGACCCGGCAGCCCAGTGGATGGCGCGGTTCACTACCGAACTGCGCGAGCGGGGATTGGGCGACCCCGGCTGGATGAAACTGCTCTACTACGACCCGCAGGTACCCGAGGCCGATCCCACCTTCTTTCCCACGCAGAAATACTTTCCGGAGATCGGCCAGGTGCTGATGCGTTCTTCCTGGACGGATACTTCCGGCACGCTGGTGGGGTTCAAGTGCGGCCCGTTCATGGGCCGGCGCTATTCGGCCGGCGCGAGCTTCGACTGGGGGACCGGCCATGCCGAACCGGATGCGGGCAGCTTCCAGCTCTTTTCCCACGGCCAGTTCCTGGCGCTTAACGCTCTTTACACCGGCTTCAAGCTCACCGGCGATTACAACACCATGCTGTTCAAGGGCCGGGGACAGCTGGGGGACGAGTTGCCGGGATTCGCTTCCAGCGAGGCGCTGGCGTTCGGGCATTACCCCCAGGTGCTGCGGGCCGATTCCAACCCCCGGTATGATTACGCGGTGGGGGACGTGGCCCGGGCCTACCATCCGGCCCTGGGTCTTAAGCGCTATCTGCGACACCTCCTGTTTGTCAAGCCGGACATCCTCCTGGTGGCGGACCAGATCACCCTGGAAGAAATAGGCAATCTCTACAATTACCGCTGCTTCGACATCCAGACCGGTCCGGGGCTGTCGCATAACGAATATGGCCAGGTGACCGGGAGCCAGGGTGAGGCTTTCGTGACATTCGACGGCGTTCCCGGCACCTACTGGATTTACGCCTGCTACCTCGACAACGCTCCAGGCGCGGCGGACTACGCCCTGGAGGTGGACGGCAAGACCGTGCACGCCTGGAAAAGCGACAACGCCGACCGGGACGACAACCTGCTGGTTCAGACCCCGCCGGTCCGGCTCGCCAAGGGAAGCCGGATAGCTTTCCAGGGAAGTTCGCTGCCTGAGCAGTTCCGACTGACCAAGCTCGCGGCGTACAGCGAGGATGTGTCCGTGCCCAGACAGGCCCGGTGGCTTCAGCATTTCGACCCGCAGACCGTGGTAGCCCGCAAGGGTTCCCACGTCTCGGCCCGGCTCGAGGGCGCTGCGCTGGATCTCTACCCCCTGGCCCCGGCCGGGTCGGCGGTGAAATGGGAACGCTACGAAATCCTGAAGGCCGAGGTCGAGCCGTTCAACTACCGCGAAACGGTACGGCTGTCCATCGAACCGAAATTCACCGGCAGCGATCTGACACTCGTGAACCTGCTGCACACGAGGTCAGCGGCCGGCCCGGAGCTGGAAGGAGTGGAGGCAGTAATGGAGGGCGGCCTGGTTAAGGCCCGCTGGATCAAGGACGGGAAGGCAGTCAGCCTGAGCTGGGACCTGGAGAAACAGGAGGTCGAAATTTCGGAGTGAAAAGCCACAAGGACGTGCGGCGGCAAATCCGTGCAACCCCCTCGGAAAGAAGAAAAATTACGGGAGAGTCGGACCTCGTGTTCGCCCGCCGATTCCCGGAAGATATGGCTCACTCTTAACAAACCCGCGGCCTTAAGTTAATATCATCAAACCGATTAATCGTTTCGACTTTCCTCTCAGGCCGGTTTCCACCTGTTTCCGGAGATCTCACCATGACCCGCCACGTTTATTTCCTGCTTTTCGCCGCCATGTTTTTAGCGTTAGCTCTTTCCTGCAGCCGCTGCCCCGCGCCGCCGGCCTCCACCGGCGCCTTCGGGGCACCCGTCGCCTTGAATTTGCCCGTGCCAATCACTCCATCTGCCGACTGGCAGAAGGAAGGCGAGACCTGGAAAATTGAGGCCGGCCGGAGCGGGATGGTCGAAATGCCGGCCTGGTGGCCGGGCGACCGGCCGCCGGAGGGCGAAATGGTGGTCCTGGAGCTCGAATACCTCGACCGGCTGACCCAGCCCGCCCGGGCCGAAGTCTACAGCGGCCTCGGCCAGGAAGGCACGTTCAGCGAGCTGCACCGTTTCGGCGGGCTGAACGACAACCAGTGGAAAATTATCAGGATTGCCTGCCCCTGGGACATGGCGCTGAAAAAGCTGCCCGAGGGTACGCTGAGGTTCCGGCTGGTTTCCGGCAGCGCCGAGCTGGCCGTGCGTAACCTCAGTCTTGCCGCGCCACGGGCCGATGACGAGGAAAGCTACAACCGCCAGACCCGGGAATGGGTGGCCCGCGTCCAAGCGGCCCGGGCCTCGGTGGATTCAACCTACTGGAGCCTGGCTCAGCCGGCGGTCCTGAGTGGGGAACCGGCCGGCGCGCCACTGGTGGTCTATCAGCGCAACTGGATGGACCCGGTGCTGCCGATCAGTTCTCCCCAAGCCGGGGAAACCGACTTTCCGGCGCGGGTGCAGCTCTCCCTCAACGAATACCAGCCGCTGCAGCTCGGAGTTTACGCCAACGGCGCCCCGCTGGCCGGCGTCCAGGTTTCCGTAGACCCGGTCACCGACAGCCTGGGCCGCGTGATGGCCGAAGCCACGGTGCGGGTGGCCGAATACTCCCTGGTGGGCTCGCGGATCGGGGAAAAGAAAGCGGAGCCTTTCCCACAGCGGCTCTGGCCGGCTTATCCATTCGACGTGCCTGCCGGCCGCAGCCACCTGGTCTGGATCACGTTCCATACGCGGGAAAACCTATCCGCTGCCGGCACTTACCGGACGACAGCGCACCTGCGCGCCTCCGGGATAAGCGAAGTGGCAGTCCCGCTCGAGGTTGAAATCCTGCCGGTGCGCCTGCTGACCGTGTCGGAAGCCGGGCTCAAGCTGGCGGGCCACGTCCTGGGTCAGATCTCCGAACGCGACCTGGCCTTCCAGCGCGAATACGGCCACAACATGCTGGATCTCTGGTACGGCGCGACCAGGCCGGAAGTCCGGGCCAGCGGAGACAGTATCGTCCTGGACTTCCGGCTACTGGACGATTTCATGGCCCGGGCCCGCAGGCAGGGATTCACCGATGTTTACTATTTCCTGGGCGGAAACCCCTACGATTTCCCGCTGACCATGGACCAGGAACGCCACCTGGCCCGCGAGGTGCTGGACTGGGACGATTCGATGTTCACCCGGATGGCCATGGTCAGGCCGGATTCGGTGCACCCCAGGGTCGCCGCGCTGATTTCGGAATGGACCCGCCGGTTCAACCGCCACGCTTTCGAACAGGGCTGGCCGCGGTTTGTCTTTACGCCATTCGACGAGCCGGCCAAGTGGGTGCAGACCCGTGCGCCGCTGGGCTCCCTGGCTTTCATCCGCCCCCATTTCAACCACTGGGCCGACCTGCTGCGCCGGGGCGATCCGCACGCGATGGTGGCCGCCGACATTCATCACTACAAGGGCGGGATCGAATTCTTGCCGTGGCTGGACGTGGTTTCCACCAACGCCACCCACGAAAACCTGGATTTTCCGGACCAGGTGCGCTCGGCCGGGAAAATCTTCTGGGAATTCGGCGGCTGCAACGACCAGGGCACACCCGACCGGGCCCGCTACGTGCTCGGCTTCTACTTCGCCGGCCACGACAGCCGTGCCGCCCAGCTCTGGGCCTACAACTGGGGCAGCCGGTTCGATACCCTGGCCGGCGAAAACTGGCTCTACGCCTGGTACACCCCGTTCGATGTGATCGCGCACCCGTTCGCCGAGGGCGTGCGGGAGGCCATGGACGAAAGGCGCCTGCTGGAAACGCTCAAGCACGCCGCCAGCCTGAAGAACGCGGATCTGACCGGCTTCATCCAGGACCTGTTCCGCGAGGTGGCGGCGGCCGAACCGGAGCTGCGAAGCGGGCAAATTACCCGGGAAAATTTCTGGCAGGCGGGGGAAAAGGCCAAAGCGATGGACCGCTGGCATTCGGCAATGATGGAGAAGCTGCTGTCGTTGAGAAATTAAACCGGGAATCAAGAGGTTCCGCACGTCATTGGCTGGATATCCGGCCCGCCACCGCGCTCACTGTCGGATGATCGTCTATCCGTCCGGTAATTTCTTCTTTTGCCATATCCGTAATCTGCCCTGGAATTAATGATGCACAAGAAAAGGGTCCGATCCGGGAGATGGAATATTTTTTTCAATCCGGTGAAGAGTCCCTCTTGATAATGGTAAAATCCCGTCCTGAACCGGCTTGCGAATACCCGGAAAGATGAGATAACAGACTTAAAGCTTCGAACTGAAAAAGATCGATAAAAGATTTTCAAAGCTCCGCCCTGTGTTAATCATCGTATCGGGGGGTGGCGAGGACGATGCCACTGCCGCCGATATCCCGGCTGCCAAAAATAATCAGAAAAATCTTGCACAAATCGAATTGGCGGATTATTATTACAAATAAGAGAATGATTCTCATTCTTATAATGGATGACTAACGGCTTATTTCGAATTGGAGACACCCTTGAAAAAATTTATCTTTTTCCTGGCTTGGGCGACTATTACCACAGGTTCGGCCCTGGCGCGGACAATAGTAACCGACAGGCCGGATTTCGCCGATGCGACAGTGACCGTACCAGTGGGCATTATCCAGGTCGAGTGCGGCTATGCTTTCAGCAAGGTCTCGAGTGCCGAACAGCACACTTTCGGCCAATGGCTGGTCAAGACCGGCCTCTCAAGCCGGCTCGAACTGCGCCTGGGGATCGAGTCCTATCAGAAAGTGAGCCAGCCCCTGAATGACATCTCGGGCTTCGGCGATGGCTCACTGGGATTTAAGGTTCGCCTGCATGAAGGCCGCGGCGGGACAGGTCCTGGCTCTTTCAACCTGACCGCAATTGTCTTCAGCAGCGTCCCCAGCGGGAACAGGGAGTTCCGGGCCGCTCACCTCAAACCGGGTGTCATGTTTACCTCGGACCTGGCCCTCTCCCCAGCCTGGACTCTGGCTCCTTTCGTCCAGTACGTATATACCGGCGACAGCAGCGGACAATACAGCGAACTCAGCGCCGGGTTTTCTGTTGTCCGGGCACTGGGCGAAAGAGCCGCTTGGTTCGTCGAGTACTTTGGGATCGTGGCGCAAAAGAATTACCGTCAGGATACACACTCCCTCGGCACCGGGCTGACCTGTCTATTGGCAGACAACGTCCAGATCGACCTTTACGGCGGCGCGGCGCTCAACGGGATCATGCCGGACTATTATCTCGGCGCCGGTCTGTCATTCATGGTCGACGTCGCAAAATGAGGGAGGCCGCCGTTTCGTGACTTACTGAGCGGTTCCCCTTTCGTGAGGTACTACTTAGAAAGCAGGAAGCGGTATTAGTTTTATCCGGATTATGATCATAAAAGAATTTTAAGCTTTTATCGAAACTATTGACCTGCCTGGAGTAAGAAATACTTTTACTGCCGGCAACAGTTTCAGGAACCGGATTTTAGGAATGTCCCTGTTATTAAGCCTTTTCCCCTGATAACGAGGTATCATCCCGGGATTAAACGGATTGTTTCGTTCGGGGAAACGGCTCTTCTGAGGAGTAAAAATGGAAAGACGAAAGTCCCTGCCTGAGGTTCACGCGAGCGTTCAGATTTACCGGAATGCCAGTTTCTGGAGGCGTTTATTCACTTTCAGCGGTCCCGCCTTCATGGTCTCGGTGGGGTACATGGACCCGGGCAACTGGGCGACGGACCTGGCCGGAGGCGCGCAATTCGGGTATCGCCTAATCTTCGTGATCCTGTTGTCGAACATGATGGCCATCCTTTTCCAGACCCTCTCGGCGCGGATGGGTATCGTGATGGGGCGCGATCTGGCCCAGGCCTGCCGCGAGCACTATCCGCCCTTGACTTCCTGGATTCAGTGGGTCCTGTGTGAGATCGCCATCGCCGCCTGCGATTTGGCCGAGGTCCTCGGCTCGGCCATTGGTATGAAATTACTTTTCGGCATTCCGCTGTTGTGGGGCGTTTTTATCACCGCTTTAGACGTGATTATTCTGCTCCTTCTGCAATCTTATGGCATCCGCAAGATGGAAGCCCTGATCCTGACCCTCGTTTTTACCATCGGGGTTTGTTTTGCCCTGGAAATGTTTCTCTCCCGGCCCGATCTGGGCGGGATTATCGGGGGGTTCAAGCCAACCCCCCTCAGTGGCACCTCCTTATACATTGCAATCGGCATAATCGGCGCGACAGTTATGCCGCACAACCTGTACCTTCATTCGGCGCTGGTCCAGAGCCGCGCCATAAAACGTGACGAGGCTGGCCTGAAGGAAGCCGCGCGGTTCAACCTGATCGACTCGGTCGTCGCTCTCAATGCCACCTTTTTCGTCAATGCCGCCATCCTTGTCCTGGCGGCGGCGGCTTTTTACAGGACCGGCCACCATGAGGTTGCCTCGCTGGAGCAGGCCCATTCGCTGCTCGAGCCTCTCCTGGGCTCCACGATTGCGCCCATAGCTTTCGCCGTGGCTTTGCTGGCCTCCGGCCAGTCTTCCACTGTCACGGGCACGCTGGCCGGCCAAATCGTGATGGAAGGCTTCATCAACATACGCTTGCGTCCGTGGCAGCGCCGGCTGCTGACCCGCAGCATCGCGATCATCCCCGCCGGCCTCGTGATCTTCAAACAGGGTGAATCGGCAGTGGATACGCTTCTGGTTCTTTCCCAGGTAATCCTCTCCCTGCAGCTTGCCTTCGCCATCGTCCCGCTGATTCATTTTACCAGCGACCGGCGGAAAATGGGCCGGATGGCCACTCCGCTCTGGGGACGTCTCCTGGCCTGGCTCGCGGCTGCGGTGATCCTCGGGCTGAATCTCAAACTGGTCTATGATACGCTCGGCAGCGGTCTGAGCGCGGGAAGCTCGGCGGTGAAGTACCTTCTCCTGCCCGCTTGTATAATCTTAATCCCGATGCTGGCCTGGATGATCGTCGAGCCGCTAATCCGCTGGCGCCCTGTCAGGGAGCTTCCGCCCCTTCCGCAGCTCCCCGAAATCATCCGGGAGCAGGATCTGGGAGACCAGTTCAACCGCATCGGGATCGCCCTGGAGGCGGTGCGCGGCGACCGCGATATTCTGACTGGCATGATACCACTGGCCCGGGCTTCCGGCGCCGAAATTGTCCTCATGCACGTGGTCGAAAGTGCGACCGCGCGCTTCATCGGCCGGTCGGTCCAAGACGAGGAGGCCAAAAGCGACCTCGATTACCTGGAAGGGATTCGTAAACAGCTTGAAAGCGGAGGGATCGCTTGCCGGCTGAGGATAGGCGCGGGCGAACCAGAATCGGAAATCGCGCGTATGGCCGAAGAAGAAAAAATCGATCTGATTGTCGTCGGCAGCCACGGTCACCGTCTGCTGGGCGACTTATTTCATGGCTCCACTATCGACCAGTTGCGCCATAATACCCGTATCCCGGTCCTCTCCATCCGGACCGGCCAGGGTTACGGATGATGTTATGGGGGGGTCGCTCACCCAGGTAACTACAAGCCAGATGGTGTGGGCTGACGGCTTGGTCAGGTTATAGAACCAGGCCCGCCTCTGTGCGCAATCTCCAGGCCGTATAAGATTGATAATCATTGCCAGATTATCGAGTTCGAATGGAGTGTATTATCTTCGTGTTCGCCTGAAACCGGACAGTTGACAATCTGAATCATTATTCTCACTGAAAGGGAAATGACTCTGTATTTGTAATCAGGCCGATAATTGCCGGTCCCATCACCGGTCCAACTGCATTGTCCTCCCGCCCGACCCGTTGTAAAATTGTTTCTATCCCATCTCACCAATATCCTCCACCACCCGGAGGTCTCGATGCGCCAGGCTATGACAATACTCGTTCTTTTTTTTCTGGCTTTCGCCGCACCGTCAGCCGGCCGGACACCGGCGGCCGCTGCCGGCACTTCCTCGTACCGCGGCGATGTCAACGAGGATGGTGTGCTGAACGTCTTCGATCTGCTGGCCCTCTTGCGGGTGATCTCCCACGGGCCTGTCTCCGACCGGCAGCGGGAAATCGCCAATGTGGACAGTTCCACGGACGGCCGGGTGACTATTTTCGACCTGCTGGCTTTCCTGCGCGTACTGTCCGGCAAGGCCGAACCGGAGGCGATCTACTGGGGGCCGCCGAACCTGGCCGGGGTGCTGCCGGCGCAGGTCCTGCCCGGCGACACCGTGGAACTGGCCTTCCAGAACCTGCGGGGGCCGCTGTCCTGCCGGCTGTTTCTGCGGGGTGAAGAGACCGCGATACTTCGAGTTGAAGAAGCCAGCGCCTGGTTCGTGGTCCCGGACAGCTTCCCCGGCGGCGACCTGACTGTGATTGCCGGTTCCGACACCCTGGGCCGCAGTTTCCTCAACCTCCGCAACACCCGGCCCCCGGTGATCGCCGGCTGCCGGATATTCCCGGCTGACAATCCCTGGAACCAGCCGGTCGAGGCTTTTCCGGTGCACCCGAATTCAGACCAGTACATCGAAAAAATGAACAAGTTAATGAATCTGCACCCGGACATGACTTCCGCCGCTTTTTCCGGTATGCCCTACACCGTGGTGGCCGGAAACCAGCCCCTGGTGCCGATCTCTTTCTTCTACTGGTACGAAAGCGACCCCGGCCCCTATCCCATCCCGGACGACACGCCCATCGAGGGTGGGCCGGATGCGGAAGGGGACCGGCACACGCTCGTGCTGGATTCCACCAACTGCCTACTCTACGAGGTGTTCAACATTTTCCCGGAGCCGATCGGCTGGCGCAGCGGCGGAGGGGCGATCTTCGACCTCAATTCCAACGCCCAGCGGCCCGACACCTGGACCTCCGCCGATGCTGCTGGTCTGTCGATCCTGGCCGGAGTGGTGCAGTACGCCGAAGTGGCTGCCGGGGAAGTGAACCATGCGATCCGTTTCACCATGGACGTCTCCCAGCGCGCCTACGTCTACCCGGCCACCCACTTCGCCTCCCCCCCCACCGACCCGTTCCTGCCGCCGATGGGCCTGCGCGTGCGGCTCAAGGCCGATTTCAGCCTTGCCCAGTTCACCGGCCAGGCGCTGGTGATCGCCCAGGCCCTCAAGAAGTACGGCATGATCATGGCCGACAACGGCGGGGACTGGTATTTCACCGGCGGGGTAAGCCGCCGCTGGAACGACAACGAGCTCGACAAGCTGAAATACATCCACGGCTATAATTTTGAGGTGGTGGACGCCGACCGCATGGTGGTGAGAGGCAGAGGTGAGCGCTTCAACATCCGGCCGGCGGCGAACGTCACTTCCCCCCGGCCGGATACGACTTTTACGGCCGGCGACAGTGTGAAGATAGCGGTGGAGAGTTACGACAACGATGGTTCGGTGGCGCGGGTGGAGTTCTTCCGGGATGCAGTCAAGCTGGGGGAATCCACAATCGAGCCCTACGAGTACACCTGGCGCGAGGTCCCGGCCGGGAGCTGCGTGATTGCCGCCCGCGCCACCGACAACCTCGGGAAATCAAACACTTCCTGGGGAGTCAGGGTCACGGTCAGCGCCGATGGGCTGTGAGTTCACAGGGACAGGCGCGCCGTGCCCCTGCCGCAGTCGCTTCCCAAGCGTTCCCGCCCATTCAGTTGACCACCGGTTTGCCGTGCAGATTATTCCCCCGGCAGTGCCAGATTCTGTGATTCAGATTATGGGGATGGCTCGAATTCAGCTTCTGGTGCTGGGAAAAGTAGCGCATGGTGTAGCCGGTGCGCCGGGTGTCGCTGGTGTTGGCCCGGGCGCCGTGGATGATCCGGCAATCGTGAAGCGAGCAGTGGTTCGGCTCCAGCTCCAGGTAAACCGCCCGGCTTTCATCCACCCGGGGAATCTCCCGGGTGAAAATCATGTCGGTGGGCTCTTCCATCTGTTCGTAATGCGAAAAGCCGCCCTGGAGGTGGCTTCCCGGGACTACCCGCATGCAGCCGTTTTCCCGCGTGGCCGGGTCGATGGCGAGCCAGATGGTGACGATACTGTCGTAGCGGTCGAAGCGGCCCTCCCAGTAGGCCGAATCCTCGTGCCAGGGAGTTTTCTTGCCGGTCTGCGCGGTCTTCGAAATGAAATGGCTGGACCAGAGGCCGAAATCCGGGCCGAGGATACATTCGACAAGGTCCAGCACTCCCTCGTCCAGCAGGAATTCCAGCAGACGCGGCTCGGCGAAGTGCGGCACGTCCAGGTCGTCCGGCCCCCGCGCCTCCAGGAGCTCTTCGAAAATGACCTTCAGGCGCTGGAATTTTCCCGCCTGGAACAGCGGCTTGCCGAATATATAGTAGCCGTCCTGCCTGTACTGTGAAACCTCCGCCCCGCTCAGTTTGGGCATGTACGCTCCTTGAGAACCGCAAAGTGTTCCATAATAGAAGGCAAATCCCCCTCGATCTCCCTTTTTCAAAAGGAGAAGTGCGCCAATTGCGAGTCCGCCGCTCCACCAGGCGGTTATTGCTTTCCGGAATTATCATACCACTGATTCAGTGCGAAACGCCTGGTCCTCCTGTCCCCTCATCGTTATACGACGCCGCCAGAATCTCGCGGTAGCGGCTGCGGGCGGCTTCATAGGCCTGACCGGCCTCGGCCTGATCCTCCCGGCGGATACGCTGGCTTTTAGCTTTCCAGCAGACATCCACGCCGGCCAGGCACCAGCGGGCGCTCCTGCGGCTGGCGCGGATCGGCTTGTCGTCCACCAGGACGAAGACCGGGTTGGTATGCGAGGACGGGAAAATCCGCACGGCCACCCAGCTCGAACGGTCGATCCGGGTGTTGAAAGAGAGCGGCTGCACCCGGCCGTCGGCTTCGATCTCCCGGCTCTCGACCGGGTAGCCGTTGACTACGAGCTCCACCGGAACCCGGCGGCTGCCGCCGATACGGGCGCGTTCCAGGTGCCAGTAAGGTTTCTGGTCCAGCGGGCGGTCATGAAGCTCGGTATTCGGCTTTTCGTTGAGCCAGGCGGCGGCATTGACCGTCACCGTCACTTCCCCGGGGCGGGCCAGCTCGAGCTGGCTGATCGCTTGTCCGGGGCCTTTTTCACCCACCGGCACTCCGTCTACCGTGAATTCCAGCAGATGGCTCAGCCCGTCGCAAACGTAGGAGCGTCCGTCTTTCAGGCCGGCGACCCAGTTGTCGTATTCGAGCTTGCCTGCCGGCTGCTTGACGTAGACCCGGCCCAGGCCCACCCGGTCGCCGTAGATACAGGGGAAATCCGTCTCGCCGCTGATACGCGTGCGGAAGCCGCAGTTGAGCGTATGGTACCAGATGTTGAGCTCCCAGATCGCCGGCGTGTCCACCGTGGAGATGAAGTCCACGGCGTCGTGGACCACGTCCACGATGTACTCATTGGCCCCGATCCCATCGTAGGGCGGCATCTCGTAGGTCGGCAGCTTGTCGCCCGGGACTTTCAGTCCCCAGCCGCTGTGGCTGAAGCCGGCGACCGCGCCCGGCTGCTCCTTGGCCCAGCGCAGCACCGGCAGGTCCCAGCTCGGCCACAGCTCGATCCGCTCCGCCCCGCGATAGTCGTCCTCGGAAAGGCGCAGGAGGGACAGGTGGCCGGCGTGGGAGGAGGGGAACCCGGACACCTCGACATCGTAGCGCATCACGTATTTATCGGTGGACAGCGCATTGACTTCGCCCTCGAAGAACTGTTTCTGGAAGTACCAGCTCGGTCCCCAGGTCAGGACGCAGCCCACGCCGAGGTCCTCGCCCAGGATATGGCGCATCATGTCCCGCGGCAGAACACCCTCGGACGGGCTTTCGTAGTGCGCGCAGCCGGCGGCGTGGATGTGGTGGTCGCCCGAGCGCCAGCCCAGCGCGGCGATGTCGATCCAGCGCTCCAGGTGGAAAGTCTCCTTGTGGCTCACCGCCTGGGGCACCGTGATCGTGCGGGAGAGGACTTTGTACTCCGGTCCCCGGGTGTACTCGACAGTGTACTTGCCGGGCGGCAGCAGAACCGATTCGCCGTCGCTCCGGTAAATCTGTTCGTGGAAGAAAAAGTCCGGGGCCAGTCGGCGGGCCGGATTGGGATAAACCCGGCCGAACTCGTCGCGGAAGACAAAATGGCCGGTGGTCGGTGAGCCATCGGCGTCCAGCACTTCGAGCACCACCTCCACGGCCGGCACGCATTTAAAGAGGATCGGCGCCTGGTTGCGGAAACCGATATCCTGCGTGCCCTGGCCGACGTTGAAGCCGATCGTGGCCTCGCGCTTGCCCACGTCCCGGCTGTACAGGTGTACGATCCGGTACTCGAGCTCCAGGCCCGACAGCTCAGGCACGAACGGCGGCTTGACGTGCATCTCGATGTCCAGGAAGCGGTGGGGCACTTCGCTATCCGGTACGGTCACTTTCGGCTCGGGGCTGCCTCCCGACTGGGTGTACAGCGGTTGCGCGTTGGGGCTTTCGACCGCCAGGGGCGCGGTCACTCCCGCCTGGTTGTGCACTTTCACCAGGAAGCTGCGCCAGCCCTGCTGAACCAGTTCCTTGGGCGCCGGACCTTCCTGGACCTTGACCCGGCTCTCCGGGCTGATATCCACCAGGGCCAGGCAATATTTGTCCAGTACCTGCTGGATGGATACCACGGCCTGCTGGTGATCGGCCGAGCTGAGGGAGCGTTCGAGCGACTCCCGGTCGGCGGCCGCCAGGGGCATGCCGATATAATCCAGGGTTTCGATCAGCCGCCGGGTAGCCGAGGCCAGGGGCTGGAATTCGACGTCGGTCACCGGGCTTAATTCGGCCGGCCGGGCCGCCGGGGCCAGCAGAAACAGAAAGCCGGCGAGCGCTGCGATTACAGGCCGGCGGATGAAGGACGATAACTCGGGCATTGCCACCTCCGCGGTTTCCTCGCTGAAACCGACACGGGTTCAGGCCGGTGGAGCGGGCCGGGTTCCTGCGTATAAAACCTGAGACAGAAAGCCGGATCTCTCCAGGGCGATAATGAATATGCAAATAATTCTCAATACTTAAATGTTATCCGGGCCGGCGCCGCTGTCAAGGTGTGGTCTTATATCGGATCTTTTTCCAAAAAAAACAAATCCCCCTTTTGTTCTCCTTCGTCTAAGGGGGAAAATCAAAAAGCGTGTTGAAAAAACATTCCGGTATCGAAAAAATGTATAATCAAGAGAGGCATTGCGGTAAGGACTTATGTAATTATCTATAATGCAATGTGTTAGCGTATAGGCGATCCCGATTGCATCGGGACGTCGCCCCTACAGTCCATGTTCCTTCCTTGCAACTGGAGGGATCCGTCTGTCCGCCAGGGGAAGACGGCACGCCGTACCTTAATGATTTCGGGGGGAATAGGTCGCAGGGAGCGGTTCGCGGAACGCCCCTGATGGTTTCCGGTGGAAGTTCGGGCAGTGATTCGAAGGAGGCGCGCTCGCAGGCATATCGCTCAAAGTTTCTGCAGCGCAAGGATCCAGCCGATAGCCTGTTCTCGGACCTTGTCGAATTCCTCGGGCGTCCAGGGGCCGAAATCGCCGATCATCGTGTTTTCATCGATATCGCATTTACGGCGCAGTTCGTCCAGGAAAGCCGCGGCCTGGCCGGTTTCCTGCGGATGGCCGGCCGACTTGGCCTCGATCAGTTTTTCGAGCTGGTAGACGTAGCGCACATCGTCTATGCCTTCCCGTACCGCTTCCCAGTTGGGAGTGGGCAAAGGGCCGCCGGGATGCGGGTAGGCCAGGTTCTCGTCAGAACTTGGGTGGTCGAGCTCCTCGTAGGGATGGCCCCGGGAGTTTTCCGCGGTGTTGAAGCCCCAGCTGTTCATCCCGTCCAGGTCCTGCCGCCAGGTGTAATAGCCGTAGATGTAACGGCTGTATGCCGGGTTGAAGCTCTGGACTGCTTCATTGACGTACTGCCAGACCTTGCGTTCCGCTTTCCGCTCTTTTTCCCCGGGTCCGAGGCGTTTCAGCAGGCCGCCGCCATCGTTCTGGGTGTCGAGCAAATCTCCGCCGATATCGGTGCTGGCCATGATGGTGGTGCCGGGAACTTTCTTGATCGCGGCGAACAGTTCCAGGGCGATCTTCTGGCGCCGGGCGATCCGCGGCTCGTCTATCGGCGCGAAGTACAGCGGCAGCCCGCCCAGCTCGCGGTTCAGTTGCAGGGCGGTCTCCACCAGCGACCGGGCCCGCCGGGTGTGGACCCCGGAATCGTAGAGCAGGATGCTGCCGGGGTGCTGGCTCTTGGCCGCCTGCAGGTAGTGGGCGAAGTACCAGTAAACCGGCCCGGTGAATCCCGCTTCCCTGGCCCCCCGGATCATGCCTTTCAAATGCTCGATTCGCGGGCTGCCGTCGCGGTTCCACTGGAAGAAATACGGAGAGGAGACGTCCACCGAATTCAGCCCGTGGTCGATGAAGTCCCGGAACACGGTCACCCCGTCCCGGTAAACTTTGCGCTTCTGTTCCGCGGTCAGGTCCTTGCTTTCCAGCTCGAAGAACTCGTAGGTCATGAACATGCTGTAAGTGATGTCGGGACGCGGCTCGAGCTTTATCGGCAGGATTTCGACCGACAGCGGGATATCGGTGGCCGGCTCCAGTTCCGGACGGATGGAGATGACGCCCTGGTAGGTGCCCGGGGCCAGGGAGCTGTCGGCGTGGAGCGTGAGCCAGAAGCGGGTGGTGCAGGATATCGGGATGGTGGTACTGCCGCCGCGCTCCAGCATCCGGGGGACCAGCCGGTACTGGTTGGCCCGGCTGCGCATCTTGACCGGCTTGACCACGTAGGGTTGTATCTGGTCAGACCTGATACGCGAGCCGGCCGGTCCCCTCAGCTCGCTCACCGCTACCGTCACCTTCCCCAGGTCCCGCAGCGGGTAGAGCGACAGGGTCAGCGGCTCGAAATCGTTGCGGCCGGCCTCGAGCCTGACCGCTTCCAGCCGCTCCTGTTCGGCCGGGATGGTCCAGGGGTAGACGTAGCGCTGCCAGTCCCTGCGGAAAACCACGTAGCCGCGCCGGATGTCTTCCTGGTTCAGGGGCAGCGGCTGGTCTTGCTGGCGGACCGGTTCCATGACCGAGCTGGCCGGAGTGGGAATGTAGAACCGGCAGGAGAGGTTCTCGCCTTCCGTACCCCAGACCGGGATGGTGAATTCTTCGGGAGCCGGTTTTGTTTCGCCTTTGCCTAACTTGAGTACGATCGGGACTTCCGGCCCCAGCGCCGGGTCAGCGGTGTTCTTTTTCGCGTAGATTCTGATCCCCCTCCCCTGGGGATTGCTTTTCTCGCTGATCAGGAAGGTCAGCCGGTTTTCGCCGGCTTTGATGGAAACCTGCCCCAGGCGGCGAGGGTCGTCCACCCGCCAGACGACTATGCCGGGAATCTTATTGTCTCCCCCCGGCAGCTCGAACACGCCGACCTCGGCGCTGTTCAGCCTGACCAGCGCCTGGACCGGACTGCTGTCATCGGCGGACATCCGGGCCGAAAGCTCGAACGACCGGGGCTTGAAAGCCGAGGCGGATTCGAATCGGTAGGTCAATTCGCCGTAGCCGGCGCATTCCAGATGCGCATAGGGAGTGGTGAAATCCCAGAAATTGATCTCGCGGTTGTAAAAGAGCTTCAAATCTTTCCGGTCGAAATCCCCGCTGTAGCTGTCGAGCACTTGGCCGGCAGGGGACAGGATACGGATTTTCAGCGTGTAAATGCCGTCCGGGATGTCGTAAGGCAGGCAGAAGCCGAGGTTGCCGGCAGGCTGGTCGAACAGCCAGGTGGTATCCACCGAAACCACCGCCCCGGCGTGTTCCAGGACCCCGGCGGCTGCGCTTTTCTGGACCGCGGCAAAGGGCTGGGAGGTCCTGAAGGCGAAAATCATGATCTTACGCATCAGCAGGCTGTCGGTGACTACCGCCCGGTCGCGCAGGTGGTGGGAGACTATGGAAATCTCCGCCAGGGCCGGCACTGAGACGGCAGTCAGCAACAGGACGGCCAGGGTGGCGCCCAGCAGTTGCAGCCCGGTGCGGTGCCCCTGCCGGGAACGATGGTGTCTGGTTTGAACTTCGGTCTTCATACCGGACGGCATGGAACCCTCTCGCTTGAGCCGAAACCTCATAATCGAATTTCAGGCTGCCGAATGACCCCTGCCACGGGGAAAATAGCAGCTTTGAAAACGAGCGCCGGCCCTGGGTCCGTCAACCATTCAACAGGTCACGTGGAAGAGGCCGATCGTTTTGCCGGCCGATTCGTTCCAGGCCTTGATCGAGGCGGGCGTCCGGTGGATTTCGACCGCGCATTTCCTGTGTTTCAGGAATTCGTCGGCTTCCGTGCTCAGCCGGAGCGCTCCGTACTGGCCGCAGCCCACGACCAGCTTCTCGCAGCCCTTTTCGTAGATTTTTTCGATTTCAGCCGCGGAAACGACATGCGAGGTCCCGTGGACCGCCTTGGACAATTTTTTCTTCCGCTTTTTCACCTTGCCGTTCAGCCGGATGACCACGTCGTGCTCGTAGCGCTTGCCCTCGATGGTGATCGAGCCGAAATCGGTTCCGTCTATTTCCGGTTTCATGACAGTCTCCTCACTGATTGAGAGATGCCTTGCCGAAATCCGCTCCAGATTAATTTACTTCAGGACGGCTACTAAGTAAATTGTGACTATCAATTTCCTCACGCCCGGAATGAATCGATCCGACCCTGCGGTCGCATCACGTATAGCATTCCGGCGCCCCTGTCCGCCTGCGGCTGGAACCTCAAAAGCACTAAGGAGATTCGACCTTGATTACCCGGCATTCACTTTTCACCGCGCTCATTTTGCTGCTGCTGGCGGCCGGCGGATTGCCGGCGGCCGAAATAATCCCGGCCCTGGGTGAAATCAAGCAGGACCGGCCCCGGCTCCTGATCCGGCCGGCCGAAACACCTCTTGCGGTGAGCCTCGGCCAGCTGCGCAGCCAGACCAGCCACAGCGAATACGAAGCGATGCTTGCCAAGCTCAGGCAAGAGCGGAACGCCGCCTGCCAGGCCCTGGTCTGGCAAATGACCGGCGACAGCAGCGCGGCCGATACCGCCGTGGCCATGCTCAAGCGCTACCGGTACGCGCCCGCCGGCGATACGTTCGACGTTTTCGGCACTTTGTTCGAGTACGGCCTGGCCTACGACTGGGTCCACGACTACCCGCGTTTCAGCACCATGGACCGCGGCCTGGTCCGCTACTACCTCAACCAGTTCGCCCGCACGGACGGTCTCCGATACAGCGGCGACCACATTTTCCACAACTACATCTGGATGTCGGCCTGCGGTACGACGCTCTGGGCCCTGGCCGTGGCCGGGGAGGATACGCAGTCGGATTCCCTGTTCAACGACGTGCGGGCCTGGCTCAACGACCGGCTCTACCCCGGCATGGAGTACCTCGACGGCCTGCCCACCGAAAGCCTGGGCTACTGGTCGCTGTACGATTTCACCAGCGCCGCCTGGACTGTCCTGGCCGCGCAGAGCGCATTCGAACAGGACCTGGTGGGCCGGATCGCCGGCCAGCACGGCGACTGGCTCCGCCGCCATTACCTGAACGAGATTCACAGCGTGCTGCCCGACATGCGCTTCATCCCCTGGGGGGACGTGATCGGCGGGCCCAACGGCAGCGTGACCCACGAAATGGCGGGAGTGCTGGATGCGCTGGCCTGGGCCTATTCATCCGGGCCGGGGGTCTATTTCAGTAATTGGCTGGCCGGCAAGCGGGGCACCGCCCGTTTCTACGGCTGGACCGCGCCGTTCTACATGATCTACACCAAGCACCTCACCACGCCGCCTGAAACGCCCCCGCTCAGCTACCTCGCCGGCGGAGGAACCCAGGGCGGGCATTTTATCGCCCGCAGCGGCTGGGACGCCGGAGCCACGGTAGTGTCTTTCGGGGTCAAGGACCACTACGGCGACCACAACCACTACGACCAGGGCGGCTTCACGGTGTTCCGCAACGGCCTGCTGGCGACCGACCCGACAGTCTACAGCCAGGTCAACGGCCCGCAGCAGCCCAGCGGCGTCCACAGCACACTGGTCATTAACGGGGCAGGCCAGGACAGTACCCGCCACGGCCAGAGCCACGGCACGCTCGAAAGCTTCCTCGCCAACCTCCACACCGGCCAGCGACTCGACACCGGCGACTTCCTGTCCTACGCCGAGGGTGGGGAATGGGCCGCGGCGGCCGGCCAGTACGCCCAGGCCTACAGGCCGGGCCTGGTCGAAAGCTGCGTCCGGCAGGTGCTCTTTATCCGGCCGGCTACCCTGGTGGTGGTCGACCAGCTGGCGGCTCCAGCCGCCAGTTCTCTGGAACAGGTGGAATGGCTGGTTCAGCTATCCGGCCAACCGCAGCTCGTCGGGTCGGTGGCCACTGTCTCCAACGGCAAGAGCTGGCTGCGCTGCGTGCCGCTGACCGGTGAACAGGTCATCCCGGTTGTGCAGGCTACTTCGGTCAACACCTGGCGCACGCGCTACCGCTACAGCGCTTCAAGCGCACTGGTCCTGGTCCACCGACTCGATACCGGCGACGGCGATCTGCCGGACAGCCTGCCGGCGATGGAAGTCGCGGTATCGGACAGCGCGGTCGAGCTTTCCACCGGCCGCTGGACCTACACTTTCTCCCGCAGCGGCGATTATAAAGTCACGGCCCGCCGGCAGAACCCGGGCGATGTCAACGCGGATGACCGGGTGGATGTTTTCGACCTGCTGGCGCTCCTGAAACAGCTCGCCGGCCGGGACGCAAAGAACGAATACGGCGACGTGGACGGCAACGGCCGGGTGGACATTTTCGACCTGCTGCGGCTGCTGAAGCTGATGATCGGCATCTGAGCTCGGTTTTTACCGGCGGCAGGCGGAGTTTATACGGCGCAGAGGAATCACCGGCGACGGGAGGGAGCGTATTTGCCCGGAATCCGGACCATTAGTGGTGCTTCAGTTCACCCGACCTTTCGGCCCTACTTGGGAGTACCGCCGGACAAAGTCTCACTTCCTTGCCTGCCACCTCGCCGATATTCAGCAGAAAAGTGAACCGGATCAATGATTGATTTGTCTTACCTAATTATTGAGAGATTTTTTCCCGGCTCATTTCCATAGGATTTTGTAAAGGACGCTGATATGAAAAGAACTTACAAGTGGTTATTGGTCGTTGCCGCCGTCCTGCTCCTGCTTTTCCTCGCCGGCTGGACCTTCTCCATATACAAAACCAGAAAGCTGCAGGCCCGGAACGTCGTTCCCGCCGGGGCGGTCGAGGCGGGGAAGGTGAATGACGACGACTGCCGGAAATTTCTCGCCTGCCTCGAAGAGCGTTCCCTCGGTCCGGTGGAGTACATAACGAGCAAATTCGCCGGACACGATGTGGTCCTGGTGGGTGAGATGCACGAACAGAAAGAGACCTGCGAATTTATCTGCCGGCTGGTCGCGCCGGCTTACAAGGCCGGGGTAAGACGGGTCTGCCTGGAAATACTGAAGTCGAAAAACAATGACAGGATAAAGGAGCTGCTGGACGCCGGCGCTTACGACGAGCGGCTGGCTGTCGAGCTGTTCCGCGATTCCGCCTGGCCGCTCTGGGGTTTCAAGGAATACGTGGACATTCTGCGTACGGTGTGGGAGTTCAACTCACAGCTTCCTCCGGGCGCTCAGCGAATCGAAGTGATCGGCCTGGACTCTGATTGGGATGGCTATGACCTGCTCTGCGGCAGTCTCTGGCGCAAACCTAACGCTTTTATCAAAGTGATCAGGCGCGACAGCCACATGGCGAAGATAATTTCCCGGGAAATACTCGAAAAAGGCGAAAAGGCCCTGGTGCAAATCGGCTACATGCACACCTTTCCACATTACAGACTGCCAGCGGTCAAAGACGGCAAGCTGGTGGCGGAAGCCTCACCCAGGTTCGGGTACAAGCTGCACGAAAAATACGGCGAAAGGATTTTCCAGGTCTGCGTGCACCAGCGCCAGTTCGGCCCGGAGGTCTATCTGGATGAAAATTATTCGGGTCCCATCGTTCAATCCGACCTGGTCGGGCTTCTGGAGCGGATTTTCGAGCTTAACGGCAACCGGCCCGTCGGCTTCGACGTGCAGGGCTCCCTCTTTGGCAATTTGCGGGACGAAAAGATCTTTTTTTTCACTTACCAGAAGTACGTGCAATTCTCCGATATCGCCCAAGGCTACGTATTCCTCAAGCCCCTGAGCGAGCTGAGCAAGGTCACCTGGATACCGGGCTTTATCGATGACAGTAATTTCGAAAAAGCGAAGGCGATCCTGCTCAAGAAAATCAAGAATGCCGAAGACCGGCTCGAGGTGGAAAATTGCAAAACGCCGGAGGAGTTGGACAGAGTTATGTCTAAAGCGATGAATTGATTCAAGCGTATTTATTTCAACCGCAGAAAAACATCCTGAAACAAGCTCCAGCCCCGGCCACCACCGAGATAATTTTGCATAAATCTTCCGCGTTTGATAAAATTATATCAGCTTATTATTCCCCTCCTCGCAGATCAGCCTGTCACAGTCCATCCCGGAGGTTACCGTGGCCAGAAGAATCAACCGACGTAAATTCATTGCCGGCTCCGCGATCGGAGTTTCCGGGGCCGGCCTGTTTTTGAGCTGCGAGGAAAAGGCCCTGGTGGAAAGGCCGCAGAAGTCCCTGGAACAGGAGCCGGTCAAGGGCTTGCAGGCCGGCCGGATCGGAGGCCTCACGGTCAGCAGGCTGATCTGCGGCGGCAACCTGATTTCGGGCTACGCCCACGCCCGCGACCTGATCTACGTCTCGCCCCTGGTGCGCCGCTACAACACCGATGACAAAATCATCGACACCCTCCAGCTCTGCGAGGAGAACGGGATCAACGCGGTGATCGCCGACCCCCGCGAACAGCCGATCCGGGTCTTCCAGAGGTACTGGAAGGAGCGGGGCGGCAAGATGCAGTGGATTTCCGAAAGCTACCCCAAGTCGGACGACGTCGGCTCGACCATCCGCACGGCGATCGACGGCGGGGCTTCCGCGGTTTACGTGCAGGGCGCGGCCGGCGACAAGCTGGTGGCGGACGGCCAGGCCGAGGTGCTGGGCAAGGCGGTGGACTACATCCATAGCCAGGGCCTGCCGGCCGGGATCGGCGGCCACCGGCTGGAAGTGATCGTCGCCAGCGAAAAGGAGGGTTTCAAGCCCGATTTCTACATGAAAACCCTCAACAACGCCAAGTACTGGTCGGCCGCTCACCCCGAACAGCACGACAACATCTGGGCCCTCGACCCGGAAGCCACGGTCGAGTTCATGAAAAGTGTCCAGGTACCCTGGATCGCGTTCAAGATCCTGGGCGCCGGGGCGATCCAGCCCAAAGAGGGCCTGCGCTACGTGTTCCAGAGCGGGGCCGATTTCGCCGTGGTGGGCATGTTCGACTGGCAGGTGCGGGACAACGTGGTTCTGGCCAAGGAAATCCTCGACCGGGACCTCGGCCGCGAGCGGCCCTGGCGGGCGTGAGGTAGGAGCGACACTTCCGCAGCGCTGGGCAAGACTTGTATGAGGAATCCGGGGTGTCTTATATAGGAATCATTATCGACTGAGAGGTGTCGTACCTCTGCCTCGCGGCCTAATGCGATATGCCGAGACCATATAAACGATAGTCAGACTGCAGGCGCAGGTTTACAAGGGAGAGGCGAGATGATTTGGCTTTGGGCGGGTTTCATCGGCTTTGTGCTGGTGTTGCTGGCGTTGGACCTTGGAGTCTTTCACCGGAAAGCCCATGTTGTCACGGCGAAAGAGGCCCTCGCCTGGTCCGCAGTCTGGGTTACCTTGGGGCTGGCTTTCGCCGTTTTCGTATACCACGGCTATGAAGGCCAGTGGTTGGGACTCGGGACTACGGTGGACGCGGCCGACGGATTAGTCAATGACGGCCGGACGGCAGTGGAGAAGTATCTGACCGGCTACATCGTCGAGAAATCACTGAGCATAGATAATATCTTCGTAATCGCCATGGTTTTCGGCTTCTTTGCGGTACCGACGATCTACCAGCACCGAGTGCTGTTCTGGGGCATTCTGGGCGCTTTGCTGATGCGCGGCGTGATGATCGCAGCCGGTGCGAAACTCATCGCCGAGTTTCACTGGGTTCTTTACGTCTTTGGCGTCTTCCTGATCCTCACCGCGGTCAAGATGCTGTTCCTGAAGACCGAACAGACCGACCCGAACAAGAACCTCATAGTACGACTGACGAGACGATGGTTTCCAGTCACCGCACGGTTTCACGGGGAACATTTCATCGTGCGGGCCGGAGCGCCGGCCTCCTATGAGAGTGAACTACCCGGTACGGCCGCCGTCCCGGATGAGATTGTGGACCAGGCCAGGCCGGGCAAGTTACTGCTTACGCCCCTGGCTCTGGCTCTCATTATGGTCGAGTCGACGGACCTGATTTTCGCGGTCGATTCGATCCCGGCGATTTTTGCCATCACTACCGATCCTTTCCTGGTGTTTACCTGTAATGTGTTTGCTATTCTCGGCCTGCGGTCGCTCTATTTCGTACTTGCCAGGATGGTGGACAAGTTCCGCTACCTCAAAGTGTCGCTTGCGCTTGTGCTGATGGTGGTGGGCGCCAAGATGTTAGTGGCAGAGCGGCTGAAAGAAGCGCTCGGTAAACACTTCAACTTCTACCTGCTTGGATTGATACTCCTGATCCTGACGGCCGGAATCGCGGCATCCCTGGTTGCTGGCCATCGTGGAACAGACCTTCAGAAAAAGGGCTGAAGCTGCGGTTGGCCAGGCAACACGGCTGACATACGGCTCCTGACAATGAGCGATCCGTCGCGCCTGCGCAAGCATTGAGGTTCGAAACGAAACGGCCGGCCAGGGCTGCCATGTGTCAGGCGCAAGTCTATCTATGGAGAGGGCTGGAACGATGCTGGCAACAAACTTTTTCCATCTGAATTGTAATCCGGTGATTCCGGAGTGCGGCTTTCAGTGCGGCAAGTGCATCCAGGAAATATTTTTTGTCATTAAAAAAATGCCCGGCGTTGCGGAAGTGTCCAGCGGGAAACATGGAGAGATTTCAGGGATTATCGTCCAATACGATTCCGAGGCAATCAGTATCGACGACCTGCTGAACGCGTTCAGGAAACTGCCTTCTTTTTACCAGGGATTCTTTGTCCCGGAGGTGTTGGAGGCCTGATAAGATGGGCCGGCACGTGATGATTCTTATCGTAGGGGCTGGATGCGTGACAGGACGGGTATTCTCCAGGAATCCTATCGTAGGGGCGGACCCATGTGTCCGCCCGCCTTTAGTGGGCTCGGGTATCTTCTTTTAGGTACAATAGTTTTATGGAACAGATAAGGATTAAATCTGAAGGAAGACATGAAGTCCGGCTAAAGGATTACGACTACGCGACTCCTGGAGCGTATTTTGTGACCGTATGCACGAATAGTAACCAGGCCCTGTTCGGTGAAATTCTGAATGGAAGGATGATGTTGAATGAAGCCGGGCAAATGCTGGAGAGCTGGTGGCATAAGATAGTGGAGAAATTTCCGGGCGTTCAATTGGATTCTCATGTAATTATGCCGAATCACTTACACGGAATTATTCTTATCGTAGGGGCGGACCCATGTGTCCGCCCTGGCAAGGAACCGGAATCTGGCGCAGGCGAAAACGCGGGCGAGGGCGCACACATGGGTGCGCCCCTACACAAGATAGTACAATGGTTTAAAACCATGACCACCAACGAATATATCCGAGGAGTGCAAGAACTGGGCTGGCGGCCTTTTGATAAACACATGTGGCAGCGCTCGTTTTACGAACACGTTGTCCGGCGCACAGACAAGATGATCCGTATCCGGAAATATATCCTGAACAACCCCCTGCGCTGGGAAATTGACCGGCAGAATCCTGAAATGATAGGGAAATAAGTATTCAGGGAATGCAGCAGTTTACAGGCTTCCAGTTTATTTAGGATGAATAAACCGAAAAACACTAACGCAAAAAATGAGTTAAATCCTTGACGAAAGTCATTAGCGAATAGATAATAATGTGCGGGAACTTCTTATGCAGAAAGGAAATTCTGTTTTTCCGTTTTATTCAGACCGGATAATTATTGTTAGGCGTCAAAAACATGATGTGAGTAGGAGGATGAGATGGGCCTTTTCACCCGTAAGCGAGTCGTTGGTACGATGTGCCTCGACTTTTTGTCTAAGAGCGAGGTGGCAGTGAAAGACGAAGTCCCAGACGCGACCCAGGAGGCACCCTACCCACTGTGGTTCGCCTTCCTATACGCGGGAAAGATGCTCTCAAATTTCCCTCCGCCAACCGGACAGGGGGTTGTGAGCAAGGCGTTATCTGCTCTCAGTTCTCGCGTAGATTCCAACGATCCTCACGCCTACAACGGTTCCATGCTTGGTGTCTGCTGCGAGCGACCTCTTAACATTGTCGCCAGCGGGACCGGGCGCTGGGTGTATTCCGGAGAACTCTTCTATAAAGGTGACAATTTACTTGTCAACACCCACATCGCCCGAGGGGATGAGGATCACTTCCATCGTGCCGCGATTGATACCGTTTTTGAAGTGGTCCGGCGTCGCCTACATGACAAGGGCGGTGCCGTGCCGTTTGGCGCGCTCGGGTACTTCGCTGTCCTAGAAAAGTACGGCTGTGACAACTTGCTTCGGAATCTGCAGTTCGCGGCGTCTGCTGCCACGCATGCAGCCGCGGCGACTGGCTGGCTCGGCTAGCGGGGCCGAGCACGCCATGTGTTAGGCTCAATTCTACGTATAGAAAGGGATGGAACGATGCAAACTATTTCACGCTCCCTGTAGTAAATCATTGACGAAAGTCATTAGATGAGTAGATAATAATGTGCGGGAACTTCTTATGCGGAAAGGGACAATCTGTGTTTCCCGTTTTAAACAGATTGAAACCTTTGATTTAATCGCTGTATAATTTTTCTCGCAAAATTCGATAAAGTTTATTAACTTGTTGTGGTACATAAAGTTAAACCACAACAA